>WNFI01184864.1_pt1 | contig 157177 bp, 138 predicted proteins | sample 5400471 | NCBI WGS metagenome assembly WNFI01 (sample SAMN13153348, study PRJNA577476) | soil metagenome | isolation source: 100 cm saprolite on Douglas fir-dominated hillslope | place: USA:California | collected 2013-09-17
GGGATTAAATAGGGAGATGCCTTTATTGGAGCTAAGCCAAAGGTTATTGTTATCATCAGGAACAATGGCGTAAATGGTATTATTGGGCAAGCCATCCTCGGTGGTAAAGGCATGGGATTCACCTGTTGTTTTGTCAAATCTTATGAGCCCATTACCGGTAGTGCCGATCCACAGGTATTTCTGATTGGAAGGATCGTTGATCATCATCAGCAGGCTGGAAGACGGCTCGGCGTTATCGGGTATAAGCGGATGACAAATCACCTGTTTTGACCGGAGATCTATCGACACTAAAGTCCATGTACCAAAATCAATACTCGCATTGCTTGCCATGACCCACATCCTATCTTTATCCACTACGGGGTTAATCGCAACTTTTCCGGCTTTGAAAAGCGAGTCGGGCAGCAGCGGAGGGATATTAATTAATTGTTCGTCCGGAACTCCGTTCATGTAGTTTATTTTGACGGGGTTCCAGGTGTTAATCCCGATGAACCATGTATTGCCGGCATTGTCGCTGTTCACTCCGACTTCGCCATCCTTTGCATTCGATATATTTTTTGTTAATATTTTTTTTGAACCCATATCATAGGCCATGAGTTTTGGTATATAGCGGCTCATTAAATAATTCTGTATCCAGATCACTTTGTTCGTTGCATCAACGGCCGTCCGAAACATATAGCCAAAGGCAGGATTGTCAAAGCCAGGGGGGAGGTCGCGGGGGCTGACCCCCAGTTCATTAACCAAAATATCCGTTTCAAAATTGGCATACACATATTTTTTTGAAGTAAACCCGGGAGCATCCAGGTTTATTTTGCATAACCCCTGCGCATTTTTGCCAAACCATAAGTTGCCCGAACGGTCAGCCAACAATACAGAAGCGTCCGGTGTCTGTGGATGAGAGGGGTCCTCTAGTTCAGCAATCTCATCGGTCCGTTCATCGATCCTGAAAATTTTGCCGTTGCAGGTAAACCAGCGGTCACCATTACCAGACATCACCGGGTTGGTATTCCCAAGCCCGGCATCGTACGGGATACGCTTTTTCGCCGTGGCTGTAATTGTTTGAAAGGAGTTATTTACAGGATCGTATAGTAAGATAGTCGAATCGAGTGAGGTTACCAGCACCTTGCCATTCTTCGTTTCGCCAAGGCCCAGTTTATAATTCCTGCCGCTATACGTCTGTCTTGTACTTAGCTGGTAAGGGATGTTTTTTACCCGATCACTGGAATAATCATAGATGAAAAAGCCTGTCTGTGTCGCCATCCATATTTTACCCAGGTGATCTTCCATAATACCCCGGGGGGTAATGGCCGGCAGCGGGGTAAAAGGGGAAAGTTTTTTGGAACGGATATTATACCTATAAAAGCCTTTATTTTCGGTAAGGAGCCATAGGTTATCATGCTGATCCACTAAAAGTTCATATTTCACTATCTGTGATCTTATCGTATCCCAGGTTTGCCGGTTGGAGAGGTGGTCGAAGATCCCGGTTGAAGGATCATAGCAATCAATAGCGCGGTTATCATACTGGATCCATAAATAGCCGTGATGATCGGTATATAGATTGGTAATATTATTGGCAGCCGGGGTGTGCAGGGAGTCTTTTCCGTGCCGGTAAATGGCAAAGCGATACCCGTCATATCTCGCCAGCCCGTCTTTGGTGCCTATCCATATAAACCCGGCGCTGTCCTGGCCGAGCCCTAGTAGATAATTCTGCGGAAGGCCTTCATTAACGGTAAATACCTGGTATTGGCTGCTTAGCTCCTGAGCGGGGCATGAAAATGCAGTAATGCCTGATAATATGCTGAAAACGAGCAGATTCCTGGTAGAAAAATTCATAAGCAATACATAATGCACTGGAAATGTCCAGAATTTGAAAGCCTTTGTCCGGAATTTGGTTGTATTCTTTTTGCGATGGTCAGACCTTCATAAGGAGAATTTGGCCCGGGGGCCCATGCTATCCCTAAATATATGCTAAATAATTGATATTCAAAACATGGATACACACGCCCACCACCTGCATCATGCGCCCGGGAAAAGGATCTGGCATTATTTCTATGAGTTTTTAATGCTTTTCCTCGCTGTTTTCTGCGGATTTTTGGCGGAGAATTTCAGGGAACATTGCCGATGCGAGCTTAAGGCGAATGTATTGCTGCAGCAGATTCGGATATATATGTTATAAAGCAGGTTGCAAATTGATAAGATAAGTGCCCATAATAGGTAACTTTTAGCCAATGCATAGATTGTTATTGCCGTGAAAAAGATAAACAATGAAAAATGAAATTTTTCGAACAAATATGTTTGATAGTATTGCAATAATCAGGTGATCCATGAGGGTAACGTCAATCAGCTTCAGTGCCTTGATCTTACGGGTTTTGTAAATATTTGGATATTACTGGCCCGAGAAAAAATTTCTTTCTCCGATTATTTTTTCCACATAATTTGCGCAAGTGAATACTTGCACATATATTTGCAAGCAAATACTTGCATGTTATGGAAGCCAGACGGGATGTATTTCAGGCAATAGCCGATCCGACAAGAAGACAAATAATTAATATGGTTGCACAGCAACCGCTTAACCTTAATTCGGTGGCAGGGCAATTTAACATGAGCCGCCAGGCAGTTTCACTTCATGTAAAAATTTTAACTGAATGCGGGCTTATCATCATTAAGCAACAAGGCCGGGAAAGATATTGCGAAGCAAAATTGGACGGGCTTAATGAAATTTCAGCGTGGGTAGAACAATACAAGAAGCATTGGGAAAGTAAACTGGATTCATTGGAAAAATATCTGTCTAAAATTCAAAGCACAAAAAAATATGCCAGGAGAAAAAAGTAATACAGCCGGGAGAGAGATTTCAGATATGTTGCGACTATCTCTTTCGTTTCAGCATCTTCCAATACATACACTCCGTCCATAGCACCCATAGATCCCTTATGCGATCGGACGTATTATAATTATAATAATAATATTCGTTTATTTTTTTACCAAGATTCAGTGGCCATAAAAACAGTTTTTTCCCATTTTCATCTACCTGCTTGGTAACATAGATATATCCCTTGTCATGATAAACGAATCCATATCCGTCTATGTCTGTGGGAAATAACCAGGTGCATATTCATCCGTCGCCCTGCCGTTGAATGTAAAAAGAAAATACACCACCGAAAAAAATAAAGCTTGCTTCATGTAGTTTACCGCATTATTGGAGAATTTATCCGGAAGAAAGGATAGATTGAGCAGCCGGGCTATCCATGCAGAATAACAAACTCTGCGAAGTCGGTATCTGGCAAAGATCGACTGATCAGATGGGTGACGATGGCATGGCTTGGGCCCTTCCGGCACCAAGTGACGAATTGATCCAAAGCTGCCGCTTCCCCGGTTGCCGTGATTTCAACGTGGCCTTCGGCCGTATTCTTAACCCAGCCGGTGAGGGAAAGGCGGTCAGCCTGCTCTTTGGCAGAGGCGCGGTAATTGACGCCCTGGACTTTTCCTTTGATCAGGAGATGGATGGTTGGCATTTTGATTATTGTGGGTGGCTCTCTCTATATTGTTGCAACAGCTTTTCCGTGTGGAGCAAAGACAGCTTGTCTGTCCAGTCCAGATGGCCTGGGATGACGAAAGCCGGATCGGGGAATTCCCTCATGACGCGCCTGACGGATGCGGGCCATTCTGCGAGATCGGCGTCCGCCAGGTTACCCAGGTCCGGCGCCTCTGTGCTCTTGACAAAACAGCCTCCGTAGAGTACCTTATCTTTCATCAACCAAATGACGATGTTGTCTTTCGTATGTCCTGCACCGGGATAGAAGGTACGGAAGGAATAGTTGCCGACTATAAAGGTGGTATCCTGTGTAAAAACATTAGCGGCCTGGTTCTCATGGCGCAGACGACATAGATCCCGGGTCATGGCGGATGACCATGTCGGGATACCCTGTTGCTGCAGGAATGCCAAGCCGCCGGTGCGGTCGCTATGGAAGTGGGTGGAAATACAAAGGGCGACACGCTGGTGATGACGGATATAGATACTGTCGAGCAGCGGCTGATACTGGGTCGAGTCCCAGGGGGTGTCGAACATGACGGCACCTTTGCTGGTGAGCAGGTACATGCTGTTGGAGGGGTAGGGTGCGCCGCCCGCCTGGCCATATGTCGTATATAAGTAGAGATCACCGGTAAGGTGGGTGATAGCAAGGGCCGGAGCAGCCTGGCGGATGGAAAGGGATGTTTGCGCGGGCAGAGAGGAGGCATAGGCGGCAAGCGATAAGGCGAGTAGGAAGGTTCTCAGGATTTTCATGGTTCAAATGTAGCCGATTATAAGCAATCTTCCCTTTATAAACCCGGTCAACAAGCAGGCACAGGCTAGAGCAATTCACGTCCCGTCATCTATGATGCCCACTGCCCGGTTCAACCTTAAAATAGGATTTGTACTCAGCGAGCCTTTTCAACAAATCTTTACCATCTTCAACTATTATTGTCTTTTCTGTTTCGCTTGCGGGCACAATGATGTAGCCAAAGGGTCCCTTTCCTTCCCCCAAAACCGAATTGCCCGGATTGGTCAGGATCAGTCCCTGAGTACCCGGTTTGAAGCGGGCGTCCTCATCGGTTAAATACGGAGCATAAAGCATATAATGGGGCATGCTTATCGTAATGGGCTCTTTAATATCCGGCGTCCCTGGGTATACACGCATAACAGGCGCCAGCATATATGAAATACCTGGTTTTGAGGGCGCTTTGTATACTCCGGTAATGATCCTGTTCATTATTGAATCTTTAATCTGTGCAGCCTGGTATTTTCCGGAAGCCCTCATCGCTGCCACAGCCATATAAACGGGAAAAATCGACCTGACGCCTTCGGCATCATAGCTAATGGGCGTACAAAGATCGTTCCTGAATTCACCCCATTCCCAGTCCGTCCGTGAAACGAAGCATATGTATCCATTCGATCCCTGATGGGCCACATAATAGCCTTTTTGGGGATCCAGCAAATAAACAGTGGCGTCATTGCGCAAATGTGGAGGGAGCGCACTTAGTGCGTAGTCGGTCTCCAGATCAGCGGGCATTTTTTCAAGTTGCCAATCTGTAGTCCCTTGAGCAAAATTCTGCGTAGAGATCAATAGGATGACGGTGAACAATAATGTCCTTCTACAATTTTTTGCCGTCTTGGTTGTGCTAATCATATTTCAGGGTTTTATTAAGTACATTAGGAAATGCCGTCCAAATCATTGTCCTGTTGCTATCGATAGTAATTCCTTGTCTGGGTGATTTTTGACCTGGCATTTATTATCAAAGATCATCGTTGCCCCATTGGTAACAGTATACCCAGGCCAGTAGGGCAGTCCTTTGTGGTTAGGGTTCCCGTTTCGGGCAAATTGTATCCATGCTTCACTCATCTTATCCGCCAGCAGGTAAGCTTTTTGCCCACCGCCGGTCATTTCTTCGCATCTTGAAATATTATTGAAAACAAATGGGAGGTCCATACAATGAAAGGCTTTGTATGCGCCGTCGAATACCGGGGATTGCCAGGTAAAAAGATAAACATATACGGGTGCGGCGCCAGTTAATGATTTTTGATTGGCCTGTTGGATGACCAGGGGCCTGAAAACAAGGTCAACGTCGATATAATCAGAGGGTTTAATGGTTTCGGGATATGTTTTTTTTACGGCCGACATATAGGCTGCTGCGTTGTCGCCATACTTTACCTGTAATTTGGCTTTGGCGCTGTCCATTGAAATGTCTCCTGAGCCGGGTATAAAGGGCGTGAATTCGTTCTTGCAGGAGCCAACCAAAAGAGGGATATTTTCTGAAAGCTTATTGGCGGGCGGTTCACCCTGTTGGTACGGAAGAAAATGACCATCCTGAACTGGCTCCCATTCAAGACCAAAAATGGGGGCCTCTCCTGGTTTCAGCGTTTGCTGTACGATCTGTAATGCTTTCTGTCCGGCAGCATCCAATCTGGCATAAGGCAGGGTCTGCAATGAATCAGCCTGATCGGGCCGTAGCCCTAATTCTTCCAATAATGCCGATGCAATTCTTTTTGAGATCGCAGGGGTTATAAAATGTTTGAAATAACTGCCACTTTGTATGATGGCCTTATGAAATAAACCTTTCGCCGATGGAGCATTCATTAAACATATAACCTTCGCTCCGCCGCCCGATTGACCGAAAATTGTGACATTTTCCGGATCACCGCCGAAATTTGAAATATTTTCCCTGATCCAGGTCAGGGCTGATACGATATCCATGACACCGACATTGGCCGAATACTTATATTTATCCCCGTAAGCCGATAGGTCCAGGAAGCCCAATGCATTTAAGCGATGATTGATGCTGACGACGACTACGTCCCCGGATCTACTGAGGCTTTCCCCATCAAAAGCTGGAAATTCCATAGAAGATCCCGATGAAAATCCGCCGCCGTGAAGCCATACCATCACCGGTTTCTTTTCAACATCGGTTACTTTCCTGCTCCATATGTTTAAGTTCAGGCAGTTCTCATTGGTATAATATCCGCGGGAACGGTTAAGAGGGAATTCAAATTCATCCGGTAAAACATCAAACTGGCCAGCCGGGCAAGTCGGCCCATAAGTCAGAGAGCTGCGAATATCCTTCCACGATGAAGGTTTTTCTGCCGGCATAAAGCGACTTGCTTTTCCGTAGGGGATTCCTTTAAAAGTATAAATCCCATTATGAATATAACCGCGTACTTTCCCATATTCTGTCGGAACAATGGCAATATGTTTCCCCGCAACAATAGCAGGGTTTTCCTGGCCATCAACTGTTAAAGGCAGTAGATTAATCATATAAAGGTTAAGAAGGAAGAAAATTATTTTCATCGGAAATGATTTAGGCTGATCCTTTTAGTTTATTAATCATGTTTTGAATAAAATCTTTTTCTTTCGTAACGTCTGTTTGATGATAAGCTTTAAGCAGGAATTGCCTTGCCAGGGTGTCGTTACCTTCCAAATGGTGGAATTTTCCAAGGGCCATGTTCAAAAGATAATATTGATTTAAAAAGGCATGGCGTTGCAGCTCATTTAATATTTTAAAGGCAGCCTGTTTGTCTCCCGCGTAAAATAGTGCGATGGCATAGTTTAGTTCAACAAACGGATTTGCATTGATATGTAATAACCTGGCGTAAAGATTAGCTATCGTTTTCCAATCGGTGGATTCAAAACTTACCGCCACGCAATGTAAACAGGCAATGGCTGCTTCCAAATGGTACTTGGAGATCGATTCATCCTGTGATCGTGTTAAAAAATCATGTGCCAGCAAAATCAGATCCTGGTTCCAAAGGGATCTGTCCTGGTTTTCGAGGTCTAAGAGTTCTCCCGAAGTTGCAAACCTTGATTTAAACCTTGCACAATTAAACAGTATCAATGCGTGAAGCGCTTTCGTTTCTTTGTTTCCTAAATTACTGTCCAAAAGCGCTTTATTCAAAAGCAGCGCTTCTTCGCAAAGCTCTTCCCTTAAAATTTCTTTTCCCCCTGATGATTTATAACCCTCGGTAAAAATGAGATAAATTATTTTGTGAACGATAGAAAGCCTTTGTTTTAATTCTTGTGGATGGGGTTCTTCTAAAATTATTTTTTCATCTTTTATTTTTTGCCTTGCCCGTACAAGAAGTTTATCCACGCCGTCGATCGTCATTCCTAAAATTTTGGCTATAGCCTCCACTCTTAGGTTTACAACATATTTTAGGGAGATAACTACCTGCACCTTTGGAGAAAGATCAGGATGGGCACAGGCAAATAATAATTTCAATTGCTGATCATCAAGTATCGATTCGCTAAACTTGACCTCAAACGATCCCTGATCTGTTTTTTCAGAAAGCGCTTCCAGGCGTTTATCTTTCTTTATTTTATTCAGTGCCTTATTCCTGCAAACTTTGTATATCCACCCTGTGGTGTTTGCAGGGATCCCCTTCTGCCTCCAGTCGGTAAGGGCCGAAGAAAATGAATCCTGTACAATGTCTTCAGCAGTTTCAGGGTCGATATCCCGCGAAGAATAAAGCAAGGAAGCAACCATTTTACCAAAATGTTGCTTATAAAGTTTATCTACCTGCTGCTGTACGTTATCCATTATGTATGCATGGGCCACCAATAAAATAATTAAAAAATTTATTACGGAGTCTTAGAAACAAACGCCTGTATTGGCCTTACTTCCCTTACTGCCAGGCCCTGCATTACCATGGGGCAGGTTTGCGCAATGGCAACCGCCTGGTTTATATTTTCAGCCATAATAATATCGTAACCACTTACGCCTTCCTTTGATTCAATAAAAGGGCCATCTGAGAGCACTTCGTTTTTACTTACATACCTCCCTGTGATTGCCAGCGGCTCCCCGCCAATATAATTTCCCGATTCGGCGATCGACCTGACCCAGTCCAGCATAGTGGGGAAAGTTGAAAAACGTTCTTCAGGAGTAAGGCGACCAATTTTTTCCAGGTCTTCTCTTACTATCAGCATAAATTTTTCCATGGTCTTAATTTGTTTATTGGTTTTCAATATATTATGCTCGGTAATTAATCTTAATAGGGACATCCAAATCCCGTATAGTACATCATGCCTGCGGCAAAGCACTCAATGAAATTAGAAAAAATGGTGTGAATAGTCACACTTTCATGATTAAAGACAATCCCGGTTTTAAAATCCGGACATCCGGTATCAAAATAGTTTCCCTCCTCAAGTATGATTACTGGTTTAAAAACGGACAACAAGGATGAAGTATACAGCGCTCAATTTGAAATGGAGCCGGTTGTTGAAAACAATAAAGGTTCGGTTGAGTTAAAGCACGGCTAATCAATTAGTTTTGGGTTTTGTATCGGGAAGTAACCGGTGCAGGCTGCCCGCAGGTTTGATGCGGGAAGATCAGCATGGAATACCAGTGAGGTAGATCGATGCGTTTTTTTTAGTTTGGCCATGCCTGATTTTGAAGTAACTTTAATAAGTTTTTTGTTATACTTCACTTTTTGGGAAAATTTCACCATAACAGTTAGAAACCGTTTTTATGGCTGAAATGAACTTGACGAGAACACTCAAACGATCTGGCCAGACAGACCGGAAGGATGCCTGGTGGGCCTATCCTTTGCTCGTCTTTATCGCTTTGCTTTCATTTGTCATATATCTTACCTGGGCCGCATTCCAGGGAGAGCACTATTTCTTCGGGTCTTATCTCTCTCCACTTTATTCTCCGGTGCTGTTTGGGGACTCACCGCATAGTTGGTTTGGCCCAAAGCCGGTGTGGTGGCCGGCAATATTGCCCTGGTCGCCAGCTATACTCATATTATGGGCTCCGGGTCTTTTTCGTTTGACATGCTATTATTACCGTGGAGCGTACTATAAAGCTTTCTGGGCTGACCCGCCTGCCTGCACTGTCACTGAGCCGAGGAAAAAATATTGGGGAGAAAATTCTCTTCCGTTGATCATGCAAAATATACATCGTTATTTTCTTTATATCGCCTTGTTCTTTTTACTTTTTCTTTCTTATGATGTATGGAAGGCATTGTGGTTCGCCGATCCGGCTACAGGTGGAAGATCTTTTGGTATTGGTGTGGGCACCCTGATTTTAGCCATTAATGTGATCTTCCTGGCAGGGTATACGTTCGGCTGTCACTCATTACGTCATTTGATCGGAGGATTCAGGGATCGCCTTTCATCCTCGCCTATCCGGCGGAAAGCATACCTGTGTGCAGGCTGTTTTAACCGGAAGCACATGCTATGGGCATGGATGAGCTTGTTTTGGGTTGCATTTTCGGACATCTATATACGATTGTGTTCCATGGGTATCTGGAGTGACTGGAGAATTTTGTAATGCCATCATACGACACATATAATTACGATGTGCTGGTCATTGGCGCAGGTGGCGCAGGCCTTCGTGCTGCCATAGAAGCTTCTGCTAACGGAGTTTCTGTGGGACTGGTTTGCAAATCCTTGCTCGGGAAAGCCCATACAGTAATGGCAGAAGGAGGTATTGCCGCAGCGCTTTCCAATGTCGATGACCGCGATAACTGGAAAGTGCATTTCGCCGATACCATGCGAGGGGGGCAATATCTCAATAACTGGCGCATGGCGGAATTGCATGCTAAGGAGGCCCCCGGCTGCGTGCGGGAGCTCGAAGCGTGGGGCGCCTTGTTTGATCGCACAAAAGACGGCAGGATCCTTCAGCGGAATTTCGGAGGGCATAAATACCCGAGACTTGCTCATGTGGGCGACCGGACGGGATTGGAAATGATCCGCACTCTTCAGGATCATGGCATTTACGAGGGAATGGAAGTCCACATGGAATGTACCATCACTAACCTTCTCAAGGATGATGGACGCATTGCCGGCGCATTGGGATATGAAAGGGAGAAGGGGAGATTCATCGTGTTTCACTCGAAGGCTGTGATACTGGCAACGGGCGGCATTGGCAGGGCTTTTAAAATTACGAGCAATAGCTGGGAATATACGGGTGATGGCCATTCCCTGGCCTATCATGCAGGTGCAGAGCTCATAGATATGGAATTCGTTCAATTTCATCCAACCGGAATGGTATGGCCTCCGAGCGTCCGCGGTATCCTTGTTACAGAAGGGGTTCGTGGCGAGGGTGGTGTCCTGATCAACAAGGAAGGCCGTAGGTTTATGTTTGATGATATTCCGGAATTATACCGCAATCAAACTGCAGACAACGAAGAAGAGGGTTGGAAATACACGCAGGGCGATAAAAATGCCAGGAGACCTCCGGAGCTGCTTACCCGCGATCACATAGCACGTTGCATTGTCCGGGAGATCAAAGAAGAAAGAGGAAGCCCGCATAATGGGGTATTTCTTGATATTTCCTGGATCAGGAAAAAGCTTCCCAATGCTGCAGAACATATAAAGAGGAAGTTGCCGAGCATGTACCATCAATTCATGAAACTGGCAGATATTGATATTACCAAAGAACCGATGGAAGTAGGGCCTACTACTCACTACATGATGGGAGGCATTCGGGTTGATGCGGATTCGCAAATGTCAAAAGTACCCGGTCTTTTTGCCGCAGGGGAATGCGCTGCGGGTTTGCATGGAGCAAACAGGCTAGGCGGAAATTCTCTCTCCGACCTGCTGGTCTTTGGGAAGCGGGCAGGGGAATATGCGGTAAAATTTGCCAGGGAAAATGGAACTGGCCGTATTAATGAGCAGGAAATCGAGATGGCCATGAAACAAGCGCTGGAGCCATTCGACCGGACGGATGGGGACAACCCCTTCCAGGTGCAATACGATTTACAGGAAATGATGCAGGACCTGGTCGGCATCGTAAGGAAAGAAGAAGAACTATTGCGGGCGATTGCAGCATTGAAAAAAATACGGGAACGTTCATATAAGGTAAGAGTAACGGGTAACCGGGAATACAATGCCGGATGGCATACCGCGCTTGACCTGCATCATTTACTCACCGTGTCAGAAGCTATTACCAGGGCGGCAATTGAACGAAAAGAAAGCCGTGGGGCGCATTTTCGTGAAGATTTCCCCTACAAAGAGGATAAGAATGGCAATTTCAACCTTGTTATTTCAAAAGGAAACGGTGACGAGATGCAGGTAAAGCGGGAAGCACTTAACGAAATGCGCAGCGACCTGAGACAAATTATTGAGGAAATAAAATAATGTCCATAGCAACATTCAAAATATGGCGCGGAGACGCATCGGGTGGTAAATTTGAAGACTATGCCACCGAAATAGCCGAGGGGATGGTAGTGCTCGATGCTGTACACAAAATCCAGGCAGAGCAGGCCAACGATCTGGCTGTCCGGTGGAACTGTAAAGCAGGCAAATGCGGTTCCTGTTCGGCGGAGATCAACGGTATGCCGAAGCTTATGTGCATGACCCGCCTCAGGGATCTCCCTCTTGACAAGCCGGTGCTTCTGCAGCCAATGAAAGCATTCCCGGTGATAAGGGACCTGGTAACCGATGTCTCGTGGAATTTTATGGTGAAGAAGAGAATCAGGAAATTCAAACCGCGGCCGCCAGACGCCGAAGACGGAACATGGAGGATAGCTCAGGAAGAGGTTGACAGGGTGCAGGAATTTCGCAGATGCATAGAATGCTTTCTTTGCCAAAACACCTGTCATGTGCTACGTGAGCATCAGCTGTACGACGAATTCATCGGCCCGCGCTTTTTTGTATATGTGGCCGCTTTGGAAATGCACCCACTCGATGTGGAAGACCGGTTGGAAGACCTGAAGAAGGTGAATGGCATCGGCTATTGCAACATCACCAAATGCTGCACAACAGTCTGTCCCGAGGACATTACTATTACGGACAACGCCATTATTCCCCTTAAGGAACGAGTGGTAGACAGGTTTTATGATCCAGTAAAAAAACTATTCAGGATCTTTCGTTCGAAGAAGGCTTCACCTTAAAATAACATAGTATCGAATTTTAATTTTCGGAAATCATTTAAATCCAAAATTTATGTTTCAGCTTAAGCCGATCTCCAGGGAGAGTGTCCCCGGGGCGCTTGAAAAAGCGGAAAGATACCGCCTGCTTAATGAACCCTGGCAGACAGAAAGCATCTGTTCAGACATTCTGGATGCTGATCCCGGAAATGTTAAAGCCGTTATCACCCTGCTTTTGGCAATCACTGATCAATTCGATACATCTTCCATGGGGGATGTAAAGAATGCAAAGCGACTGCTCTCCTCTATTCCGGATGGTTATGAACGGGAATATTATTCAGGTATAATCTGCGAGCGTAAGGGGAAATCTTTTCTGAGTATAAGCAGGCAGGAGAGTGATTTCATTGCATATGAGTGGTTGCGGGATGCCATGGATCATTATGAGAGAGCGGAGGCTATTCGCCCACCTGGTAATGACGATACAATCCTTCGCTGGAACACTTGTGTCCGCCTGATCACGCATCACAACCTGGCGCCAAGGAGGGAGGAGTATATCGAGCCGCCGCTGGAATGATTTGCGGAGTTGCCTGGTCATGAAATAGTAGGCCAGGTTACCCAAATTGGCGACCATGGTATAAACAGGCATTTTTTTCGGTTATCCTCAAATGAACGATCAATTTCTGGCTGGATTAAGGAATCCGATCAGGCGCGGATCGTCGGCGGACATGGCGGGAAGCCAGACGTCGCCAACCCGCACTCGATTCCACCAGAGGCCGTCGGGATTCCCCGGCTGTGCAAAGCTATAGCGATATAGGACCGCCCGGATATAGTGCGGGGGCTTGTCGGGGAAGGGATTGTCGGCGAACAGACTGACCGCGCCGGGATCGTTGTGAAGGAGTTTCGAGACGAGGTTTAACGTCCATGGGTATTCCTCGGGTGAGGACATGGCAGCGAACCACATTTGCCAGTCCAAACGCAGCTGGTAGGGGGCAATCTGCGGCGGTTGTTTATCCAGGGCGACGGGTAGGCCTTTGTAGTGATAGGCTTTCCAGTTCGCCTTGTCGTCGGGTACCTCATCCATCGTTCCTTCGAATACTACGTTCAAACGCTCGCGTCCCACCGATCCGAAGGCACCATAGGTGTTTACGAGATTGAGGGGATCGAACGAGGTGTTCATGATCTGTCGGGGAGACAGCATGTTGAGCGCAGGCCGGATACTGAGGAGTGCGATGACAACAGCGACGGTCCAGGCGGTGGCCAGCATGGGACGAGATGGCTCGACGCGGGCGCTGGCGGCTTCCGCCCGGCGGACCAGCGGGCGGGGAAGAAGCTTCGACCAGAAGTCGTCGTCGAAACATGCCAGCGCGGGAACGATAGTCAGCCAATTGAGAAACGAGAGGTTGCCACTGAGAACGAGGATGATCTGTAAAATCACGATCACGGATCCCGCTATGTGACGCGCGAGACGTGGCCAGAAGACGAACCATGGCGCGACGAGCTCGGCCAGGAAATTATACCAGACCCCAAATTTCAAAACCGCGCGGGGCAGAAAATGGAACCACCGGCTCAGCGGACCGGGCAGGGGCTGGGTCTCGAAATGGTAGTAGAGTGCGGTCCCATTGCGCCACACATCATCGCCTCGAATCTTGATCAGCCCGGCGCCAAGCATGATGCGGAAGATGAGCCAGCGGAATAGTCCGATGATCGGCATCGGTGGTGCGCGCCTGGGAAACGGGCGCAGGTCGAGCAGGGGGCAGAGGAAGATCGCGAGAAATCCGGTTTCGAGAAGCTGGATCTCCCATCCGTATCCATACCAGTCCTGCCCGACGTTAGCGAAGGACATGTAAAGAAACCAGAGAACGGCGAGCAGCAGCGCATTCGCGAAGCCTGCCACCACGACGCAGGAAAGCGCGAATCCGATCCACGCCGCAGTCAGGAGGGCCGCGTCGGAATGGGCGAACCAAAAAAGCGATGGCAGGCGCACGAAGCCGGCGCCAGGCGATCCGAGCGCGTCGCCGACGCGCTTCAGAAACATCCCGACAGGAAGGAGACCATTCGCGCCGATCAGGGGAACGATCTGATTGATCGCCGCGAGAAAGGCTACCGCATAGATCGCTCCCAGCAGGCGAAGAATGAGAAAGCGAGTGAGCCAGTAGGTTGGGCGGGCGTCCTGCGCACGGGAAACCCTTCGGGATATATTGTCCAAAATTATTGCTTTAATTAATTTTTGACGAGTATCTTACAATACCAGCCCTATTTTCCATAAAAAGCCTGACCTATGCCGCTATTCTATATTGTATTTTTATTTTACTACGAAACACTCTTATTATCCTGTCTTCTTATTGGCTGCCTGCTTGTCCGGAAAAGCTGGCCCCTGGAACATAAGTTGCTGGTCATATTGTCCGGCCTGACTTTATTGGTAGAGACGGCAGTGACTCTATATATAGTTCATCGGATCTACAATCGCTGGTTGTATACTTTTTTTGCCCCTGTGGAATGCGGCTTCATAATATATATATTGTACAGGGCATCGGTACATCCCGCTATTAAACGCCTGAATGCCATTTTGCTGGGTTTCCTGCCGATAAGCATTGGAATCGCTTATTGTCTGCATCCGGCCTTTTATAGATTTAACGATATTGCCGGCCTTTTTTACCTTTTTTCAGAACTACTAGCCGCTTGTTCTTTTTTGGTTGACGTTCTTCTGAATAAGTCGGATACACCCCCGGGCCGTCAGCCTCTCTTCTGGTTGGCGTGCGGCATGCTCTTTTATTGCAGCATATACACGCTGATAAATGCCGTATCGGATCATATAGTTAAATTTTCCTATCAGTTCTACCTGCTGTATAGCATCGTTGCCAATACGTTTATGTATACCGGCTTTATCGCCTGTTTTATCTGCCTTCATCGGGCACGCCGGGGAAGTTCTGTTACTAGTCCCGCGGAGCCTCATTGTCCTTCAGTACCCGGATAAAATTACCACCCAATATGTTTATGATATCCCTTTCTTTGTACCCTCGCCTGAGCAACTCCCGGGTGATCAGCGGATAGGTCGTAACATCGTCAAGCTGCTGCGGCGGAGACTCGATGCCGTCGAAATCCGAGCCCAGCCCCACATGATCCGGTCCGATCAGCCTGACGATATGGTCGATATGATCGATCAGCAGCGAGAGGGGCGCCCGCAGGGAATCCGCTTCCTGCGGATATTTCTTCGCCAGGTATTCATTGACCGCATAGTCTGGCGCCTTCGCGGCGACCATAGAATCCATTTCCGGCTTATGCCGCAACAGGAACCGTCCCATTCGCGGCACATAGTTGCTGTCCAGGAAGCCGGAATAGAAATTAACCTGGATGACACCCCCGTTGATCCCAATGGCCTTGATCTGCTCGTCGGTAAGGTTACGGAATACCGGGCACAGTGCATACGCACTGCTATGGCTGCAGATCACCGGCTTGTCGACGGTATGGATGGCGTCCCAGAATGTCTGCTCGCCAACATGCGAAAGATCGACCAGCATGCCCAACTCGTTCATTCGCCTGACAATAGCCCTACCGCGATCGGTCAGCCCATAAGGCGTGACCGTAAAAGCTTTGGACGTTTCGTCCCGTGCTGAAGTAGCCCAGGGGGTGCTGTTATTCCAGGTAAGAGTCATGTACCGTACACCCCGCCGGTAGAAGCTATCCAGGTATGCCATACTGTCTTCGATCATATGGCCGCCCTCAACGCCCATCATGGCCGCCAGTTTATGATGTTTCACCGCTTGCTCCAGTCCGGCTGCATCGGTGACGATCTCCATCTTATCCCGGTTGCGTCCGGCAATGGCATACAGGCTGTCTATCTCGCGATTGGCTTCACGGTAGGCGCTGCCCACGCCATAATGGTCGTCGCAAAATATGGAAAAGACCTGCACGTCCACCCCTCCTTTCCGAAACCGCTCCAGGTCGGAATGGGTTTTGCCGGTCAGGTTCGTGCCGATGTCCATCCCTTTGAGGGTCGCTGTAGTCAGCACATCGTTATGCGTGTCTACGACGATGGCCTTGTCGTGCAACTTCCTGTAGGGCTGGGCGTTAGCGGTCCATCCGCCTGTTAACGCCGTCATTAGGAGCAGTGGAAAAAAAATTCTCTGCGGGTGCCGGGTTGCGTGCGTATCGTTGCTTTTCTGCATATGGTTGTTTTAGGTTCGATCAGCTCTCCATATCTTATTGCCGGTGAAAATCCAGGTCCTGGAAGTCATAGCTGAAATCCGTCAACGGCGAGACCGGTTTCATCCGGATACCGGTCGCCGACCCCCGCTCGTCAAGGCTGAAGAGCACATAGGCGTCGGCATTCATGCTCCGGTCCCGCCATTTTACGATGAAGCTATTGCCTTTATAGGGCAGGAGTTCTCCCGTCAGCTTGGGTGATCTTTTGGAGTCGAACCAGGGTTTGCCGTTCCTGACCGAGATGACCACGTCCCCGAGCCATGCATCCCTGTAGGTGCCGGTGTATTTGGAAAGATCCGCCGGTGTGGCAGGACGGGTCCGGAACAGCGTTACCTCCCTGCCTATTGAATCCGTGAGTTTCTTCTCTTCATTCAGCTGAGCTTTACGCCGGGCTGCGTACTCGGTGACCCGGTCGGTACCGGTGATGCCCAGGTAGGCGTCCTTTATCTGGTTGGTGATGGCTGTAAAAGCCGCACCCTCTTCCTGGTTGGTCAGCACAATGATACCCAGCTGCAGCTCGGGGATCATCGTGATCTGTGTGACCATGCCTTCGAGGCCGCCGGTGTGGCTCACCTGCTTATATCCTTTGACATCGGAGATACCAAAGCCCAACCCGTAGGCCTGGAAATGCGTATTGTAGGGGCCGGGGCCGCCAAGCGGGATGATGGTCTGCGGGGACCACCGCTCGCGGAGCACGTTCGCGGAGAAGAGCTGCTGACCATCGCCATATTTGCCATCTGCCAGGTGCAGTTGCACCCATTTGCTGAGATCGGCGATGCTGGAATAAATCCCGCCGGCTGCATGATCCACCTTCGACCGGCTCCTGGCGATGACCTGCACCTTACCTTCCACCCGCGCATGGCCGTCGATCACATCAGCAGAATCGCGCAGCCGGTCGTAGCTGGCCGCACTATGGGTCATACCCAGGGGACGCAGGATCTTATTCTCAATGAAGTCCTCCCAACTCATGCCGCTTACCCTGGCGACGACCTCACCCGCCACGATATAGAGGTTATTGTCGTAGGCATATTGCGACCGGAAACTTGTCACGGGCTTGAGGAATGGCAGGTTATGAAGGATATCAGGAATGGTGAAATCGCTGGAATCAGGGAAGAACATCAGATCGCCGGCCCCAAGCCCCAACCCGCTTCGGTGGCACAACAGGTCTCTGACCGTAAACTCCTCGGTGACGTAGGGATCGAAAAGCCTGAATTCAGGGATAAATTTCCTCACTTTGTCGTCCCAGGCCAGTTTCCCTTCATCGACCAGCATACCAAGGGCGGCCGTAGTGAAAGCCTTGCTGTTGGAAGCGATGCCGAAAAGGGTCTGCTCATCCATGGGTTGCCGGGTATCCAGCGATCTTACCCCATACCCTTTGGAATGGATGACCTTACCGTCCTTAATGATGCAGACTGCTATGCCGGGCACTTCGAAGGTCCGGAGAGTCCTCGCCACCAGGCTGTCGATGGCGGTGGCATTCATTGGCTGGGCCTGTCCGGTGGTTATGATCAACAGCAACAGAAGGGCGAAAGGAACAATTCTCATGCAGTTGGGTTTTCACTAAAAGTAAGGAAAAATCAGCCTTATTTACTCCGTACGCTTATGGAAATCCTTCTGTCCAGCCGCCTTTCTTCATCAGGTGCGTCCATAGCCGCTTTGGCGAATTGGGAACCGTATCCTTTTGCTCCGGCTAACCGGGTGCCCGCAGCCCCCGTTTTCTTCAATGCATCCAGGACCGACTCGGCACGCTGCTGTGACAACTTCATATTTTCCTCTTCCTTGCCGGTTTTATCGGCATAACCGCCTATTTTAATGCTTACTTTCGGGTAGGCTTTCAGGATAGCGGCGATATTCTGCGCCTGCTTCATACTTTCGGCAGTGAGCTCTGCACTCCCGGTTTTAAAATTCAGGTTATCGAAATCGAACCAGCGACTATTGCTGATGCTGTCTGCCGGATCGGTAGAATTCAAATAAGTTACCAGTTGGTCCTCGATACCTCCCTTATAGGCATCCAATTCGATTCCATCAGGGAGTTGCACTTTGATAGATACAGGCTCTGCGCTGACCGGCATCGGGCTGTTACCGGAAGTTGTATCGGTCCCGGGGACGTTAGTGGCCACCTCTTTATCGCACCCTTTTACAAATAACCATACCAGGGCTATGATCACTCCGGCGAATACTATAGGTAAGCTCCAACGCCTGCTGTCATCTGCCTGCTTTTCCGCATAGACAGCCACGGGGGGAATGGAGTTGGTGGTCTGTTTAACGCTGTCTGTCAGAGAGAGGACCATGCTTCCCTCCGGGCTCAGACCTGTTAAGCCTGCCAGGGAGCTCAAGCCTGCCGGTAATGCGGCTGCCATGGACGCCTTCTGACTGGAAAGCATATTGGACAGACTGCTGGGAGTCAGATCATTTTCTATTACCTGTTTACCTAAAATGCCTAATGCCGCCGGCGCCGTCATAGCCATCAGGGAAGGAATGGAAAATTCCCTGATACCCGCAAAGCTGGAAATCATACCGGTGATGCGGCCCATTTTATTGCCCAGCAGCCATTTGGCCATATCAACGCCATTGGAGACTAAATTGGCGCTTCCACTTTCTCCAAACATATTTCCCAGGTTACTCAGTAATCCCGATCCGGCTACTCCTTTAGCCAGATTCAGAATATTGCTGGCCCCGTCAATATCGGAGGTAGCTTTGGAAATGATACTGCCCAGTACCGATGGTATAATACCGGACATAGCTTTGGAGATGCCTGCTTCACTTTCACCAAGTGAAGAAGCCGCTTTGCTGATCAGGTCACTGGTGAAAAGACCCTTCACCGAATGGAGGAGATCGAATGCCATAATAAATAAAAGATTTTAATGATTAAAATACGGGATGACCTCCATTATAGATGGAGGGATCATTCCAGCGAATACGAGCTGGGTATGCTCACAGGTACAGGCAGGCTGGGAAGGCCACAAAAAGGTAGAATTCGTCTTCGGGATTAAGTGTAAATACTTATGCGAAATAAGGGTTTATTTTAGGTAGCCAAAATTATTTTAAGGTGAAGGCTGGGTAGTATAATTTATCTACCATTGCTCTTGTGCCTGTTGGGCGTCCTTTCAGTAAAAGCACAGCCTGACTTTTGGAACAGCCCTAACGCCTGCCTGGGCCAAAGACCGCCATCGGATACACCCCGATTGTTCGCCCGGGACCTGCTGGCGAAAAAGGACACTTTTGCACTCGACCGCGTGGCTTTTTCGGACGACGGAGAGGAATTTTATTATCCGACCAATAACACCTGGTACGACAGTAAAAATGGAAAAATAAGAACCTTTAAATATGAAGGCGGTAAATGGAAGGGCCCCTTTATTTTAAACGAGCACTATTATGCCCCTACCTTCTCCATGGATGGGAAGACCCTTTATTTTTTGGGCGGCAAGGGAGATGGCATTCATTCCAATAGGCTTCTCCGGCCTTCACGTAGACCGCGTCCTGGAGCAGTTTGCCATTAACTTAAAGATTGAAGATTATCCGACTCCTATTTAAATTTCCGCACGAAAAAATCAGCGACGGCGCCATAGACTTTTACGGCATTTGCCCAACGCATCAGGTGGTGGGTGTCATCCACGATCATCAGGGTCTCGACGGGCACACCCTTCTTTTCCAGCCGGTTGATCAGGTCAATGCTTTGGGCGAAATGTACATTCCTGTCATCATCCGCATGAATGATCAATACCGGTGAAGTCCAGGTATCGATAGAAGATACCGGTGAAGAAAGCCAGGCTGTCTTCACGGCCTGATCATAATCGGGCGCTTTGTCATACCTGCCGCTGAACGTATTGAGGAGCGATGAATTGGTGACCCAATCGTGTACGCCATGGATATCTACCCCGGCCGCAAAGATCTTCGAATCTCTGGCCAACGCTATCGCCGTTAAATAGCCGCCATAGGAACCGCCATAAATACCGACTCTTTTTGCGTCCACAAAATCCTGTTTTTGCAGCCATTCACCGGCCGCTTTGATGTCCTGGTATTCGGCAGCGCCCCAGATACCGGCATGCGGCGGCTGATGGAAATCATAGCCATAGCCGATTCCCAGTCGATAATTCACTGCTAATACGACGAAACCGAGGCTGGCCAGGTATTGATTAGAGGCATAGGCGTTGGAATAATAGTCGGAATAGTTCCAGCCTAATAACATTTGCCGGGGAGGCCCGCCATGTACGTAAACGATAGCCGGCTTCTTAGACACGCCCCCTTCCGGCAGAAAAAGATCGGCATGAATGCTAAGCCCGTCTGCAGAGGGAAAGATCACTTGTTTGGGCGTTATCAGTTTTTGCTGTGGAAGTTCGGCGGGAATCAGGCTGGCTCCTATCAGCTGCATTTTAGAGTCGCCGTTCAATTTCAGGATAGCTGGTGTCGGACATTGCTGTGCTGTTGCACTGATGAAGGCCACCGTATTTCCATCCTCTGTCAGAATGGGAGCCCATTCCAGGCCGGTGCCGGATGTGAGCGCCTGCATGTTGGCGGCATCAATATTCACCTTAGCTATATGTCTCCGGTCGATATCCCATTTGTCACTCCCCGTATTGGCGCTGAAGATCAATTGCCTTTTATCGGCGCTTACCTTAATATGCTCGCACATAAAATTGCCCGGCGTGAGCAATTTTTCCTTTCCGCCCCCTGCGGGGATAGCATATAGATGCGGCCAGCCGTCCTGGTAGGATAAAAAGATGATCTTGTCCCCGGCCGCCCAATGCAGGTTGGCGCCGCCATCCGTGGTAGGCACGGAACCACGCAGGGTATAGGGCGCTTTCCATAAAAGAGTTACCTCATCGGTAGCGATATCCGCAATACAGATGCTCCAGGGCAGGATCTTTTTAACCAGCAGGGAATCCGGCGCGCCTCCGGATCCTGCTCTTCTTATAAAGACGATCTTGTCGCCATTCGGGGACCAATGCGGAGAATTATCCCAGCTGAAGGAAGGCGCAATCCATTTAAGCGGAGAGACAGAATCGGTATAGATGCCAATGGCCGAATGATCACCCCGGGCGGATGCAAACAGCAGGGAAGACCCGTCAGGCGCCCACTCCAATGACCCCATCGTACCTCTGGCCGTGAATAAACGTTTGGCAGCGGCCGATCCATCCACGGGTGCCGACCATACCTGCCCCCCTTTAATAAAGGCAACCCATTTTCCGGTTGGAGAGATAACGGGGTCATCCCCTTCTGATAAATATTTCGGTTCTCCTCCGTCAAACGGGATGCTGGCGACCTGGACCTTAAAGGGCTCCAGCTCGAACCCAGGGTCCGTAGGCAGATCGGTATCCCAGTTGCCGCTATGTTCGCCGCCCCGGACAAACACGAGCCATTTACCATCGTCAGAAAAAGAAAGACTGGTGATCTCCTGGCCATCATCTTTCGGATAGTGGGTCAGTTTCCTTGGTTTATAGTCCGGCCCTTCTGCTACATACACATTTCGGCGGCCTTGCTCATCCAATGCCCAGGCTATCCTGGAACCTTTTGCCGCGGCGGTCAACTGTGTAGGAAAAGGGTAGCTCTTGAAAGCGGAAATAGGAATGTTCTGCGCCTGCAAATAAAAGGGCAGCAAAAGAAGTAGTAGCAGTTTTCTCATATACCCCTAAAAATACTAAGATTGGAGCAAACTTCACCGGGCGCCTTTTGGGGAATCCTCTATTGCACCTTCACTCCCACTTCGGCCACGGCTACCCCATTCCCGCTCACGACGTGTACAATGGAGAATTTGAAATATTGGCTGCTTACCGGATGGGGGAGGGGCACCAGCTGTTCAAGGGGGTTGGACCTGATATTCGCAAACTCCCCTTCGGCAATCTTTTCCCAGGTTACTCCATCACTGCTGCTGTAAAAGATATAGCGGTCGGCAATACCTTCCGTCTTTTTATCCTGCCGTGGCAGATAGGTGAAAGCCTTTATCATTTGTGGCTTACCCATATCGATAGAGATATCCTGCGGGAATTGTCCCATAGCCGAGCTGTCTTTTTGCAGCGTACTCCATAGTGTTGTCGGATCTTCGTCGATAGCGTTGTGCGCCGTCGATCCCTCCTTACCAGCCGATCCCGGGTTTGCGGGCGCCGGGTCGAGCACCCGCCAGCCTGTCTTCGACAGGCCCAATGCCCGGGCGGTCACTTCGCTGGCCTGGTTATCCGCTTCAAAACAGCGGGCTTTCACGGTGCCTCCCATGGCCAATAAGAAAGGTCCGTTATAGATAGGGGATTTCAAGTCGGGCGTCGTTCCGTCCAAGGTATACCGGATACTGCTGACCGGAGCGCTGGCGCTTATGCTGACCATACCGTTTTTATCCCGGCTGATCAGGGGGGCCACCAGGTGTGCAGGTTCTTTGAACAAACCAAAATCACTTAAGGCGATGCAGGTGGCGGAGCCGGTGATGGATAGCCTCACTTTGGCGGCCACCACGTTTTGGGGCAGCCGGATGAGGCGATTGGCCCCGATGCTGGTGCCGGCCCCGATCTGTTTCCATTGCCCGTCCTGGTAGGCCTCTATCGTAAAGGAGCTGATGCGCTGTCCCAGCTTAATATTCTCCCGCAGCCGTATCACATTAAAAGTGGTTGGTTTGCCCATATCGACGACCAGTTGCGGCTCCGTGACAGCATCGTCGGTGGCCCAATAGCTATAACGATCCTTATCGACCAACCGGGCAGGACCATATCGTTGGCTATCGTTTCCGCGGATATCGCTGGCGGTAAATGTCGCGCCTTCAGCCAGGTTGGTGGAGAAGGTCTGTTTTAACAGATCGCCGAATGCCTGCAGGGAGGCCACATCCTGCTGATCGAGCAAGCCTTTCCTATTGGGGGCAATGCCCAGATCAAGGTCGGCGCCCCTGCCCACGCTCTGATAATAAAGGTCCAGGAGCTGGTAGGGGGATTTTACCTGTTCGTTCTGCGAGGCATGATAAAACCATCCCGGCCGCAAAGGGACATCGCATTCTGCGGGCATCCAGTATTCACCATTGCGGGTGCCTTCGGTAGCTTCCCAATATTTATTATAACCATTGGAGGGTCGCTTACCGGGATCAGGGGCGTGCGGGGTATAGGTTGCCCAGCAGGTAGCGCCGGCATGTCCTTCTTCATTGCCTACCCATCGTACATCGGGGCCGATATCCCCGAAAATGGCTGCAGTGGGCTGTAGTTTGCGGGTGATAGCCCAGTTGGTATCCCAGCCATAGTAGGTGATGCGGTCGATCTTTCTGGTTTCGCGGGCGCCGCCATAATAGCCATCGCCTCCATTGGCTCCATCGTGCCAGGACATGAACAGAGGACCATAACCCGTGTAGAGCTCTTTTAGTTGCGCCCGGTAGGTTTGCACATAGGCCGGCGTGCCATATTGGGCATCGTTCCGGTCCCAGGGAGAGCAGTACAGGCCCAGCCGCATACCCAGCTTATCACAGGCCAGCTGATATTCTTTCACCATATCGCCCTTGCCATTCTTCCAGGGGCTTTGGGTGATATTATGTTTGGTAGTCTTCGTTGGCCATATACAAAGGCCATCGTGGTGTTTGGCAACGATCACGACTCCTTTGAATCCTCCTGCTTTCGCGGCGCCGACGATCTGCATGGCATCAAAATCAACGGGGTTGAGGATGGCAGGATCTTCGTCGCCAAAGCCCCATTCCTTGTCCGTATAAGTATCTACCCCGAAATGGATGATGCAATACATTTCCGTCTCATGCCAGTTAAGCTGTCTTTGGGTGGGCAAAACGCCATAGGGCTTTGGCGGCGGGGTAGAGCGGGCGGCTGTTGTGTGGCCGGAGGGAGTCTGGGAAAAAGCGGCGCTGGCGGCCGCCAGGAAAAAAATACCGGCGCTGAGTCTGCTCAGAGCGCCCAATAACATTCGTTGGTTCATGAGAGGATCACTTAATTTTTTAACCATTGCGCAGGAATTTCCCTGGGCTCCGATCCGTTAAAGCTATATTTTAATTGGAGCGTATAACCGCCGCCGCCTTCAATAAAATCGAGGGCGATCTTCTGATACCCTTTTTTTAGCGCCACCTGTCCGTTCTTCTCCAGAGGCGCATGGTTGCCATCGTTGTCGACTACCTCTCTGCCGGCGATCTTCAAAGTGCCGCCATCATCGCAGGTAAAGTAAAAACTATAGATCCCATCCTGTGGAATATCCAGGTAACCCCGGTATTTCAAGCCGAAAGCTGGGGCTTCCGCTGCTTTGGGGACTTCGATGGATGGAACGGTTAATACCGTATCCGGCTTGCTATCGGGCATCTGCGTGGTCATCCTGAATGAACCCTTGTACTGGCTGCAGACGAGTCCGCTGCCTGTCGGGGTAATTGCCGCCGGTTCGGCAAGCGTTTGTTTTTGATATTGCAGGTTATAGATATCTCCCCTGGAGCCGTTGGCCCGGAATGCCGCCACGCGGACGAATCGCGATTGACGGATGATGAGCGGTGTGCTCAGAACGCTGGAATGAATAGTAGGTGCGCTGCTGTCCGTAGTATATCGAATCGTCAGGCTATCCAGCGGTTTTTCGATCCATAAGGTATCCTGATCGGTGAATGCATTGGACAAAAAGAGACCTGGCAGGTCAGGCAGGCGATAATGCACGTTCAACAGATCGAGTCTGCCGTAGTTGGATTGTAAGCGCCGGAGGTAGGATTCGTACGCTTGGCGATGAGTCCAGAGGACTTCGGCCAGCGCCGTCATCCGGGGCATATACATATAGTCGGCCCGGGCTTCCGTAGGGATATTTTCCGTCCAGATATTGGCCTGCGCCCCGATAATATTTTTCGCTTCGGCGTTCGTCAGCCCTTTGGGAATAGGGTCGAAATGGTAAACGGCCGGCAAGGAATTTCTATCCGGGATCGCGTCAAAGTATAGGGGATTGCCTGGCGTCATGATAACGGGGTTGCCATGTTTAGCGGCTTCGACCGGGGCTTTCGGCACCCAGGTCCGCCAATACATAATGGCTGCCGTTTTGCTGACGCCGCCTTCCAGGATCTCATCCCAACCGATCATTTTCCGGCCCCGGGCGTTGAAGAACTTCTCCATGTTGTTGATGAAATAACTCTGCAGCTCGGCTGTATTTTTAAGTCCTTCTTTTTGCATCAGGGCCTTACACTCTTCCGACTTTGCCCATAAGGAGCGGTCTACTTCGTCGCCGCCGATATGGATATACGTGCCGGGAAAAATGTCCATGATCTCGGTGAAGACATCCTCTGCAAACCGGAAAGTAGAGGGCAGGCAGGGGCAGATCGGGGTGGAGAAGAGCTGGCCGAAAACACTGCTCCCGTCACAGCTTAAATAGTTATATTGATTGATCGCGGCCATCATATGGCCCGGCATGTCGATTTCGGGGATGATATCGATGTGTTTGCCGGCGGCATAGGCTACCAGCGCCTTCATCTCGGCCTGGGTATAAAAGCCGCCATAAAGGGTACCACCGTCTTTTTGAATGATATGGGCCGGATCGATAGTGAAATCCGGGTTGTCGGCGGCCCGTCGCATGCAGGCTGAGTCCTGGTTGTTAAAAGTTCTCCAGGCCCCGTACTCCGTGAGTTTGGGATATTTTTTGATCTCGATCCGCCAGCCCTGGTCGTCCGTGAGATGAAGGTGACGGCAGGTAAGGTCAGCTGTCCGACCGGATGAGTTGCCGGATCCTCTGTCCGTGCAGGCAGCAATTGCCGGATGGTCTGCACTGCCATGAACATGCCTGCGGCTGTCCTGGCCGAAAGCTGGACCTGCTGCCGGGTAATAACAAGCTGGTAGCCTTCTTCCGCTGTTATGCGGGCATCGTATTTCAGTTCTATGAAGGGTTGGGGGGCTGCCGGGGCTTGTTTCAGAGGTTTGCCGAAGCTGTTCGTAAAGAATTGGTTCAGAGTGGCGGCCTCCTTTTCAAATAGCTGTCCGCCCGGCAGAACGAGCTGTGTAGCCGGGGTAATTATAAATTCGCCATCGGCCGGGGTCAATGAAGCCGGATACGGTATAAGGGGATAGCGGGTGTCTTGCGCCGAAGCGACGTCGCTGCCAAGGATAATGCCGATCCATACGATCCAGGAAAGGGATATTCTTTTTATTTTCAAAATTTCTAAATTTTTCACGATGGGTTGAACCCATGAAGGTAAAATTTTGCCGGCTGACAGACAAACTTCAGGCAAGGCCCGTGAAACCCTCGATGGGAGCGATTATTATTCTATCTTGCTGTTTGACCTATCCCTTTTTGATGCATAACGTAGAAAAATACATCGGTTTATTGGCTGGAATCGTGATCGGTAGTGCGCAGGTCATCTATTTACTCAATACGATAAAAAAGAAGGTTAGCCCCAGCGTGCTTTCCTGGTTGGGATGGGCCTTCCTGATGGGAACCAGTCTCGTTTCCCAGATAATCGGCAAGGGATGGCAATGGAGTATGACAGGTATTCTTTGTTCGACCATCGGCTGCTTTACCATCGCGACTACCGCTTTCCTGAGTAAGAATTTCTCCTTCCGGAAGAGTGACCTGAATTTCCTGCTATTCGGATTGGTCTGCGTAGCCATCTATCTTTTGTCTGATAACCCCTGGATAACGACCGTCTTCGCTGTCATCGCGGATGCTGTGCTGGGTATTCCCACCATTCGAAAAGCCTATAAAAATCCGGCTTCAGAAAAATCTTCCGCCTGGATACTGGGAGTGATCTCCTCTACACTGGCTCTGACCATCTGTATTCATCACGATTTCATTTATGTCCTGTTCCCCGGTTATTTGTTCCTTTTCAATGGAATGATGGCCTGTATCACCTGGATAAAGGATGACGGGATTTTACCTCCACAACAATTAAATTTGTAGATTACAGCAATGATGTTGCGAAGAATTTCAATATCGATCCTGACTGGAGTAAGCCTTTTCGCCTGTTCGGTCAAGCATGATCCGGAAAGAAAAAGCAGGGTCGAAAATTTTAAATATGGCGGCTTTGGCGATACGATCTATGCTTTGATCGATGGTAGTATCTACGAAACAGACTTGCTGCATCATTTTTCGGACTCGATACCAGCGGGGGATTTATCATCGGGCTACCCAAAGGCGTTTATAGTCTGCTCATAAGTAAGGAAGGTTATCAGTCGCTAAAGCTCCTAAATTATGTTTCCCGTCCGGACCAGATTTCCGGGACAAAAATTATTCTGGAAAAGGGGGAGGGGTGCAGCTGTTTAAGATCCCTGAATGGGGGAGATGATCTATCCTCCTTCACCGGCTCAGCCGGTATAACAGCAAGGCGGCGCGCTGGATGAGCAAGGGATATTCTTTCAGGTTGATGGTTTCGCCTGCTTTGTGTGCTCCGTTGCCGGAGGCTCCCAGTCCGTCCAGGCAGTCCATATATTGAGCGATATCGGAGATATCGCCGGCTCCTCTTGCGCCAGGGTCTCCAGCCACGGTGTTACCGATACCCATGTCTTTTGTCACTTTGTCCACTTGCGTTACGAGACGGAGATTGCCGGGGGTAGGCTCCATGGCGGGGAGGCCGTCGGAGAAGCGGATGGTAGCATGCGTACCGGGCAGGCTGGCCGCTACGATGTCCCGCATTTTTTCTCGGGCGGCATTTTTCTGTGCTTCCGTCAGGAATCGCAGGTCGCCCGTCACCCTGGCCGAAGGAGAGATAATATTCGTCTTTCCCAGGGCCTCGCCCCTTGCATCCTGTGCGTCTATCTTTATTTCGGAGCCACCGACGATCAGGCCGGGGTTGAAGGTGAGGTATTTTTCGGAGCTCAACTGTTCCCTGAACGTATTGAGGATCCGGGCTGCTTCATAGATAGCGCCATCTCCGGCAGCCTCTGTAAAGACGCCGGCTGAATGCCCCGTCCTGGCAGTGATATCCAATACCCAGCCGCTGGCGCCCCGACGGGCGGCGGCCACCGTGTCGAGGCCCTTGGCCGATTCGAAGGCCAGGGCTATATCGCAGGTCCGGGCTCTTTCTATAAAGTCCTTGCGGGCGATGGTATGCGGACTACCCGATCTCTCTTCGTCGCCGGTAAAATAGACGATGCAATTCATATCCTTCAACTGTCCCGCAGCCTCTAAGGCTTGTAGGGCGGTGATGATAACCACATCGCCTCCTTTCATATCGTTGACGCCCTGACCGGTCGCCGTCGAATCATTCAGGACGGTAAAAGGGCCGGCGGGCATATCGGGTTCGAAGACGGTGTCGAGGTGACCGATCAGGAAGAGTTTTTTACCTTTTTTGCCGGTATGAGTAGCGACCAGGTGACCGGCGCGGTGCAGCGAATCCGGTTCAGGTACCCACTCAATGGTAAAGCCCAGCTTTTCCAGCTCATGCGCATACAGGGCGCCGACCTTCTTTACACCCTCTATATTCAGCGTGCCGCTGTTGATATTGACCGACCCGATCAACAATTGCATAGCTGCATTCATATGGCTGTTGATATAGGCGATAGCCTTCTTTTCCGGAGCAGTAAGCTGGGCATGGGCGGACAGGCCGAGGGCCGGCAATAGCCAACAAAGCAGTAGTTTTCTCATGTTACTAAGATAAGGAATCCCGGGCGTATCCGTTCAGTATCCCGCTGACGTAAGCGGATGTAAATGCCGGATGGAATTAAAAATATATGTATATTCATTTCTTCTTCCAACATAAAACGGATTAAATGAAAAGGATCTTCCTCCCTGTCATATTCTTATCAGTAGCTTCCATCGCAATAGCCCATCCTTTGCGGTTAGAGAAACCCGAACCTGTTTCCATCGAAGGGCGCTGGGATATTACCGTGCATCAGCCGGGAAAAGAGGTCCCCTCCTGGCTGGAGATCACGCATTCGGGATTGAGTACGCTGGTGGGCCGGTTTGTTGGCGGAGGAGGCAGTGCCCGCCCGATCTCGAAGATCAACTATAATGAGGGAAAGATGAGCTTTTCTATTCCGCCTCAATGGGAACGGGAAAACCGCGATCTGTCCGTCGAAGGCAGCCTTCAGGGGGATAGCTTGACGGGGACCCTGATCACCCCCGGTGGAAAACAATATCAATGGGTGGGGCATCGTGCTCCTTCCCTCCGGCGGAATGCAGAACCGGTATGGGGCGCCCCGGTCAGCCTTTTCAACGGCATCGATCTGAAAGGGTGGCATGCCCTGGGAGACAATCAATGGAAGGCGGAATCCGGCATTCTCCGCAGCCCCCATTCCGGCGCCAATATTGTTACGGATGCAAGTTTTACCGATTTTAAGCTTCATATCGAATTCCGGTTGCCAAGCGGCAGCAACAGCGGCGTCTACCTGAGAGGGCGCTATGAATTGCAGATTGAAGACGGTAAGGGAATGGAACCCCAGAATGATCAGCTGGGAGCAGTATATGGGTTTCTTCCCCCGACTGAAATGATGGGCAAGGAGCCAGGCGAATGGCAATCCTACGATGTTACCCTGGTGGGAAGGATGGTGACGGTAGTCCTAAATGGCAAGACGGTCATCTGCAACCAGGAAATACCCGGCATCACCGGAGGAGCACTTGACAGCAGGGAAGGAGAACCGGGACCTATCTATCTTCAGGGAGACCATGGCCCGATCGAGTTCCGCAATATTGAGATTACAGCAGCCAAATGACCGACGAAATCTCCCTGGTCGGAGGATTCATCCTGCACAGGAGGGCATGATATTTGTTCTTGTATTTATTGATTTATGTTTTTATATTGCAGGATCCAACTATTATATGAAAAGACTTATTCTTAGCGCTTTATTGTTACCCTTTGCCGGTAAGGATGGGTTTAACAGCGCTCATTCATCAGACAATTTAGTGGAAGTACGTTCGGGACAATGGCCGATCAACCTGGAAAGGAATACAGACCGGTCAGGCACCTTCTACTCCCTTATATTCCGGGACCAGCAGGTTATGAATGGAGAAGTGCTGGATACGCTGGTGTTTTCGAACCTGGAGCAATTGAAATATTTTGAAAAAGCGTTAACGGTTTTGAAAACAGGCCATACCGGGGATATTGCCAGATTTAAGGATTATACACTCAAAAGGGCAGATAAGAAATATGATGGCGTCTGGTATATATTGCAACCAAAATACGGGACAACGGATTTTCAGCAACCGGAGGCCGATATAATGACTAAGACAATCAGAGGGTTATAAACTTTCCCGGTCCGGATTTTTTGGCGATTAGTGAAGCCCTGCGGCATACTAAATTTTACATTTATTCGTTAAAGTAAAATTGAAAATAGACCCCAAAATCGAATTCGCTAAATTTTTTTAAACATTCCCGATACTCAGAAAAGCATCATCGTTATGAAAAAACTGATTTTCTTATTCTTATTCATACCTTTTATTTCAAAGGCGCAGTTCACCATCACTAATACATCGACCATCCCTCTTGTCGAGCTGCGTTCAGGAACCTGGCCTTTAGAGCTGGATAGGGTTGTAAAAGAATCGGATACAATCTATCTGCTTCAGTTCCGCGATCAGCAATATCAAAATGAGGTAAATATGTCAAGCCTTAAGTTTGGCAATTTACAGCAATTGAAATATTTTCAAAAGGGGCTGGCCGCTCTAAAGAATGGTTCCAATGGGGACGAAGCAAAATTCAAGGAATATAGCGTCAAACGGGCCGATGTGAAAAAAGACGGCATCTGTTATATTCTGACCGGCTCGCTGGGAGAGATCATAAATTTCCGGCAGGCTGAGGCCGATAAATTGATGATTACGATCAAGAGTCTGTAAGCCCGGGATGCAAGGGGCTCCGGATGGAAGGGGGCGCGCCTTTACCATTAATATCCAATTTCTATCGTTGTTTTATACGTCGCCTTATTGGCTATGTTATTCACCATAAAATGAGCGACTTCAGCTCTTGAAATGGTTAGGCAATTTTTTAGGAAACTGTTGATGGCGATCCGGTAATGACCGGTTACCGGTTTATCTACCAGCCTGGGCGGGCGCAAGATTGTCCAGTCGGTATCATTTTCTTTTATCAGTTGCTCCATTGCTCTCAGGTCGGCATACATATTCCGCAGTAATTTCTGTACAATATATTTTGCGGCCAATCTTACAAAGAAGGGTAGTACGGGGCTTATTTCAATGGCAGATGCAGAAATAAAAAAGGCGCGTCGCACTCTCCTTTTCTTCATGGCCTGTAAAAGATTAGCGTTGCCCTGAGAATAGAGGGTGGTGGGCTTGTCTCCCGTTAACCCGCCCCGGACCCCGATGGCAGATATGACTACGTCTTTGTTTTCCAGGTGCTTTTCGAAGGTCTCCCGTTGCATGATATCGCCCTTTATGACTTCCAGGTTGGGATGTGTAAGGGGGAGGTTAGCGGGATTCCGTAAAACGGCCGTAACCCGGTGTCCTGCTTTCAACGCTATTTCTACCGCCTGTCGGCCTATACCGCCATTGGCGCCTATGACCAATATATTAAAGGAAGGGTTCGTTTGCATATAATAAATAATAGGGATGAATTAAAACCGGAAAACGCTTAATACAAAGATGGAAAGGAACATCAGTAATTGAGTTATCTGGAAAAAGCTCATCTTATTCGCCAATACTTCTATCGGGCCGTTGTTTTCACCGGCTTTTTCCGCCAATAGTATTTTTAGCTTTGCTGTATTTTGTCTGGGTATGATAGCGCCATTGACCAGGATCAATAATACCAGGACCATTTTTATCCTGAACCACAACATGCTGGTAACGGCGCCCTTGAATAAGAGAACCATCCCTATGCCTGTTGTGAGTAACAGAAGGGCGCCGATGCCCATTAAAATGGGCAATCCCGTGGTGCTCTCCAGAATGATCAACGCCTTTGGCTTATCTGTGGTCAGGTATCTATCCAGTTTCCTGTAGATGGAGATGTTAGCGATCACGGTGCCTGCCATCATCGTAAATCCGGTAATGTGGAGCACAAGGAGCAATTGTAAGGTCATAAGAATCGTCTTTTATTTTTTAAAATGTTTCAGCTTGTCAGGGTTAGACTGTACGTAGATGTTCCGGATCCGGTCTCCGTCTGGTTCGAGAATGGTCAGGCTGACCGGGGAGTCGCCCGACCAGGAGAGGATGGAAGGTAATCCGTTAGCGAAGGTGAGTTCCCGATGGAAGTCCGGAATAGACTGCTGGAATTTGGGCACGACCGTAAGGAGGAGCTTGCTGACATGCTCTCTGCCATAGATGGGTTTTGAGAATGCCGTGAGCCGCTGGCCGTTGATCAGGAAAGTCCTTCCCCCGCCATCTCCCAGCAATTGAATATCCTCCTTTAACAGATCGATAAGGTCTTCCATGTTGCCTTCTGAGAGGGCCTGGAGGAAGTTGTTTAGTATTTTTTCATGGACTTTCATATCCACTTCAAAGCGCCGGACGTCTTTTCCGAGGTTGTCTTTGGCTCGTTTGAAGATCTGCCGGCAGTTGTCGGTCGATTTATCGAATATTTCGGCCAGCTCGAAATAGTCATAAGCGAAAATTTCTTTCAACAGGAAGATGGCTCTTTCCTGGGGTGTCAGCTTCTCCATGAGGACCAGCATGCCGATGGACAGGGCATGATAGGTCTCTATTTTCGCATGGGTTTTGTCCGGCGTGTAGTTCTGCAACGGTTCGGGCAACCAGATCCCCACATATTCCTCGCGTTTGATGCGGGCGCTATGAAGGTAATTGATGCATTTGTTGGTGACGATCTTAACCAGGAACGCTTTGGTGTGCGTTACGGTGTCTGAGGGTATCTCCATCCATTTCAAAAAAGTGTCCTGTACGATGTCTTCTGCCGCATCGATATTACCGAGCATATTATAGGCCATGGAAAACAAAAGGCCCTTGTATTCCAGAAAGATTTCCGTTTTATTGATCATGCCGGGCGGTTTTTTAAAGTCTCTTAATATTAGACAATTGGCATCCCTCATTTGTGACAGGGTAGGGGATAAAAAAAACAGGGAAGATGAAATTGCTTTCATCTTCCCTGTAGTATAATATATCTATAGACCTTAGGCTACTCTTTCTGCCAGTTCTTCTATTTCTATCTCGGCGGTCTTTACCGTTTTGATGATACGGGCGGCCACTTTATAAGGATCTGCAGCGCTATTGGGCCTGCGATCTTCCAGCCAGCCTTTCCATCCTTTCTCTACGGTGCCGATCGGTATCCTGATCGAGGCGCCTCTGTCGGACACGCCATATTTGAATTCGAAGATGGCGGCTGTTTCGTGTTTGCCGGTGAGACGGAGGTGGTTATCCGGGCCATACACTTCGATATGTTCCCTTACTACGGGGCGGAATGCCTCACAAACCTTCTCATAAACTTCCTGGCTTCCGCAGGTTCTCAACACGGAGTTAGAGAAGTTGGCGTGCATGCCGCTGCCATTCCAATCCAGGTTACCCAGGGGTTTGCATGTCCAGTTGATAGCGATACCATATTTTTCTCCGATCCTTTCCAGTAAATAGCGGGCTATCCATATCTGGTCGCCGGCTTCTTTGGCGCCTTTGGCGAAGATCTGGAATTCCCATTGGCCGGTAGCCACTTCGGCGTTGATGCCTTCTACGTTCAGACCTGCTTCCAGGCATACGTCCAGGTGTTCTTCCACCATGTCACGGCCATAGGCGTTGAGGGCGCCTACGGAGCAGTAATAAGGACCCTGGGGTCTTGGATAGCCGCCTTCGGGGAATCCAATGGGTTTATCGGTCTCGGGGTTCCATAAGAAATACTCTTGTTCAAAACCGAACCAGAAATCGCTGTCATCATCATCGATCATGGCCCTGCCATTGCTGGGGTGAGCGTTGCCTGCGGGAGTGAGTACCTCACACATTACCAGGTAGCCATTTTTGCGTTGTGGATCTTTTGCCAGGAATACTGGTTTTAAGATACAATCGGAAGACCCTCCGGGAGCCTGTTCGGTGGAAGAACCATCGAAGCTCCACATGGGGCAATCTTCCAGTTTACCGGAGAAGTTTCTTTCAATTTTGGTTTTGCTGCGCAGACTTTGGATGGGTTGATATCCATCAAGCCAGATATACTCCAATTTAGCAGGTGCCATAACAAGTTGTTTTTATAGTGATTAAATGATCGCTTGTCCATTTAAGAAATACAATCAACGATGATCGGGATCCGGGGCTGTTGTCAGCGGGTCCGTTTTGTTTTCGGTATTCAATCAGGGATATTGGAGACGTGTTACGGATTGACGGTAAAAGGTACTGCCTGGGGCCACTTTATAGGTGGGCGACAGCAAGCAATACCTTTTCGTTAATTCTTTACAGCAGTACGAAAATAGAGAATATTTTATAGATAATAAATAACTATTAATAATAATATGAAAGCGCCTATATTTTTAAGCTATTTTATGTCAGAAAAATAAAAAAAATGGGAAATAAATAATCTTTTTAAGAATTTCAGTCAGATATGACGGGCAAAATTATGATATATAAAAAGTGATAATATGATAGGGTTGCAGGAGCTTTCCGAAAAATTTAGGAAACTATGTGCGTAACCAAATGGTTTCTTATATATTTGGTTACTAACAATGCTACTATGCAAAAGACCACCACCTTCCTACTATTCAACGGGAAAGCCGAAGAGTCTTTCGAAAAAGTAACGTCCGCTTTCGCTCCCGTTTTTTTGTTATCTTTCACAACTAAAACTTGCTATATGAACAAACTGATTGCACTGACAGCATTATACCTGTCGCTTTTTACTTTTGCAGGGTCTCCGAAAATTCACGCCCAGGCACTGAAGGCGGAAGACATGAAAGCGCAAATGGTAAAAGATTGGGAGCGGGCAAAGGCCTACACGATCGACTACCTCAATGCAATGCCCGCCGATAAATATTCTTTCAAGGCCGTGGACAGCATCCGCAGCTTTGCGCAACAGATGCTGCACCTTTCGCAAGGCAATATATTCCTCATGTCCAAAGCGACCGACCAGAAGCCACTGGCTTTCGTCATGTCCGATTTGGAACACAGCTCCGCCGCACAGCAAAAGGACTCCGTCATGTACTATGTGACCGCCAGCTATGATTATTGCATCGATGCCGTTAAAAGCACGGACGTAAATAAATGGGGCGAAAAAAAGAAATTAGAAACATTCGAAGCAACCTGCTGGGCCCTGATGATGAAAACATTCGAACATCAGACCCACCACCGGGGCCAGGCCACCATCTACATCCGGCTGCAGGGAATCAGACCTCCGCAGGAAAGACTGTTCTGATTATACTATTCACAAAGGACAATGATTATACTATTCACAAGGGCGATTTCTTTTCTCTGTGTATTCGCTTTGGCAGCTTCGTCTGCCTTTGCTACGGGGCCGGTCTCTGCCTGCGCCGCCGGACCTGTCCCGGCCGGGAAGACCATTGACCTGACTTCACCGGACGGGCATATTCGTTTTTCTTTTCAGGCCACGGCCAGGGGCCTGGATTACAGCGTTTCTTTCAAAGAGACAAAGGTTATAGATCGGTCTCCGTTAGGATTGTCTTTTCAGGGAACAGGTGATTTCGGAAAAGGACTTGTCATTCGCCGGCCCGTTTACCGGGAGGGAGAAGATAAATACGACCTGGTCGTAGGAAAGAGCCATTCGGTACATGATTTTTACCGGGAGGTGGAAATACCCCTCGAAGAGCAGGCCGGGCAGCGGCGCCGGGTCAATTTCCTGGTAAGGATCTTCAATGATGGGCTGGCATTCCGGTATGTATTTCTCCGGCAGACGATTAATGATGGGAGCTTCACCCTGACCGACGAAAATACCTGTTTTCGTTTGACAGGCGATCCGGCTCTGCTGGCTTCTTTTCTGCCCGGGTTCACCAGTTCCCATGAAGGAAGATATACCCACCTCCCGTTTAGTAAGATTAAGAACGATACGCTGATGGATATGCCCGTCTTTGTGGAATATCCCAACAAGATCTATATGGCAATTACGGAAGCGCAGTTGGTGGATTATGCCGGCATGTATCTTGTAAGGCACGATGGCTATCTCAAAAGTGAATTGTCGCCCCTGCCATCGGACCGATCCATAAAAGTAAAAGCAGACCTTCCCCACCGGACACCCTGGAGGGTATTGCTGATTGGCGACAGGCCCGGGACCCTGATCGAATCGAATATCCTCACCAGTCTTAACGATCCCTGTGCTATCGATGATGTATCGTGGATCCGGCCGGGTAAGACGGATTTCCATTGGTGGAATGGCGATATAGTCCCTGACACTACCTTTGCTCCGGGTATCAACTTCGAGACCAACCAGTACTATATCGATTTTTGCGCCCGGAATGGACTTGAATATCATACCATCATAGGATATGGGGGCATTCCCTGGTATAGCAACGATGGCGTCAGCTATCAGCCGGGACCTCATCCTGACGTGACCCGTCCCGTACCCGGACTGGACCTGGCGCAGATTTCCGATTATGCGGAAAAGAAAGGAGTGGGGATCCGGGTATGGGTGCATTGGCAGGCGTTATATCCTGTTATAGACAAGGCTTTTGAGCAGTTTGAGCATTGGGGTATCAAGGGGATGATGGTTGATTTTATGGACCGTGACGATCAGGAAATGGTGAATATACAGACGGAAATATTGCAGAAAGCCGCCCGCCATCATTTGCATATCCAGTTTCATGGAGCCTATAAGCCAACCGGGCTGAGCCGTACCTGGCCCAATGAATTTACCAGGGAGGGCACCCTTAACTATGAAAACGATAAATGGAACAATCCTATCACACCGGAAGATGATATTAACGTCGTTTTTACCCGGTTGCTGGCCGGGCCGACAGACTACCACCTGGGTGGATTCAGGGCAGTGACTGCCGCCGGCTACATCCCGCAGTATACCCGTCCCCTGGTATTGGGTACGCGCTGCCATATGCTGGCGATGTACGTGATCCTGGAAAGTTATTTGGGAATGGTCTGTGATTATCCTGCCGCCTATGAAGGTCAGCCAGGGTTTGATTTTATCAAAGCCGTGCCGACGACCTGGGATGAAACCAAGGCGCCGGAGGCCGTCCCGGGTCAATGGGTCACGATCGCCCGGCGTAAGGGGGCGGAATGGTTTGCCGGAACGATCAATAACGGAGTAGGACGGTCAGTGACGATCCCGCTGAATTTTATGCCGCCAGGTCAATATCGGGCCACCATCTATAGGGACGCCGGAGATGCCGCTGAAAATCCCAATCATCTTATCCTGGAAACGCGCTCTGTTCAATCCTCCGACTCATTGACGCTTACGCTGGCTCCCGGTGGCGGCCAGGTCATGCGGTTAAAAAAGATAGATTAGCTCTATAATTTATACGGCCCACAAATTCCATTATTTTTGTCACTATGGAATTATCATTGACCGTTACCAAAGCCTCAAAGGAAGATATAGCTGCCATTACCCGCCTGATCAATAGCGCATACCGGGGAGAGCCCGGCAGTAGGGGATGGACCTCTGAAGGCGCCTTCATGGAAGGTGAAAGAACATCGGAGGCCGGGCTGTCAAGCTTTTTTGACCAGCCGGAAAAGGAAAATTTCAAATGCTGCACACCGGATAATGAGATCGTGGGTTTCATGTCCCTGGAAAAAAAGGAGGAGTCTCTCTACCTGGGTTTATTGTCCGTCTCTCCTAAGGCCCAGGCGAATGGGGTAGGCAGGCGGTTGCTGGAATTCGCCGAAGCGCATGCCCGGAGCGTTCGGAAACCGGCGATTGTCATAACGGTAATAGATATTCGTACAGAACTGGTTGCCTGGTATGAGCGAAGGGGGTACCTGGCCACTGGCAAAACAACCCCATTCCTCGCCCCCGGATACGGCCCCGCAGTCCCGCTGCACCTGGTCGAAATGAAAAAGGAAATCCGGTTATAGGGCCAGTTGCTCCAGGATGTTGCGGTGCATTTCATCCGGGCGGAAGGGCTTGTGCAGATAGCTGTTGAATCCATGTTTCTGAAGGTCTGCATACATATTCTCATAGACGGCGGCGGTAAAGGCGATGGCGGGAATATCCTTATTGATATTTCTTATTTGGGCCAGTAACTGCTTGCCATCCATCAGCGGCATTTCCAGATCGATGAGCAGCAGATCGTAGGGCTGCTGCTTAAATAATTCCCAGGCGATCTTCCCGTTCTCCGCCGTATAGATAGTGGCTCCCCAGCTATTGAGGAAGCGTTGGGCTATCTTCATATTGACGGCGTTGTCTTCGGCCAGCAGTATTCTGATGCCGGTAAGGTCCTTAAGACCCCGCTGGGGCTCTTTCGGCGTCCTATTTGCCTGCTGTACGAAAGGCAGTTGGAGGGTGAAATAAAAAGAGCTCCCTTTATCCGGTTCGCTCTTCACCTGCAGGTTGCCTCCCATTAACTTTACCAGTTCCTTGCAGATGCTGAGGCCCAGCCCGGATCCCCCGTATTTACGGGTCGTCTCCGCATCGGCCTGTGTAAAACTTTCAAAAATGAGATGAACTTTCTCCGGAGCGATGCCGATACCGGTGTCGCTTACCTCAAAATAGAGTTCGGCAGCCGTCTTCGTCAGGTTCCTGAGTTCAGCCTGCAGGGTCACGGACCCTGTTTCCGTAAACTTGACGGCATTGGACAATAGGTTGAGAAATATCTGTTTCAGGCGCATCTCATCCCCCACCACTTTTTTCCCACCCGGCAGGCTGTCGATCTTTATGAGCAGCTCTATGTTCTTTTGTTTTATCAGGGTGGCAAAAGAGTCCGCCGCCTGTCGCAGCATATAGCTAAGATCGAAGGGCTCGTTGATGAATTCCAGCTTGCCTTCATCCAGCTTGCTGAAATCCAGCACTTCATTCACCAGTTGCAGCATGTGCTCCGATGAATTTTTCAACACTTTAAAGTGATCGGTATGCTGCAGCAATTCATGGTCCTGTATCAGCAGATGGGTCGTGCCGATGATGGCATTGAGCGGGGTTCGCAGTTCATGGCTCATATTGCTCATGAACCTTGCTTTGGCGGCCGCCGCTTTATGTACTTTCTTTTCCTTGGCATCCAACAGGCGCAGGACAAAATAGAAAAAGATAATGACCAGTAAAAAATTGACGATGATATTCAGTACAAGATGATTGTAAGCAACGGCATTGGGCACCGGTTCGAAACGGGCCCGATAAGGGAAGGCCAATACGATCACCAGCAGGTTTAGCGTGGTGGCAATGATAAAAGTGGTTACGGCCCAGTCATTCTTGCGTACCCGCAAAAAGAAGATCATGGCCATGACGAAGGGGAATAAATACAAATAGGCGCCCTGGTTAGTGCCCTGCACATAACATAGGGAAAGAGAATGGCCGTTTACAAATATGATACTGAGAAGCTTGGGAGCTTCGATGAACCCTTTGAGGTTACAGAGCATAAAAAAGGACAATATGACAATCCCGGAGACTTCGATGGCGGCGCTCTTCGTCATTCCATCCGCTGCATAGTAAACGAAATTGATCAGGTTACAACCCATTGCCAGCACAATAAAGGTATTCATCTGCCAGAATCGGGCATGAGAGCTGGAGGTAGAGCGGGGTAAGGCCTGATTGTTAGGGTGGTCCACAGAGGAATGTTGGATGATAAAGCGAAATTTATAGTAAAATCCAGGAAAATACAATAGGAAAATAAAACAATTGTATTTACGTTGTAAGGGTTATTTGCCAGAGCTGTAAGGCCAATCGGGATTCCAACTACAAATGATTCCTTTATAGATCGGCAGACGAATCGGCGCTCCCGCCTCCAATCCTTGTATTTTTTGCAACAACTGCATTCTTGTTAATTCTCTGCTGTAGCATCAATTTTTCTCCGGCTATTTAAAAATAAGTATCTTCGTACTAAGTAATTTAGTATTTGATCTCCTCCTCTTTGGCGATTAATAACATCCTTTGGTAGTTAAAGGGCCAAATGATCTGCCGGATTTATCTGAGTTGTAAGGCCTTGTTTATTAATCTTTAAAATTTGTTTTATGGAAGGGAATGGGAATATTGTTTTTTATCAGGCTGAATCTGGGAATAGTCAGATAGAAGTTAAACTGGAAAATGACACTGTTTGGCTTAGCCTGACTCAAATGGCTGCATTATTTGATCGAGATAAATCTGTGATATCCAGGCATTTATATAGTGTATTTAAGGAGAATGAGTTGGTTAGAGCTTCAGTTGTTGCAAAAAATGCAACAACTGCCGCAGATGGGAAAAAATATCAAGTCGAATATTTCAATTTGGATGTTGTTATATCAATAGGCTACCGCGTCAAATCTCTACGCGGAACTCAATTCCGGATTTGGGCCAACCAGGTACTAAAAGAATACCTGGTCAAAGGTTATGCTATCGACAAAAAACGTTTTCAGGAGCAATCCCGCCAATTGGAGGAATTAAAACAAACCGTAAAGCTTCTGGGAAATGTGATCGAAAGCAAGACGCTGAATTCGGACGAGGCTACCGGATTATTAAAAGTAGTTACCGATTATGCGTACGCTCTCGATGTACTGGACCGATATGATCACCAGGTTTTGGAGATAGAAGCTATTTCCCCAAAGGAGCTATTCCAGATCACCTTTCCGGCTGCTATGGCAGCTATCAAGGGCTTAAAGGATAAATTTGGGGGGAGCAGCCTTTTTGGCAATGAAAAGGATGAATCCTTTCAGGGATCCCTGGCAGCCATTTACCAGACTTTCGGCGGTAAGGATTGTACCCTAGCGTAGAAGAGAAAGCAGCCAATCTTTTATATTTTGTCATCAAGAATCATTCGTTCTCTGACGGCAATAAGCGGATCGCTGCTTTTCTGTTCGTATGGTTCCTGGAAAAGAATGGAATCTTATATCGGCCCGATGGCTCTAAAAAAATAGCGGACAACGCCCTGGTAGCATTGACCCTAATGATCGCCGAAAGCAAGCCCGAAGAAAAAGATATGATGATCAAGGTAGTGGTGAATTTGAGCAATCTGAAAAATTGATCTCACTTCACAAACCCCTCCATAACCCGCATCACCTCTGCTCCCTCCTCCCCACTGCAGGGGTTGGGCCCTTCGCCTAAGAAGTATTGCACGGTTGCTGCGATCATAGGCTGCTGGACATGCTGCAAGGCATCGAAGGAATGGGTGGTAAGGACGCCCCCGGCAAGCACTGTAAAGCTGGTGCCGCTAAAGATGCTGAAGCTTATTTTACCTGCTGTGCCGATGATCTCACAAAAGTCATTGGCAGTTCCGGCAGGGGCATTGAAACACCAGGTGCCGCTGAAAACAACCCCGTTCTCAAACAGGATATTCCCGGCCACCAGGTCATCGGCGGCATAGAGCCCTCCCTGGTTGGTGGCTAAACCCGTTACTTTTTGCACGGGGCCGAAAAAATGGTACATCAGGTCCAGCTGGTGAGGAGCAAGGTCATGAAAGAGGCCGCCACCGGCTATGGCAGGGTCGACCCGCCAGGCGACCCTGGGATCTGCCAGGTCTTCTTTAGTCAGGGGAGGTTTGGATAATTCAAGTCTTGCCAGTAAGGGTTCGCCGATGACCTTGTCGTCGAGCAGTTGCTTTATCTTTTTGAAGAATAGCCGCCATCGCATATTCGGCATGCGTAGAAGGAGGAGTGGCAATATAGATGGCATTGACCTCCGGATCGTTCAGGAGTTTGCCGGCATCATCATACCACCGGGGTACCTGATGCCGGCGGGCATAGTCTTCCGCTTTGGCCGCATCACGTCGCATGACGGCCACCAGGGAAGAGTTGGCTACTTTATTAAATGCAGGACCGCTTTTTAATTCCGTTACATCCCCGGCACCAATGATACCCCAGTTGATTTTTTTCATGCCTCTAAATTATTGCTTTTTGCAGGAATAAACCGGGACTGTTCGTCTTCAATTTCTTTTATTCCCTGGTGAGAGGAAAGAAGGTGGCCGGGCCTCTTTAGATCGCTGGGAAATGGCTGGGCCTCTTTAATTCTTAAATATTAGCCGGTTGACGGTGTCTATTTCGTGCTGGCTGATGGTATGACCCATATTCTCATAGACTTGTTCGGTGACGTTGGCGTTCAGCTGTTTCAACAGGTCAGCCGTTGCATGCACCCTATCTACCGGCACATGCGGGTCCGGATGGCTCGTTCCGAGAAAGACTGGGGTCCCCTGAAAATCCCCTTTATACTGATCGGGGTAAACTTTATCTCCGATGAGGCCGCCGGTCAGGCCGACGACGCCGCCATACTTTGCCGCATTGCGGGCGACGAATTCCAGGGTCAGGCAGGCTCCCTGTGAGAATCCCAGGAAAAAAATATTTTCGGAGGGGATGCCGGCAGCTTCTACATCGGCCACTAAATCTTTCAATACCTGGAGAGCCGATGATAAGTAGGGCTCGTTTTGGGCAGGAGGGGCTAAAAAGGAATAGGGGTACCAGGAATTACCTTTGGCCCGGGGGGCCAGCAAGGCATAGCCTCCCACGTTCAGTTCGTCAGCCAGGAAAAGAATATCCTCCGGACTTGCTCCGCGCCCATGAACCAGGATAAGGGCTTTGTCCGCCTCTGCTAAGTCTTTACCGGCTGTTATCGTATTCTTCGTGTTCATATTCTTCATATTTGCGAGACCCGGCCGACTTCCATCGTTTTATGGAAGTCGGCTAGCCTGTCTAATGTTGTCTTATGCCTGTTTGATTAATTGTATTTCCGCATTTATCTTTATTTCATCACCGGCCACTACACTTCCGGCTTCTGTAACAGCGCTCCAGGTAAGCCCGAATTCCTTACGGCTGACCTTTCCGGAAACGGTGAAACCTGCCTTGGTCTGACCATAGGGATCCGTTGCGATACCGCCGAATTCCACTTTCAGGGTGATCGGTTTGGTGACACCTCTAATGGTCAGGTCGCCATGCAATTTGGCAACGTCGCCATTGGTCTCATATTTGGAGCCCTTGAATTCCAGCTGAGCGTGCTTGTCGGCGTGAAAGAAATCTTCTGATTTCAGGTGGGCATCGCGTTGATCGTTATTGGTGTCGATGGAGTCGATATCGGCCGTGAATAAAATTTCAGAGGCTGTATTAAAGTCGATGCCATCGGTCACGACATCCAGGTTGAACTTATTGAAGTGACCGGTAACGGTGCTGATCATAAGATGCTTGACTTTGAAATCAACTTCAGAGTGCATTGGATCGATGGACCATTTTACTTTAGACATGATAGTTATTTTTTAGTGTTAAAATTTATAAAACAAAACTACGCCATCAGGAGGGCCCTCTCCATTGACCTATGATAATAAATGGAATTGATCTACATCACGCTGAGCTTTTTCCGACGGCCAGCTCCCTGCGCAGGCGGCTGAGGGTCTCCCGGGTGATGCCAAGATAGGAAGCGATCATATGTTGTGGGACCCGTTGTACACTAGCTGGATACAACTTGATGAAATTCAGGTATTTGCGTTCTGCTGTCTCGCTCATGGACTCCATCAGCCTTCTTTGTGTGGCAATCAGGCTGTTCTGGATGAGGATGCGAAAGTAGCGTTCGAATTTGGGGATTTGCTGTAGTAGGGACTCCCATAAAGGGCGGGTGATCAATAATACTTCGGCATCTTCCAGGGCTTCGATATAGAAAAGGGAGGGCTCGCCGGTAAAAAAACTATACAGATCTGCCGTCCACCAGCCTTCCAGGGCAAATTGGAGGATGTGTTCGACGCCTTTGTCATCGATCGTATAAGACCGTAGCAGCCCTTTGGTAACGAAAATATTGTATTTGGACAGCTCTCCTTCCTGTAGCAGAAATTGCTTCTTACGAAGCTTTTTGGGCGTGAAGAGACTTTTACAGATATCGAACTCTTCCTCTGTTATGGAGATCTTTTCAGTGACCTTGCTATGGAGCAGTTCAAACATAGGGTCAAATATAAGCAAATAAAAAAGGGGGTCTCAAAGGCCCCCTTTTTCCGGGGTACGGTCTATTATCGCCTGTTAATCTAGCTATTTATTAAGCTCATTATTATTTTTCGTACAACTAATATCGATTTGCAGGATCTCTCCGGCGCCTGCAGGCGCACCGAAACCCCAATTGGAAACATATAATTTCTCATCCGGTCCGAATGTCAGGGCTGTGGGCAAATTGAGCCCGGAGGCAATAGTCGACCTTCCTCCCCTGGGGTCAATCCTGATAATATCTCCGGTTCCTGGTGTGGGAAATGGCTTTCCGGTCGTATTCTCCAGCACATACATCCCTCCTGCTTTGTCAAACTCAACTCCCAGGATCGTAGAGAATCCCGTAGCAACGACCTGGATGTCGCCACCGAGTGAGATTTTGTAAATGCTGGACTTTCCGGCTATAGGGAATGTATTCAGGTTACCAACATAGAAATGGCCGTCATGAAATATCATAGCCGTAGGGACAATATGCCCCTGGCTGGCGGAAATATCGATCACCCGGCTGAGATTACCTTTAGAGGTAATCTTATCCAGCTCTCCGTGGTTGGGTTCTACTGCAAAAAGATTGCCCCCTACATCGATCATACTATACCATGTTCCGTCTGGTTCAAAATCGCCTGGGTTCGGATTCTTTACCGGATGGGTCATTAGATAGGAACTAAGATCTGCAATCAACTTCCAGGATTTGTCCGGGTTTATTCTAATTACTCCGTTAGGGATGGACGAAACTCCATGCGAGCAACCGGCACCGGCCAACAGGGCATAAAGCGTATTGTTGATGAAGGCCACATCTGCTACGCCGCTAATTAAACTACCCTCGGCAGGACTTGTTTGACTGGAGGGCAGATTGTCCACAAAAGTCGCACGGGTACCATCCCAATTGATCCTGGAGATCCGCGACCCGGTCTTGCTGCCCCTGTAGGGTCCGACGGGGGGAATTACCTGCACGCAAGTAGTGGAGTCGGCGCCGCCAATTCCGCCTTCTGCTACATAGAGGTATCCATCAGGACCAAATTTGAGACCTCTCGGGTCATTCAATCCGCCGGAGAATACAGAGACGGTTCCGATATAATCATCCGGCTTGCAATCACATAGGGATGGCCCGGATTTTTTGCAGGATGAGAGGAACAGAACAAAGACGATGATAGCCGCAGGTTTTGCGTAAAATGGTGTTCTCATAAAAAACCTCCTTTAGTTTTTGAGTAAAAAATGATTAAGACCAAAGAGTTTGCCCTTACTCATGGTTTGTCCATCCGGATGAACTAGGGGGTTATTTAATGCGGAGGAGAGATAAGCTGATAGGATCGAAATTCATAGCACCTCTATTGATAAATGAATATCTTTGTGGATGTCAAGAAGCTTATGTATTTGTAATTTAATAATATTTTAATTAATATTAGAAAATATCTTCATTAGTAGGCCCGGCAGCCCTCCGACTGGCAAATAAATTGTTAAAAATCGACCGATTTTGGTCTTGTATGTTAATAGTAGTTTAGTTTCCGGTTGTAATGCATACCCCCAAACTTTTGCAAAAGATCATAATGGCGGCGCTGCTGGCCCTGTCCTCCCAAATGTCCATCGGACAGGTGCAGATACGGGGAACGGTATATGACCGTACCCGGCAATTTGCAATGCCGGCAGTAAGTGTTCTGGGAACCTCGGGCGTCGGAACGGCAACGGATTCAGCGGGGAATTACAGCATCCGGCTGCGTGTCGAAGATTCCATTTATTTTTCCTACCTGGGCAGGTTCACTATCCGGTTTCCTGTAAAAAATATAAACCCGGACCAGCCATTCGACATGAGCCTGCAGGTAACCGTCGACTCCCTGCCCCTGGTTGTCGTGCGGCCCAAAGATTATCGCACGGACTCCGCGCAAAACCGGGACGAGTATCGTAAAATATTTGAATATGGGGGCGGTGATTATTTAGGTAACTCTAGCGGGGCTGGTGTGGGCGTCAACCTGGATGCCCTGTTTGAAATGAGGAAGATCCGTAGAATGGAAGCTTTCCAGCGCCGGCTGTTGGAGGAAGAGCGTGAGAAATATGTTGACCACCGGTTTACAAAGACCCTCGTCAGAAAACTCACCGGGCTGAAATCCCCCGCCCTCGATACATTCATGCGCGAATACCGGCCCAGTTATGAGTTTATTCAGAACTGCGAGAATGACTACGAATATTACAAATACATCCGCGACTGGGGAAAATATTTCGCTGAGCAGTGGAAACAGGATCATCCGGAGTGAGGGCCTGATTTAAATATCGCATTGAACTCCGAATAAGGCATCGTTCCCGCCGCAAAAGTGAACATTCCTTTTTGCCGGATTTCTTCGGCGCCCCGGAAGAAAGCGCCGTAGGCGGCACGGGCAAGGGAAGATCCCAGGCTCACCCGCTTCACTCCAATGCCAGAGAGCTCCTCTAATGTGAAAGTAGCGTCATTTAATCCCATGACTACATTCACGGGTTTGGGGGCTACCGCCCTGACGACCGTGGCAATCTCTTCCCTGGTCTTCAATCCCGGTGCGAAGAGTACGTCGGCGCCTGCCTCGGCAAAGGCTTCCAACCGCCGGATCGTATCTTTCAGATCGGGCCGTCCATAGATCAGGTTCTCTGCCCTGGCGGTCAGGGTAAAGGGAATGGAGAGACTGCGTGCGGCTTTCACGGCGGCCCGGACACGTTCTACCGCCAGGTCGAAGGGATAGATCGGATCGCCGGGGCGCCCGGTAGCATCTTCGATCGAGCCACCGGCCAGTCCGGCCCCGGCTGCCATCAGGATAGTCTCGGCGCAGGAGGCAGGATCATCACCGTATCCGTTCTCCAGGTCGGCTGCAACAGGAAGAGGGGTTGCCGCCAGGATGATACGGGCATTCTCCAGCGTCTCTTCACGGGTGACCGCTCCCTCTCCGTCGGGTTTTCCGAGCGAAAAGGCCAATCCTGCACTGGTAGTAGCGAGCGCCTCAAATCCCAGATTGGCGAGCATCCTGGCAGAGCCTGCATCCCATGGGTTGGGGATAACGAAGATGCCTGAACGCTCATGGAGCGCTTTGAAGGATTCTGCCCTGACCAGTTGTGAAAGATTTGCGGATGTTGTCATGTTTATTAAATAGGAGGTTACTCATTTTGTGTTGTGAAAGCTAAGTTACATTTAAAAGGACAGATGAAGGCCGATATAGATCCCGTAACTTTTCGCATAGGGGTTGTTAAGATGGGTAAACCTCCTGTAATAATCTATTGAGATCAGGTGAAAAATATTATCGATGCCGATCGCGCCTTCCATAAAAGGAGTACTGCCTACCAGGTTGAAGTTTGATTTTCTGTTGTAATCCCTGTTCTCCTGCGTCATGTCGCCCCAATAGGCATTAAAGGAAATAGTCTCCCTCCAGCCCAGTTGCTGCAGGAAAGGGATCTTGTCGAATAGGGCGCCTCCCAGTGATAACCTGGTATGGAGGCCGACATAACGGTCGGCGGCAAATTCATAAGGCGTCATCGTATTGAATGCATACCGGCTGGATACATAGTATTCATTACCGACAGGAATATTCAGCAGCAGGTAAGGGATCGTTCCGAATACTTTCCCGGCATTCAATTTAAAATAAAGAAGGCTCTTTGGCGGCAGCCTTAATTTCTGTTCTACGCCGATCGCTATTTTATCATAGCCGAAATGTGTTTTGGTAAATTCGAAGCCATGGGTATAGTTCAACGTAAAGATGGGGCTGAAGCTTCCCAGCCGAAGCTGATCGTAATTGAGGATGGAAGTCCTTTCCTTATGGGCATAACGGAGACCAACGGAAGCTTCGGCCGCCGGTAGTTTTTTCAGGAAAACGCTGTCAATCGGTTTATCCAGCAAAGGATTAATGGGGTTATAGCTGAAATCGAACACAGGGTTCAATTCCCGGTATCCTATAGAGGCAAGGGCACTCCAGTCGGGGGAAAGATATTGTTCATGGCTTAGGGATACCTGTTTTATATAGGTACGGGTGAAAGGGATACGCTTGCGCAAAAACGAGCTGATGAGATTATCCTTATCCAGCTCATCGTGCTGGTCGACAATAAAGTCATAATCGCTTCCTGACCAGAGGGTGGTCTTTGTCCATTTTTTTTCATTCCATACGTATTTTAAACCCAGGCCGCCTTTAAATTTATGATCTTTCAGGCCATACGCCCCATAACCATAGAAATTCAGCCGGTCGCTGACACCGTGCAAAGTCCAGAAACCGACGCGAATACGCCATCCTTCTATAGGATTATGGCTGATTAAAGAAGTATGGGGACCTATGCGAAGGCTATTGCCGAGATCCCAATACCCCGTACCTGCAAAAGCGATCAATTTGATACTGCGTTGGAACTGTGTGTTTTCCTTCAACGAATCCACCATCCGGTAGATGTTTTTTTCATGGTTGGTCAGGGAGTCCGGCCGGTGTTTGGCCCAGTAGCTTTCCGGCCTTTCATAACCTAGCGCAGTTTTACTCTTTATCAGGTTACTGATCACCGAAGCAGGTCCATTGGTATTGATCTTTATTTTATCCAGTACGGTGGTGCTTTTAGTGATCAGCTGAACGCTTTCTTTGCTGTCCGGAACAGGTATGCCCAATAAGGAAAGCCCCGCTTCGAATTTCACTTCGGAAAAATACCTGGAAGGCATATAGACCATTTTATCCGTCGTGGAATCGTAGATCTGCTTGTATTCCTCGCTATAAGTAATGTCTTTGACAAAATTCAGGTTAGCTGTTTTTGTCAGGTGCATATCCACCGATTCCACGGCATAAGTGCTGTCATTGATCCATAAGGTCCCGGTGAAAGATTTTTCATAGGCCCGTAACGGCACAAACCTGATCTGCCTTATCCTGCTGTTATTTTCGACAATCGTATCACCCAGGAAGAAGCTGTAATAGCTGAAGGCTTTGTCGTTCAGCGGGCTCACATAGGTCTGATCGAACACAGGTATCCAGTTATCATATACGGAAAAGTAGAAATAAAATTTTTCCAAATGCCGCAGCAGCTCATCTGTTTTCAGGCCCAATGATTTTTTAGCCAGGATATTCTCCTTTTCGATACGGGGGGAAACGGAATGGTAATTATCCGCAAGGGTCTCGGAAAAATAAAGAGGTAATTCTTTATCCTGTCTGCTGCCTGAGTCCAGGCCTGAATAGACCGATGCCACCAATCCCTTCAATCCTGTTCCCTTTATTTTTTTATAGTCCAGGTTGTCCAGGTCCAGCTCATTACGGGAATACCGCTGGTAGCTGTAACTGTGGAACCGTTCGGGGTCGTTATAGGGCTTGTTCTCTATTACTTTTTCCATGAATGTCTTGCCCGGCTTTTTCGCTATGCTTACCGTAACCGTTTGCAGGCCGGTTGCAGCATTTTTCATTTCCAGGACCAGGCCGGCGCTATGCCCTTTCTGGAGGAGCATTTTTAATGGCTCATACCCAATGCTGGTGATTTGAAGACTATCATACCAGGCATCCGCCTTTATGATAAAGGAGCCATCTGCCTTAGTGAGGGTGTTTCCCGCATATCCTGTTAAATGGACGGTGGCGGATGGCAAGGGCTGTTTTGTGGCTGCATCGATCACTTTACCGGATATCAGAAAGGAATTTTGCGCTTTCATTACGGGCGGTAAGGAAAGCTGTAGTATGAGAAGAACTAATAATTTAGTCAGCGGATTACGCATGCAAATAATTTAAGTTTCTCCATCGGATGACCCGAGCCGATTCGTTATTGCGGATAATAAAACAGGTAGGGCGGGCTATATACCCATCCTTTAGTCCCGGCAGTATGCGAGTAGGCCGGTTCCACCGCAATAATGATTTGCTGCCCTTTCAGTCCTTTGCCTGAGTTTTAAAAGGACCTGCCGGCACCGGTAAAGATGACAGGTTTTGAAAAAGGGTTGGGTGGCCATAAAAATTTAAGTGTGCCGGACCCTGGCATTCCGCCGGGATCTACGGATCCCTTTAAATCCAGAATTCCCGCAGATTAGGCTTATAAGTTTGTGTTTTCCGATTGTGGCTGAAAAATTTTTTTCGGCCACCCAACCATTCTCCTTTTACTACCTATCTAATAGCTAAAATATCACCTTTTGCCCGGTACGGAACATCTTATAATTAAGGGCTGTTGCACAGGAGATCGTTCTTCCCAGACGCGGTTGTATGAGCTGTATGCGCCGAAGATGCTGATTGTTTGTATGAGGTATGCAAAAAACAGGGAAGAAGCGGAAGAGATATTGCAGGAAGGGTTTTACCGGGTGTTTAAATACATTTATCAGTTTAACAATACTGGCTCGTTCGAGGGATGGATACGAAAGATCATGGTGAATGCGGCTTTGCAAAAATATAAGTCAAAATCGCACCTTCATCCTGTTATCCATATCGATCAAGGAGACAGGCATCTTAGCGATGGCACGGATATCTACTCAAATTTGCACGTTAAAGAATTAATCCGGCTGGTGCAATCTTTGCCCGCTGCATACAGGCTCATATTTAACCTGTATGTATTCGAAGGGTTCAAACACCGGGAAATTGCAAAAATGCTCGATATTTCAGAAGGGACTTCCAAATCCAACCTGTCGGATGCACGGGCTATTTTGCAGAAAGCGCTGGTAAAGGAGAAAAAAATGATCAATACTTAAATATCAGCCTGTGAGTAAAAATTTACCTCATATTGATGAAATATACCGGGATGCTATCGATGGGTATGAAGAGCATCCTTCACCGGATGTATGGAGACGATTGCAGGCGCAATTAGACGAAGAAGATGTGGCCGCTTACAAAAAGAAATATATCGCAGCCAGACGGGCTGCTATCAGCCTTGCCATTTTATTATTATTCCTGGTCATTCAGGAGACCGGCATTATCAGGCCTGCCGTTTCGCTCCCCATCGGGCCAATCAGGTTAAAGAACGACCTGGCAAATGAAACGGTCAAGGATAATGCGGAAGGCAAACGGCCGCAAAAGATTGCGGCCGGAAGAAAGCTATTGGTCATTCAGCCATCCGGTTATATCACGGACACCTGCTGTATAAATGGGAAACCTGGTAATGCCGTACCCTGTGTAAAACTATTAGGACCCGATTCACTGAACCGAATGATGGCCCATACTGCCGGAGTTGCCGATACTGCCGGTGCTGCCGGCGCGATCAGGCAAAAGGCGAAAGAGCGTAGACCTTTCAAACCCTACTGGTCAGTTACTGTTCTCTCCTCCCAGGAATGGGCACAATACAGGCTGGAAAATGGGGGGAATGTCAGTCAGGACGAATCAACGGATATTGCACAAAAAGAAAGGCATGAACCTTCTTTTACGGCAGGGGCATTGGTATTGTATCAATTTAAAAGAAATTGGGGCATACAGGCCGGGCTGCTTTATTCCGGCACCTCGATTGCCATCGACCCGCAGGAAATATATGCTGTTAAAGCGCCTGATGGTGCGATAGCCTATAAATACAATTCGTCTTCCGGTTATGCATTTGTAAAACCCGGCTTTGGATTGCCGCCGGCAGTCGGTGACAGCCTGTCGGCAGCCAGCGCACAGCATAACCTCCAATACATCGGTATCCCGGTTACCTTGCAATATAAGATCACCAAAGGCAGGTTTTCCTTTTCCCCGGGCCTAGGCGTTTCCTTTAATTTTCTTGCCGGCGCCCGGATTAAGACCGAAGTAGAAAATGCCGGGAACCGCGAAACTGTAACCATCGATAAGTTGCAAGGGACGAAAACATTTTACCTGGGATTAATGGCCAATGCGAACCTGCAATATGATTTTTCCAAAAAATGGGCGCTGACTATCCGGCCGGGATTCAGCTACGCGCTGACGTCTATTACAAAAAATAATGTAGTTAAGACCTATCCTTATAGCTTTGGAGCAGCTGCCGGTCTTACCTATAAGTTTTAGGTTCTCCGGTAAGTTTTAGGTTCGCCAGCCGATAATTGCATTATCCGGCACAGAGCCTTAAATTTACAGACCATCAAAATGCCGAGGTTTGAAAAATACTTTATTTCCCTTGCTGATTGCCCTTTTGGGCAACAGTATCCTGGTGAACAACTCTGTGATTGCCCAGCCCACGATCCTTCAATACTTATCGGGCATCGATAAAGATCATACCGTACAGTGGGATTTTTTTTGCACGAAAGGACGTAACAGCGGTAAATGGTCAACCATCGCCGTTCCCTCTGACTGGGAACAACAAGGCTTCGGGACCTACAATTATTACAAGGACCTGCAAAACCCGGACGAGCAGGGTCTATACAAATACTCTTTCAACGTAGCGCCCCAGTATAAAAATAAAAGGATCTTTATCGTTTTCGATGCTGCCATGACCGATGCGGAAGTGAAGATCAACGGCCAGCTGGCGGGCCCGGTGCATCAGGGCGGTTTTTATCAGTTTAAATATGATATTACCGATCTTCTGCGATTCGATCAGCCCAACCTGCTGGAGGTTACCGTCAGCAAGCATTCCTCCAACGCATCCGTCAACGCGGCAGAGCGGAAAGCCGATTTCTGGCTGTTCGGCGGCATTTTTCGCCCTGTATACCTGGAAATAGTGCCGCCTGTATTTATCGACAGGGTGGCCATCGATGCACAGGCGGATGGAGATTTTAACATGCAGGTATTCAGCAATGCCGGCAGGAGCCAAACCGTAGAAGCACAGGTTTATGACTTGACTGACCAGGCGGTCGATCCACCTTTTCAGTTACGGGCCGGCGACCCTGTCATGTCCCATCATTTTGCCGGTATTAAATGCTGGAATCCGGAAGAGCCCAATCTATACTATGTGAAAGTATCCATTAAAGAAGGAGCTAAGATCATTCATACGATCGATCAACGATTCGGCTTCCGGACTGCCACGCTGCGGCCGCAGGACGGGTTCTATGTCAACGGCGTAAAAGTGATCTTCAAAGGCGTATGCCGGCATAGCGAGTGGCCGGAAACAGGGCGGACCCTAAGCCGGGACATTCACCTGCTGGATATTCGCTTAATAAAGGACATGAACATGAACGCTGTTCGCATGAGCCATTATCCGCCTGACAAGGAATTTCTGGACCTCTGCGATTCGCTCGGTCTGTTCGTACTGGATGAGCTTACCGGCTGGCAGGCCGCTTATGATACGGTGACAGGAAGACGACTGGTGAAAGAGCTGGTGGTCAGGGATGTGAATCATCCTTCCGTTGTACTATGGGATAACGGCAATGAAGGTGGGTGGAACCGGGCCCTCGATCACGACTACGCCTTATATGACCCTCAAAAAAGACAGGTGATCCATCCCTGGGAACGATTCGATGGCACCAATACCAAGCACTACCCCGACTTCAAATATATCCAAACGGAAGTAGCCAATGCAAAAGAAGTTTTCTTTCCGACGGAATTTATGCATGGCCTGTTCGATGGCGGGCAGGGCGCCGCGCTGGAGGATTTCTGGAAGGAGATGATGAAACATCCCCATGCGGCAGGTGGCTTTCTGTGGTCCTTTCATGATGAGGGCGTAGTGCGGGGTGACCGGCATGATAGCATCGATGTTGCCGGCAACCAGGCGCCGGATGGAATCGTCGGACCGCATCGCGAAAAGGAAGCCAGCTATTATACGATTAAAGAAATTTGGAGCCCTGTGTATGTTGACCCGGGCTCATCGCTTTTGCCTGCGAGCTTTGACGGTAAGATCGCCGTAGAAAACCGGTACCTGTTCACCAATCTCGGTCAATGCCGGTTTGAATGGAAGTGGGTTATTTTTCCTGCGGCAGGGGAAAAGAGATCCGGGATGAAGATTTTACAATCAGGATTGATGAAGGCCCCTGTGCTGGCGCCCGGCGAAAAAGGGTTCCTGACGATTCCTTTGATGGGAAGCAGCAAGGCGGATGCGTTGTATCTATCGGCCTATGATGCCAAAGGCGATACGATCTGTACCTGGAGCCAGGCGCTGCATTCGCCCGGGGAGGTTGCCCGGAAAGCAGCATCGGTTGCATCGGCCGTAAAAACCGCCGGGATAGATGTCACGGAGAATATGGATGCTTTTATCGTTGCCTGTGATGGCATTAGCTATCGATTTGAGAAAGAAACGGGCTTTTTGGAAAATGTTGTTAACGGCAAGGGGAAAATCTTTCTGAACGGTGGACCGTCTTTAGCCGGAAGCGAGAGCCCGCAATCATTGGAGCAAATCCGGCATTTCCTGCAAGGGAATGAATATATTATCGAACCCATCTACAAAGGAGATAGCCTGCGGGTAAAATGGATCTTTCAGAACGGCCGGCTTCCCAAACTGGAATATAGCTATCTCGCCAGGGATACGGTTGATTTCATGGGGATCACCTTTAACTATCCGGAAGAGGAAATAAGGGGCATGAGGTGGATGGGAAGGGGCCCTTACCGGGTCTGGAAGAACCGGCTGAAAGGACCACAAATAGGCGTCTGGGAAAAAGCATATAACAATACGATCACAGGAGAGAGCTGGGGCTATCCGGAATTTAAGGGCTGGCACGCAGAACTCAATTGGGTAACCTTGCAGAACAAAGAATCCGATTTTACCATATACACCGATCAACCGGATATTTATCTCGAAATGCTGAAGCCCGAAAAACCAGGAGCGGCGCCCAATAATAATACCAGCCCCCCTTTCCCCGATGGGAATATTGGATTCATGAATGCCATTTCCGCCATTGGCACCAAGTTTCAACGCCCGGAAATAATGGGCCCGCAAAGTCAGCGGACCCTTCCGCCGAAAGGGGGGCGGGTATCAGGAGCTTTGTATTTTGACTTCCGGTAAATGTGGGCTTTTAGAAAGCCTGCAACGCTTTCAGAATGCGGTCGTTTGCTCCGGGCTCCTCTTTATTGCCGGGCGCCGCGGCTGCCGGTGGGGGAGGCGACCCCCCGAGTTTCTCATAGGCCCATCCCGTGATGACCGCATTGGCCGGGATGAAGTTGGGAACGGTGTTGTCTATCGCAGGCCGGAAGCGGAGGATGCGTTGCAGGGCGGCCGTCGCGGCTTCATGCTGATGAAGGGCCGTATAACAGCGATAGCTCATCCAGTCTTCCAGTCGCAGGTCCTCATTCTCCGCATAGGGTTCCCCGACGCCGAGATTTTCCGGCCATTTTTTTGCCTGGCCGATCCAAGCCAGGGCTTTTTTGTACTGCTGTTGTTTCATGCTTTGTACAGCCTGCATGAGTTTAGCCTCCCGGTATAATTCTCTTCCGGTAGTGGCCCCTTCGAAAGGAATGATGGCCAGGCGACTGAGCAGCCGGTCGCCTTCCGGGTACTTATGATTGAGCAGGAGGGTCCTTGCGTACAGCATTCCCATGATATAGGATTCGGGGTGTGACCGGTAGAACCCGCCGGCTATTTCTTCGGCCCGGACGGAATCGCCATGCGCTATTTCATATTCGGCTAGCAATTTATGATATCTCCACTGCGGGTCGAGTTGCAGGGCGCGTTGCAGGTCATGGATGGATTGGGTGTTGCTGACGGCCGCCCGCATCGCATAGAAGGGCGCGAAGTCCGGCTGATCTCCGCATGACAACAATAATTTTTTACATTCGGCAATCCGGTTGCGGTCTTTATAAATAAGGGCCAGCTGGTATTTGAGAAACCAGTGGTCGTCTGTCTTTAGCAGGTCTTCGAGCAACTGCCCGGTCTCCGACCGGAAAGGGAAGGACCGTACCGGATCGATCTTCGTCCAGTCGATAGACTGGTGGGTCAGCCAGGCGATCCATAGATTGATCTCTGCACAGGCGGGGCTCAAACGGAATACCTGGAGCGCATCTTCCGGAAGCCCGCAGCTATAGTACCAGATACCCAGCTCCAGGAATGTCTCCTGCGGCAGTTCATTCCGGATCAGGGAAAGGAACCGCTCTTTATTCTCCGCCGAGGGCTCCGCCAAATATTTTTCAAATCGTGAAAAATGATTCAGCGGGTCTTCGCGGTCGATGGATGCTAAGATCTCTCTGGCCGAACCGCGCGCGCATACCGCCTGCAGCTGAAGCGCCTCCACATTGTCGCGATTATTTACCATCGCCTTTTCTGCATAGACCCGGGCGCGCTCTGTGTCTTTCTCCCTTAAGGCTCCTTTTGCCAGGCGGGTATAGGCGGCGCTGCGATAAGCGGGATCCAGGCTGGCAATGTCGAAACCGTCTTTTGCATCCGTCCGGTTGCCCAACTGCTCATGGATCAGTCCATAGATAAAGTTGGCGCCGCCGTCTTCCGTATGGATGCGAAGGGCCCGGGTGGCGTATTCCAGCGCCTCCTCATAACGCATATTGCGATAGAGCAGTTCCGCCATTTTCACCAGCGCCGGTCCATAGTTAGGATCTTTGATCAATGCCTGACCGAATGCCGCTTCCGCTTCGGGCATATTTTTTTGGTCCAGGGCTTCGCATCCTTTCAGGCAGTTGCCATATGCGGAGCCCCAGTCAAAATCAGCGGGCGCCTCTACCGGCCGGGACAGGTTGTCTGCCAGGGGAGAAGCGTCATAACGCAAGTGGTGGTCCCCGATGGTAATGACGAGATCGCCGGGGAGGGTGGGTGTGGCTACTGAATCCACAAACAACTGCAGTGGCGCGAACAAACAATCTTTTTTATAAATCACCTTCCCGGAAACGGTGATGGATAGAGTATCCCGGAAATTTTGAACGGGGGAGAAGAAGACTTTCAGCCAACCGTTTTCCCGCCGGATATTTAATGCCCCATATTGATTCGCCGCCACAAAACCCCGGGTGCCCAGTACCGGGTACCAATCTTCCTGCCAGGTATCCGTGGCATAGGGTTCAAAGGCCCGGTGCTTGAAAGGGGTACGACTGCTCCCCTCGGCATTCTGGTTAAAGAGGCGTCCTGATTGCAGTTCTACATATTGGCCATCGGTATCGGTCAGCAAGCGCTCCCAGATCATGCCCTGCCGGGAGAGGCCCCAGATCCAGATCTTTTTTCCCGCTTTGTCATCGTGGGTTCCCCAACGGACCATTCCCAACTCATCCTTGTGCCAGTAGGCTCCGCTGAACTCCGTGTATTTGCCAAAGACATGATAGGACTTATATCCGCCGAAATCATTGTTCTTATACCAGGAGATCTCTTTTCCATTGAGTTTATTGACAGGCCAGTCCGCATATTCTCCGGAATGGCCCAGGTAACGATTGCCGGGATAAATGAATTCCAGGTCATCGCCTGCCTTCAATCCTGCATTCATCCAATGGTAATAAGGTTGTTCCAATGCCGTGGTGTTATACCAGAAGGAGCGGGTGCTGAAAAGGGCCTGGTCTTTCGGGAGACGGATCTCCATGCGCCAGTAACTACGGGACAGCAGGTCCAGGGTACCGATCGTACAGCTGACGCTGCCATCTTCGTTGATCCGGGTAACATAGTCCACCGGGGTGGCGCAATTGGGCGTATGCCCGATGATGCCGTAATTGGCTTCCAGTCCGCCGCTGGTCCAGGGTCCCCGCATGGCGATGTCCCTGAACTTCACGGCATGATTATAATATAAGAAAGGACGACCGGTGGATCGCTCTATCGCGGTCCAGATCTTTCCGCCGATCTCCGGGAGGATGAGCAGCCGGATATAGTCATTTTGCAATTCCACCACCTTCCAGGATTTGTCGACGGCCTTATCGGTAAAGCCATCGTACCGGAAATAAGGATAGACCGGCGTGAGCAGCGGGACCGGGCTGGGATCCGAAAAAGGATAGGTGGGGAAGGATTGCTGGTATTCTCTAACCGTGGCGGCATGATTTGCCCCGGTCGCATCCTTCACAGTGGCTTCCTGCCCCAGACTACACAAGGTCGAACCAACCGTCAGCAACAGTACATAAAGAGCGGGTAAATATTTCATAAGCGCCATTTTGGGGAAAGATTTCAAATATCCTTAAATCCAGGGAGTTTATCTATTCTTAAATCTAAGGAGTTTATAAGGAGCCTGATCACGCAAACGATTGAATAAAAAACCGGCGACTTTCCTGACCGTGCGGTATGGGCAGGCGTTGATGTATAATACCGCCTATTATATCGGCCCCCAGGGTGTGAATGGAAAATACCTGGGCAATAAAATGAATTGCACGAATTGTCACCAGAACGGCGGGACAAAATTATATTCTTTCAATCTCATCGCCTCTCATGCCAACTATCCCCAGTACCGGGCGCGGGAAGGGAAGGTGCTTACGCTTGCCGAGCGGGTGAATAATTGTGTCATGCGGCCGCATAATGGTAAGCCGCTTCCCCTGGACAGTAAGGAAATGATCGCATTCCTGTCCTACCTGAAATGGATCAACAGTTTTGCCGGCGACCGGTCTTTCAAAGGGGAGAAGAATCTGACAGTGACTTTCCCCAATACGGCCGCCAACCCGGAGCGTGGCAGGCAGCTCTATGCCGAAAACTGCGCGCGTTGTCATGGGGCGGACGGAGAGGGACAGCTTCGTTATGACAAGGTCACCTATACCTATCCTCCCTTATGGGGAGCCAGTGCCTACCAACCCGGCTCCAGCATGCACCGGATCATCAAGGCGGCGCAATGGATCAAGGCCAATATGCCTTATGATAAAGCTACCCATGACAAACCCTTCCTCACCGACGATGAAGCCCTGGATGTGGCGGCTTTCGTGAACGATGACCGGCAGCATAGCCGGCCTACGGCAAAAAGTTATGATTATCCCCATCCCGAAGAAAAATCCATCGATTATGATCATGCTCCTTTTGCGGACAGCTTCCCGGAGAGCCAGCATAAATTCGGGCCTTATCCGCCGATCATCGAAGACTGGAAGAGAAGGGGGATGAAGGCAGTCTACTAGGGGCGGTTTCAGAAGCCATAGATCTTCGCGGCGCCATCATTCACGCCGAATACCAGCTTCTTCGAAAGGACCGGTGCGCCACTCCTCAGTTCCACACCCCCCCGGATATCGTCCCGCAAATGGAGCCCGCTCCGGTATTGGGGCACATAATTAAATCCGCCTTTACCGTCATTGAGCAGAAGGACACCATGTCCGGCCCGGTAACGGCCGAAGCGGATCCGGGTCCATTGGTTACCGCCGGCCAGCACCAGGTCCTTCTTCCCATCTCCGTTGATATCTTCCGCCAGGATGGCATAGACAGGGCCGTACTGGGCTTCCTGCGGCAGCGCCCTTTCCAGGAAGCCGGAATCCCCCCTGTTCTCCAACCAGACGGACTGAAGGGTTTCCGCTTTCAGAAGACCCGCATCCTTCAGCTCGTCGTCGCTGAAAAGATCATGGATCGTAGCATCCGCATAAGTATGATATTCGATGAATTTCTTCTTGAGGAAAGGTAGTTCCCCCGTCAGGTCATCCCGTGAAGCCGCGGGATAGGATACCCCTCCGATATAATAGCAGAAGATGGGATCGACGATCCCATTGTTGTCAAAATCTTTATAATAGAGCGTCAGCGGCTCCTGCTGGCTTGCCCGGAACTGGTTATTAAGGCCCTGGTTGCCCAGGATCAGGTCTTCGTCCCCGTCTCCGTCGAGGTCGGCTGCCGTAACCCGGTTCCACCAGCCGGTAGAGGGGAATTTGATATATTTAGCAGAGGCGTCTTCCAGGTGACCATTGCTGTTATGAAATACGGTGACGGGCATCCATTCTCCTACTATTACCAGGTCAGGCCGCCGGTCATGATCCAGGTCGATCCATACCGCGTCGGTGACCATGCCCAGCCTGGCAAGAGCAGGGGCTATCCGGGCCGTCGCATCGCTGAAATGCCCTTTTCCATCATTCAATAAGATCCTGCTTCCGGGCGATAGCGGGTATTTTCCCGGGATCACCTTTCCCCCGATGAACAGGTCCAGGGCCCCGTCCCCGTCCAGGTCTGCCGCTTTCACGCAGCTGGCGTTCAACAAAAAGGCAGGCACGGCGCCTTCGGCGCGGCTGAAGTGCCCCTTTCCATCGTTCAGGTACAGGCGCCCCTGCAGCTGAGGATCCTGCTCCCCGCAGGTATAACAACCCCCCGCCACATAAAGGTCAGGATCTCCGTCGCCATCGGCGTCGAAAAATTCTGCGGCGCCATCTTCCGCCAGTGAGTCTTTTACAAAGGCAGGTTCAGGAAAAGGGATTAAATCACCTGAGGCCGACTGCACCCATAACTGCGCCGGGTGTCCCTTCGATCCCCCGATAAAAAGATCCTCCCGGCCATCCCCGTTGATATCCGCCTTCGCCATACAAGGTCCGCTTCGGGATAAATAATTCAACAAAAGGGGCTGGAGATCGAAATCGGAAAAATTGTTTTGGGTATGTACAGGCCCGGGTGCGGCAAATGCCGTCAGGAAAGTAGGGGACGAGGTGGCAGCACCGGCCGACAGCCAGGTAGCCGGCGGGCCGGAAGGACCGGCAGGCGGGGCAGACCCCAATGGGCGGCCGGTCTTATAATTCCAGACGCCGGCAGCGTCTTTGAGAGCCACTTTTAATGCCTGGTCAGCCTTGACCGCTCTGAGCACCTGGAATTGGTCGTTTGGCCAGATGACCAGCACCGAATCGACCACCAGGTGGTCGCCGACCCCGAAATTCAGGACGGGGTCTACTGATGATTGGAATCCCCTGACGGGGAAGGCTTCCTGGTAGAAGACCGTGTCCCGGCAGAACAGCTTCACTTTGGAGCCGATCCCCGTGCTGTTCTTCGGATCTCCCTGGAGGACGATCTTCAGGTAATGGCCCTTGCCCGACTGGCGGTTGTTATTCCGGTAGATGCCCGCATATTCATTCGTGTTATTGATGACGAGGTCCATGGCCCCGTCGTTATCCAGGTCCGCATAGGCGGCGCCGGCAGAAACCGTCTTTTGGGTAAGCCCCCAGGCTTCATTCATTCGGGAAAAAGTATTGTCGCCGTTATTATGGTAGAGATAGCTGGTTCCCGGGCTGGAAGGCATTTGGCTGATCGTTTCTTTAACGGCCTCGTCTTTGGACCCTTCATTTCCACGGACCGATTTGTCGGCGGAATATTTCAGGAAATCCATATCGGTATAGTCTTTCACATAACCATTGGTGACCAGCAGGTCCTTATTGCCGTCATTGTCGAAATCCGAGAACAGAGCCGACCAGCTCCAGTCCGTGTTGGAAACGCCCGCCAGCTGGCCGATTTCGCTGAAAGTGCCATCCCCGTTATTTTTTTGCAGCATGTTGCGGCTGTATTGGTAATAGAATCCCCGGTGGAAGAGCTGCTGGAATTTATTAAAGTTCTCCGAGCCGCTATGCATTTTTTGCGTATGGTTATCTTCCGGAAGCATGTCGAGGGTCATGAGGTCGACCAGCCCGTCATTATTGAAGTCGGCGGCATCATTGCCCATGGAATACAGAGAGGTCTGGTCTATGCAGTCAGCAAGCCGCTCGGTGAAGGTGACTTCCGGCTTGCCTCCGGGGGATGCCGGGGCAGTAGGGCCATTGTTCATGAAAAGGTAGTCGGGTTCGTTGAAGTCGTTGGAGACATAGACATCAGGCCAGCCGTCATTATTCAGGTCCGATATGGCGATGCCCAGTCCGAAGGTGAGGACATCCGAGTGAATGCCGGCTTGTGCCGAAACATCCGTAAAGACCGGGTGATGCAAAGTCTCGTTCCAGTCGTTGCGGTATAATTTACATTCGAAGGCCGGTTGCCCTTCCTTTCTCCAGCCGGGATTGTCTACGGCGCCGGTGGCATATTTATGAAGGGAGTGATTGATGAGGAACATATCCAGGTCCCCATCCTTGTCATAATCGAAAAAGGCGGCCTGGGTGGAGAACCCGTCATTGTCCAGCCCATATTCCGCTGCTTTCTCGGTGAACGTCAGGTCTCCGTTATTAATGAAGAGCAGGTTTTTTCTCCGGGCGGGATTGGCATCCGCCGAACGGCAGATATAGATGTCCATTTTACCATCGCCATTGATATCCACCATGGTGGCGCCGGTGCACCAGCCTTCCTGCGCGGCGATGCCGCTTTTTCCCGTAATATCTTCGAATTTAAAATTCCCCTTATTGAGGAAAAGCCGGTTGTGCACCATGTTTCCTGTGAAGAGGATATCGGGCAGCCCGTCGTTATTGATATCCCCGATGGCGACGCCGCCCCCGTTGTAGAAATAAATATAATTCAGTACGTTCAGGGATTCGCCGTCGAAAAGCGTATTCTGGAAGTTAATCCCCGTTTGGTCCTTGTCAAGCTGGGTAAAGAGATGGGAGGGCTCTTCCCTACCGCAGCCGGATGCCAGGAGGAGCGATGTCAGCAGCAAGGACAGGTAGAAGGAACGCGGGCAGGAGGGACGGGGTGGAAGAGCCATAATGGAAGAATTACGGTTAAAATAATAGTCGGTACTTACAGCAACAGAGCAATTTAAACAAAAAATCCATCCTGAAAATTTCAGGATGGATTTTTTGTGAAAGGAAATTTTTACTAAATTTTTTACTAGTTCTTATCCCACCACAGCGGGGTCAATACATTATCCGCTCCGCCGAGCAGGGCCGTAGCGGCCGTGACGGCAGAAGCGTTGTTTCGTTTTTCCGAATCCAGGAAAGGAATTCTCCGGAGCCACTGGGTGCTGGTATTGGTTATCAGCGGATTATCCGAGTTGACCACCGGGTACAGTTTGAGTACATGGCTTCTGCGATAGTCCGCCCAGGCTTCCATACCGTCCGGATACATGGCCAGCCATTTCTGGGTCATGATCTGTTCCAGCGCGCTGCCGGCAGCATATTTTACCGGGATATTCGTCATGGCCGGCGAGTTCAGATAATCGCCTGGGGGTATCGGGGTATTGGTACTGTTGATATAGTTCTGAATGGTCGTCGCATTCGTAATTCCCCATTGGGTCATAGAGTTCGTAATACCCGCATTATATAATTGCTGTGCGGTCGGTCCGCCCATATTCCATCCCAGCAAAGCCCCTTCGGCACGAAGGAAATAGATTTCCGCTACACACATCATGTTCTGGCCGGTGGCCATGGAAGTAGCCGATCCGGTAACAGCACCGTTCAAGTCAACGATATTGGTAGAAGACCAGCGGGTGCCGACATGGGAATTATTATCATGGTTATTCAATGGCAGCGTCAATTGATTAACGGAAAGACCATTGCGCAATCCATGATATTGTTTGGTGGTTATCGAGGTATTATAGGTGGGCAGGAAATACACGGGGAGGCGGGGATCCTGGTATCCATTTAATACGGAGGCCATGGAGGCGCTCATCCTGAATTCATTCCAGTCCGACATGGATTGAAGGCCATTGCCATCGGATCCTTTTGCGCTTCTCTCGACCAGGGCATCATCCCCGGAAGTTTGGGCAGTTGGGTCGGTGATGACTGCGCTGGTGGTCATTACCCCGCCGGCTACGGCTGCTTCGGCTTCTGTCTGGGCCCTTGCAGGGTCCACTTTAGAGATCCGGAGCGCCAGGCGTAAGCGAAGGGAATTGGCAAATTTGATCCAACGGTTCACATCTCCGCCATATATCAGGTCATAAGAACCATAGTGATTTTCCCCGGCATGAGTCTTTAAAACAGCCGCCGCTGCCGCCAGCCTTTTAAAGAAATCATCATAGATCTTATCCTGCGGATCGTATGCTACCGCGCTATCGGGAACACCCGCCTTGAAATAGGGAATGGGTCCCCAGTAATCGGTCACCCGGTGAAAGGAGTATACCCACATTACACTGGCCATGGCATATTCTGCCGAGGCGGGATCCGAGTTTTTGAAAATGGACTGCAGCTGGGGAACAACGTCCGTATAGATCGGGTTGAAAGCCGCTCCCACCCAATCCTGCCGGATGACGAGGCGATCCGAAGGGAAATAGGTCGCTTCACAGGCAAAATACTGCGCATATTGGTCCGCGAAGAGATTCTGGGCGATCTGGTAGTTATAATACGTTACGGGAGCTGAAGATTCAGCCTTAGAGAAAAGAAAGGGCAGGTCGGCCGGCCCGATCGTGGCAATGTTATTCTTATCGAAGTTGATATCACTGAAATGTTTGGTACAGGACGCGAACAATAGAAGACCGCCGATCAACGCGGCGTGCCATCGGGGATGGATGAATATTTTTTTCGTTGTCATATAAATTCTTTTTATATAATTTAGAACGTAAGTTGAAGATTGAATCCATAACTTCTGGTAGAGGGCAAGGTACCATAGGAAATACCCTGGTAGATGCCATTTCCTAAGCTCATGTCGGGATCGAAAGTAAACTTACGCGTTCCAATGCCGGGTACATCCAGTATGGATTTTCCACGGTATAACCAGAACAGGTTACGGCCGACGGCGGAAAGACGGGCTGATTTAATAAACCCAAGCGATTGGATGGGAAGATCATATCCCAAAGAAAGTTCTCTCACCCGGAAGCTGGTGGCACTATAGGCAAAGAACTGACCGACCCCATACCGTTTTCCGGAGGCAGTCTGCCAGAACTGTTGAGCGGTGATAGAGGTGGTGTTTGCATTACCGGCAGCATCGACTCCTCCAAGAACCAGTCCGCCTTCGCGGAATTTGCTGGTAGCATCGGGTATCCCGCTGAAAGCCAGGTTCATTTCTGTACCATCCACCATAATGCCTCCGATGCGGCCGTCGGCCAATACCCGCAGGTTGAACCTTTTATACCGGAAAGTATTGGTCAGGCCCAGGTTTTCTTTCGGGTTGAAGTTACCGATAAGTCCTTGTTGCTGGCCCAGGATATCGGTCGTAAGCGGGGCGCCCTTTGCATTTACTTCATATTGTCCTTTGACGTTCTTGGCCCATTGGTAAGCGATCAGGTCGCCAAAACTTCCGCCTTCGGAGACCTGGGGTGTGGCCGAACGATTGTCACCGCCACCGTAATAAACGGTTTTAATTTTATCGGCCAAGCGGATGACCTTGTTCCGGTTCAACGCAAAATTCAAAGCAATGTCCCAGTTGAAATCCCTGGAAGTCACCGGAGTTGCATTTATCACTATTTCTATACCCTTGTTCTGGATATTTCCCGCATTGATATATTGGTCATTATAGCCCGTGGGAGTGGGCAGCGGGATCTTCAGCAATTGGTTGTACGAATTGCTTTTATAGTAAGTGAACGTGAAGCCCAAACGATTTTTCAGGAATTTGGCTTCGATCCCGGCTTCCGTGCTTTTTACGATCTCTGGCTTTAATGTTGGGAAAGGCAGGGTGGTGCCCCGGCTTAAAAAGCCATTTCCGGAGCCCTGGCTATAACTATAAGAACTATTCAACAATCCGAATTGCCCCCCGTTACCTACTTCGGCATAACTAAGACTTGCCTTCAGGAAAGAGATGGGTTCCGGGAGGGTGAACAGGTCCGAGAATACAGCCGATCCCCCGATGGAATAGTATTGATAAGTGTAAGGCTTAGGCAGGCGGGAGTCCCAGTCATTCCGGAAGCTTCCGTCGACAAATAAAGCGTCTTTGTAGGAGAAGCTGGCCTGGGCAAAGGCGGCATGGGTCTGGATTTCATTGCCTGAGGAGTAACTGGAAGGGTTGGTGGCATAGTTCAGGCTGAATTTATTGGTAACATTCAGCCCATTCGCGACATCCAACGTTGAATTGTATTGCTGATCCTGGTAAATGGCTCCCAGGTGGTAATCCACTTTCAGGTCCTGGGTGATCTTATTATTACCGTCGACGATCAGGTCAAACCATCTTTGCGTAGTGGTAATAGGGTTTTCGGAATAATACCCCCCTGACGAATTGGCCCAAAGCAGGGTTTGCTGGAAGTATTGTTGTTTAAGCAGGTCGAAGGTTTTGTCCAGGTTGGCCCGGCCGGTCACTTTCAACCAATCGGTGATCGTGAATTTCGCGGAGACGAATCCCATAATGCGGTCCCTCGATTCGGAGATGGCCGTATTATTGAGCATCCAGTAGGGATTCTGGTAAATTGAGCTTAGCGTGGAAGGAAAAGGCGTGGGAGAAGGAACGCCTACATTATTGATCACCTGGTACTGCTGCGCCTCCGCCAGGCTGACGTTCCGGGGGATCTGGTAGATATCGATGACCGGCGCATTTTCCTCACCGGTGCGGGGTTTGTTGGTGATATCCTGTTTTATATAGGTAATCTTGGCATCCGTGGAGAAGCGTTTGCCTACCTGGTTGGTCAATCGCAGGTTGAAGGTATGGCGGTTCAGGCCATTTCTTGAAACGATGCCCTGGATAAGATTATTCGTATACGACAGGTAGGTCTGGGCTTTTTCGGTACCGCCGGAAACATTGATGGAATTGTTAACGCTGGTCCCGGTCCTGAAAAAATCCTTGACATTATTGGGCTGGGCGGAATAAGTGGTTGATTTACCGAGATAATCGGTAAAAGCCTGCCCGGTCATTTTGGGACCCCAGCTATCTCCGATGGAGGAGTCGGCGATCATATTATTCCCCTGGCCATAGGTATTCTGAACTTTTGGCAACGCCCAGGCGGATTCGAAAGCAATCCCGGAATTCACGTTCACCGTTACTTTATCCTTGGCGCCTTTTTTGGTGGTGATGACGATTACGCCATTACCGGCCTGGCTGCCGTAAAGGGCTGCCGCAGAGGCGCCTCGCAGGATATTCACCGACTCGATATCGTCCGGGTTGATATTCGAAGCCCCGTCCGAGCTCTGCACGGAACCGAAATCGCTTCCGGCCGCGCTGTTGGTGCCATTGGTGATCGGCACCCCGTCCACTACGATCAGGGCATTGCTGCTTTGACTGATGGAACGGTTGCCCCGGAGGACGATCCGCGCGCCGCTGCCCGGACCGCCGGAACCCTGCGTGATGACCGCATTGGCCACCTTACCCTGCAAGGAGTTCAATACGTTATTGGGATCTCTGACACCCGTCAGTTCCGAAACTTTGACGGTTTGGGTGGCATAAACCAGTGATTTGGCCGTGCGGTTAATACCGAGGGCCGTCACCACCACTTCACCCAATTGGCTGGAAGAGGTGCTCAGCGTGATGGCCAGGTCGCCGGAAGAAGCTGATGCAACGAGTTCTTTGGTCGCAAAACCGATAGAAGTAATAACCAGCGTCACCGGTCCTGCCGGAGCCTTGAGGCTGAAATTGCCTCCTGCATCGGTGGTCACCGCTTTTCTGGAGCCTCTAATACTGACAGTAGCCCCGGCTAAAGGCGCTTTTGTCGTTTCATCCGTAATTTTCCCTGTAATCGTCCGTTCCTGTGCGAAGGCAATGCAAGAGCATAGTAGCAGGAACAGGAGCAAGTGTAGTTTTTGCCTGGTCATAAGCAGTTTTTAATGTGTAATAGTATGTCGTTCTGGTCTATACTTAGTAGGTGTCCCTACCGATGTATATATACAAGTGTACCTATAGGTACACTTGTAATGTAGTTTATTTAGCAAATATTAACAAAGATTTGTCCTCACAAACGATTGCTTGATTTTTACATCCCCCGGGGCTACCTTGGCCTTTTTTTGTGAACGACCAGCTGGCCGTTGATGACGATATTCCGGAAGGTCTCCGGGACGGGGGAAGGGCCTCCCAGGGGGTGCTGAAGCAGCTCCATCAACATAGCCGCCGCCTTGGATCCCTGCTCGAAGGGGTATTGTTCTACGGATGCCAGCGGCGGGGTTTCCAGGTAACCGCTGATCCAAAGATTGACATAGCTGACAAAGCAAATGTCTTTATTGACCTTTAATTTCATCCTGCGGGCATATTGCATGGCATCCAGGGCTACATAGTCGTTAATGGCTACCACGGCTGTGGGTCTTGGTTTCTGGCTCAGCAGCGTCTTCATGGCATCATAAGTGCTTTCCGGGGTAAGGTCCGTGGAGACGATCAGGGAGAGGTCTATTTTAAGTCTTTTTTTGATCAATAGCTGTTTATAGGTCTCCGTCCTTTCACTCGAAGAATTCATTTCATCCGGCCCGTTGATGATGCCGATACGGCGATGTCCCCGGTCGATGAGGAATTCGATGGCTTCCCGGGTGCCGCTGGCCATATTGAAGGATACTTTATTAAAATCGGGCAGATGGGGTACCCGGTCAAAAAAAACAACGGGGATATTGTATTTTTCAAGGGCGGTGAAATGATCGTAGGTTTTAGTGTGTTTGCCCAGAGAGACGATGATGCCGTCCACCCGGTAATTTTTCATAGTGGTAATGATGTGCTTTTCTTTTTCCGGATCATCCTGGGACTGCCCGATCAGCACACTATATTTATTTTGGGTGGCGATCTCTTCGATTCCGCTGATAGCCTTGGAAAAGAACTCTTCTTTCAGGTTGGGCAGGACGACCCCGATGGCAAAGGTCTTTTGTTGTTTGAAGAAGATGGCGCTCTGATTGGGCTCGTAGTTCAGGTCCCGGGCCAGTTGCTGCACCCGCATCTTGGTACGCAGCCCGATACCGGGATGATCGTGTAAAGCCCGGGAGACGGTGGAGACAGATACATTCAGTTGTTTGGCGATTTCCTTGATGGTCGGGAGCCTCTCTTCTTTCATTACCTAAATATAATACTTATAAGGCTCTAACCCAACAGCCTCTTCAGTACCTTCCAAACATTCTCTTCTACTATTTTATGTCCTTTCGGAGTAGGATGGATGCCATCCTGCTGATTCAGTTCCGGCACACCTCCTACGCCTTCCAGGATGAAAGGGATGAGCTGTACTTTATTTTTTTCCGTCAGCTGCCGGAAAACCTCTTTGAATGCGGAAGTATATTTCTCTCCCATACTGGGTGGTATTTGCATGCCTGCGAGAACAAGTTGGGCGGAAGGGTATTTTGCTTTTACGGAATCCAGGATGGCTTGCAGATTGACGGCCGTTTCAGATACCGGTATTCCTCTTAACCCATCGTTGGCTCCCAGCTCCAGCACAAAGATATCTACAGGTTGACGGAGGACCCATCCGATCCGGCTTTTGCCTCCCGCCGAAGTCTCCCCGCTCAGCCCTGCATTGATCACTTTATAGGGTAGCTTCAGCGAATCGATCCTCCCCTGGATCAGCGCCGGGAAAGCTTCGGAGGGATTCACCCCATACCCGGCCGTAAGACTGTTGCCAAAGAACAGGACGGTCTTGCGGGCGGTGTTGGCATTGCCCGGCTGCCCGGAGGCGGGCGATGGCCCCTGAGTAGCAGGCGCCGACTCCGGCTTGATGGACGGCGTGTCGGGAGGTTGGACGGATGAATCCTTGTTCGTATTGTTATTACAGCCTGTGCTCAGCAGCAGAACGGCGCTCAGCCAGCTTACTATAGAAAATTTCAGCATATGAATATTTACGATAAATTAAGCAAACCTACGCAACATCTTTACATAGATAGTTGTAATTTATCGCGTGAAAACAATTCTGAGCCTGGAAAAAATGAGAACGTGGATAAAAAACCGAGCGTGGAAACAATTCTGACTATCCGCAATGTAAGTAAGACCTATCAGGGAGCCGGCCGTGCCTTAAACGTGCTGGACAATATTAATTTTTCGGTGGAAGCCGGCGAGACGCTGGCCATCGTTGGGCCTTCAGGCAGCGGCAAAACGACCCTGCTGGGTTTAAGCGCCGGGCTCGACCGCTCCACTACCGGCACCGTGGAACTGAATAATATTTCCCTCGATAAGCTGGACGAAGACGAGAGAGCAAATATCCGTAACCGGTATGTAGGGTTTATTTTTCAGAACTTCCAGTTGCTACCTACCCTTACGGCTTTGGAAAATGTGATGGTGCCCCTGGAGCTGAGAGGAGAAAAGAATATCCGGGCGCGGTCGAAGGAACTGCTGGATAAGGTCGGTCTCTCCGATCGTCTTCATCATTACCCCGCGCAACTTTCAGGCGGCGAACAGCAGCGGGTATCCCTGGCCCGGGCCTTTTCCAACAATCCACGTATTTTGTTCGCGGATGAGCCCACCGGCAATCTCGATGCGGAGACCAGTGAGAAAGTGGTGAATCTGTTATTCGATCTCAACCGGGAAGCGGGTACTACCCTGATCATCGTAACGCATAACGCAGAACTGGCGGATCGAACGCAACGTATTATCCGGATAAAAGGGGGGCATATCGTTGCAGATGAAAAAAGATAAACAATTCCCTGTCTCCTGGCTTTTTCTCATGGCCTGGCGGGATAGCCGCCGCAACCGGAGCCGTCTGTTCCTGTTCATATCTTCCATTGTTCTTGGAATTGCTGCGCTGGTAGCTACTTTGTCTTTCGGATATAATCTCCGGGACGATATCGACGACCAGGCGAAGGCCCTGGTAGGCGCCGACCTGGTCATCCGGAGCAACCGGCCCGTATCACCATCCATACGCTCCTTGCTGGACTCGCTGCACAACCGGCATTCGCAGGAATGCAATTTTGCCTCCATGGTCTATTTTACCAAAAGCCAGGGCACCCGACTGGTGCAGGTGCGGGCATTGGACGGGGACTATCCGTTCTATGGCGCTCTCGGGACGACTCCCGCCTCTGCGGGACGCAGCTTCCGCAGTGGAAGACAAGCCCTGGTAGACAAAACCCTCCTACTGCAATATGGGGCGCAGGTGGGGGATTCCATAAAGATCGGGGAATGCAGTTTTGCTATTGCAGGCGTCTTAAACAAAGCTCCGGGACGCAATGAGATCTCTACCACGGTAGCACCACCGGTTTATATTCCATTCCGGTACCTGGCGAATACCCGGTTATTGGAAAGAGGCAGCCGGATCGAATACCAGTTGTATTATCAATATGATCCCGGGGTAAACGTAGAAAAGTTTGCCGACGCCATCCGGCCGCGTCTCGAAAAATCCCGCCTGGACGAAGAGACGGTCGAGTCCAGGAAAAAGAGGATGAGCCGGGCTTTCGGGGATTTTACACAATTCCTCACCCTGATCAGTTTTATCGCCTTGCTACTGGGTTGTATCGGAGTAGCAAGCGCCGTGCATATTTATATCCGCGAGAAGATCCCTGCGATCGCTATCTTACGTTGTCTGGGGGTAAAGGCCCGGCAGGCTTTTCTGATCTACCTGATACAGGTAGCGGGCATTGGATTGATCGGATCTGTCATAGGGGCGGCAGGAGGCCTGGCCGTTCAGCAGGTATTACCTGCCGTGCTGAAAGACCTGTTGCCGCTGGAGGCAAAGATGGGGATATCCTGGTGGGCGATCGGGCAGGGGATAACGGTAGGCCTGATCGTGTCGATCCTGTTTGCCTTATTACCCCTCCTGACGATACGAAGTATTTCGCCATTATATACGCTGCGCATGTCGGTGGATCCCTCCCGGAGGGCGCCTGATCCTTTGAAGGGACTGGCGTATGCGGCTATTTTATTTTTTATCGCCCTCTTTTCCTTCCGGCAGATGCATAGCTGGAGTAAGGCGTTGGTATTTACGGGGAGTATTTTTGCTGCTTTTTTGTTGCTGGCTGCTATGGGACGGCTGTTGATGTGGGGGGTGCGCCGCCTGTTCCCTACCTCCTGGAATTATTTATGGAGACAGGGTTTTGCCAATTTATACCGGCCGAATAACCAGACCTTGATCCTGATCATTACGATTGGTCTGGGCACTACTTTTATCGGTACTTTATATTTCGTCCGGGACATGCTCATCGACCGGGTCACGGTCTCTTCCGCCGGCAACCAGGGCAATATGGTGCTCTTCGATGTCCAGACCGGGCAGCAGCAGGCTGTCATCAACCTGGTAAAACAATATCAATTACCGGTGTTGCAGCAGACACCCATCGTTACCATGCGGATGACGGAAATCAAAGGCTTGACTCCTGAGCAGGCGGAACGGGATAGCGGGAGGGGGCGCGCTTTTGAATCGGAGCTGCGGGTCACTTACCGGGATTCGCTGGCGGCTTCGGAAAAAATTATCGCCGGAAAATTCGGACCGCTCCCTGCCGGCGGATCGGCGGGTAGTTCCGGAAACGCGCAGGCCGGCGGATCGGCGCAGGTCGGGTCGCCCGGGAGCCCCGGAGCCTCGTCGGACCTTGGATCGGCCCGGAATCCTGTTCCTATTTCTTTGGAAGAAGAGTATGCCCGGCGTCTGCATGTGACCATCGGGGACCCGATCGTTTTTAATGTACAGGGGGTGTCGATTGCCACCGTGGTCGGAAGTTTGAGACAGGTGGACTGGCGAAGGATACAAACGAATTTCCGGATCCTGTTTCCTTCCGGCGTACTGGAATCAGCGCCACAGTTCCATGTACTGGTAACGAGGGTGCCTACTCCGGAAGTATCTGCCCGTTTTCAGCAGGCCGTAGTGCGCAACTTTTCCAATATCTCCGTCATAGATCTGGGACTGGTGTTGAGCGTACTGGATGAGATCCTGGATAAAATTGGTTTCGTTATTCGATTCATGGCTGCTTTCAGTATGCTGACCGGCCTGGTAGTCCTGATCGCTTCCGTGCTTATCAGCAAATATCAACGTATCCAGGAAGCGGTGCTCTTGCGTACTCTTGGCGCCAGCCGCCGGCAAATCCTGGTCATCACTGCCCTTGAATATTTTTTCCTGGGGGCCCTGGCTGCCGCTACCGGTATCCTCCTTTCCCTGGCGAGTAGTCTGGCCCTGGCAAGATACAGTTTTGAAAGTGCTTTTTCTCCGAATTGGGGACTGGTCGCTTTGTTGTTCGCCGCTGTCTGCGGGCTGACGATCCTGATCGGGTTGTACAATAGCAGGAGCGTCCTGAACAAGCCTCCCCTGGAGATCCTGAGAAGTGAAATATGAGGACGCCTGATACAAACAAAAAAATAAAAATTGAATATGCAAACACGGATCGCAACGATCATTCTTTTAGCGAATATATTATTGAGCCGGGCTGCCGGAATCGCGCAGCCGGCAACAGGGAGTGCGCAGCCGGCAACGCCCTACCACATGACCTATGATGACAGTACCCTCCGGATGAGCGGTCCGCTGACCCTGATGCCTTTCAACAGGCTGGTGCAGTCTGCCGGAAAAGTGGTGACTTACGGCGATCCCAAACTGGAGAACCATACCCTGGACTTCGCCATCCTGCCGGGCGAAAAGAATATTGCCGTGGAAGACAGGTACGGTATTGCCATACTGGATGTGGCTACCCGGCAGATCCTGCAGCACTGGAGCTTTGCCGAAGACAAACAGTACAAGGATTTGATGAGCACCTATTCCGGTATAAAGGCTTTTCCCGATAACGGGCATATTTACATAACCTGGGGCGCGGGGGGAAGAGATAACCATAGATCTGCCGTAATGATCGCCGAATGGGATGAATCCGGCATTAAGAATGTTACAGGTATACCGGTAGATGCCGCTCCGCCTGCCGATGCCGCTTTGCCAAATGATATCGCCGTACAGTTCGAATCCGGCATTCCTTACCTGTACGTGGTACTCAATGGGAATAATCAATTGCAGAAGATACGGTTTACAGACAGGCAGGTAATATGGTCAGCGCCGACCGGCGTCGCCCCATTCGGGTTGCGTATTATCGGCAACAAAGCCTATGTCACCAACTGGGCCGGCCCTCTCGTCACCGATAGCACGCTGGAATATGCCGGCACCCCCTGGGGCAGCGCGTATACCAACCCGGCTACAGGCGCTACGGCAAGAGGCAGCCTATCCATTATCGATATACAGAGCGGAACCCCACTCAACGAGCTGCCCCTTGGGCTGCATCCCAACGCCATCGCTGCCGGCGCTGACAATCGTTACCTGTACATAGCTAACGGTAACAGCGATTATATCAGCGTGGTGAACGTAGAGCAGGAGAAAGTTACCGATTCCATCCCTGTGGGCTTATTTTCAGCCGGCGTTGCCTACTATGGGAGCAGCCCCAATGCCCTTTTGCCCGACTCAACGGGCACAACGCTGTATGTTGCCAATGGATTGGACAATGCACTGTGTGTAGTTAAACTGGGGGAACAGGCCTCCGCAACCGGTACAGGCGCCAGCAGTGTAAAAGGTTACATTCCCACGGAAGCTTATCCCGGCGGAATCGCGTTGTTGAATAACCATTTGTATGTGGCTAATATCGAGGCAAAAGGTTCGCGGGTACTGACCCCGGAAAAGTCATACACCGTCCACCAGGAATTAGCTTCGCTGAGTATTATACCGCTCCCTTCCACAAAGGAATTAAAGGAGTATACCCAAAAAGTAAAAGAGCAAAGTCTTTTCTTCCGGATTGCCCTGACCAACCGGGTGCCGCGAAAAAATACCACTCCCCGGCCGCTGCCGGAGAGAATAGGGGAGCCCTCCGTTTTTAAGCATGTGGTATACATTATAAAAGAGAACAAAACCTATGACCAGGTGTATGGCGACCTGCCGCAGGGCAGGGGCAGGGCGGATCTGTGCATTTATGGCGACAGCGTGACGCCCAACCAGCATAAGCTGTCAACCGACTTCGCCTTGCTGGATAATTATTATGCTTCCGGCAAATCATCGGCGGAAGGACATCAATGGGCGGATGCCGCCATGGTGTCGGATTATATCGAAAAAAGCGTGAGGGCCTGGTTTAGAAGTTATCCGCACCGGCAAACTGATGCATTGGTGTACAACAAGAACGGCTTTATCTGGAACAATGCGCTGGACCATGGAAAGAAAGTACGCATCTATGGGGAAGCCTGTACGACAGGATATGATAAATCCGAGAAGTGGCTGGATATCTATAACCGTTACCTGGAGCATAAGGACCAGGGTTTTACCAATACCACGACCATCGCGAGGATCAGGCCTAACATTTCGCCTGCTTATCCTGATTGTGATAACCTGGTCTTTACCGATCAGCTACGGGCGGAAATTTTTATCAATGAATGGCGGCAGCATGAGCAGGAAGCCGGTGACAGCCTGCCGGACCTGATGGTGCTTTCCCTGCCCAATGACCATACGGCCGGCACATCCCCGGGTTTCCCCGTTCCCAAGGCCATGGTGGCGGATAACGATCTGGCCCTGGGCAGGATCATCGAGGCCATCACGCATAGCCGGTTCTGGGATTCCACCGTAGTGTTCGTAACGGAAGACGATTCGCAATCCGGCTGGGACCATATCTCTTCCTACCGGACTACCGGCCTGGTGATAAGCCCTTATTCCGTATCAGGCAGGGCCATTCATACCAATTATAACCAGACCGGCATGGTGAGGACCATCGAACAGATCCTGGGTTTACCGCCGCTGAATATTATGGATGCTACCGCGCTCCCCCTCTTTGATTGCTTCGGGGATAAAAAATCAACCTATGCCTATACGTTTCTGCCCAACAGGGTCCCCCTCGACCTTATGAATAAATCCTTTAGCGAATTAAAAGGCAAGACTTCCGGCAAAGCCCTCCATTACGCCAGGCTTTCCGCCGAAACGGTGTTTAAGGACGTCGATGAGGGAGAAGATGATCTGATGAACAGGATCCTGTGGTTTGACGCCCGGGGCACCGCCAAATATCCGGTAAACGGAGCCGCCAAACATCCGGCAAGCAGCGCCCGGCAGGCATCCGGCAGTGAATAAAGCATTTATTGTAATTTCCCTTTACCATAACCAAAACAGTTACTCATGAGAAATCTTCTCTTTTTCATTTGCCTGCTTCTTCTTTCATTAACAGGGGCGGCTCAAAAGAAACGGACCGGTAAACCCTCCCCGGCGGAAGCCGGGGCCGCTGCCGTCAATGCGGAGCCTGGCTGGCTGAAAGACTCCGTCAACCCCCTGAAATGGCGTAGTATCGGGCCTTTCCGCGGCGGACGTTCCGTGACATCCTGCGGAGTGGTAAATGATCCGCAGGTATATTATATGGGCACCACAGGCGGCGGCTTATGGAAAACAGAGAATGCCGGATGGACCTGGTCCAATATTTCGGACGGATTTTTCAAGACCGGCTCCGTAGGCGCCGTGGCGGTGGCGGAGAGCGATCCGAATGTCGTCTATGCCGGCATGGGCGAACACGCTCCCCGCGGCGTCATGAGCTCTTACGGCGATGGGATTTATAAATCCACCGATGCAGGGAAGACCTGGAAAAAAATGGGCCTCGACCTGACCCGGCATATTGCCAACATACGCATTCATCCGCAAAACCCCGATATCGTCTACGTGGCGGCACAAGGAGCCATGCACGGCGCTACGGAAGATCGCGGCGTCTACCAGTCCGCAGATGGGGGACTTACCTGGAAAAAGGTTTTATACGTTGATGAAAATACAGGTTGCGCGGATCTGAGCATGGATAGAAATAATCCGAGGATCTTATATGCGGCTATGTGGGATTACCAGCGCCTGCCCTGGCAAATGCGCAGCGGCGGCAAAGGCAGCGGTCTGTATAAGTCTGTCGACGGCGGTCAGACCTGGGCCAAAATGGAAAAAGGGTTGCCGAAAGAAATGGGCAAGATGAGCATTGCGGTCTCAGGCGCTAATTCGGATAAAGTCTACGCCTTAATTGAAAGCAATACGGAAAAGGAGCAGGGAGGCTTATTTGCTTCCAACGATGGCGGCAAAAACTGGACCCGTATCAGCAAAGATCATCGCCTGGTCCAGCGGGCCTGGTATTATATTGAAGTGTTCGCAGACCCGCAGAATGAAAATGTCGTGTATGTGTTGAACTCTCCCGGATTAAAATCAATCGACGGCGGCAGGACCTGGTCCAATATTTCCGGCACTCACGGCGATTTTCATCAGCTATGGATCAACCCCCGCAACGATAAGAATATGATCATATCCAACGACGGGGGAGCGGCCATTACCTTCAACGGCGGCGCCGTATGGAGTACCCAGAACAATCAACCTACCGCACAGTTTTACCGGGTGAATGCAGACCATCTTTTTCCCTATAACGTATACGGAGGCCAGCAGGACAATACTTCGGTAATGATCGCCAGCCGTAATACCGCCGGCTTCAGCATCGGGGATAAAAACTGGTTTTATTCAGCCGGGGGCGAAAGCGCCTTCCTTGCTTTTAATCCTGACGATCCCCGCTATATCATGGGCGGCAGCTACCAGGGCACCATCGAAATATTGGACAGACAAAGCGGCGAAGGCAAGCCCATCATGATCGCGCCTATCCAATACCAGTCCCTGCAGCCCAGGGACATGAAATACCGTTTTAACTGGAATGCCCCGATCATTTGCTCCCAACACGAACCCAATACTTTTTATCATGGAGGCAACCGTCTATTCAAGACATCTGACATGGGCCGCACCTGGGAGGTGGTGTCGCCGGATCTTACCCGTCATGATACTTCACGTATGGGGCTGAGCGGCGCTCCCTACACCAATGAAGGGGCAGGCGGGGAAAATTATTGCACGCTCGCCTATATCAAAGAATCCCCTCATGAAAAAGGAGTGATCTGGACAGGTAGCGACGATGGTATCGTAAGTTTGACCAAAGACGGCGGTAAGACCTGGAATAATGTTACCCCCGCCGGATTGGACGAATGCCTGATCAACTGTATCGAAGTTTCACCCCATGATAAGGCAACCGCTTATATCGCTACCACCCGCTATAAGTTTAATGATTTTACGCCAGCCCTTTATAAGACCACCGATTATGGAAAAACCTGGACCCGTATTAATACCGGTATTCCCTATGGCGCCTATACCCGGACGCTGAGAGAAGACGATAGCAGGAAAGATCTGTTATATGCGGGAACGGAAGCCGGGTTTTATATCTCTTACGATGGCGGCCGTCACTGGCGGCAACTGCAACTGAACCTCCCGGTCACTCCCATCACCGACCTGAAAGTGCATAAAGGCAACCTGCTGGCTTCCACCATGGGCCGCGGCTTTTGGATACTGGATGATCTGAACGTCCTGCGTCAATATGATCCTTCCTCCTCCAAAAACGATTTTATAGTTTATACCCCGCAGGACGCCTATCGTGTCTCCGGGGCCAGCGCATTGGACAAAGCCGTTGAAGATGAAGACGATAATGTACAGATCGCTACCACCTCAGGAACCAACCCTTCCACCGGCGTAGTACTGTATTATCAGCTACCCGAAAAAAAGGATACGGCTGCCAGCCTTACACTCGATCTATTGGATGAAAAGGGGAATACGGTCCGCCATTACTCTTCAAAAGAAGAACCCGGTTTTGTCTCTTTTCCCGGCGGCCCTTCCGCCGATCCCGTACTGCCTAAAAAGAACGGGCTCAACCGATTCGTATGGGATATGCGCTATCCTACCTTACCCGGCGTGCCCACCGTATTCATCGAAGGGGCTTATGAGGGAAGGAAGGCGGCGCCCGGAAATTACAGGGCCCGTCTGAAATACGATACGATGGAAAAGACCGTGCCTGTTAAAATATTACCCGACCCGCGTCTGAACGCCACCCCGGCGGAATATGAAGAGCAGCAGCAATGGGCGGCTAAGACGGAAGCGGGCATAAAGGAAATTCATGAATCCGTGCTGCGTATCCGGAAAATCAGGAAGCAGGTGAACGAAATAGTGGACCTGGTAGACAGTACGAAAATGAAAGAAGTAGTGGACAGCGGTAATAAACTGACAGCCAGGTTATTGAAATGGGAAGAAGAACTGGTGCAGAATAAGGCGCAAAGCAACGACGATATCATCAACTTCATCAATAAGACCAGCGCCGATTATATTTTCCTGAAAGGAGAAATGGACGCCAATATTCCCTATGTTACCAACGGACAAAAACAACAGTACGAAATCCTGAGCGCCGTCTGGCAAAAGCAAAAACAAGCGATGAATACCCTGCTCGATAAAGACGTAGCCGCCTTTAATTTACTCTGTAAACAAAAAAATATGGAAAAGGTGATCGTGCCGGGAGAATAAGGAGCGGCGCAATCGGCCCCCTTAAATGTCGTTTTTGCACCTCCTCCAAGCCAGCCAGAGTGTCCATCTTTGTAGTACTAAACTATCAAAGCATGGACACTCTCGTTAAAGAGCAATTGCGTATGGAGATCAGCGATACTTTTCAGCAATGGATCGATACCTTATCTCAATTTAAAGAAGAACAATTCAATCTTGTTCCCTTCGAAGGAAGCTGGACGCCGGGACAGATTGCAGAACATCTGATCAAGGCGGTTTCGGCTATACCCGATGAACATACTCAGCCTACTTTCCGGCCTTATGATGCAATGGCAACTCCGATCGGGGATCTCTTTCTGAATTTTTCGATAAAGATGCAGACCCCGGATTTTGTACAGCCTGGTAATTCACCGCAGGATAAAAAGGAAGTCCTGGAAATCTTTAAGGGCATAAAAGGAGATCTGGAGAATGCTGCGCGAACCACCGACCTGGAAGCGACCTGCGTGGACTTCGAACTGCCCACCTTCGGAGCGCTGACCCGGTATGAATGGATAAAATTCTTCGTTTTTCATACGCAAAGGCATACCCGACAATTGAAAAATGTGCTGGCGGTCTTCAATGGGAAATAGCGTTTTCGTTGACGGGCGACCCCTTTGCCCATTTGCGCCAAAGGCTTGTCATTAGGCGCCAGGCTATCAATAAAAGGAGGGAGTCTTTTAATTTTATTCCCGAAAGAGATTGAATTTATTCCCGGAAAGGAATTGAATTAAAACGTAAAGACCTCAGTATGAAAAAAATTATTTTCTCAATCATGACGACAGCGATCTTTGGAGTAGTATCCGCGAACTATGGCAGGGCTGCTCCTGCTGTTCCCGACATCGATTCGGTAAAAGCTGCCCTTGCAAGTGTCAATAAGATGTATGGGGAAGCGTATCGTAAGGGAGATTCCTCCCTCTTCCTGGATTGTTATACCCCGGACGGATCTGTGATGGCTGCGAATGCGCCGATCCTGGGCGGCCGGAAAGGGCTGCTGCTGTTCTATAAAGCGGCGTATAGGACAGGCATCCGGAATGTGCTGTTCACCACGGTGGAGCTATATGGGTTGACGAATGAATATGTTACCGAACAAGGGGTGTATGAAATGTTCGATGCTAACGATCGATCCCTGGGCAAGGGTAAATATCTCGTCCTTTGGAAGAAGACGGCAGCGGGTTGGAAGATGCACCGGGATATGTTCAATGGGGATGCGCCGGGGAAATAGCTGTAATAGAGCAACGGAAATGGGTTTACGCCGGCGAAATAGCCGGGCTCTTCCGGAATTGCTGCGGAGTCTGTCCTGTCCATTTTTTAAAAGCGCGGCTGAAAGCGCTCAGCTCATGGTAGCCCAGCATATAGGATACCTCTTTGATCGGGTAATCTCCCTGGTTTAAGTAATGAATGGCTAGTGACTTCCGCACGGATTCCGCCAGCTGCTGGTAGGAACTGCCTTCCTGTTGCAGCTTTCTTTGCAGGTTTCGGGGGCTCATGTGAAGGTTGGCCGCAATTTCGGGCAGCGTGGGGATCCCTAAATAGGTATTGTTCCTTAACAGCCCGACGATCTTGGAGCCCAGGGATTCCTGGATATCCATTCCGTATTGGATCCTCGACATTTTTTCGAGGAGCAAGGCCTGCAATTCGAAGTTGGCGGATATGATCGGTTCCTTCCAAAAGGTATTGTCAAATTCCAGGATATAATTTTTCCCGGTTTTTATTTTGTGGCAACGCAGGACCCTTTCGTATTCCCGGATATCTCCTCCTTCGTAGGGGAGTTCTGCAAAGAGGGGTTTTATTTTAGTGAACAACAGCCCGTCCAGCTCGTGTAAGACAAAGGCCATGGACAACTCCATCATCTGTCTGCGCAGGACCGGGTAAGCAGCCAGTTTGTCTTTGGAAGGCGTGAACTGTACCGTGAAGCTGTGTTTCTTATTCCGGATGCTGGTGTCGAAAAGATCGGTCGCTGCCTGGATATAGGCGACACAATTTTGTAAGGCTTCTCCCGCCGTATAGCTATTCCGTACGACCGCTCCGACAATACCCAGGGCTGCCAATTGCAGGGCCTCTCCGAAATGTAATCCAAAAAGAGGATCTCTGCTTAAATGAATGGCGTTTTGCCAGAGGTCATTGAATTGTCTGATACTGACCGACCCCTTTTTGTTGTCCTTTAGCGCCGCCAGGTCTATTCTTGCAAGGCCGGCCAACTGGTCGGATGGAATATCTTTCTGCGCGGCATAGGAGATGAGGTAACGGGAGAAGTTTTTCAGATAGTCGCTCATAAGATGAAGGTAGAAAAAATCCTTTTGCGAGGGAGGGGGTATGGCGCGAAATGGTAAATGATTGTCGGGAATGGGTAAATGGCGGTTATTCTGAATGTAGGCTATCCGCCGGGTTGACCACCGCCGCCTTGATGGATTGATAGCATACTGTCAGCAACATGATCATTACCAGGGATAAGCCCGCCATGACAAAGATACCCCATCCTATGTCGATCCGGTAAGCAAAGCCCGCCAGCCAGGCATGCATGAGCCACCATGTGAGGGGAAAGGCGATCAGCATGGCAAGGATCATGAGGCTGATAAAATTTTTCGAGAGCAGCACGGTCACACTCCCCACGGATGCACCCAGGATCTTGCGGATGCCTATTTCCCTGGTCCGGGACTCCGCATTAAAAGCCGCCAGTCCGGAAAGCCCCAGGCAGGAAATGAGGATGGCCAATCCGGCAAAATACCGCGAAAGGATCGATACCCTTTGTTCGGAGACATACAACGACTGGAAAGCCTCGTCCAGGAATTTATATTCGAATACAAAGCCCGGGTTAAACCGCTTGTACAGCTCTCCCATCCTGGAAAGCGTCTCCTTCTCCCTTCCTGCCCCGATCCTTGCCATTACCAGGGAAGTATGACCGGGATTAAAATAGAATACCATCGGCAGGATGGGCTCATGCAGGGAGGTCACGTGGAAGTCCTTCACCACCCCCACGATCGTCTTATCCTTGCCCCACATACTGACAGTAGCCCCGATAGGGTTTTTCAGGCCCATGACCCTGACGGCTGTTTCATTGCATAATAGATGAGCGGAGTCCTGGCCAAATGCCGGGGAAAAAGTACGCCCTTCGCTGACCTGGATACCCAGCGTCTCGGGCAGACCATAATCAAGGGCCCTTACCCCGAAATTGATTTCCACATCCTTCGGCTTGCCCGGCCAGGAAATGCCATAGGTAGACGATCCCAGGTCAGCCTGCACGATGTTCTGCTCCATGGTGGAAGCGCTCACGACGCCTGGTACTTTCCTTAATTCTGTAAGAAAGGCCTCCTGGTTTTGAGCCACTGCCCCTTCCTTATCGAAATAGACGACATGGTCTCTGTTGTATCCTAAATTCTTGGACTGCACATAGGCCACCTGCCGATAGATGACGATCATCGAGACGGTCAGCACCAGGGAAATAGCGAACTGGAAGACCACCAATCCCTTTCGGGTCAGCAGTTCTACAGTGGAGTTGCGCAGCTTGCCCTTCAGTACGAGAATAGGTTGGAAGCCTGATAGGTAGAAGGCCGGATAACTGCCCGCAAGGATCCCTGTTAGCAGGGTGATCCCCAGCAGGATGGCCAATACTGACGGAGTAAAAGTTACATCAAGGCGTTTGTCCGTCACCTGGTTGAAGACAGGCAGCAGCATAAAAACTATCAAAAGGGCCAGCAGCAGGGAGAAAAAGGCCGTAAGGGCAGCCTCTCCCAAGAATTGGTATACGAGCGCCCTTCTCGAAGAGCCCATCACTTTTTTTATACCTACTTCTTTCGCTCTCCGGGAGGCCTTGGCCGTAGAAAGGTTCATGAAATTGATACAGGCAATTACCAGTATAATGATGGCCACTACGGAAAAGATACGTACGTATTCGATTCTTCCGCCCGCTTGCACGCCATTCTCATACCTGCCATACAGGTAAGCGCTGGAATAAGGCCGAACAAACAGGGAGAACCCTGTCTCTTTATGATAGCGCCGGATGAAATCGGCAATTTTAGTATTGAAGGCAGTGATATTCGTTCCCGGCTTCAGCAGGAGATACGTGGAAGGGCCTTCGTTCCACCATTTCAGGCCATTGGTCCAGATATCGTTGATCAACAGATCATGAGTGAGGATGAAGTCGAATTCCATGGAGTTGCCCGATGGCGGAAGGGCGACAACCCCTGTTACCATGGATTGCTGCTTTTTCCCGAACATATCCCAGGATAGGGCATGCCCCATGGCCTGGTCGGGACTGCCGAAGAGATGGGTGGCCAGTTCTTCCGAGATGACAATGCCGTTCTTGTTTGCCAGTACCTGATCCGGCTTACCACGCAACAGGCTAAAGGAAAAAAGGCGGAAAAAATCCTTGCCGGCAAATATGCCCGTGGCCTTCACCACTTTGTCAGGCGTCTTCATCTGCAGATAGACCCCCACCTCCTTCAGATGCATGACGGGAACGGCAGCTTCCACCTCCGGCAGGTCTTTCTTCATTGCCGCAGCCAGCAGGCCCTGGGTCCCCTCCTGGACCTGGATCTCGGCATTTACCTTGTTCTTCTCCATTGCCTGGTACAGCCGGCTATTGTTTGCATGGAATTTATCGAAATGCCATTCGTCGTCGACCCATAAGTAGATTAGAAAGGCGCAGGCCAGTCCTGTGGATAGACCGATCAAATTGATCAGGAAGGAACTCTTGTGTCGCTTCAGATTCCTAAAGGCAATGAGAAGGTAGTGTTGCAGCATTGATCCGGGATTTATATTTTTTGCTGCCAAAGCAGTGCCGGTCTTTTATGTAATTGATAACCAAATATATGAATTAAGCGTAACCCATTTACATTGCCCGTTTCCGGACACCTTCCGCCCTGATCCGGTCACTCATGTCCTCCTGGAAGTTCTCCATTTATTAAGAAAGGGATAGGCACCTATGGCCGGCCGGGAGGGGATCACCCCTCTTAAACAAATAGAGCATAAAGCTAATATGATTTCGGGCTTCTGTGGAAAAATGTTAAATTGGTGAAGAATGTTATGCCCACCCGTATAGTAATTTTTGAGGACGATCTGAGGCTCCGGCAATCCCTTAAGGTATTATTGGATGGCGTGGAAGGGTATTCTGTATGCGGCGATTATGGGAATTGCCGCAAAGCCATTGCGGTGGTAGAAGAACACCGGCCGGACGTGATCATCATGGATGTCGATATGCCCGGGGCGGATGGCATCGAAGGACTGCAGATGATAAAAGAGCATCGTCCGCAGACCCATATCATTATGCAGACTGTATTCGAAGATGAAGAGCGGTTATTCCAATGCCTCTGCCTGGGCGCTGATGGCTATATACTCAAAAGCACCTCTTCTGTCAGCCTGCTGGAAGCCATCGATAACGTATTGCATGGCGGTGCACCGCTCTCTCCCACCGTTGCAAAAAAAATACTCCAATCCTTCCGGCATAATCCTCCCGGTATTTTGCAATACCATTTGTCAGAACGGGAGACTGAGATCATTAAGAATCTGGTGAAGGGCTATAGTTATAAAATGATCGCCAGCGCCTGTCACATCAGTCTGGATACAGTAAGGGGGCATATTCGGAACATCTATGCCAAGTTGCAGGTGAATAGCGGCCGCGAAGCCGTGGTCAAAGCCCTGCGTGATAAGATCGTATAGCATGAATATGCCATTGACAAGCCCAGCCCCTCCGGCTAATTTTACTCCAAAAGCTATTTATGGAAAAACGTGACGATCATAACGGCACTGACCGCCGTAAATTCCTGGGCCAACTGACTGCCGGCGCAGCCACCATGAGTATCGCCAGCCTGCTGACTCCCTTTCAGTCTTTACAGGCCGGCGCCGGTGTCGCCTCCGATATGCCCGAACCTGATGAATGGTTCAAAAAGATAAAGGGCAAACACCGGATCGTTTTCGATGTCACCCGGCCCCATGAGATCATGCCTTTTGCCTGGCCAAGGGTGTTCCTCCTGACCAACCAGGCCACCGGGACTCCTGCCACGGATTGCAATGTGGTGGTAGTGTTGCGGCACGATGGCATTCCCTATGCCTTCCAGAGCGAGATCTGGGCCAAATACAATTTCGGGGAAGTATTCAAAGCGGATGACCCGGCCACTAAAAAGCCATCCATGCGAAATCCCTTCTGGAAGCCGGCCAAGGGTGATTTTAAAATACCCGGGTTCGGAGAAGTGGAGATCGGCATTAATGAATTACAGGACAGCGGCGTCATGTTCTGCGTATGCAATGCGGCCATGACGGTGTATAGCGCGGTAGTGGCCGACAACATGAAAATGGACGCTGCGGAAGTAAAAAAAGAATGGATAGCCGGGCTGTTGCCAGGTATAGAGGTAATGCCTTCCGGGGTCTGGGCGGTAGGGCGTGCCCAGGAGCATGGTTGTACCTACTGTTATGCGGGCTAGGATCATAAAGATGTTCGGGCTTAAAAGGTTATGGGGCTGGGTGATGATAGTGGGGCTCGTAGCGGTCTTTGCAATCGTAATAATAATGCCTTGGAAAAAGGTCCCGCCGGTCACCTGGCAGCCACCCGACAGTTGCGACATTCCTCCCGGCGCCGAAGGCGATCTGATCCGCTACGGGGAGAACCTGGTAGCCAGCACCTCCAGGTATCTCGGGCCCAGGGGGACCATTGCCGCCCTTTCCAATGGAATGAATTGCCAGAACTGCCATCTGGAGGCTGGTACCCGCTTGTATGGCAACAATTACAGCGCTGTATTTTCCACCTACCCGAAATTCCGGGAACGTAGTGGGACCGTGGAAAATATTTATAAAAGAGTCAATGATTGTATCGAAAGAAGCCTGAACGGGAAGGGGCTGGATACCGGCAGTCGTGAAATGCAGGCTTTTAGCGCCTATATCAACTGGCTGGGACACCATGTCCCCAAAAACAGTAAACCCGCCGGGGCGGGGATCCGGGACCTCCCGTTCCTGGCAAGGGCGGCCGATCCTGAGAAGGGCCATGCTCTTTATTGGGAGAAGTGCCAGCGCTGTCACGGCCCGCAGGGGGAGGGGTTACCGGCTGCAGACAGTGTTGTCTATACCTATCCTCCCTTATGGGGCGGGCATAGCTATACGACGGCGGCAGGATTGTATCGTATCAGCCGTTTGGCAGGGTATATAAAAGACAATATGCCTTTCGGCGCTTCGTACAAGGCCCCGCAGTTGACGGATGAAGAGGCCTGGGATCTGGCGGCCTTTGTAAATTCACAACCCCACCCTGAGAAAAAATTCAGGGAGGACTGGCCGGAACTATCCGGTAAGCCGGTAGATCATCCTTTCGGACCCTATGCTGACAGCTTTTCGGAAAGACAGCATAAGTTCGGCCCCTTCGGTCCTATCCGGTCAGCAAGGCAAGCTCACACAATAAACAAACCTAAAAAACCGACAGCATGAAAAAGCATTCCCGCACCACCCCCCGCCTTTTAATCCTCGGCATCGCGCTGCTGATGGCTGTTGCTGCCAGCGCACAGGCAACCCCCTATAAAGTCGTCTTCGATATGACCAGTAAGGACACGATCAATCAGCAGTCCCTTATCCGGGAGTTGGGATTGATCCTGGGCGCTAACCCCAATGCCAGCCTGGAAGTAGTGTTCTATGGGCAGGGGCTGGACCTGGTCGTAAAAGACCGGTCGGCCCAGCAACCCGCTGTTCAGAAACTGATAGCGGATAAGAAGGTGAGCTTCAAAGTATGCGCGATCTCCATGAAGCGGCAAAATATCGATAATAGCCAATTGCTGCCTGGCGTGGAAACGGTACCGGATGGCATTTATGAGCTTATCTCCAAACAGCACGAGGGCTGGGGCTATATAAAAGTGGCGCACTGACTCCCCGTGTTAAGCCTGATTATTTGTATCTTCATTCCATCATGTTATTGGAGAAAAGGATTCCCGCCCGGTATTTCCTGCAAGCTATCAGGATCGAATTGACGATCGTTATCCTGCTAAGTCTTACCATCAACTTTATCACCTGGAATTTCAAACATCTTTTGCCAGATATGCCGCTGGGCATTCCCGCCTTCCTGGGAACGGCCATCTCTATCCTGCTGTCTTTTAAATTAAATCAGTCTTACGACCGGTGGTGGGAAGCCCGGAAAGCCTGGGGGTCGATCGTGAATGACAGCCGGAGCCTGGTGCTGCAATTACAAACGCTGGTGAAAGACGGCAATGCGCCGGCCACTAAAGACATTGCCTACCGCCAGATCGCCTGGTGTTATTCGTTGGGACAGACCCTGCGGGGACAGGACCCCCTGGCGAATACAGGGCTTTACCTGACCGATGGAGAGCGGGCATCCGTGGCCGGCTATTCCAACAAGCCCCTGGCCATCCTGCAGTTGAATGCTGCTGCGATCAAAGGGCTGAGAAGCCGTGAACAATTAGACGCCTATAGTCATATACAACTGGACAATACCCTGGTAAGACTTGCTGAAGCGATGGGCAAATCGGAGCGGATCAATAATACGATATTTCCCTCTACGTACCGGATGCTTTTGCATTTTGTCATTTATCTTTTCGTGGTGACCCTTTCCATTGCTTTAAAAGACGTGGGGTCTGTCTTCGCGATTCCTCTGCTGATCCTCATCTCCAGTTGTTTTTTCCTGTTGGAGAAAACAGCTTATCAGCTCAAAGATCCTTTTCGCAACCGTCCCAGCGACACTGCCGTCACGGCCATCACCCGGACCATCGAGATCAATATCCGCCAGCTTTTAGGGGAGACGGAGACGCCTGCCCCTGTTGTTGCGGAGGCTTTTTATATTATGTAGGATTGGGGGCACTCCGTTTGCAGCGAATCTACCGGGTTGGCCAAGCTGTGCGGTTATTATCAAATGATCCATTCCAGGTAATTATCCTGGTGAATCGCTGTGAAACCGGCTTCCGGATAGGCTTTTGCAAAAGCGGCAGGAATTTTAACCTTCTGATTCTGCCATTTGCATTCGAATGCTTGCAAATGTTGTTTATTGTCTAGCTCTAACAGATCAATTTCCTGTCCATCATAAGTTCGCCAAAAAAAATATTGTGGCTGATGGCCCCGGTAGCTGTTATGCTTCATTCTTTCACCTAATATATATTGTTCCCATAGTTGACCAATATCATTCCGATTTTGCACCGGGCTAAAATTATTTATTAATGCGTTACGGATGCCATTGTCGTAGAAATACCATTTTTTACTTTTACTTACTTCTTTTCGCAAATTGTTACTGTACCCATTCAAAGGAAAAATGACGAATACCTTGGATAGTAAGTCCAAATAACGTTCAACTGTAATTTTGTTCAATTGAAGGGTATTTCCCAGTTCGGCAGTACTTACCTGGCTACCCACTTGCCAGGCAAGTAGTTGGAGCAATTTGAACAGGACGTCAGCGCCTTTAACATTTTCCATCGTCAATAAGTCTTTTAGTAAATAACTATTGACCATTTGTTTTAAATAGTTCTCCTGTTCCTGCTGATTGGTAAGATGCCATAATTCCGGATAGCTGCCATAAATTAATCTTTGTTCAAGATTCCGAAGGGTAGTAAGCTTGTCTTCGATAGTAGATAATTCAACCTGGGCGATGGGATATAAATGATATACTATATTTCGCCCAACCAATGGTTCTCCGGTACTATAGACCAGATCAAAGCTACTGCTCCCGGTTGCAATAATGGTAATGCCTTTTACACTATCTATCATCAGCTTCAGGATCTTTCCAATTTCCGGGATAGCCTGGGCTTCATCTATGATCACCATTTTTTTCCCTTTGGTCAATTGGCTATAATTGGCTACTGTTCTCTGCTGTAATAGCCCTGCTATCTGCATATCTTCTCCTTGTAGCAGAAGTACGTCATCACCGTGTTGGCCCGCTATATTTTCAATAATGGTGGTTTTGCCTGTACGACGTGTGCCATATAACATGATCACTTTTTGCTTGCCGATGTCATTTTTGATTTGTTTTTCTATGATCCGTGGTATATCCATAACTATAAATTAGGTCAGTTAAGTGACTCAATTTACATTAATTAGGTCAGTCAAGTGACTCAATTTGTAAAAAATTGGATGATTTTTCTTTAAAAATCTAACCAATTGATTATCAATTATTAAATTGCAAATGGTTTTATTGCGAAACCCTTCCTCTTTCCCGGGTATAATAACATTGGCTCCGGTATCCTGTCGTTACCCGAAAAAATGGGCTTAAAATTTCGTTTTGAAACGACAGGTTTGACTTAAATTTTCGTTTTGGACCGCGAAATTGGGCTTTTTTTAGCTTCTATCCTATCAATCCTCCCGTAGCCGCTCGTCGGTGTAGGTGATTTTTGTCTTCCCATGGGGAACAGGAACTCCCCGCTCATCCACGCTGACGAAGACGATCTTGTCGATGGTGAGGATGCTTTTTTGGGTGATCTTGTTGCGGACTTCGCAGGTCAGGGTGAGGGATGTGCGTCCGAAATGGATGGCTTTGATGCCCAGCTCAATGATGTCGCCCTGCCGGGCGGAGTTGATGAAATTGATCTCGGACATGAACTTGGTCACGCAGCGATTGGTTCCCAACTGGATGATCGTATAAATAGCAGCTTCTTCATCGATCCAGCGGAGCAGGCTACCTCCGAATAGGGTACCATGTGCGTTCAGGTCTTCCGGCTTTACCCATTTGCGGGTGTAGAAATTCATAGATTCGTCGTTGTGTTGTAAATGAATTCGTCGTTCTGTGTGAATAAGGGGCGAAGTTAGAAAATCCCCGCCGACCACTACGGATATTCTGAGCAGAGGTCTGGACCAATAAATTTTCGGGATGGACGATTTTGGCCGTACTTTCAGGGTGTTGATGAGCCTCTTTTGGGATTGAAAAATATTATATATATGAAAAATGTGATCTCCTTCTGCGCTATGAGCCTTGGTCTGTTAGTCCTTTCCGGATCCGCTCATGCCCAGTCCGGCGGCTGGATCTCCTTATTCGACGGCAAATCCCTTAAAGACTGGAAGGTGGGAGAAAATGCGGAGACCTTCAAGGTAGAGAACGGAATGATTGTCGTCAACGGCAAGACCGCCCATCTGTTCTATGAAGGCGATGTGAAAGGCCATAGCTTTAAAAATTTCGATTTCAAGGCCGATGTAATGACCGAGCCTGGCTCCAATTCGGGAATCTACTTTCATACGGTCTACCAGGAAGGCGGATGGCCGGCAAAAGGATATGAAGTGCAGGTGAATAACTCCCATACCGACTGGCGCAGGACCGGCAGCCTCTATGCCGTAGTGGATGTAAAAGAGCAACTGGTGAAAGACAATGTATGGTTCACCGAATCCATCTCCGTGCGGGGTAAAAGGGTCATTATCAAAATAAATGATAAGGTAGTGGTGGATTATACCGAACCCGAAAACCCCGAACGCCCCAAGGGAATGGAAGGAAGGCTGATCTCCAATGGAACCTTTGCCCTGCAGGGACATGACCCCAAGAGCAAGGTCTACTTTAAAAATATAATGGTGAAGCCCCTGGCGGATTAGTATGTCCGCACAAAACGTTCGATTCCGGACATTTACCTTAAAAAAAAATTCATCAACCGGCTGACCGTCATCACTTTGTCTCTGGCATCTTCCTTGAATCCTTCTATGCAAATTACTCCAGCATGGACAGGGATCTTCCGGATCAGTTAAGAATAAAAAGGAAAAACAAAACCATCCTCTTCATCGGGGGGGCCATTCTCGTCCTCGTCCTGCTCGCGGGCTTGCTACGTGCCGCGCTGAAGACCTCTCTGAAAAAGTCCGTGATCAACATAGCCGTCGTCGAAAAAGGCAATATCGAGAACACGATCAATGCCACCGGCGAAGTTCTCCCCGAATTCGAAGAAGTCCTCACCAGCCCCATCAATGCCTCCATTCAAAAAGTGGGCCTCGACGCGGGCAGCGAAGTAAAAGCCGGCCAGTCCATTCTGACCCTCGACAAAGCGGCTTCGGAGATCGCCTGTGAGAAACTAAAATTCCAACTGGAATCCAAACGCAACAGTATTCAGAAACTGCGACTCGAGTTAGACAAAAGCTTTTACGACCTCCAATCCAATAACGATATCAAACAGCTCCGTATCAATAGCCTGCAGGCTTCCGTGGAAAATGCCAAAAGATTGTTCAAAGCCGGCGGCGGTACCCGGGAAGATATCGAACAGGCCGAGTTGAACCTGAAAGTGGCCCTCCTGGAAAAAAAACAACTGGAGAACGAGATCACCAGCAAGCAGCAGACCATGCGGGTGGAGATGCGGGAGTCGGAGATCGACGCAGAAATACAGCAGAATGACCTGTCGGACCTGGAGCGTAAGCTGCACCTGGCGAATATCGTGACCAGCCGGGCTGGCGTCGTCACCTGGGTGAACAAGAATATCGGCTCCGCCATCAAAGAAGGCGAATCGCTGGCCCGCATTGCCGACCTGGGAAGTTTCAAAGTCGTCGGCAGCATCGCCGACAGTTATATGGACCAGCTGCACAATGGCATGACAGCCATCATCCGCATCAACGAAACACCAATCCGGGGAAGAGTGGTGAATGTCTATCCCTCGGTGCAGAACAGCATCGTCTCCTTCGACATACAATTGGACGAACGGAATAACAAATTGTTCCGCCCCAATATGAAGGTGGATGTCTTTCTGGTCACCTCCATGAAGAATGATGTGTTGCGGGTGGCGAACGGGCCGGCCTTTAAAGGGCCGCCGCTGCAGGATATTTTTGTCGTGAGCAAGGGGAGGGCGAGCCGGCGAACGGTGCATATCGGCATGACCAATTTCGACTACGTAGAGATCAGGGATAACGTGCAGCCCGGCGACAGCATCATCACTTCCGACATGAGCGGATACAGCAATGCCAAAGAGATCATCATTAATAATTAAAAGGATGCGGGAATCGTTATTGAACCGGATAGGGTTGCTCAATCGATCTTTTATACTGAATCGAGTCCTTCCAGCCTTTGGTGTCCTATTGTCCTGCGGAAGGGTAGGGCACTGCCAGGCGCCAGGTGATACCATCCGGCTTTCCCTGACCGAAGTGGTGGCGATGGCAAAGGAAAAATCCATTGCATCCCGGCAGGCTGCTACCGTGAAAGAGACCAAATACTGGCAGTGGCGCACGTTCCGATCGAATTACCAGCCGCAACTATCGCTGAGCGGTATCCTGCCGGGTTATAGCAAGACCTTCACCCAGGTACTCCAACCCAACGGCACTATCCAGTTCCAACCGGTCCATAATGACAATTCCTCCCTCAATCTTTCCTTCAGCCAGAGTATCGCTGCCACCGGGGGAACGATCTATGGAACCACCCAAATGCAACGCTTCGATGATTTCGACCGGAAAAATATCTTATACAATGGCGTCCCTTATGGCATCGGCTATAACCAGCCCCTCTGGCAATTCAATTCCCTGAAATGGGATAAAAGGATCGAACCGTTAAAATATAACGAAAGCAAACAGGCCTATATCGAATCCATGGAACAGGTGTCCATCATAGTCACCGGTTATTTCTTCGACCTGTTGCTGGCTCAGGTGAACCTGCAGGTAGCGGAGACCAACCTGGAGAATACGCAGCGTATCCAGCAGATCGCCAACGAGAAGCTGGAATTAGGGAAAATATCAAAAAACGAGATCCTGCAACTGAAGCTGGAGCAGCTCAAGGCCCAGAAGGCGGTAGGCACGGCCCGGCGGGATATGCAGATCGCTACCCTGAACCTGCGGGCTTATACCGGCCTGTCCAGTACGGATAATATCGCGTTGGCACTGCCGCCCGCCACCATCGACATGAAGGTCGCCACGGATAAGGTACTGGCGGAAGCCTATGCCAACCGGTCCGACGCCATTGCTTTTATCCGGAGGATGGCCGAGGCAAAAAGGGATATAGCCAAGGCCCGGGGGGACAATGGACTGAATGCCAGCTTAACCGCCAACCTGGGTTATTCCAAGAGCGCGGCAACGGTGGCGCAGGTATACCAGAATCCACAGGACCAGCAATTGTTACAGCTGAACTTTGTCATTCCCGTGCTGGACTGGGGCCGCTCGAAGGCCAGGACCCGGACGGCAGAGGCCAATATGCAGCTCACCGCCTATGCGGTAGAGCAGGACAAACAGGTCTTTACCCAACAGATCGTTACCCAGGTGACGCTGTTCGATATGATGCGGGACCAGGTGGGGCTTACAGCAGAAGCAGACAGCATTGCCAGCGAGAAATATCAGATCGCCAAAGACCGGTATGTATTAGGCAACCTGAGCATTACCGACCTGAGTATCGCCTTCCAGGAAAAAGACCAGGCAAAAAGGGATACTATTTCCGCCCTGCGGGATTTCTGGGGCGCTTATTATCAATTGCGCTATTTGTCGCTGTACGATTTCGAAAAAAATCAAAAGATCGTTTATAAATAAACCCAATGACATCTATAAATATTATCTTATCAACTTTAAATAATACAGCATGATCCATTTGCAGGACATTCAGAAGGTATATCGTACCGACTCCATCGAAACCCTGGCCCTCAGCAGTATCAGCCTCGACATCGACAAAGGGGAATTCCTTTCCGTCATGGGACCCTCGGGTTGCGGCAAAAGCACTCTGTTAAACATTATGGGCCTGCTGGACGCCCCAACGGGAGGTAAGATCAGGATCGATGAAAAGACGACAGAGCACCTTTCCGACAAGCAACTGGCCCAATTCAGGAATCAGAAGCTGGGCTTCATTTTTCAAAGTTATCACCTGATCAATGACCTGAAAGTATTGGACAATGTAGAGTTGCCCCTGCTCTATCGCAGCGGTTCGGCTAAAGAGAGAAAGCAACTGGCGTCGGCCGCCCTGGAAAAAGTCGGGCTGAGCAACCGGGTCAAACATTTCCCTACGCAGCTTTCCGGCGGGCAGAAGCAGCGGGTAGCCATTGCCAGGGCCATCGTCGGCCGGCCGGAGATCATCCTCGCCGACGAACCGACCGGTAACCTGGACAGCGCCATGGGCAATGAGATCATGGATATTCTTTTGCAACTGAACAGGAGGGATGGGGCTACGATCGTCATGGTCACGCACGATGAGCAGATGGCCAGAAAGACCCACCGCCTGGTCCGCTTGTTCGATGGATCCCAGGTGCAATAAAATTCTACATTAACTTATAGCCATGCTTAAAAATTATTTCAAAATAGCCATCGCCGTCCTGAAGAGAAGGAAGTTCTTCACTTTTATCAGCCTCTTCGGGATCAGCTTTACCCTGACCATCCTGATGGTCATGACCGCTTTTGTAGATAAAGTGGTCAACGATGATTACCCCGACCGGAAAAGGGACCGGTCCTTATATATCAACGGGATCGAATTAAGAGGAAAAGAATCCATGAACGGAGGCGCGTTATCCTTCTATTTTTTAAACCATTATGCCCGCAGTTTAAAGACTCCGGTTAAAGTAGCCATCTCTTCCGGGATCGGTGGGACCAATACCTATGTCAACAATAAAAAGATCGCGATCAATTACAAATATACCAATGCCGATTACTGGGAAGTAACGGATTATGATTTCGTGGAGGGCAAGGCATTCACTGCACAACAAATAGACAACGGCGAGCATGTAGCCATTATATCGGAAGACGCTAAGAAACAATATTTCGGGGATCTGCCCTCCGTGGTGGGAAAATATATCGAGGCTGATAATGTGCAGTACCGGGTCAATGGGGTCGTAAGGAATGTTCCCATTACCCTCTATATGCTTTATAGCGATATTTACCTGCCCTACACCGTTTCGAAATCCGATTACAATGGCAATAAGGGATATCAGGGAGGCTATACGGGCATCTTACTGGCCGCCACGAAATCGGATCTTCCCAAAATACAGCGGGAATACGAGCAGATGGTAAGCCGCCTGCCGATGCCCGATAAGATGTATGACAGGATCTACAGCCATGCGGACTCCTTTATTACCGGCTACGTAAGGACCGGGAATGAAGAAAAATCGGGCGTAACCATTGCGCTTACGGCGATCGGCATCTTTGTATTATTCGTGATGTTATTACCTACCCTGAACCTGGTCAACATCAACCTCACCCGTATCATGGAGCGTTCGTCGGAGATCGGCGTCCGGAAGGCTTTCGGGGCCTCTTCCCGGACCCTGGTCTACCAGTTCCTGGTAGAGAACCTGATCCTGACGATCCTGGGGGGAGCGATCGGGGTGTTGTTATCGGTGATCATTCTGCAGGTCATTAACGGCGCCAACCTTATCCCCAACCTCATCTTGTCGTTAAACTTTACGGTCTTATTTATTGCGTTGCTGATCTGTCTCGTCTTTGGCCTGCTATCGGGGGTATATCCCGCCTGGCGTATGTCGAGGCTGAACGTGGTAAATGCCTTAAAGGCGTAGGTAAAAGATCCCTCATCCCTTAATCAATTTATATGTTCAAACATTTATTTGCCTTGATCTGGAATAAGAAAAAGCAAAATGCTTTATTGATATCCGAGATGCTGCTATCCTTCCTGGTCATGTTTGCCGTATTTACCTCGCTGGTCTATTATTACCGGAATTATAAAAAGCCCATGGGCATGGAGTTCGAAAATGTATGGGTGGTCAGTTACAATAACACTTTGCGAACGGACAATGCCGATTCCCTGATCCGGTTTTACGAGACCCTGCGGGGAACTTTGAAATCCATGCCACCGGTCCGGGAAATAAGTTTCAGCAGCGACAATCTTCCTTTTTATCAGAATATAAGCCAGGGCGGGATCTCTTTCAACGGCAAAAAGTTCGACCACGTGAACTGGTACCAGGTAGAGGATACCTATGCAACGGTATTGAATATGCAGGTGCTGGAGGGGCGCTGGTTTAATAAACAGGATGCCGTTGCAAAAAATACGCCCATCATTATCAACAGAAGTTTGAAGGAAAAACTGTTCGGATCAGAGAGTGCCGTGGGCAAACTCATTGGCGATGATGACGACAAGGACAAGAGAAAGATCATTGGCGTGGTGGAGGATGTAAAAGTAAGTGGTGATTATGGCATTGCAGGATTGGGGCTTTATAATCGATTGGATACGGCCTCTTCCCACTGGTTGCACAGAATATTGATAAAGGTGGCGCCGGATGCGGATGCCGCCTTTGAAGGCCGCCTGTACAAGACCCTGGCCAACTATATGAAAACGGCCAATATCGAGATCGAGCACCTGGCCAATAAACGACAAACGATCAATTATTTTATCCTGGTGCCCATCATTGTGCTGCTGATCGTAGCCTGTTTTCTGATCATCAATGTGGCCCTGGGATTATTCGGCGTACTATGGTATAATATCAATAAAAGGAGGGGAGAGATCGGACTGCGCAGGGCGGTCGGCGCGACCGGAAAATCCGTGTCGGCTCAGCTGGTCAGCGAATCCCTGATCATCGCTACCTTGTCTTTAATTATCGGAATCTTTTTTGCCGTGCAATTTCCGTTGCTGAATGTGTTTGATCTGCCGGCGGGCGTCTATATATCGGGAATTATTTTATCCGTACTATTTATTTATGGGCTGGTGCTGATCTGCTCTTTGTATCCGGGCAGACAGGCCGCGGCTATTTATCCGGCGGTAGCGCTGCACGAAGATTAGGTCCGGCCGCGACGGGCGGTGGCCGCCCGCCGGCGGCCAATGAGCGCGCCCGGCCGCGGATGAAGAATAAAAATGCTAAATTGCCGTCCATGTTATGATACTGATAATCGATGATGATATAGCCGTGAGAACGTCCCTGCTGCTGTTATTGCAGGAGGAAGGTTATGCGGCTAAAGAGTCCTCCTCTCCAAATGAGGCCCTGGCCTTCCTGCATCATAATACTCCTTCCCTGATCATCCTGGACCTGAACTTCTCGATGGAGACCTCCGGGGAAGAAGGGATCCGGTTGCTACAGCAGATCCGTCAGCTGCATCCTGCCGTGCCGGTGATCCTGATCACGGGTTGGGCCACGATCGACCTTGCGGTGAGAGGTATGAAGACCGGCGCCAATGACTTCGTCAACAAACCCTGGAATAACGACCATCTGCTGCAATCCATCAATACTTTGCTGAATTTGCAGGAAAAAAAGACGGAGAAGCTGAGCAGGGTAAAACTGGATGACCGCTACCAGTTTACGCCTATCATCGGGGAAGATCCTGGCATGCTGGATATTTTAAAGACCATCGGGCATGTCGCGGCTACCGATGCTTCCGTGCTGATCATGGGAGAGAGTGGCACCGGTAAGGAATTGGTGGCAGAAGCTATCCATCAGAACAGCCTCCGCAAGAACAAACCTTTTGTGAAAGTGAACCTGGGGGGCATTTCGACCACGCTGTTCGAAAGCGAGATGTTCGGCCATGTACGGGGAGCTTTTACGGATGCGAAGACGGATCGGGTAGGCCGCTTCGAGATGGCGAATAAGGGAAGTATTTTCCTGGATGAGATCGGGGACCTGGACCCGGGCAGCCAGGTAAAATTATTAAGGGTCTTGCAGGACAGGACCTATGAGGTATTGGGCAGCAGCCGGACGAAAATGGTAGATGTACGGGTAATCTGTGCGACCAACCGCGACCTGACCGAACTGGTGGATCAGGGTGTTTTTCGGGAGGATCTTTTGTACCGGATCAACCTGATCACGATCCGGCTGCCTCCGCTGAGGGAGAGAGCGGGCGATATTCTTTTGCTGGTGAATTTTTTCGTGGACAATCTTCGGGAACTCTATAACCGGCCCTATTTAACGGTGAGCCGGGATGCTATGCGATGGTTACAGCAGTTGCCCTTACCCGGCAATATCCGCCAGTTGAAGAATTTGGTGGAGCGCACCATTCTCGTCACGAAAAAGGATAATCTCGATGCCGGCGATTTTCAATCGCAGTTGGAAACAGCGGGCAGGAGAAAAGCCCCGGCTTCTCTGCCGGAACCCGGCAGCCTTACCTTGGAGGAAATGGAGATCCAGATGATCAGCAGGGCCATGGATTTTCATCGGAACCGGATCACCCGGGTGGCCAAATCCTTAGGCATCACCCGCAGCGCCTTATACCGCCGCCTGCAGAAATATAATATCCCCTACGATGAAGCTGCGGACTAAATATATTTTATTCGTCGGGATCCTGCACCTCGTTGCCCTGGTCTTGTCCTATTTTATTTTTACCGAAAATAAGGTCCTTTTTATCGTTTCCGAAGCGGTGATCCTTGTCAGTGTGGCGCTATCCTGGCAATTATATACGGAGATGATACGGCCTTTGAAATTATTAATGCGGGGTACGGAGGCGATCAAGGACAAGGATTTTAACGTGAAGTTCCTGGCGACGGGGAAATATGAAATGGATAAGCTGATCGAAGTATATAATCACATGATCGATGAGCTGAGAACGGAACGGACCCGGCAGGAGCAGCAACATTTGTTCCTGGAAAAACTGGTCTTTACCTCTCCTACGGGCATTCTGATCCTGGATTACGACGAAAGCATTCAGCAGGTGAACCCCAAAGCCCTGCAGCTATTGGGGCTGGAAGAAGACCTGGTACGGGGCAAATCCCTGGACGACATTGCACATCCGGTCCTGCAGGCCATAAAAATCCTGCAGTCGGGGCAGTCAAAAACGGTGACTTTAAATGGTCCTGCGACCTATAAATTACAGAAATCTCATTTTATCGACCGGGGCTTTCCCCGGCACTTCGTGATGATCGAGGAGTTGACGGCGGAGATCCTGTTAGCGGAAAAGAAGACCTATGGGAAGGTGATCCGGATGATGGCGCATGAAGTCAATAATACGATCGGCCCGGTCAACTCCATTCTGCAATCGACCTTACAGTCCCAGCTGCATAGTGCGATGCTGACCAATGCCCTCCGGGTAGCCATGGAACGAAATAATAACCTGGAACTTTTCATGCGCAACTTTGCAGACCTGGTGCGGATCCCCGTACCGGAGAGAAAAACGATCGATCTGGCAAGGCTGGTAAAGAATGTGACGGATTTGATGCAACTGAAGGCAGGGGAGAAGAAGGTGCAGTTCCGATATGAACAGGGCCGAGGTGGGGGTGGCCGGGATGCCCGTGGCAGTGATGTTGAGGGGGCCGGACGGGCGGCTGCCGGTGGAGGGCCCCTGATGATCAGCGCGGACCTTCAGCAGATGGAGCAGGTATTGATCAATATTATCAAGAATGCCCTGGAGGCGATCGACGAAGAGGGGGTAATCACGATCCTTCTCTTTCCCGCTTATCCGAAACAACTGATCATCCGGGATACGGGTAAAGGTGTTTCTACGGATATGGAAGAGCATCTGTTCTCACCGTTCTATAGCACCAAAAAAGACGGGCAGGGAGTGGGGCTTACCGTCATAAAAGAGATCCTGCTGAATCATCATTTCGATTTCTCTCTCAGGACCCTTGCTCCCGGTGTGACGGAGTTCAGGATTGTTTTTGAATAAAAAAGCAGCCGGCATGCCGGCTGCTTTTTTATGCGCGAACAATTCTTAAAGTCCAGGAAGTCCGGGGAGCCCGGGAAGAGTCGGGAGCGGGAGGGAGCTAATGAGGGAATCCAGCAGCGCTCCGAGGGGGTTTACGATTCCTTCGACAGTAGTCAGTAAGCTGGTTACCAGTCCACCGCCATCAAGGTTGATAAGTTCTTCTGTTGACAACGGGGCGAATCCTGCCGTTTCTAAATTTTTCATAGTAATCTTTTTTATGGTGTTGCCTACTCTGGATTATAGCTTTTCGGCTTCCGCTATTGAGGGCATAAACTTACAAAGGCCTCTTTTTTTTTACAACAACCTATGGCTATAAATTATAGCTATAGGTTGTAAACAGCCGGTCTCCCCAGCCGGCATTTATTTTTCCTTTTCAAATCTATTTATGTTGTTTTCTCGTATGTATCCTACCGCTTAACGCCCGCCCTTTCTATGCCTGTTACTGAAAATAAAAGGCCAGGGTATGTCAACTCTTTTCCCGTCAGAGACGCTTCAGGATTCTATCTATACATGGCTGCCGAAGGTGAAGGTAAAAACCCAGCTTATTTATACCGCTTCATTGGCAGTCCTGGTAACGGTATTTGCCGCTTTGCCTTTTATTAAGACCGATGTCTCCGCCAACGCTTCCGGCCTGGTAAGACCGGTAGCGGAAAAAAATGAGCTGCATAGTCTCGCATCCGGCACCATTGAAGAAATACTGGTAACGGAAGGGCAGCATGTGGAGAAAGGGCAGCTACTCATACGCCTGCAACAGGACCTCAGCAATAACAAATTATCCCAGACAGCTTTTGAACTCCGACAGCGGGAAGAATATATCCGGGACCTTACCTTGTTAACGGCCCATAACCGGCCGGGTGATCTTTCCCGGCCGGGCAGCCTTCGACTTCATTCCCCTTTATACCGGCAGCAATACAGCCGGTATCAACAGGCCCTCTCCGAGCAGCAGACCACCCTTGAACGGGCAAAGACCAATTATGAAATGAATAAACAACTTTTCGACGGGAAAGTCATTTCGCAGAAAGAATTCCTGGACAGAAAGTATGACTATGAGAAGGCGGAGGCGGGATATCGGGCGGTCGTTGAACAGCAGCGTAGCATCTGGGAGGACGACCTCAGCCGGTACCGGGTGGAAAGCGGGCGCCTGAGCACGGATACCCGGCAATTCGAGAAAGAGAAAGAATGGAACCTGATCAAAGCGCCTATCAGCGGCACCCTGCAGCAGTTTAACGGTAAGTATGCCGGGGGAAGCCTGCAGCAGGGAGAGTTGGTCGGCGTTATCTCTCCGGACGCCAACCTGGTGGCAGAATGTTATCTTTCCCCCAAAGATATCGGCTATATAAAGATCGGAATGCCGGTGAAATTCCAGGTCGATGCCTTCAACTATAACGAGTGGGGCTTGCTGGATGGTAAAGTAATATCCATCGACAACGACTTCACCCTTTCCGGCAACCAGCCTGTATTCAAAGTAAAATGTGGCTTTGACAATACCACCCTGAAATTGAAGAACGGGGTGAAGGGGCAGTTGAAAAAGGGGATGAGTCTCCGGGCCCGCTTCATCCTCACCCGACGCAGCCTGTTTCAATTATTATTCGACCGGACCGATGATTGGATTAATCCCGAATTGAATCCTCCCGCATGAAAATGAAATGGCCCCATCTGAAATTTGATTTTCCCGCTATAGGCCTCCCCAAACAAGGGAAAGTAAAGCAGCGCGATGTAACGGATTGCGGAGCGGCCTGCCTGGCATCGGTAGCGGCGTATTACGGGTTGCAGATCCCTGTAGCCCGCATAAGGCAGTATGCCCATACCGACAGCAAGGGCACCAATGTATTGGGATTGGTCAGAGCGGCGGAGAAACTGGGCTTCCAGGCTAAAGGCGTGCGGGGCCCGTTCGACGCCTTATTCGAGACCCCGCAGCCTGCCATCGCACATATTGTGAGAGGGCAGTGGCACCATTACGTGGTGCTTTACCGGACTTCCCGTAAATATATTCTGATCATGGACCCGGCGCAGGGAGCCTATCAGCGTCAGACGCACGAAGAATTTAAAAAGGAATGGAGCGGGGTATTGGTATTACTGACGCCCGACGAAGGTTTTGCAGCGGGGAATGCCAAAAGCTCTCACTTTGCCCGTTTCTGGTCGCTGCTGAAGCCGCACCGTTCCGTTAGCCTGCAGGCCTTGTTTGGCGCCATGGTCTATACCATTCTGGGGCTGGCCACTTCCATCTATGTGCAGAAGATCGTCGACAACGTATTGGTGGAGGGCAACCGCAACCTCCTGAATATGCTCAGTATCGTCATGCTGCTCATCCTCACCTTCCAGCTCTTCATCGGCAACCTGAAAAATATTTTTGCCTTAAAGATCGGGCAGCAGATAGATGCCCGGCTGATATTGGGCTATTATAAGCACTTACTGAAATTGCCGCAGCCCTTCTTCGATACCATGCGGGTGGGAGAGATCACTTCCCGGATAAGCGATGCCGTCAAGATCAGGTTGTTTATCAATGACATTGCCATCGGGCTGGTGGTGAATGTATTCATCGTGCTTTTCTCCTTCGGTCTGATGTTCACCTATTACTGGAAGCTGGCGTTGGTGATGCTGACCATTATCCCGGCTTATATTCTACTCTATGTGATCAGTAACCGGATCAATAAGAAGTTCCAGCGGCGCCTCATGGAAAATAATGCGGAGCTGGGGGCTCAGCTGGTGGAATCCCTGAATTCGGTGATCACGATCAAACGCTTTTCTCTCGAAGGATATGCCAATACAAAGACGGAAACGAAATTCGTGCGTTTGCTAAAGACCATTTACCGTTCCGGCCGGGCGAATATATATTTGGGGAATTACGCTTCCTATGCTACGAATGCTATTGTGATCATCCTGTTATGGGCGGGCGCGTCCTTCGTTATCGACCACCAGCTGAGTCCCGGGGAGCTATTGTCCTTTTATGCTTTGGCAGGCTATTTCACCGGTCCTGCCATGAGTGTGATCGGGGCGAATAAAAGCATGCAGGATGCGTTGATTGCGGCCGATCGCCTTTTTGAAATTATGGACCTGGAGCAAGAGGAGAACCGGGACAAACTGATCGTGCAGCGGGAGGGGATGGGGGATATTGTGTTTAACAATGTCTCGTTCCGCTACGGCAGCAGGGCCTGTGTATTTTCGAATTTTACCATGCAGGTGCAGAAAGGGAAAATTACGGCGATCGTCGGCGAAAGTGGCTCAGGCAAATCGACGCTGATGTCCTTGTTGCAAAATTTATATCCTTTGGAGGATGGGGGGATCACCATCGGGGGTGTTGACATCAAATATATGGAGACGGAGAGCCTTCGGAAAATGGTCAGTGTGGTACCCCAGCATATCGATCTTTTTGCGGGTACGATTATAGAGAATATTGCTATTGGTGAATTCGAGCCGGATGTGCACCGGGTATTGGCTATTGCCCGCCAATTGGGGATCGTTGAATTTATCGAGAAGCTGCCGGCTGGATTTGGTACGATGCTGGGCGAACATGGGGTCAATCTTTCCGGGGGACAAAGGCAAAGACTGGCTATTGCCAGAGCGCTCTACCGTGACCCGGAAATCCTGATCCTGGATGAAGCTACTTCTTCCCTGGACCCTGTTTCGGAGTTGTACGTGCAACATACCATTAAGCAGTTCAGGGAGACGGGCCGGACCGTCATCGTGATCGCCCATCGCCTGAGTACGATTATGAATGCGGATAGTATTAATGTATTGCAGGAGGGCAAGCTGGCAGGACAAGGCACCCACCCGCAATTACTGGAGCAGAATGCTTTGTATGCAAAACTCTGGAGCCATCACCAGGGGGTGATGATCAATTAATCATAAAATCCATTGCCATGAATACCGATCCTCTCTTTTTTTCCCGGGTCATTGCAGAAAGAATAAGGCAGTTAAGACGAAACAAAGACTATTCCCAGCAATTTATGGCGGATGAGCTGGGTATTTCTCAAAATGCATACAGCAAACTGGAATCGGGAAAGACACCCATTCATCTCGATCGCTTGTATGATGTCGCCGCTCTCCTGGAGATCAGTATTGCTGAATTACTGGAAGAGGCCCTCTCACATTCCCACCATTTGCAAAATTTGCAATAAGGGCCCTCGAATATTTCCACTAATAATTGCAATTTTTTTGCAGAAATAAAGCCATCGTTTTTAAAAATTGTCTACATTGGTGCAAATTAATTGCATATATTATGGAAACACAACGCAGAAGCGCTTTAAAAAAGCTATTGGCCGCCGTTGCCGGCCTGGTTGCAACCCCTTTTTTAGTCAAGGCGGAAACTTCCGCTAATGCTACCGGCAAAAGCGCCGAACTCCTTTCCGGCGCTGCTCCCGCTAATCCTTCTCAGCATGCTGTACCAGACCAGGATGTGCCCTTGTTCGCCGGCAACACCAAGTATAATGGGTTAATATTTATCGCCGGTAAAGGCGCGCATTTCGAGGGGGATATCAAATCACATACGGATCATGTGCTGAAGGAGTTGGAAAAGGAACTGATCCTGGCGGGCTCTTCTATGGAGAAAGTATTAAAGGTTACCGTATTCCTCAATGATATTGCCGACTACAACGGCATGAACGAAGTCTACAAAGGACGCTTTGGGAAAAAGCCGCCGGTGCGTACTACGGTAGCCGTTGCCAAGGGCGGCGTACCCGGAAATTCTTTAGTGGAAATGGATTGCATTGCCTACGCATAATTCGATCCGGTGCTAATGCGCCGGAACTTTGTTCGCCTACCAAAATAAACTGTTATGCAAAGAAGAGAATTGATCAAATATCTTTCCGTTCTGCCATTAGCCGGCGGAGCCGCTTTGTCCCTGCAATCTGCCGAAGCCGCTCCCGTCAGGACCTCCGGTCCCGCTGACCCAACCGGCGCCGTATCCGGAACCCCCGGCCCTGCCTCTCCCCGCGCAAAGCGGGATCTCTTTAAAGAGTTGGGCATCCGCACTTTTATTAATGCCGCAGGCACCTATACGGCCATGACCGGCTCCCTCATGCACGATTTTGTATTGGAAACCATCAACGACGCCTCAAAGGATTTTTGCTTTCTCGACGAACTGCAGGACAAAGTCGGGGAGAAGATCGCCGCCCTGGTGCATTCCGAATCGGCCGTAGTGACATCCGGCGCCTTCTCTGCGATGACCCTGGGATTGGCGGGCATCCTGACCGGTATGGACCAGACAAAAGTGGAACAGCTCCCGCACCTGGAAGGGACGGGCATGAAGTCGGAAGTGATCATTCAGAAAGCGCACACGATCGTGTACAATCACGCCCTGAAGAATACGGGTTGCAAACTAATTTATGTAGAGACGGCCGAAGAAGTAGAGAATGCGATCAATGAAAAGACGGCCCTTTTACATTTCCTGAATATAGAAGCAGACAAAGGAAAGATAAAACACGAGGAGTGGATAGCGATCGGTCGTAAGCACGGCATCCCCACTTCTATCGACATCGCGGCCGATGTGCCCCCTGTCTCCAACCTCTGGAAATTTAATGATATGGGCTTTAGTTTTGTGGCCATATCCGGTGGAAAGGGCATGCGGGGCCCGCAGAGCGCCGGACTGTTGATGGGAAAGAAAGAAATTGTCGCCGCCGCCCGCCTGAGCATGCCTCCCCGTGGATTTAACGTCGGCCGGGGAACGAAAGTCAACAAGGAAGAGATCCTGGCCATGTATGTTGCCTTAGATCATTATATCCACCAGGATCATGATAAGGAATGGAAGGAATGGGAAGCGGCTACTGCGGTCATTGAAAATGCCGCTAAATCGGTCAATGGCGTTGCTACCGCCGTCACGGTGCCTCCTTTGGGAAATATTACGCCTACGCTGGCGATTAGCTGGGATGCCGGTAAGTTGAAATTGACCGGGAAAGAGCTGCAGGAAAAACTCCGGAACGGCAGTCCTTCCATCGAAGTAGGAAGCGCACAGGAACACGGGGTTACCGTGACGGTGTGGATGTTGAAACCCGGCCAGGAAAAAATTGTTGCCACCCGGATCAAAGAAGAGTTGTCGAAAGCCTAAACCGGCATCAGTATATCTAAATCAGCAGTATGAGAAAATTATACATCCTATTAGCCATACTTTGCGCCGGGCAGTTGGTCCGGGCGCAACAGTATGCGATCGTCATTAAGGGAGGGCATGTGATCGACCCGAAGAATAATATCGATGAGGTAATGGATATTGCTATCGACGACGGCAAGATCGCGGATATTGCTAAAAATATCGATGGCAAACGGGCGGTACAGGTCGTCGATGCCAGCGGGCTCTATGTGACCCCGGGACTTATCGATATCCATACACATGTCTTTTATGGCACCGAACCGGATCATACCTATGGTAACGGGATGGCGTCCATTGTCCCGGATGGATTTACTTTTCGTACCGGGGTTACGACTGTCGTGGATGCCGGGTGTGCCGGCTGGCGTAATTTCCCCCTTTTTAAAAGGCAGGTGATCGACAATTCGCAAACAAGGGTACTGGCCCTGCTGAATATCGTAGGAGAAGGCATGCGGGGCGGCCCCTATGAACAGAATACGAAGGATATGGATGGGAAGATGACGGCCCTCGTTGCGAGACAATTCCGGGATTATGTGGTGGGCGTGAAAGTGGCACATTATGAAGGTCCTGAATGGACACCGGTTGACGAAGCGGTGAAAGCCGGCACTATTGCCAATATTCCCGTTATGATCGATTTCGGCGGCAATTTTCCTCCCTTGTCGATCGAGGAATTATTCGTGAAGCACCTGCGCCCGGGCGATATCTTTACCCATTGCTTTGGCCAGTTGACTACCCGTGAGTTTATTGTGGACACGGTCACGAAAAAGGTCAAACCTTTTGTCTGGACCGCCCAGAAAAAGGGAATTGTTTTCGATGTGGGTTATGGAGAGATCAGTTTTGCTTTTTCACAGGCCCTGCCGGCTCTGAAAAGCGGCTGGTATCCCAACTCACTGAGCACGGATATTCATGCGCGGAGCGACAACGGGTCTATGAAGGACCTGCTGAATATTATGTCGAAGTTCATGGCGATGGGCATGGAACTGGATTCCGTAATAAAATCAGTTACCTGGAACCCTGCCCGTGAGATCAAACGGGAAGAATTGGGGAATCTTTCCGTAGGAGGGATCGCCGATGTAGCGATACTGGGCCTGCGGGAAGGCAAGTTCGGATTTTTCGATTATACCGGCTATAAGATACAGTCCTCGCACAAACTGGAATGTGAAATGACGATCAAGGGAGGGAAAATCGTATACGACCTGGATGGGATCGCCAATCCCGTGCAACTGCCCAGGCCGCAAAGAACAAGAGAACATTAAAAGGCAATATCAGGCAACTAATTCCGTTTAGTAGCATGATCCCGATCAAACCGATCGGGATCGTATATACATAAATCCCCCTACGTATGAAAACCAGCCCATTTTGGCTCTTATGCCTGTTCTTTTTCGGATTAGCTTCCTGTGATCAATTTGGTGATAAACCTGCTCCCGAAAGCAAAGTTGTTACGGATACCATGGTGATCGTTAAAGATTCCATTATCAATGCAGGTCATTACGATACCACTTTAGTGGGTTTTTACCAGGGAATGTTGCCCTGTAAAAATTGTGAAGGGATCCAGCGTACCATTCTCTTCGCAAGCGATGAGCATTTTAAAATGGAAGAGCTGGAACTGGGAAAGAACATTCCTGCCAAAAAAGTAGAAGGCACCTGGGAGAAAGAGAAAGGAAGATTCCTCCTGTACATGAATGATAAAGTGTCCGCTCAGTACCGGTTGACCAAAGACAGCCTCATCAATATTGAGAACAACGGCACCCGGATTTCGGATTCCCTGTCCCGGCAATATGTGCTGTTTAAAAAGAATACGGCTCCGGAAAATCCCGCCTGGAAACAAAAGAAGACCGAAGGCGTCGATCTGATCGGGATCGGCAGCGACCCTTTCTGGAGCGTGGAGATCGACAACGAGAAATTTATCCTGTTTAAATTGGCAGCCGCCGGGAAGCCGGTAATCGTGCCCATCGAGAAACCTTCGATCACGAAGGACAGTATCGTTTATTCTATTACGACCGAAGGCGGTAATCCCCTGAAGATCTCCATCGCCCCCGGATTCTGCAATGACGGGATCGGGGATCACTTATATGAATATCGAATGAATGTGTGGTATAAAAATCAATTCTATAAAGGATGCGCCGTTAAGTTGAACGCGCCCGGTCGGGAATAGACCTGGCTGGTCATAAGAAAGCCCGGTCGTCGACGATAATCGCCGGCGGCCGGGCTTTTCAATTTACGGGCTTTTTTAATTTATTTTACTGATATTTTTTCGCTTCGTCCTGTGCATGGATCTGGTGCTTGGCCCTGGACACAGGATGCTTCACGCCATGTCTTTTTAGTTGTGCCGCATGCCGGCGTTCCGCTTTTTTTTCAGTTACCACATCCTTATGATCGGCTTTGGCCTTTTTTATATTTAGATGCGACAGATCCTTGGCTACTTCATGCTTTTCTTCGCGTTTTTCCCGGATGTCATGGCGCAACTCCTTTTCTTCCACTTTCTTGGGTGTGGTTTGTGCAAAAGATATGGTTGTGAGGCCTGCCCCGAGCAATAGAAATAATAGCTTTTTCATAGTTAGTATATTTTAATAGTGAAGGAATTAATTAGATAGGGGCTATTATCATGCCATAGGCGGGAGGCCTGGGTGTGAGGCATAACTAACTAAAAATTAAATATATAGAAAAGAGAGGACTGGGGATTATTCTATCCATTTTGGGCATTGCGGGCCTCATCCTGGCGGCTATGAGCTTTATGGGATCCGCAATACCAATGACCGGGCGACATAAATCACCGGTTTGCCTGAAATGGATTAGATTTGGACCTCCATTTCATGATCCAGCAATTAACACTTTCCGAATTTTTAACGGCTGCGGAAAATACTCCGGTCATCGACGTGCGTACGCCGGCGGAATTCGAACAGGGCCATATTATCGGCGCCTGTAATATCCCGATCTTCTCCAATGAAGAAAGAGTCAAGGTCGGCACGACTTACACACAGGTTAGCAAACAAGCTGCTATCTTACTGGGATTTGAGCTGACCGGACCGAAATGGGCGGATTTTATCCGCGAAGCGGAACGGATCGCCCCGGATAGAAAAGTCCTTGTCCACTGCTGGCGGGGAGGAATGCGCAGCGGAGCCATGGCCTGGGCATTCGACCTGTATGGATTTAAGGTCGCTACTTTAAAGAACGGCTATAAAGCGTATAGAAGGGCCGGGATCGAGGCTTTTACCAAGGAATATCCTTTTGTAGTCCTGGGTGGTTACACCGGCACCGGTAAGACCGGTGTTCTGCAGGAACTCCTCCAAAGAGGGGAACAGGTTATTAACCTGGAGGAACTTGCGCAACACCGGGGTTCCGCCTTTGGATCCCTGGGGAAAATGAAACAGCCCAGCCAGGAACAGTTTGAAAACCTGCTGGCTGCGGAGTTGTTAAAAATGGATCCCGGTAAAAGGATCTGGATAGAAGACGAGAGTGTGACGATCGGACAAAGATCGGTCCCCCAAAATATATTCCGGCAGCTATTGCGGGCCCCGCTGATCCGGATAGATATCCCCATGGAAGAGCGCCTCTGCTTTCTTACCGGGGAATACGGCAGCCTGGACAAGGATTTCTTAATAGCGTCCGTACAAAGGATCACCAAACGTCTGGGATCACTGCGGACCCGGCTGGCCATACAAGCTATTGAAGAAGGCAGGATGACCGATTTTATTGAGCAGGTACTGGTGTATTATGATAAAGCTTATCGTCATTGCCTGGACAATAGACAGCCTTCCGCCGTCTACCCGCTTGCCCTTGGCCGCATCGACCCGGTGGGGAATGCCAGACAACTCATTACTTTTTGCAACCAACAAAACATAGACCCATGGAAACTATCCGGCTCACCCAATATTCCCACGGAGCAGGCTGCGGCTGCAAAATAGCCCCGGCCGTATTGGATCAGATCCTTCACAGCTCCGTAAAATACCCGGCCGACGCGAACTTGCTGGTGGGCAACGATACCCGGGATGATGCAGCTGCGTATGATATGGGCAATGGGTTGGCGCTGATCGCAACCACTGATTTCTTTATGCCCATTGTGGACGATGCCTATGATTTCGGCAGGATCGCCTCCGCCAATGCTATCAGTGATGTATATGCGATGGGTGCCCGGCCGGTATTGGCGATCGCCATATTGGGCTGGCCGATCGGCAAGCTGCCTCCCGAACTGGCGCAGAAGGTCCTGGAAGGGGCCCGGGCCATTTGTGCGGAAGCGGGGATCGCGCTTGCCGGAGGGCACAGTATCGACTGCCCGGAGCCGGTATTTGGACTGGCGGTAAATGGCATCGTGGCTACCCAAGATCTTAAACAAAACTCAACGGCCACTCCCGGTTGTAAATTATACCTCACGAAACCATTGGGAGTCGGCATCTTGACCACGGCACAGAAAAAGGGACTCTTAAAGCCGGAACATGCGGCCATCGCTCCTCAGTTAATGGCCCGCTTAAATAAGATCGGGGAAGTATTAGGCAAGCTGGACTATGTAAAAGCGATGACGGATGTCACCGGCTTCGGATTATTGGGACACTTGTCGGAGATGTGCGAAGGCAGCCAGGTGAAGGCTGTTGTCGAGTTTGAGAAAATACCCAAACTCGACATGCTCGATGAATATCTGTACCAGGGATCTATTCCCGGTGGGACGGACCGTAACTGGGCCAGCTACGGGCATAAGATCGGTCCGATCACCGAAAGGCAGCGACAGATCCTCGCCGATCCACAGACCAGCGGGGGGCTGTTGGTAGCGGTGGACGCCCATCATACGGCTGCCTTCGAAAAGGTATTGCGGGACAACGGCCTGTCCCCGGAAAGCTGTGTTCCCTTCGGTTGGTTGGAGCAAAAGGAGGCGGCGGCCGGCGCGGCGGCGCGGGAGGTCCCGGTGGGCCAGGCGGCGGCGGCTGATCCCTGGATCGAGATCCGTTAAAGGACCGGGACCGCTCCGGTTGAGCGTCCCGGCCAAGCTTTACAGCGCTTCGATCGATACCCGGGTATATTTTTCTTTTTTATTGTATTCCGACACCATCACATGCCCTTCTTTCGCAGGGAAGATAGTGGTGAGGATATTCCCGTCTTTATGGGGAATGGTGCGCTGCACTTTCTTCTGGGTGACATTATAGATCACGATATCTTTTACATCGTCGAGAATTACATAGTCTGTCCTGGTATCTGCATTGGTCACCCGGTAAAAACTCCTGCCATCATAAAAATCCAGGGGGAAAAAAGACACATAAGACTTTCCTTTGTTACCGGGAATCGAATTTTCATAAGACAAAGTTCCTTTGGCATCCTGCCGGAGTAATATTGGATCTTTTATTTTGCATTTTGCTGCGCCGCCGTTGCCTAAAACTACAATAGGGGGTAGAATGAGTGGTGAAAAAATGACTGCACACACGATGGCTCCCCATCTGGGTTTTTTGACAAAAGAAGACCCCGTAAAATAGGTATTACCCTGGTAATCTTTGAAAGAAAGCATATAGCGGAGATAAGCGTCCTTGTCGATGAACAGCCCCTTTTTAGACATAAAAGGCTTGGAGCCGTCGGCCCAATAAGAATATTCCTCATTGATGCCGCCTTTTTTATGATTATTCAGGTTAATGGTAAAAACACCCGAATAAGTGCCGTTTGCCAATTGTCTTCCCTCCTCAAACTTATTGCCTTTCCGGGGATCGATGATGGTGCCGGAAAGATAGGGTTTGCCGGTGACGGGATCATCGGCGAAAGTCAATACTTTCAGGGAGTTCCCCTGTTTGTCTTTTAAAATATATTTTGGATAAATGGCGGTATCCTTGATATTAAAGCCCAATAATTCATAACCGCCTTCCAGCATCTTGTCTTTCTGTTTCATGAGCAGATAAACATCCTGGTCGGAAGCCAGCATGAGGTAGCCGGTGGCATCCTCTTTTATGGGCCTTTGCCAGCCGAGCCGCCCGTCCGGATTAAAGATCACCAGGTTGTTCTTTTTCTCATCCCCATAGAAGCAGGCAAATCCGCGCTGGGGTATATTTTTGATCTGTATGTTATGTTGCAGCTTACCGTTTGCCGTCCAATGGCCGCTGCTGCCATAAGGGTTCAGGGTATATAGTATTTCCGCCTTAATGGAATTGGTGTTGAGGATCTTGCCGTTCAGGCTGAGGAACTGCGTGAAGATGAAATCTTTGGTGTTGAGCATGACGCTCCGGCATTCCTTCTTAGTCTTGAATTCATTGCCATAGACATTGCTTTTCAAATAGGCCAGGCAGAGGACATCCTGTTCCAGCGACACCCCCTGGAGAATGAGCTTTTGCTCCCGGAAATTGATGGCGCCTATATCGTTCAGATTCTCGTCCATGATGGTGATCTTGTAATTGAAGGAGTCCTCACTTGCCTTCTCCAGTTGTGTGAAGACCAGGTAACCGACCAGGGCGTTGTCCTGTACGATGGCTTTTACCTGGGAGGAGATCTCTTCGCCGACCTCTTTAAAAACTTTTGTTTGGGCCTGGGCGTATTGCATGACCGTCAGGAACAGGAGCAGGGCTACTAGCAGCTTTTTCATTGATATTGGATTGTTAGGGTTTGCTATTTCTTTTCGAAATCGTCGGCGAATTCGCAGTACATGCTGGCCGAGTTGTTCGCTTTGAATTCTTTGGCGGCTTTAGCCTTATTCTTGTCGGAATTATCCGGATCGAGCGCCAGGGTAACCATGAGGTTTTTTAATGCTTTTTCGGCCGGGGTCATGTCTTTCCAGAAAGCTTCGTTCTGGAAAGTCTTGCAATACTGTTCGAGATTTTCCCGGGGGATCTGCAGGAACATGGTCTGCAGCTCGAAATAATTCTGCGAGATATATTCCTTAGGAGTAACGCCGATCGCGTTGAACCGGTGCATTTCTCTGTCCGAATAATATAAAGCGGCAAATATATTGTTCACCATGAAATCGTACCACTCATCTGTGTTGCCCTTGTCTTTTTCCAGGAGGATCCGGTACAGGCAGGGGGTAAGGCTCATATTATAGTACATGTTCCAGATCAGCATCTTGGTCGCTTTGTCCCTTATCGATGCAGGGATAGGAGTGTATTTTGCATTGGGGGTAGTCTGGTTACGGGTGCGGGCATAGCGGTCCACGCAATCAGGATGGGTCTTCAGGGAATCGGCGATGTTGGTCGTGTCCTTGAAGTTATAAGCCCTGGTGGAAAGCCCTTTGGAACGCTGTTTCGTCCAGGCTTCCTCGAAGGGGAGCTGGTAAGCGGTGAAATAATTTTTTACCGGGTTCTTCAGGGGCTGGCGGTATAGGATATCCGAGCTGTCCAGCCGGAGAAAGTAAGCGGCATTGAAAGCGATATTGCTTTTCTTCAATAAGACGACGGCGAGGGAGTCGGCTTCGCTTTCGTGGTAACGCTGGTGCCTACCCCGGCTAAAAGAATAACCTTCCAGGACTTTTTTCAACCGGGAGAGCCGCTCGTATTTGGAGTCGAGCACGGCGTTCAGGGATTGCTTGTATTCGTCCGAAGTAAGCCATTCCGCCTTTTGCTTCATGGCGTTGTCGGTATGTTCCAGGATGTTATGAGATAGTTCGTGTGCGATGACCAGCGCCAGTTCTTCCCGCGTCTGGACATAAGAGATCAGGCCTAAGTTAACGGCGATGACATTCTGCCCGGTAGAGTAAGCATTTACCGAAGGGCTCCGGTCGATCAATAAAAAAGGTTTTACAGGCAACAGTTGCTTATTGGCCTGTGTCAGCTGACTGATGATGTCTTCTATATAGGCCACTACGTCTTTTTCGTGGACATAATTGTCATGGGTGATGGCCTCCGTGATAAAGCCGGTCCGGTCATCCCAGAATTCCTTATATTTTTTCTGGGTGGCTTTGTCCTTATAGATTGTGGGGCAGACCCAGACCTTCTTCAGGGAGTCCTTTTGTTTTTCATAATACAGGTGGGAGAGCTCCTGGTAATTGTACAGCGTCCTTGTCTGGGCATACAGACCCGACAGGGCGAGTAGGCAACAAGCGGTTAAGAAGGGGCGCAGGGTGATCATAGGTAAATATTTTTAATGTCTTCCGGGGTATCCTCTATAGAACGATTTTTAGAGGGACCGTAATATGGAAACCGGAAAAAAAATTCGCTTATATTATATTGGAAAATAATGTGTTGGGCGGCCATTCTCCAGCCCTAAGCCGGTGGTGGTGGCCCCTGGACAAAAAAATCCCGGGACTGGCCCGGGAAGTGTTGGGGGAGACCCCTTGTTGACAGTGAAAGTTTTTATTTATCTGGGGTCAAATATAGTTGATTGAATAAGAATTTAAAGGTTCCATGTGTCTGGGCGCGGAAAGTGATCTCAGGACCGAAGGCATATAACTTTCCTTGCCCTACCGATGCGACAAAAGCAGCTACTCCATCCTGTAAGTAAGCCTGTCCCCAGGCCCATCCGCTACGCAGCGGTTTATTATTGGCAAACCAGGCGATCGGCCGTACTTCTCCCTTTGAATAAGCTTCCGGGGTGATGGTGAAAACGGGGCTCTCGTCGAAGTAGACATCTGCGTTCCCGTTCATTCCCCATCCCGGCTGGCTGCTGGAGTCTATGCTTACCCGCAGGAGGCTGCCGGGGATATAGAACTTTTCGCCGGGTAATTTTTTCTCTTTCCCATTGCTTAGTTCCACCAGGGCGTCGCGGACGGGCAGTTTCAGTTGAAAGGCCAGGTTGCAGCTGGATCCGATCGTTACGATATGACCGCCTGCTTCCAGGAATTTCTTTAATTCGGGTATGGATTTCTCCGGGGTGATGCGTCCCAGTCTCGGCCGGTATTCTGCCGGGATTTCTTCGGGTTTGGGCTCGTTCCTCCGGTAGAAGCCTCTTCCTCCCGTTTCTGCGGCGACTGCCGGGATCGCGCCCGTTACGAATATAAGAACATCATATTTGGAGCGAAGGTTGCCTGCATCGATATCTTTCGGGTAAAGGACCGTTGCGGGGAAATGATATTGTTCCATGATCCATCTTTCCCAGCCGGAGGGGATGGAGCCGCCGTAATTGTCCCAGAGTGCGATGCGGGCCGGGCTGATCTTCCTAAGCTCCGCAGGGCGTTTGGATACCCTATGTACGGTAATTCCCCGTTCGCCGGTTTGTTTTCCCAGGATCTTTTGCGCTTTGGAGCTGGCGGCGACATAGAAAGAACCGGGGCTGGCGCCCGCGTTGAGGCCGGCATCAGATCCTGCCGGGACCCGGAATACTTCGAGACCCTCTTTTAGCAGGTCGTTGGCCGCCGTAAAAGATGAATTGGAGCGGGCATCCAGCAAATAGCCCTTGGAGCCGTCGCCATCGAATTGTCCGGGAGCGGATTGCAGTTCGCCATAAGGTACTCTCACAAAGGAGCCTTCGAACCCCTCCAGGATGCGGTCGAACTGTACGCCCATCTGAAAGGCCAGGGTCCATCCTGCTGCATCGTAAGGCGCGACCGGGGGACCTCCGGGATAGAGAAAATCATTCGGATGATCCTGCGGTTCGAACATATCCAATACATGGGGGCGGAAGGCCTGGTCGGTTCGGACGATATAGGAACCTTTGGGGTAAGTCTTACCTGCTACGGTGAAGGCAGCGTTGGCTTTATGTACAAGGATACCCGCCCGGATCAGCGCGTTCAGGAAACGGACGGCTGTGGGAAAATCAGGTTGATCGGAAGGGATGATATATCCCCGGGGATCGCGCAGGGCGGGATTGCGCATGACACTATCGAAATATTTTGTGGGGATGGCATTCGGGTCGGGGCGTTCGCCGGAAACCGTTGCCGATGAATCGGTGTGGGCCTGCGACGAGTCTGCGCCTGCTTTGGCTGAGTCGCTGCCCGCCTGCCTCGGACTCGTCCGGGCTCCGGCTGGTTTCGGCGCGTCTGCATAGAGCTGGCTCATTGCTGCGATCCGTTTGGGGGACAGGGTCCAGGTGTCGCGGCTGCCCCGTTCGATGGAGTTGCGGCCCATCTTGTAGATATTGTACAGCAGCTCGTCCCGATAGCGGGCGGCATAATCGAGCACGGCATAGTTCAACGAAACGGAATAATCGATGGACTGCCGGAAAAACCATTTCTGCGGTACGACCGGATTGGGCGTAGCTCCATTGGGGATCAGGCGTTGGGGGATCAGGGGCACTTCGGATGGATTGGGGCTGCCGATAATCTCCGTCAGCAGTCCGATCATATTGTGAAAGTAAGTAGTGGTCCGTAATCCTCCGTTGTACCAGGTGGAGAAGCTGGATCCCGAGCGTTGTGTGTAGCCGGGTTTGCCTTCGATATTGAGGCGATTGTTCATAGCGGCGCCTACGGCGTCGATGCTGGTAATGATGAGGGGATCGAACACATAATTAAAAGGATCCCGGTATGGGGGACCTGCTAATATGGAGCCGGCGGGACCTGCCTGGTGATGGTTGTACATGATCTGGGGGATCCATTCGACGAAGAGCTGACGGCCGATATTCTGTGTTTCTTTCAGGTTGAGCATGAAGAAATCCCGGTTGTTATCATGTCCCGCATACTTTTCGTAGAGTATCGGTACGCCTTCCAGGCTACGCTTCTCCGGCCGGGGCTCCCGCATGTACCAGTTGGATACCAGTTCCTGTCCGTCCGGGTTGACATGGGTAAGCAGGATGATCACGTTGTCGAGTATGCGCATTGTCTCCGGGTCTTTGCGACTGAGGAGTTGATAAGCCGTCTCGATGAGCTGGTGGGTGGCTACTACTTCCGTGGCATGGAGCCCTCCGTCAATCCATACGACGGCTTTACCTTCGGCGGCCAGGGCATGAGCCTGTTCGTCGGTCAGGTCTTCGGCATGCGCGAGTTGTTGGGAAATGCTTTTATAATGATCCAGCTTCTTCAGGTTTTCGGGAGAAGTGACGATCATCGTGAACTGGCTGCGACCTTCTTCTGTTTGGCCGATCCCGATGAGTTTGGCCCGGTCGGAGGAGGCGGCCAGTTTTCTAAAGTAAGCTTCTGTCTGAGTGAAATTGGCTAATTGATAGTTGTCTCCGATAGAGAATCCGAAATGTTCTTTGGGGCTGGGAATAGGCTGTGCCTGCGCGTGGGTAAGACTCGTAATGAAAAAAAGGATGCTTATCAATAAAGAATAGCAATGCTGTCTCATGTGTAGTATGTTTTGGTTAAGCCGGGCAGGCGCGAATTAATGAAAATATTGATAAAAATTAGATTTCTGACCGGGAAAATACACAAGCGGCTGATTTTGATGAGAGAGCGGATAAAAGGGAATGTTCGTGCCCGTTGAACACCCTATTCTGAAGGTAATGAAGGTATAATTATATAGAGCATTCACATCATGCCGGTATTAAGATCTTTTAATAATTCGCCAAGAACTTCCTACTTTTAATCCCACGTTATCGATCATAAAAATGAGCACTTTTCCTGACATCTATGAAACTGTAGACAATATTACAGAAACCGGCATTCAATATTTTTTCGTGAGTGAAGGTGAAAGCGACATCATCAAAGCTGTTCAATATGCTTACGTTTTGGACTTCCAGGGGATGCGAGTATATAACCTGGGATTCGGTGATTATGATCCCGATACCGATTCGATTTCCGATGATTTGACCACTAACAATGGAGATCCGTATAAGGTCTTCCATACAGTACTTAGCACCATCCCTCAATTCTTCACGACCTATGAAGACGCAATGATGATGGTCTGGGGGAGTGATAGCAAACAGGCTTTTCAGGATAACTGCCATCTTTCCTGCAAGAAGAAATGCCGACCGACTGAATGTAAGAACGCTCATAGGCGGATAAACATTTATAGAAGCTATGTCGATAAGAATTTTGATGGCCTGACAAAGGAATATAAATTCTATGGTGGCTCTGTGGAAATTGAAAATCAAATACTTATAGAAGATTATATTAAGGGAAAGCAATACACTTCTGTGCTATTAAGAAAAAATCTTAACTTTATAAGATGAAAGCTAAAGTAAATACGAAGAAGTTGGTCAAGGTGCCAAAATCGGGGCTGTTGTCTTTGGTTGCTGCAAAACTAAAGGATAGGGATTTGTTTCCTGAAAAGAACGAGGAAGCAAAGAATTACCTTAAAAAGGCTAAAATTTCAGCTTCTTAAAAATAAAATGCAGGGTGCCCGATAGGCACCTTTTAATTTAATATCGCTGAATTTCCTTCGTAAGCTTTGAAGATTTTTTCTATTTTTACCTTGATGAAATTGCTCCCTCCCACATCCGGAGCGCAATCCCTAACAGTGATCTTACAGGTTTTCATAGACAATAATGGATGTTAGGGATGTTTTTGCAGATAGGCCAGCGCCTCTTCGGCATGCCGGCTGCCTTTCAGCGAGGAATTATACGTAAACACAATTTTACCGGTCTTGTCTACGACAAAGGTTTTGCGTCCGGTCATAAAGAACTGTCTGGGTACGCCGAATGCATTGAGCACTTTGTTGCCCGAATCGCTGAGCAGAGGGTAGGGTAGCCGGTCATTGGTCTGAAATTTTTTGTGACTTTCGACGGAGCCTCCATTGATGCCGATGACGATGGCCCCTGCCTTGACGAGGTCGGCATACCGGTCACGGAAGCTACAGGCTTCTTTTGTGCAGACCATGCTTTCATCTTTGGGGTAAAAGAAGATCACCAGGCTGTTTTTCCCGATATGGTCCCTGCTGTTGAAGAGATGCCCGTCCTGGTCTGTGAGGGTGAACGCAGGGATGCTGTCGCCTACTGTCAACTCCTTGTTCCTGTTGCTGCCGGTACCCTGGCACGAGCCCATGAGGGAGAGGGAGAGGAGGAGTTGGGTAAGAGAAAAAAGCTTTTTCATGATGGGGTAAATTGAAATCCCTGGGATAGATTTTTCCAAAATAACGTTTAAATTGCCTGAAATGACGGATTTTTTCCATTATAAAATTGCGGTAAACCTATTACCATGAAAATTCCCATCATAGAGGGCATAATCGACAGGCGAATCCTGGTCAACTTTACCGTTGATCCGGCGATCATTCAACAAATCATTCCGCGACCTTTTCGCCCCAAAGTTTACCGGGAAAAAGCGATCGTAGGGATTTGCCTGATCCGGCTTAAAAATATCCGGCCTAAGGGAATGCCGGAATGGCTTAGCCTTTCTTCTGAGAACGGGGCGCATCGGATTGCCGTTGAGTGGACAGAGAAGGGGCAGTTGTTGGCGGCCGGGTTTTCCCGGGTCGGCATTTTCATGCCCGATTTGATGTGAAAGAAGGAGACGGGCATTATCATGTTGCTTTTAAAAGCACTGATGGGACCTCTATTTCCATTGATGCCGAAAAAACGGGAAATTTTAATCCCCATTCCATTTTTCAAAACCTGGACAATGCTTCCCGCTTCTTCGAAGGCGGGGCTGTGGGATACTCGCCCAATGGCGCCCGATATGAGGGACTTGAGCTAAAGACATTACAATGGGCGGTGGAACCTTTACAGGTGGCATCGGTGCAGTCCAGTTTTTTCGAAGATGAAACCATTTTCCCCAAGGGCTCTGTTCAGTTCGACAATGCCCTTTTAATGATAGAAATAAAGCATGAGTGGCATTCGGTTGGACAGCAACGCCCATAAAATAGTACATATGACAAGACTACTATTATCCTCCATTTTTTTCCTGGCTGGATTAACGGAAGAGAGAACAAAAAGCCTGAAAATCTGGTTGACAGGGATTGAAGAAGAAGATGCTTGCCAGGGTTCGGTAAAAAGAAAAAACTAGCTACCGAAAATATTCTCCTCCAGGAATTTATTCCGGAATTTTCCTTTGGGATCGTAGTGGGTAAGCAGTTGCTGAAAGTCCGGCAGCTTTTTATACAATTCTTTCAGCCGGGAAGGCGGCATGGTAAATAGCTTTCCCCAGTGCGGCCTGGCATTAAAAGGAGCCAGCTCTTTTTCGATCACCGGCAATAATTTACTGACGGCGGGCCAGTCGGGTTGCCAGGTAAAATGAATGGTTACAGCACTTTGCTGGTAACAAGGACTCATCCAGTAATCATCTGCTGCGATGGTGCGTATCTCCGAGATCAGCAGGTGGGGGCTGATTTGTTTACCCATACGGGCAATAGCCAGGATAGCCTCCACGGCATTGTAGTGCGGAACGAAATATTCAGATTGTAACTCCTTGCCGCTGCTGGGGGTAAAGCCCATCCGGAAATGCGGCAACCGCTCATACCAGGGCCCGGGAACTCCCATTTGCTCCGTGCAATTTTCGGCAGAGAGCGCGGCAATGGGGTGCAGGTTTTTGGTGGCGCGCGTGGCTCCGTGGAACCAGGGCCTCAACTCCAGCGCCTGACCTTGCTTCAGGCGGTTCTTTATCCAGACCTCGTTGAAATAGTCATTTGCCCAGTCGGTGAACAAGCTGACGCTGTAGCCGGCGGCTACGATCTCGTCAAAATGGTCTTTTATCTGGTCCAGGGGTAATTTTTCATAAACGTCCTGTTGCATTTTATAGCTGGGCTGAATGTCCAGCGTCACCTTGGTCAACACGCCGATTCCGCCAAGGCCAATGACGGCTGCTGTAAACTTTTCACCATCTTTTGCCCGTGACAATACCTGGACTTCGCCATCTGCGGTAACGAACTCAAGGGCAGACACAGCGGTGGACAGGCTGCCATTCTTCACGCCGGACCCGTGGGTACCGGTAGTGATCGCGCCAGCTACGGAAATATGGGGCAGAGAGGCGAGATTATGCAGCGCAAACCCCTTACTATCAAGCCAGGGACCCAGTTGCCCATAAGTGACTCCCGAGCCTACCGTTACGGTATGCGCCAGGGGATCCAGCTCCATCTGGTCAAGCTGTTTGAGAGAGATAAAGTGGTCGGTACTGTCAGCAATGCGGTTGAAGCAGTGGCGTGTCCCGAGCACTTTTAAATGGCTGTATTTTTTGACAAGCTCCCTGACTTGTTCAAGAGAGGCGGGGGAGTACAATTTGCCGGTGCTGTATTCGATATTGCCCGCCCAATTTTTTAACTTTTCGTCTTGTTCCCAACTGGTCATAGGCGAAATTACGGTGCCCGCTACTAAAGTGGAGGATAATTTCAGGAAGGTCCTTTTTTTCATTTTCAGATGGCTTTGTACTAAGCTAAAGATAACTATTATGCCCTTTAGGAATTTGGCTTAAAATTTCTTATCTTGAACTAAATGGGATAAATAGAAAAGAAATAGTGAAATTCTTATTGATCCTGCTCGCTTTTATCAGTTTCGCGGGAATAAAAATACAGGCACAGCGTACTATTGTCCGGGGAACAGTTACTAACCGCTTCACCAAAGAAAGAATTCCTTTTGCCAGCATTACCTGGAAGAAAGCCGGTTACGGTGTCGTTTCCGACAGCGCTGGCTATTTCAGGATCATCGCCAAGGGGAATGCCGCCGATACGCTGCTGGTAAGTTCCGTTGGGTTTGAAACGCTGGCCCTGCCTGTTACTCCCTCCCGGGATATGGCAGTCCTGACCCTATTCCTTGAAAATGCAAAGGATGCCGGAGAGGTAATTGTCCAATCCAAATATAATAAAGGGCTTCTCTGGTGGAAGAAGATCGTGGCCAACAAGCATTTAAATAATCCCTATAAATCGGCTAGCTACTCCTATGAACTATACAATAAATTAGAAATTGATATTGATAATTTCAATCGTAAAAAATTTGAACAGAATAAATGGGTTAAGCCGTTTGGGTTCATCCTGGATAATATAGACAGTGTATCCGAGGATAAGCCTTTCCTGCCGGTATTTATCACCGAGTCGATCTCGGATTGCTATTTTGCGACCAACCCGCTGCGGGAAAGGGAGGAAATAAAGGCCATAAAGACCAACGGAATTAAGAATGAATCCATTATGCAGTACCTGGGTGGGATTAACCAGCGTATAAATTCCTATGAAAACTACATGACCCTGTTCGGGAAAGAATTTATCAGCCCCTTAAGTACTGTTGGCGATAATTATTACAATTACAGGGGGCTGGATACCCAATACATTTCAGGGCAGCGCTATCTCCATCTTTTTTTTACTCCTAAAAGGGGGGGTGAAAACACTTTTTCAGGTGATTGCTGGATCCACCAGGCAAGTTGGGGCATCGGAAAGATCACGCTCAATATATCATCTACTGCCGGTATCAATTTCGTCCACAGGCTGAGCATTATCCAGGAGTTCACACGGCGCAACGACAGCGCATGGGTATTTACCAGGGATAAATTCGTAGTGGAACTATCTCCTTTGAAAAAGGGCAAACTAGCCTTCATAGGCAGGAAAACAAGCCTGTATAAAAATATACAGATCAATCAGCCTTTTATTGAAGAAGCGCTGAAGTTGAATAAAGGCAATGAAAAGGTCGTAATCGGGGAAGGGGCCCGACTGCAGGACACGGGATATTGGCGGTCCCACCGGTCAGAGCCCTTAAGCATAAACGAAGAGCATATCTATAAAATGATTGACACCTTACAAAAAATGCCTCTTTTCAAAAAATACACAGATATTGTCGAATTCGTCGTGGATGGCAGAAAGCAGTTGGGGAAGATGGAGATCGGTCCCTGGTACAAATGGGTCAGTGGCAATCAATTGGAAAAGCTGAGACTCCGGTTTGACGTTGCTACGACCAAACTATTCAGCGATAAGCTTTGGTTACATGCGTATCTCGCCTATGGGTTTAAGGATCATGCTTTTAAAGGTAAGGCTGAATTTACCTACCGATTTCCCGGAGGCAAGGGCTATAGTATGCATGCCTCCTATACCCAGGACCTGAATAGTGGAAGTACGCATAATAATGATGATGGAGATATTACAACAGATAACCTTTTCAGCCAGTTGATACGCAGACCAGGGGTCAGGCAGAAATTCCTGTTGGAAAAAGAGACGAAAGTCTGGGTAAAAAAGGAATGGGGGAGTGTTTTTTCTGCGCAGTTGTCCTTTTCCAGGACTGATTACCGGACATTTGCCCCCCTGCCGCCCAAAGAGATTTTCTCCAACAATGAAGATCATACAATCGTTGCGAGCGAATTGGGGCTTAAACTGCGTTATTCCCCCGGTGGACGGATTATCCGCACCCGCCGGAAGGAGATCCGTTTAAATGGAGAAAGCCCTGTCCTGGAAGCTGGATTTTATGCAGGCGTTCCGAATCTTCTGGAATACGGCTACCGGTATCAAAAAGTGAATATGGCTGTCAGCCAGGATTTCCGCATCCCCCGTTGGGGAAAAGTCCATTACCAGATCTATGGGGGAAGGGTATTTGGCGAACCCCTGCCTTTTATGCTGCTGGAGGTGTATCCGGGCAACGAGATCTATTACTATAATAAAAATACTTTTAATCTGATGAACCGGTTTGAATATATCAGCGATCGGTATGCAGGATGGAGTATAGAACATAATTTTGAGAAAAAACTGCTCAACCTCCTTCCTTTTTTACGCAAAACGAACATGCGCCAGTTCTGGAATGTAAAAGCTGTCTGGGGGGATCTTTCGAGAGACAATAAGAAGCTGAATCTGCAGGATTTTCCCAACTACCGGCTCAGATCCCTGCGGGGCAATGGCTATGTTGAGGCCGGGACAGGCATCGATAATATCTTCCAATATTTCCGGGTAGACCTGGTATGGCGTTTTGCCCCTGCACAAAAGACTTTTGTGAATGGTTCAAGCTCCATTAATAATTTCGGAATATTCGGGAGCTTCCATTTTCAATTTTGAGATTCCTCTAGTACTACAAAAAAATATCCCCGGACCTGTCCTAATTTCGGTTCGCCGATTGACAAGCTATTATTTACCAAAAAAACATTGTTATGAACCAGTTTCTGATCATTGTAAGAGGTAGCGATCATGCCGTAGCATCCCCAGAGGAAATGCAACAACGCCTGGCTCTTTTTGGGGGATGGGTCCAAAATGTACTGCAAGGCCGTTATGTCTCCGGGGCGCCCCTGGAGGAAGCGGATGCCCGTCTGTTGAAAAGCAAAACAGAGATGCTCACCGACGGCCCCTTCATGGAATCGAAAGAAATGATCTCCGGTTATATGATCATTACCGCGAATGACATGGAGGAAGCCGTGGAACTCACCAGGGAAAACCCTCTTTTGGGCAAATTTCAGCTGGAGGTGCGCAAGTTAAAACCCATGGCATGACCTTCCCCTTTCCAAAAATTTAATTTTCTCCGGAATTCTTATGTCCTCCCAAAATCCAGGAGCATTGGTCGACCATCTTTTCCGCCAGGAGGCGGGGAGGATGGTCGCCATTTTGACCCGGCTATTCGGGATCCACAACCTCGAACTGGCGGAGGACGTCTTGCAGGATACCTTGCACCAGGCGCTGAAGGATTGGAGCCTGGGCTGCATTCCGGATAACCCGGCCGGCTGGCTGATGGTGGTCGCCAAACGCAAAGCCATCAATATGATCCGGCGGGAAAAATACCTGCGCAATTTTGCCGCCGATATGGATAACCTGCTCAAATCGGAATGGACCACTACCTATACCGTAGATCATATCTTTCTGGAAGATGAAATAAAAGATAGCCAGCTCCGGATGATCTTCACCTGCTGTCATCCCGCCCTGCCGGCGGAGGCCCAGGTGGCCCTTACTTTAAAAACGCTTTGCGGGTTCAGTATTTATGAGATCGCCTCTGCACTGCTGACGACCGAATCCAATATCAATAAAAGACTGTACCGGGCCAAAGAGAAAATACGCCAGGAGCAGATCGACTTCTCCGTGCCTTCCCGCCGGGATATCTTCGCCAGGCTGGACGCCGTCCTGCTGGTGATCTATTTATTATTCAATGAAGGATACAATGCTACCGGTGACAACCCGGCGATCCGCAAGGACATGTGCCTGGAAGCGATGCGGCTGGCCATGCTGCTGACGGAGAAACCTATCACGAACGAATATCCTCAGATCTATGCGCTGCTGGCTTTGATGTGTTTTCATTCCGCCCGCTTCGACGCCCGGATCGATAATAACGACTGCCTGATCATCCTGGAAGACCAGGACCGGAATTTGTGGAACCGGGAATTGATCACCCTGGGAGTGAAATTCCTGTTGCGGTCTGCCTCCGGCGCTGCGGCGACGGCTTATCACCTGGAGGCGGCCATCGCTGCCGAGCATTGCCTGGCCGGGAGCTTCCTGGAAATCAACTGGTCGAAGATCCACGATTGTTATACGGCCCTGGAAAGATTAAAACCTTCCTCCGTCATAAAATTGAACCTGGCGATCATTACCGGGAAAAAAGACGGGCCCCGGGCCGCCATTGCTGCACTGCATGAACTGGAAAAAGGGAAGACGCTGGAAAACTATTATCTTTTCTATGCCTCTTTGGGGGAGTACTATGCCCAGGCTGGACAAAAGCCGGAGGCCATCGGGTATTTTATGCGGGCAAAGGCGCTGACGAAATCGGCGGCGACCAGGGAAGTGCTGGAGAGGAAGATCGGCGCATGCCGGTAACGAATTTTCCCGTTTCAACTATCTTTGCGGGCATGGTTAGTCCGCTTATCACCTTTCTGCAGCTTTTCAGACCGATCAAGGAAGAAGACCAGGCGCTGATCGCTTCTTATTTCGAACCACGGACCTTCCGGGAAGGCGATACCCTTTTCCAGGGGGGAAGGATCTGCCAGGAATTATTCTTTATCTGCAACGGGGTGTTACGCATTATGGCGACGAATGAAAAGGGGGTCGACGTTACCCATTTCTTTTCAAAGGAAAATCAATTGTGCACGATCCTGCATAGTTTTAATAACCAGGCGCCGGCTCATGAGAGTATTCAGGCCGCCTGCGACGCGGAAGTGCTGGCGATCACAAAGAGCCGGTTGCTCGATCTGTACAGGCAGCTTCCCTATATGAAAGGGTTGATCGACCAGATCACCCAGCAACGGCTCCTCGACAAAATACAGACCCGCAATGCCTATCTGGGAGAGGATTCGGCCAGCCGGTATAAATTATTTATGATGCAGCAACCCGATATTGCGTTGCGCGTCTCCTTAAAAGATATTGCCTCCTACCTGGGGATCACGCCACAATCACTCAGCCGGATCCGGAAAAACAAATCCCTGTAATTCGCTTTTTACCATATGGTAAGTGTAAGCCGGTGCGGGCTTGCGAAATTTGCATAATTAAAACAAGTAATCATGGCAAATCAAATCGGCTCATTATCCGGCAGGAAAGTAATTATACTGGGAGGCAGCTCAGGACTGGGGCTGGCTACCGCTAAAGCAGCCGCCGCAGAGGGCGCAAAAGTGATGATCGTATCCGGCAACCGGCAACGGATCGACCAGGCGCTGACAGAACTTCCAAAAGACAGCGAAGGGTATGCCGCAGATCTCAGTAAAGAAAAGAACATCGCCGCATTTTTCGAAAAGACGGGCAATTTCGATCACCTGGTATTTACGGCCGGCGAGAATATCAGCCTTCCCGCTATCTGTGACGCCGAAATAGACAAAGCCCGCGAGTTTTTTACCATTCGTTTCTGGGGAGCTTTCGCGGCCGTGAAATACGGAGCGCCCCTTATTAACCCGGGAGGATCCATTAACCTGACCAGCGGGATTGCCAGTACCCGGCCTGGTAAAGGCTGGGCATTGGCATCGGCTATATGTGGGGCGATGGAAGGATTTGTCAGGGCTGCTGCGGTGGAACTAGCCCCGATACGGGTGAACAGTGTTGTCCCCGGTGTGGTAAGGACGAATTTATGGAACAGCATGGCCGAAGCTGACCGGGACAACCTCTACAAGACGGTCGGTGATTCTTTGCTGGTGCGTAGGGTCGGCGAGGCCGAAGACATTGCACAGACCTTCCTCTACCTGATGAAACAACCATTTGGCACCGGTCAGAATATCGTTATTGATGGTGGGGCGGTGCTGGTATAATTCGGTAGAGACGCCGAATTTATCGGTCAATTTTGTATCGGGAGGATAATCGGATTAGAATTTTGGTCATTAACAAAGGCTTTACATCATGCCTTATCCCTGCGGGTTATTTTTGACGTTCCTGAAAAGAACGTTACAATATAAACTAACTCGATTTTTTATGGCATTATCTGGTTTCAGAAAATTAAGCTTGTTGTTTTTGACGGCCGCTACCTTTACCATGACGGCGAATGCGCAAATCCAGTTCGGTATAAAAGGAGGACTCAACCTGGCCGAGATCCTGACCAGCAACAACCAACTGGTAAATGTCCACAATGAGCCCATGGCCATTCGTAATTTCCCGAGAACAGATTTTCAGGCGGGCTTTCTTGTATCGATCCCCTTATCGAAAAAATTCAGCTTTCAACCTGAACTGGTCTATTCCGAGCAGGGCGCCACCGGCAGACCGGTCGGAGGATATTTAGTGAGCGCCACGGAAAAGTATAAGCTGAACTACGTGAATGTTCCGCTGTTGCTGAAATACAATCTGCCCCAGGGCTTTTTTGTGGAGACAGGCCCCCAGGTGGGACTCCTGGTTAGCGCCAACATTGTCGAGACGGTCGTAGGCAATGTCAATGATAATCACTACCATGTCAAAGACCAGTTTAAATCCACGGATCTCAGCTGGGCGTTGGGGGCAGGTTATCTCGCTCCCATTGACCTGGGCTTCGACATACGCTATAACCTGGGGTTGAATAATATTAACAATGCTACCGTCAGCGGAATGCAAAATGCCCCCGTACAGAACGGGAGCATTAAGAATAGCGTAGTACAAATAGGGATATTCTATCTGTTTGGAAAGTCTAAGAATAAGACGGCCTTCAAAGCGAATGAATAACCTTTAAGGCAAATGAAAGAGAAGGGCTAAGTCCCTTTGCCGGGTTGCAGCGAGGACTTGTTTTCTTTTAACAGTCCTTCCTTGATTAATTCTTTTTTTACTTTTTCTTCATACCGGGCCTTAAGCAGGCTATTGCTTTGATCCGCCTTCTGCAACTCCTGCTTCAGGACTCCTACCCGCTGCAACTGGAGGTTGGAGGGAGCGGCTTCCTGCGAGCATACGGCCTGGTAAACATCGCTGATGCGTTCCCTCAGACGTTGCTCATCCGCGAATATTGATTTTTGTTTGGTGGCCAGTAAGGTGCCTCTTAATTCTTCCAGCTTGTCATTATATTCCTGCAGTAATTTCTTTGCCCTGGCGCCTTTTACCTTCCCGATATTCTCCGCCAGTATCTTTTGATTACCGGCAATATCGTCCACGGTGCCTGCCAGGCTTTCATGCAAATGATATAGCTCCATGGCCGTCGCATGCTGTACCTGCCGGTCCTTCAGAGAAAAATGGCTATTGGTGCTATCATGAACAAGCATGACGGCCTGCGTATATTCCTTGTCGCCCAATTTTAGCTTTACCGTATAACTGCCGGGCAGGACCATGGGAGCTATCAATCCGGAAAAATCCGCCTTGGACCCGCCACTGGCAATTTTAGGGGCCGTCATGCGCAAATCCCAATATGCTTTATTGATCCCCTTACGCTTGGTGGCCGGAATGGTTTTTATCAGCCTGGCTGAATCGTCGTATATTTCTATTTTCGCTTCCGCGTTACTTACACGATCTTTCAGATAATACTCTATAGGTTGAATGGCAGCGGGATTACCGCCATTCCAGGCGCCGGATCCCGGAAATCCGGTATCACCATATTTGCCGGTAGTTAAAACGATAGGTTTATTTTCAAAAAGGTATACGTCTTTTGCTATAATATCCTGTTTAAGCTTGCGCATAGACGCAATATTATCCACCACGATGATCCCACGTCCGTGGGTGGCTAATACCAGGTCATTGGTTACCGGATGGATCTTAATATCGCGGACAAGGCAATAGTCGGGAATATGATTCTTCATGCGGAACCAGTTAATGCCTCCATCCACCGTAGCGAATAATCCCATTTCCGTTCCCAGGAACAACAGGTCCCTGTTTACCAGGTCTTCTTTTATCTTATGGGCGAAACCAGTAAACTCCGGACTATTGATCAGCGTCCAGGTCTTGCCTTTGTCTATGGATTTCGCCAGGTAGGTCTTATGATCCCCGTACATATGGTTGTCCCATGACACGTAAACAAGATTACTATCAAAAAGGCTGGGTTCTATACTGCTGATCCAGGTCTGGGCAGGGATCCCCGCCTTTGCATAATTAGCCGACAAATTGGTCCAATCCTTCCCGCCATTGGTTGTCAGTTGCAGATTTCCGTCATCCGTGCCGATCCAGACCGTATTTTCATCCAGGGGAGATTCGACGATTGTAAAAATAGTGCAATGGTTTTCCGCTGAGGTATTGTCTGCGCTTAAGCCCCCTGAATTCTCCTGCTCCTGCTTCTTTTTATCATTGGTGGTCAGATCCGGAGAGATACGCGTCCAATTGCTTCCCTGATCTGTGGACCGGTATAAATATTGCGCGCCGATGTAGAGGTTCTTTTTATTATGCGCTCCTGGTACAAGGGGGGTATTCCAGTTCCAACGAAGCTTTTCCTCTCCCGGGCCTGCCTGAGGCTGAATATTAACGGCCTTCAACGTTTTTAAGTTGACCCTTCCGGCGCTTCCTCCCTGCGATTCCGCGTAAGCAATATCAGGATCGGCCGGGTCCGGCTGGGCCCAAAAGCCATCCCCCCAATAAATGGATTGCCAATGGGAATTACTGAGACCTCCCGGAGCCGAGGAGGGCGCCATCCAGGTCCCGTTATCCTGCAATCCTCCATATATACGGTAGGGAGTAACATTATCCACCGCTACATGATAAAATTGCCCGACTGGCAGATTTTGCAGAAATAGCCAGGTAGCTCCACGGTCCAGGCTCAGATAAACCCCTCCATCCGTTCCCAGGTATAACTGACTGGTGTTTTTAGGATTGATCCAAAGAGCATGATGATCGCTATGCACCCAACCTCCGTCATTACTGGCCTCTGAAAAAGAAAACCCGCCATCATCCGAATAACCAAAAGTAAAGGCCGGCCTGTAAACTCTTTTAGCATCGGTAGGATCTACTTTGATCACACTGAAATAAAAAGGGCGGGCGGTAATATTGGACGGGGCGCTTTGTTGTTTCCAGTGCTCTCCCCCGTCCTGGCTGATGAACAGGCCCGTTTCTTTGGATTCTACGATCGCCAGCAGATTATTGGGAGCGCTGGGGGCCAATGCAAAGGCTACCCGCCCAAAAGGCTTTGGCGGCAACCCATTCGTCAGCTCTTTCCAGGATTTCCCTCCATCGAGGCTCTTGTAGACGCCACTCCCCTGGCCCCCGGAATTAAATAAATAGGGCAAACGCCGGAATTCCCAGGTGGTTGCATAGACGATTAAGGGATTAGAAGGGTCCAGGGTCACATCCGCACACCCGGCCTTCTCATTGATATAAAGAATTTTTTCCCAGGTCTTACCTCCGTCCGTCGATTTGTATAAGCCCCGGTGTTTGCTGTCGCTCCATAAAGGTCCCGGAGCCGCCACATAAACGGTATTGGAGTTCTGAGGGTCGATGACCACCTTGGCAATATGTTCGGTACTGTCCAGCCCGATCCTGGTCCAGTTGTCTCCTGCATCCTTGCTTTTGTACAGACCATCCCCGATAGAGACCGAATTACGCATATTGCTTTCGCCGGTGCCCACATAAACCACATTAGGGCTTTTCTGGTCAATGGCTATTGCACCGATGGACTGGCAATACTTATCGAATACCGGCGTGAAGGAAGCTCCTGCATTTGTCGTCTTCCAAACCCCTCCTCCGGCGCTGCCCACATAAATGGTTTTCCCGTCTGCATTCACGCCTTCAATGGCCGTAATACGGCCACTCATCGTACCGGGCCCCAGCCACCGGGCTTCCATCATACCGAACGTCGCCGAACTGATCTTCGCCTGGGCATAGGAAGCTGCGAACGCAACCAGGCTAATGGCTAAAATATAAAGTTTTCTCACGGCAGTTTAATTGGAAGGTTTGAAAACGGTAGGATCCAATGGCGTATTCACTTCTATTTTGGTAAAAGTTATTTCTCCCGGCCCAAAACCCGTTGCAGAAAAAGGGAATACATACCCGCTGTCTAATTTTTTGAAATTGCTAAAGGTCTGGGTCTGGACCACTTCCTTGCCGGTAGCCTTGGATTTCACGATTGTCTTGATAATGTAGTAATTGGAAGGATCGATAAAAAGGGTTTCATCTATTCCTGATTTGGAAACCAATTTTATTTTAAAACATTCGGTGCCGTCCACATCTTCTTTTCCCAACAATTCCACGGTATGTCCCTTTTCCTTATAATTCAGCAAGGGGCTTTGTATATCCAGTGCATCGACCGTCTCTTTGATCACCTCCCCTGGTATCGCTTCCGCTTTTTGCTGTCCCTGAAAAGGCAGGTACTGCCATCCGGAATCCTTCGTCTGGATAATATAACCGGAGACACCCCCAAAGCTGATATCGACCCGCTGGGCTTTATAGTGGGCCTGGGTTATCTTGACCTGGATATTCTGCCCGTTGAAATTCATGGCGCCTTCCTGCACAACGGTATTCAGCGCCAATAATTTATCCTTACCGCCCAGGGCTGCCACATACTTGTCGATAATTTCGTCCAGGGTCTGTGCCCGGACAGAGAAAATACTTACGGAAGCCAGCAATGCCAGCAAAATCATTTTACGGGTTTTCATGCAAACAGTTTAAAATAAATGAAAAAGTGAATGACGATCAATGTAAGTGAATATTTCCGCGACGGGCTGGAAACATCTTAAAGATAAGCTCCCTGGCAAGTTCCCCCAAAAAAAACCTTCCTGAAATTGACAAAAGGTCATGAAGACGGATAGCCGCATATCCTGGGCGAAATCCGTCAGACTCAAACGCACACCTGCTGTATCGAAACCGCACAGTCCGGCAGCCTGCCTGCAATCTAAATGACTGATTCATAACGATATGCCAACCCGGCATTTTTTTAGCTCTTTTAGAACATCGACTAAATCAAGTTCCATGCTCCAAAACTACTTCAAGATTGCCTGGCGAAACCTGTTTAGAAACAAGCTCCATACCTCCATCAATATCGGAGGGCTTATCATAGGATTTACCATCGGCATTGCTATCCTCCTGGTAGTCTATGCCCAATTCAGTTACGATCATTTTCACGCCAACCGGAAAAAGCTGTACCAGGTTTATCAGGTCTTTAACAACCCGGAGAAGGAGGATGTGCTCAATGAATTAGGTTTTGCTGCCGGGCCTGTGTATAAGAAGGAAGCCGCTGCCATCGATAAGGCCACCCGGATCGTGGATGGAGGCAATCATATCCTGTATAAGGGGAAGGATCTCCAGATTCCGGTGATGCTGGTAGACGAAGACTTTATGTCCATGTTCTCCTTTCCGGTAATAGAGGGCAATAGCGGAAACCCTTTAAAAAATCTGACAGACGCCGTCATAACGGAGGAGGCCGCCAAAAAAATATTCGGCAACGAAGATCCGGTAGGCAAGACGATAAAAGTATCCGTGGGCGAAAAATTACAGGAACTGGTCGTATCGGCCGTGCTAAAAGATATGTCTGCCAGCTCCATCAATTTTCAGGTGCTGGCTCGCATCGAGAACAAATCAAATTATGCCGGTGATAACAACAACTGGACCGAGCGGGCCCCCTTTCTGTACGTCCAGTTAAAAGAAGGCGCTACCCAACGTCAGGCAGAAATAGAGCTGAAAGAAACAGACAAAAAATACGTTCCGGACTGGTACACCCAAATGACCCAAAAAGGAGCCCGGCCGGATAAATTCGGAGATCTCTTTGCAACCCGGTTATTGCCTATAAAGGACGTTCACTTTTCGACCCGTGTCAATGGCCACAAGGCTATCAGCTATCTTCAGATCCTTACGCTGCTCACTGTTGGCTTGTTCATTATTCTCATTGCCTGTTTTAATTTCGTAAACATCAGCCTGGCAAATGCTTTTACCCGGAGCCGGGAGATCGGGGTCAGAAAATGCCTGGGCGCCGCCAAATGGAAACTATTTGTACAATTGTGGGGCGAAAGCTTACTGGTTTGTTCGATCGCATTTGGCATTTCCCTGCTCCTGGTCAACACTTTTCTCCATTCTATCAACGGGATAGAGAAAATGCGCCTTTCCTTATTGTCCGTGATCTGGCAACCTGGTTTTGTTTTGCTCGCCTTATTGCTGCTATTATTCGTATCCCTGATGGCGGGTGGCTATCCTTCCTGGCTCATGACCCGGTTCAAGGTAGTGGAGACCCTGAAAGGGAAAGTGAGCATGAAGCGCAAAAGCCTATTGAGGAGTTCATTGATCGTGATGCAGTTTGTAATCGCCTGTATCATGATCAGCTGCACCTTTATCGTTTACCGGCAATACCAGTATCTCCAAAATGCGGACCTGGGCATTAATAAAGATTATGTCATTAGCTTTCCGCTGCATCAGCCGGATAAGGGGCGGGAAATCATCGGGAAGCTCAGGACCCGGCTGGCCACCGACCCCCGCATACTTTCCATAACCGGCAGCAATATCAACCTGGGGCGCGGATCGGACCACCGGACGGTTAAAGTGACTACGGGCTTTACCTATAATGGAAAAAATATTTCCTCCAATATGGCATCTGTAGATTATGACTACCTGCGAACTCTCGGCGTAAAGCTTATAGAAGGCCGTGACTTTGACCAATCCTTCGGCGCCGACACCCTGGACAATGTGGTCATTTCCCAAAGCGTTGCCAGGCAGTTCAACGAAAAAGAATTGATCGGCAAAACGGTGGGCGCCGACAGCGGTTCCCGGGGATGGCATATCATCGGCATTTTCCCTGATTTTCATCTGTACAGCATGGAGGAAGAATTGGAACCGTTGACCCTGACCCTGGATAAAAATGCAGCCATTAATTATTGCTTTATAAAAACATCGGCCCAGAATCCTCTCGCCAGCATGGAAACCATAAAAAAAGAAATGGCCCTGCTGGAGCCCGGGCAGGAATTCAGCGGTTCCTTCGTGGATGAAAACATCGATAATTGGTATGAAGTAGAGAAAATAATGTCCCTGTTATTCAGCATTGCGGCCTTCATTGCCATTGTTCTTTCCTGCTCGGGTCTGCTGGCCATGATCTTATTGATTATTCAGCAGCGGGTAAAAGAAATCGGCGTAAGAAAAGTATTAGGGGCCAGCGTGCAGAACATTTCCCTGCTCATCTCAAAAAATTTCTTATACCTGGTTCTCATTGCGATACTTATATCCACTCCTATAGCCTGGTACACCATGAACAAATGGCTGAATGATTTCCCCTATCGCATACAGATACAGGGATGGATGTTCGCGTTGGTCGCTTTGGCAGCATTTTTAATTTCTATAGCTACTATCAGCATTACCACGATACGCGCTGCCAGGCAAAACCCCGTAAAAAATCTAAGAACGGAATAGCCGGCCGTAATATTCAGTTCACATAGGCTTGATAAATTTGCATTTTCAACCAGCTGCTTTCATGGAGGAAGATATCAAATACCAGGTCGGACAATGGCTTCGTGGAGAAGACGAGGCGTTCAGGCAGCTATTTGCCTGGTATTATCCCCGTCTTTACCGCTACGCCTACCGCTACCTGAAAAGCGACGCCTCGGCGGAAGACCTTTCCATGGAGGTGCTGGCCAGGGTCTGGGAAAAAAGATCCGCTATCCGCCAGGAAACGTTTGAGAACTATCTTTTTACGGCCGCCCGCAACAGGCTAATCAATTATTGGCAACGAAAGATCGATGGGCTCTTATCCCTGGAGATCTTACAGGACAGCGACACGCATGACCTGTCCGGGAGTCCGGACCTGTCGGATGATCCCGTACTGTCCAAAGAATTGGAGAATATCTACCAGGAAAGTATTTCTGCATTGCCTGCCCAGCGCCGGCTGATCTTTCAACTGCATCGCCATGACCAACTGAGTTATAAAGAAATAGCCAATAAACTGAACATCTCTCCTAAAACCGTTGAAAACCAGATAGGAGCAGCCCTTAAACAACTGCGTATCGCCTTGCTCCAATACCTTGGCAGTGTCATTCTGTAAGATAATAATCTTCTTTCCCGTCTAAGTTACAGTGCCCCCGGCTGCCGTATTAACAAATTGTTACCCAATAGGGGTATTTACCTCCAACTGTGTATGCTGAGGTAGAAACTCGTCTATGGAACCAAAAGAGATCGACAGGCAATTAATGCTGGACTATCTGCAGGGCAACTGTACGGTAGCACAGCTACGCCTTATTAAGGAATATCTTCATGATGAAGTTTACCGGGAAAGCCTGGATAAATTCCTGCAGGAAGAATGGCTGGTCATAAGCCGTTCCCCGCTGCCCGAACTACCTGGAATAGACAGGCAGTATGAAAAATTCCAGAACCGGCTGATTCCCGGGCGGACGCGCACCGGCATCCGTCGCCTGGTCTGGCTGACGACCGCTGCTGCCGCGCTGCTGCTCCTCCTTTTTTCCGTTTGGCTTCTGCGACCAGGACAGCCGCGACGCGATGATGCTGCGCAATGGATCGTCTTTCACAATGCACCGGGTCAAAAGAGGAAGATAACCTTGCCTGACAGCTCCGTGATCTACCTGGCAACAGCCAGCACGATAAAATACAATGGCGGTTATAATAGTACCAACAGGGATATCTTCCTTGAAGGGGAGGCTTATTTTATAGTAAATCACGGCGGGCGCCAGCCCTTCACGGTTGTCACCGGCGGCATCGCCACGATAGATATAGGAACGGAATTCGATATCCGCTATTATCCTGGCAAACCATCCATAGAGGTGGCTGTAGCGAAAGGTAAAGTGGAGGTGCAAAGTACGAAAAGAGATGCCAGTGTCCGGATAGCGACCCTCACGCAGGGGCAGGGGTTATTGTATGATACCCTGACGGCCGGAGCCACGGTTTCCATCCTGCCGGATGCCGGCCTGGTCGGGGCCTGGCGAAAGGGGATCCTCTCGTTCCATCAACGGCCTTTGAAAGAAGTGACCGACGAACTGGAAAGGTATTATGGCGTCAGTATCCGGTATTCAGATCCCACGATCGGGGATATGGTACTCACTACTTTACTGGACAATACTACCCTGGACGATGCGCTCGATATTGTAACCGTTACTGCGGGCGTCACCTATACCCGCCAGGGCGATACTATTTTACTCGGGCAAACATCCGGACAGGTTCCGGCTAAAAAATAAAATCGCCCCGAAGGATTCCGGGGCGCAAATAATACTTAAAAGTATGAAAAAAAAGCGAAGAGAGGCTTTGTTCTTGCCTCTGCTGATCCTGCTTTCCGGGATAACATGCCTCTATGGACAGGATATCGGAAAAAAGACAACGGTGCATTTTAAGCATGCCTCCCTCCGGCAGGCTTTTACAGAAATGGAAAGACAATTCGGAATCAGCTTTTCCTACAATGAAAGGAATATCCAGTTGTACGAAAAGGAGATCAACTTCACGCTGAAGGAAGTGACCGCCCCGCAGGTGCTGGACAAAATATTTGCAGGCAGCCCGCTGACCTGGTCCTTAAAAGGGACCCTCGTCGTCCTTTCCGCGGATCCTTCTTATCAGAAAAAAACCACGCCGGTACATGCTGCTTCCGAAACGATCACCGGCAGCATTACTGATGCGGAGACTACCGAGCCTTTACAGGGAGTTACGGTGAAGGCAGGCGATCTTACAACGACCACGGCAGAAGATGGCAGCTATGCTCTTCCGTCACCCGCGGGCTCTTACACGATCAATATTTCTCATGTCGGATATTCCACCCGGGTGATCGATGGCCTCGAAGTATCGGCCTCTTCGCCCACCGTGCTTAGCGTGCCCCTGCAAAAAAATGGAACCAATCTCAATGAAGTGGTCGTGGTGGGTTATGGGAAGCAGTCCCGCCGGCTTCTCACCAGCAGCATCAGCACGGTACAGAACACCGAATTCAATCGAGGTAATTTCAACAGTCCCGCCCAGTTACTGCAGGGAAAGGTGGCTGGTCTCACCATTACCAGGTCCGGGGACCCTAACGGGGGGCCTACCGTCACGCTTCGCGGTCCCTCCACGTTGCGCATCGGCGCGGCCCAGGAACCCTTTTATGTAATCGATGGTATGCCGGGCGCAGACGTCCGCCTGGTCGCTCCCGATGATATCGCCACGATCGACGTGCTGAAAGATGCCTCTGCTACTGCCATTTATGGGACCAGGGCCTCGAATGGGGTTATCATCATAACTACCAAAAAAGGAAGGACAGCGGCACAGCCCCAGATCAACTACAACGGATATGGCTCAGTGGAAAATGTCGCCCGGAAAATAAAAATGATGGATGCCGGCCAGCTCAAGGCTTACCTTGCGAAGAACAGTCTTGCCCTGGATCCCTCCGACGACCAGGGAGCTAATACCGACTGGCAAAAAGAGGTCAGCCAGACGGCCGTCTCGCAAAACCACCATCTTTCCCTCAGCGGGGGAACTGCCAATACCACCTATAATGCTGCCGTCAATTATTTTAGCAGCAAAGGTATTCTTAAAGGAACAGGGTTGAACCGGCTCATCACCCGTGTCAATGTGGAACAAAAGGCACTAAACAATCACCTGAAACTAGGGGTATCCGTAGGGACTTCTTCCAGTAACTCCGATCTGCTGCCCGATCAGAGTATTATTCTCTATAATATGCTGCGTTATCTGCCCACCGTTCCGGTAAAACAAGCCGATGGCACTTACACGGAGAACCTGCAGCGGGTACAATATTACAATCCTGTGGCACTCCAGGCCAATGCCTGGCAACAATTGAAGAACAAGATCACCGTGCTGAATGGAACTGCCCAGGTCATCCTGCCTGCCGGGTTCAAGTACGATCTGAGCGTCACCTCCCAGAACGAGCAGGACAATAGCGGCACTTACTATACCAGCCAATATACCCTGAAAACAGGGGTGAACGGGCAGGCGTACCGCTCTTCCTATGAGAGCACCAAGAAGATGGTGGAGACCTTCCTGACATTCGACCGGAAATCGGGGCCGCATGATATCAATGCGCTGGTAGGCTATAGCTGGCAGGAAGATGTTACGGGCAATGGCTTCCAGGCCAGCAACCAGAACTTCCCGACGGACAATCTCGGCTACACGAATATCGGGCTGGGCAGCCCTACCGGCAATTACCGGACGGACTGGGGCCCCGATAACTATCAGAAACTGAGGCTAATCTCTTTCTATGCCAGGGCCAAATACAATTTCATGAACAAGTACCTGTTGCAGGCATCGTTGCGCAGGGACGCCTCTTCGGCTTTCGGCGTCAATAACCGCTGGGCCACATTCCCATCCGCCTCCTTTGCCTGGAGGGCCATCGACGAGTCCTTCATGAAAGATCAGTCCCTGTTCACTGACCTGAAATGGCGGGTAAGCTACGGTATTACCGGGAACTCATTGGGTTTCGACCCCTTGATATCGAAGGTCCGGTATGGATCGACCGGCTCATTTTACAACAACGGTTCCTTTATCAATGCCATCGGACCTGCGCAGAACGACAATCCCAATCTCAAATGGGAGAAGACGGCTATGTTCAATACCGGGATCGACTTTTCCCTGTTGAAAGGGAGGGTTACTGGCAGCGTGGAATATTATGACAAGAAGACGACGGACCTGATCTGGTATTACCCCGTGTCCACCACTCAGTATTTAGTCGGCACGTATACGGCCAATGTTGGATCCATCTCCAATAAAGGTGTCGAGCTTACGCTGGAAGCGACGCCCATAAAGTCGGGTAGTTTCCAGTGGGTGAGTTCTTTAAACCTGTCGCATAACGAGAACCGGCTTGTTTCCCTGTCAAACAATGTCTTTAAGCTGGATTCCATTTTCTGGGCTTCTCCCGGCGGCCAGGGACAGACAGGCTCCCAGGTGCAGATCCTGAAATCCGGTTATCCCGTAGGTCAGTTCTTCACCTTTAAATATGCCGGCAAGAACGCGGCAGGCCTTTCCCAGTTCTATGATAAAACCGGCAAGCTGACCACGGCCCCGTTGAATTTCAGAGATTATTATTATGCGGGTAATGCGCAACCTAAGCTGCAGATAGGCTGGGGGAATACCTTTACCTACAAGAGGTTCGACCTGAACATCTTTGTCAGAAGCTCAATTGGCGCCAAGGTCATGAATGCCACTCTTGCCGATCTCAACAGGCCCGATGAAGTGACCAGCTACAACCTGCCCGTTTTTTCCACGAATGAGTCTCCGAAGGACATCAGCGCCTATATCTATTCGAATCGCTATGTGGAGAATGCCTCTTACCTGCGCCTGGACAATGTAACCCTGGGCTATAACTTTCCCGCTTTTTTCAGGGGAATGCGATCCTGCCGGCTATATGTCTCCGGTAACAACCTGGCCGTCATCACCGGCTACCGCGGCATCGATCCCGAAGTGTCCCTCGGCGGACTTACTCCCGGCCTCGACAATAAGGACTATTATCCCCGTACAAGAGCCTTCCTGTTCGGATTGAATGTAAACTTTTAAAAATTGAGATCATGTTAAGGTCAATTACCTATACGATACTATTGACAGGCACCTTCTTTTTTCTGAATGCCTGCACCAAGACAGACGTTCCGGTGGAAAGTGAACTGACACCGCAGAATTTCCCGAAGACGGATCAGCAGTACATACAGGCCGCCGGACCGGCCTACACCAACTTACGCGGAGCCTGGTGCCAATCCTACTGGATGACGCAGACACTGAGCACTGACGAGGCCATCCTGGTCAGCCGGGCAGGGGGCTGGTATGACGGCGGCCGCTATCAGCAAATGCACTATCACAACTGGACGCCGGACAACGCCCTTGTAAACGATGCCTGGAACTGGGGCTTCGGCACTATCAGCGCCTGTAACCAGATACTGGGCTTGTTTGCTTCCTCCCAGAGCACTCCCGCCAAGGCACAGATCGTCGCTGAGGTCAGGACCGTCCGTGCAATGATGTTCTTCTTCATGATGGACCTCTATGGCAATATTCCCGTTCCTACCACCTTCGGTGATAGTACCCTGCCCGTCCAGCAGAACAGGCAACAGGTATTCGCCTTCATAGAAAAAGAAGTGAAGGCCGTGCTTCCATCCCTTAGCCGGGCGACCGACATGAGCCAGTACGGCAGGCCCAACGTGTTTACCGCCTACGCCCTGCTCGCCAAATTATATCTCAACGCAGAAGTCTATACCGGCACCGCAAGGTATACGGATGCCGTTACTGCCTGCGACAGCATCATGCAATCCGGTAAATATGCTCTTGCCACCGACTTTGGGAAAATGTTCTATCCCGACAATGGCCCCCAGACACCAGAGTTCATCATGGCCATTCCCTATGACCATGCCAGCGCGCAGGGAGAGCAATATTCCTGGTATTCCCTGCATCCTGCCCTAAAGGCAAAGTACAATCTTTCGTACCGGCTGAGCAACCCCGTGAGTACCCTCCCGTCCTATTATGCCCAATTCAATGATTCCAATGACGTCCGTACCGCTCTTTGGCTCATCGGTAAGCAATCTGATTTTTCCGGCAGCCCGATCATCATCAATACCACCAAAGTAGGGCTCGATGCTACCTACACCGGCTCCGACGGCAGCGCACCTGTCGCCTGGCAGCTGAACTTCACCCCTGACGTGACCCTGGTGAATCCGGCTAAGTTCGATGCGGGCGGCGACGAACTGGCGAAGGAAAAAGGCATCCGCAATATCAAATACTATCCCGATGCCACGGCTACGGACCGCAATCAAAGCAATGATGTGCCCATTTTCCGCTATGCCGATATCCTGCTCATGAAGGCCGAGGCTCTTTTGCGCGGCGCGGCTTCCACTTATGGGCAAACGTCCCTGTCCCTGGTCAACACGCTGAGGACACAAAGAAAGGCAGCGGTCTATTCTTCCCTGAACCTGGATACCTTATTGAAAGAGCGAGCCCTCGAGCTTAACTGGGAGTGCTGGCGGCGAAATGACCTTATCCGTTATGGAAAGTTCGAGAATGCCTGGGGGTATAAAACAGATAATGACGTGAACAAGCGGCTTTTCCCCATTCCATCCTCCGAGCGAATACTTAATCCGGCGCTTGTGCAGAATCAAGGCTACTAATATTAATAGGCTATGCTAAACCAGAGGCTGGCTCAGTGATAAAACTGGGCCGCCTTTTTTTGCAAATGCTCTGACGGGGAACGTACCTACGCCTTTAAATTTTGGGGGAATGGCGCTAAAGAGAAATCCGTCTTCCGGTACCAAACTTAAGTTACAAAGATGTTCGACTATCAAAATCTCCGCCCCCAGCAATATGGTATGTGCAGGCCTGCTTTTCCCTCTTGTATCATCGATATTATGCGAATCTATTCCAACCAGCCTGACGTCGCAGCTCTTTAAATATTCCGCGCCCTCCTTAGTCAGATATGGATGGTTCTCATAATACTGCTCCGTATTCCAATAAGCATCCCAGCCTGTATACAGCAAGACTGCTCTGTTCCTGATCTCATGATTTTGAAGGTGTGCCACTGTAATAGCAAGTGATTCCTGGAATGGGATAGGTATGACGATGCCGTCAAGATCTGTAAAATAGGCCAGGTCAACCTCAGACAAATCCTTGCCATTTTCAAATCTATGAAACGGGCAGTCCAGATAAGTACCTGTATTCGTCACCATTTCAATCTTCCCAATCTGAAAGGTCGTTCCCTCCTCATATAGCGCCTTTGAAGCATCCCTGCTCAGATAATCACAAATTACAGGGGCAGGCAACCCTTTGTAGGTTACAAGCCCATTTTCTATGGTATGGCTTAAATCAATCAACAACCGGTCATTCTTTTTTTCGTTCACCGGCTTTCTTTTATGCGGTTCTTCAAAAATTTGTTTATTTAGGATTTTTGTGGAACCTACCATCAGCAGGCGCATATCACTTACAATATAGTCGGCAAGTTCTTTATCTGAAATATCGTCTCCTTCAATATCAAGTCTGAAGTCTTCACCTTTTATGCCTCCGCCATTGGTAAAATAAATCTCGAAATCGAATTTAGCCCTTTTGTCCATTGTCTTTTTTTTTAGTCACACAAGTAATTTAGTAATACAAAGGAAACGCTAAATATGAAATTCCAGCTTGATGTAAGTCAATTTACTTTAATTTTCCCGTCCTGACCCTGTTTGGCTGTAGCTTTATTTCCCGGAGGCATTATGTCCAAACCTTTGCTTGAAAGCTGTTGAAAAGTGTGAAAAGTTTTCAAACCCTACATTGTAATACACCTCCGAAGGTTTCTGTTTTTTTTCGGATATCAAATATTTTGCTTCATCGAGCCTTCTATCTTTAAGCCATTTCTCTGGTGTGGTGTTGAAAACAGTTTTAAAATCCCGTTTGAATGTTGATAAACTTCGTCCTGTAAGCCATGCAAATTCTGTAAGCGGAATATTGAACAGATAATTTGTATTCATGAACTTTTCCAAATCTATTTTATGTGGTTCACTTAAATCAAACAGGAACTGCTCAAGATTGTGGTTTGCATCCAAAAGTAATTCTATAGCTTCCTGGCTTTTTAAATCGGCCATTTTTGAACTCAACTTTTCAGGTTGATTAAAGTATGGCATTAACGAATCAAAATATGCCCTGATAAATTTATTTCTGCTCAGGTTAAGCATCAGGCTACCCGTATATTTTTCCTGTTTGATAATCTTGTTTTGTGTGGCATAAATCCTTAAAACCTCCTCCGTCAACTGTATGTTTACAGATTTAAACGGAGTTCTGTTTTCGTCCGGTATTTTTAAGGCTTTCAACAATACATTTCTTCTGACAATCAAAATCTCTTCTGCTTCAGATACAATCTTTTGATTACTGAATTGCAATTCCAGCCTCCCTGATACAATATACACGAGGGTATGCTCTAATGCTATTTGTTCTGTTGAGAAAGCCTTTTGCGTTTGGCAACTGAACAGAATATTATGACTGTTACTGCTTTCCATAAAGATAGGGTAGCACCTTTTATTTATCGCCTAATACCCGACAGTTTTGTATTCGCAGAACGAAGCTAATCCATATTCGGCAAATTCGCGGCCCACCCCGCTTTTTTTGTACCCGCCAAAAGGCGCTGAATAATCCGGCATTAATCCGTTTATGTAACATGCACCGGTTCTCACTTTTCGGGCTATTTCCATCCCCTTTTCAGAATTGTTGGTAAATACGCCACCGCTCAAACCGTATTCAGAATCATTGGCAATCTGAATAGCTTCTTCGACTGTCTCGTAAGGTATGGCCACCAATACAGGTCCAAAAATTTCTTCTCTGGCAATTCGCATCTTATTGTTTGCATCTACAAACAAGGTGGGCTTGATATACCATCCTTTTTCATACTCTGTGCCTGCTGGCTTACCTTTCCCTCCGGCTATAATTTTTGCTCCTTCTTTCAATCCCAAATCAATGTAGTTATTAACCCGCTCATACTGGGTTTCATTAAACACAGGCCCCAGGAAATTTTGGGGATTGGAAGGATCTCCGACCTTGATATTGTTGATAGCTGCGGCCAATGCAGTAGTAATTTCCTCATGCCTTTTTTTAGGAATGAGCAGTCTGGTTAAACCAATGCAAGCCTGGCCATTGTTACCAAATGCTTTAAATATCATGGTTTGTATCACGGTGTTTAAATCCGCATCCTCTAAAACAATACCGGCGGATTTTCCACCCAGCTCTAAACTGTAACGCTTCATTTGTGCACCGGAAATGGATGCAATGGATTGACCGGCACGGGTAGAGCCAGTAAAGGCAATTTTATCCACTTCTGGTTTTCCAACAAGATATTCGCTGATCTCCCTGTCTGCCGGCAAAATACTCAATGTACCGTTGGGTAATCCGGCTTCTTTAAACAATTCTCCTAATGCTATTCCATCTAACGCCGTTTCTGGTGTTGGTTTGAAAACAACTGTACAGCCTGCCAGTAAAGCGGGAATAATTTTCACCAATGCTGATTGCTGCGGTGCATTCCAGGGAATAATGGCAGCGACTACACCAATAGGCTCACGACGAATTAATAATTGGCTGTTCATCGCTCCTTGTTTTTTTACTTCCCAATCAAACTTTTCAGCAGCCCGGAGGTAAGCATTGGTTTGTTCTTCCAGTGATTGCTGTAAAGGTGTGGTAAAGGTAATGCTTGAAGCGTTTTCTTTTGTAACAAGTGTCGCGAATTCTTGTGCATATTGTTTGTGAATTTCATTGAAACGCCGGATAACCGACTGACGTTCCTGGGGTGTTTTTTCGGACCAAATGCCGCTGTCAAAAGTTTTTCGGGCAATGGAAACAGCCTTGTCTACATCTTCCTTTGCAGCCAAAACTGTATAGCCAACAACTGATTGATCGTGTGGTGAAACAACTGTCACTTTTGCATTTGATGAAGGCTCTACCCATTCGCCACCGATAAATAATTTGTGGTACTGAGTTTGGAACTTTTTTGTCATTGTATCCATAATGTTTTTGATTTTATAGAGCAAATTTCTGAATTAAACAATTAGTCAAATTTGCTCAAAAGGTCAAATTTGTTTGCTCAAAAGGTCAATATCAAATAAGTGAACTAAGTACTGGAAGCGGTTCTTTTTGATATATTTGCTAATTCCTGGTACTTATCGTTGGTTATGCTCCATGTTGGGTGCCACAAGAAAAGTAGATATATAAGATCACAAAAACTGGTTTGAAGAAAAGGTAACAATGTGGAAACCCAATGAGACGCAAACAATCGGATAGCGGCATAAAAAAAATTTTCGCACGACTTAAATCTTGCACTGAAATAAAATAATTTTATCTATGGCATACAGCGAAAAATTGGCAAATAGAATCCGTGAACGGCTTGCCGGCCTTCCTAATGTCGAGGAAAAGAAAATGATGGGAGGGCTCACTTATATGTATAATGGGAAAATGTGCGTCGGCATTATCAAAAACGAATTGATGTGCCGGATTGATCCTGCCCTTCACGAAATGGCAATTAAAAAAATAGGTTGCAGGACAATGGACTTTACCAATCGCCCAATGAGTGGTTACGTATTGGTTGATGAAAGTGGCATGAAGACCCAAAGCGATTTTGATTACTGGATTAGCCTTGCCTTGGACTTCAACAAGAAAGCGAAGTCCGCCAAGAAGAAAAAATAACTCTTCTCTATACCGCTGATATGTAGGATTGGCAAAGGTTTTAGCGGGCCAGAAATTGGAAAAGCCTCCGAAAATGGAGGCTTTTTAAAACGTTCCCAAACAAAGAATGGAAGAGCTAACGAAGAAGGCCTATAAATTCATTTTATTCTTTTTATACTTCAAGGTTGAGGAAGCCACTCCATAATCTTCCGGCAATGAAATAAGTGAAATTTTACTGAAACCAATACGAATTAGCGCCATGTGGTGAATGGCATGTTCCAGGTTGTAAGCTATTTCCCGGAAATAATTGGTTGGCAATTTAATGAGTTCATCACTGTTTTTATTAAAACCTGCTTCCAGCATTAATTCCTTATTTTCAGTAAACAGGCATTTTGTAATATCACTCATTACATTTATGGCCGCCTTATGTGAAGTTTCAATGGTTATATCTCTTTTTCTTTTTTCATAGTTCACAACCCCGGTGGAATAGCCTTCCTGTAAGCAAACAAACATTTCCACCACATGTCTCACATGCTGCCCGATCGTAGCCCCCAAAAGCGTATCGATCTTACAGCAGTATTGTTCATCGGATAACTTAACCAGTGAGTCTTCTAATTGCTGTAAAATTATATAAACAGATTGTTGAATAGTCATTGTTGCTTAAATTTAATATTTACATCCCTATCCGGCATCTCTTTCCAATTCTACATCCACGGCCAGCACAATCAGATTATGAAGTTGAAATACGTTCTTATACTTCTTATGACGTGCAGATGTCCGTTTCCTTACACATCATTGATTCAAGCAATGCTAAACTAATTATAAATGCGATAAAATTTCCCGTACGGAAGCCCTTTTCCTGTAATATTGAATTTCGCAATATGCCTACTCATCCCCTTTTTCGTAAGCGGCAGTATAGGTAACCTCAATATCATCCGCAACATTATTTTTTTTGCTTCCCTTGGGCTTCCCTACTCCATAAGAACCAATATCTTTCACGAGAAACTTAGAAACTACGGTTACTTTTCCATTATTTATTTCAACGGTTGCTTTTTCTGTTATTGGTTTTGTTGTCCCCCTTATCGTAAGGTCGCCTGCAACAACAGCTTCATATTTGCCGTTTTTAGAAAAATCAATGGCAGACACGTTTGTTATTTTCCCCTTTAAGATAATCCGGGGAAATTGTTTCGAATCCATGAAGTTTGAATTATTGAAATGTTCCTGCATCAAAGCCTTTTCAAACTGAAAACTTTGCACAGGAACTGAAATGGCCACATCCCCACTCCCTGGGTTAATAATCCCTGTAACGGTATTATTGGTTGCAATGATATCTTCCGCGGTAGTATGGGAAAAAATAATTGCCTGCCCGGTCCTGGCTACATATTTCGTTTGTGCCGTAACGCTTAATACTGCCATAGCAGCAAAAGCAATAGAAAGGAAAACCTTTTTCATATTTGTTGTTTTTAGTGTTGACATGCAGGAAACAAAACACTTCAGAAGTATTATCCTTTAACAGTTTCTTTACCTGATCACATTTCGTATTGACTACATTCATTGCATTCAAAAGATCCTACACGAAAATATTGATTACTGATAGAAGTAAGAATTATACTGAAGATGGGTGGATATCCCAGCCATTCGACCTGAGCAAAAGAGCTACCGTAATTCCATAAATAATATGCCCCAGAACGCTTCCAATCATCAGTAAAGCCATTGAACCTCCCGGTTGTGGCATATTCGCCTCTCCAAAAATGGCGCCCAAAATGGGGAAAGCTATTTGAGCAACGATAAATACAACAATACCATAAACAACGCCTCTTGCCATTCTATTGACAATTTTCTTCAACCAGTTGTTAAAAAGGAAAACATAACCGGCAGCAAACAGGATCCCGATTAAAAAGTGCATGACCCATCCGGCAGTTACAGGTAGCCGCATCATCGCAGCAAGCATGTTCGGCGGGCTCATTTTAGGCATTCCCATCGCACTTCCCAATACCATCAAAAGGGTCATTACGCCCGTGGCAGCGATGCCAATAATAACTGATTGTTGAATTTTCGTCAGCATGAGCTTTTATTGATTTAGACGGATTATTGTCAAATTCCTGACATTTCATGTAGACTTTTTTATGGGCAATAATAAAACAGGCTAGCTCATTCCCTGCAACAGGTGTATAAATTCGGACTGGAGCGCCTTTGTTTTATCCTTTGCATACCAGGTGTGGAGTTCTTCTTCAAACGCATCCCAGCTTTTACCGGCAGGGGTCTTTTTCCAATTTTTCAGTAATTCTTGTGCTGGCGTCGGTCGAGGCCCCCAAACAAACGCTTCTTTACCCAGTGTTTCATCGACTGCTAACAATTTGGGTATGGCCCGGGCGCCATTGGTCAGGTATTTATCCATCAATTCCGGATTTTCATCCCGCAGTAGGATATATAATTTAATCTTTTCCGGATTTAACCTGGCTATCTCAGCAATTACCGGAAGGATCTGGGCACTATCGCCACACCAGGGTTCAGTAAGTACGATCCAGGTATAGGTATGCCGGATTTTTCCGACTGCTTTTTTTAGTTCCGGGTCCAGCGGGATAGTCTTGTGCAAGCGCTGCGTCCTTGCCCAATTTAATCTTGTAAATTCCACTAACGCTTCTGAGGCATCGGGGGTGCTGCTTTGGAGGTTTTCAGCCCAATGCTTAAAGGCCTTTAGATAGCTTTCATAAGTATATAAGCCAAGTTCTGTTGCTAAGGTTGCCATACTTTCGTTATTTTATCTTTTTTGAGAGACCGTACCTGCCAAAATCGATCAATTGTTTTGGCTTCATATATCCCTGTGTGTAAGTCACTATTTTGCCTTCTGCATCCGTGATAATTAAAGTAGGATAAGCATCTACCCGGTATTGTTCAGACAATTCCGGCCCGACGCCTTTTTCCATGTCAATGGCTACATTAATAAAGTTCCTGTTAAAGAATTCTCCGGCCTCTTTATCCGGGAATGTGTTTTTCTTTAACAATTTGCAGGGGCCGCACCAGGAAGCATACGCATCCAGGAATATGAATTTGTTTTGTTTCCTGGCCTCCTCTAAAGCTTTACTCCAGTCTGATTCGATGAACTGTATACCTTGCCCAGCCACATTGCTGCTACTTCCCTTATTACCAGCCTTATTCCTTGTCGGCATGAACGCAAATACCAGGATAGCAGCGATCACCAACATGCCGGATATCAAAATTTTCTTTCGCATATTTTTCTATTATTGACTATTAATCTTTACTTTCCTTACAATTATTTTGTGGGTTTCAACGTCTTTTTTAAGGCCTTAAGGCCGCACAATTGCATATTTCATTAGTATTCAATTGAGTAGGCTATTATTGTCAGGAAAAATTAACGGGTTTACTGCCAGTTTTTGGCGCCTGCCATTCCCTTTCTCTGAATGGTGCATCGACCTGTGTATCAAAAATATGATTGGAATAATTACTGAGTGTTTTAACTGCAATAGCAAGTATTATCGCTAGTATATGCTGTTCGGAATATCCGGCCTTTAAAAAAGTTTCTGCGTCTTTAGTTGAGGGGCGTCCGCGTTTACTGACCATAGCACCGGTAAAAACCGACAATTCCTTTAACTTTTCATCGGATATCTCTCCATCATTTCTTATAGCATCAGTAACGACTATCGGCAGTTTGCTCATCTTATCGGCTATTACGCTATGTGCCGCCATGCAATACTCACAGCCGTTCTCTCTACTGATGGTCAGAAACACAATCTCCTGTTCTGCAGGAGTAAACCCGCCCTCTTTCCGGAATAGATTGTATCCTGTTCCATAGGTTTCGAGCATAGCTGGAAAATTGGCCATATTTGCATACATGTTGGGGATCATACCCGTTTGCTTCTTCGCACTTTCCAATAATGCTTTGGCCCTTTCATTATCGCTATTTACGGTGATTGGCGACAATGAAATCTTGTAATTGTCATTTTGATTATCCATATGTATTCATTTTTAGCAAGATGATGGAAAAGTATGATTCATAGCCTTCACCAGATCACCGAATTTCAGCTTGCGCAACAACTCAGTTTTGCTACGTCTTTACCAAAAGTGATGGCCGCCAATTTTATTCCTTCGCCTAATGTTAAATAAGGATGGAAACTTTGAGCTAGATCAGTTACGGTAATACCATACTTAATAGCTAAGCTCAATTCCATGATCAGCTCCCCACCTTCCGGCGCTACTATTCTTGCACCAATTAATTTATCTGTTTCTGTACTGCGTATCAGTTTGATAAAGCCTCTTATATCGTTTGCTGCCATGGCCCGGGGTATATCTTTCAATTCCAGTTTGGATACTTCAAAAGGAATATTTCGAGCAGCTGCCTGTGCTTCGTCCAAACCAACACCGGCCACCTGCGGGTCGGTGAAAACTACCCAGGGTAGGGATGAATAATCCACCCTAAGTTCAGAACCGGTGAAAGCATTTTCAACAGCAATTTTCGCTTCATAAGCCGCGGTGTACACATAGGCTGGTGTATTGGCAACATCTCCCACAGCATAAATGTGCAGCAGGCTGGTTTCCATCAATGCGTTTACCTGTATATGGCCACTTTTGGTCAATTGCAGACCAATTTTATCCAAACCGAGATTTTGCGTATTGGGTTTTGTTCCTGTTGCTACTACCACCTTCCCAGGTTCTGTAATTTGAGTAAAGGAACCATCGGGGCATTTGCAATAAATGATAGTATCGTTACCTGATTTTTCAAATTTAACAGCACGGAAGTTTGGAAGGATTTCGATACCTTCATTACGCATGTTTTTTTCCAATTCCTGGCTAATATCGGGAGTTTGTGTACGCAATACACGGTCTGTAAATTCAATGATGCGGACTTTTGTGCCGAGACGGTTATAGGCCATTGCAATTTCAAGTCCTATATATCCAGCACCCATAATGGTGATGCTTTGGGGTTGTTCTTCCAAATCAAATAATGATACATTGGTGAGAAAACCTGCTTCTTTCAGCCCTTCAATATCGGGAACATTGGTAGTGGCTCCCGTTGCAATAATAAATTTTATAGCCGTGTACTCGTCTTTACCGTTTACCAATATAGTTTTTTCATCTAAAAATTCGGCCCATCCTTCGAGCATTTGTAAGTTTTCAAAATCATTCACCACATCCATATATTTTTTTTGCTGCAACGTTTTCACCAATTGTTTTTTATCTCTTATCACCTGTGCAAAATCAATGTCAAACCCTTTGGGTTTTATTCCTGCAAAGTTGGAATGTGAAGCATGATAAGCTGTTTCAGCAGCACGAATAAGCGTTTTAGAAGGTACACATCCCACATTCACACAAGTGCCGCCAAAGGGTAATCCGCTATTTACCATCAGGGTAGTTAAACCCAATTCATTAGCTTTAATAGCAGCAGAAAAGGCGGCAGAGCCACCACCGATGATGATTAAGTCAAAATGGTTCGTTTTAATATTGGGTAATCCATTATTGTTCGCTTCTTTTGCCCGGTAATTGGGTGTTTGATTGATAGCGCCGATGATATCGTCTTTTGAAATAACATCCGGATTGTAGGTAAGTTCTCCTTTGCCGGATGCATAACTTACTTTTTTTGAAAGAATACCTTTCTTCTTTTCCAGCAACCGTTCAATACTTACTGCACAATGGTCGCAGGTCATGCCGGTAATGTCGAGTGATATTTTTTCTTCCATTACAGGATAGCCGTTATTGTTTCCAGCTTCCGGGTTTAACATTTTTTTTAAAAAATTCATTTCTTATCTTTTTTTCTGATTAATGTTTTTAGCTCCTGATACTATCAGGACTGCTAATAAAATACCGCAACAAACAAAATGAACCCACATAAAATAATTTTCGTCAACTCCTTTTTTATCCTTTGCTGCAACATGTTTTTGTTTCGTTTGCCGATACTGTTTTTTTGTCTTTGCTTTTTATCACATCAGCTTTATAGCCCGCCTTTTCTACCACGGAAATAATTTCTTTTTCGGAAATTTTTGAAGCATCATATTTTATCGTTGCCACATCTCCCGGGTATTTTAAGTGTAACAGTTTTCGGTTCCGCGCTAATATTAAACTGCGATTGCTTAATGGTTTTATCTGCGACATTTGCTTTACATACACCGCATCCACATACATTTGCAGCGGCCATTAAAACTATGGCGCCTAAAAAGACGATAATATTTTTCATGTTAAACATTTTTAATTGGGTGATTGATTTTTACAAGCATCGGTGCAGGTATGCCCTTTCTCGCCATGAGCATATACATGATTGCCGTTTTTGCAGGCATCCGTACATACATGGTCTTTTAGTGCTGCAGTAGTTGTCTTGCCCGTACTGTCAGTTGCCGGATGCTGTGCCATGTTTTTATTTTTAATTGATTATTGAACAGGTTTTGTTTCCATTACTTTATATCCTGTTTCATTTACAGCATTCACAATAGCCTGTTCACCGGTTTTTGAATTATCAAATTTTACGGTGCTGCTGCCATTTTTGTACTCTGTTTTATACTCCAATACCCCGGGTGCTTTTGACAACGCCAGGTTGATGGTTTCTGTACAGGCTTCACATGTCATACCTTTGATATTCAGCCTCAATTGTTGAATGCTGCTTTTATCCACCACTATTATTTCCTTCTTTTCAGCCTTGGGATAGAAAATATGAGAATACTTTGGAAAGGCCATCAGCAGAAAGGCCAATACTGTTACTATACCCAGGAAGGTTTTAGTTTGCCAGAAAGAAGGTTTATTTTCTTCACATGCACAATCTATATCGGCCTTCCCTGGTTTTAATTTCTGATACCAGGCAAATGCAAGAACGGCAACAGTTAAGCCAATAAGGTATGGGCGATACGGTTCCAGCCATGAAAAAGTAGAAGCAATACCTGTTGCGCCGCTGAACAAAGCTAAAACGGGTGTAATACAGCATAAAGAAGCGACAGCAGCAGTGAGCAACCCTGCTATCCATGTTTTACTGTCAGATTTTGTTGTACTCATACTAATTCTGATTTTGCGTTTAACTCATTAATAAATTTGAACAATGACCGAAGCATTTTCAGGTGCTCTGACTTTAAAGAATAAAAAATAGTTTGTCCTTCTTTTCGGCCCCCGATAATACCGCCATCTTTCATTTTGCGCAGGTGCTGCGAAATGGCGGGAATGCTCATGCCTAATATATCGCTTAAATCGCATGGGCATAGTTCCTTTTCTTCTTCCAGAAGGTAAAGGATTTTAAGTCTTACATCATTGCCAGCTAAAGACAGTACGGCAGACATCTGAGAGAAAGCAGTTTCTGTATTTTCAACCTTTTCTTTACAGGTTTTTATTTGAACCGGGTCGGCATATAAACGGATACAGGTAGTCATTTTTATTTTGATTTGAAACAAAGATATACATTAAATAATTATTTAAGCAAATACTTAAATATATAATTGTTAAAAAATTCCCTTTAGGAAGGGGCATTGAGTACATTCCCAGACACACTAACCATTAAAAAAACTTACAGCTATTTTATTTCCTGCCTGAATTTATTGATACCTGCTTCCAAAAACTGAGTATAAGTACTCACAATGGGTGAGTACCCCTCTGATATAGATAATGTATTTCCAGTCGTGTCTAATATCACATAATACGGTTGTGAATTGTCGTATCAGTCAGGTCTATAGTTTTCTTAAACGTTGCAATATTTGGAAAATACCTAAGAGTAATATTAAAACTGCTGTCAAACTTTTCAATCAGTTTACCTGAATCTGTCGTGCTTCCGGAAACTGTGAACATATTGCTTGGTTCAACCGTAACAATGGTTTTTTGCGGCCCTCCGTCCTGCATATTGGAAGAATATATATGCCAGCCCGGATCAAGGCTTGCTGTTGACACTACCCGCAATTGCTTATCCGATATTTTCTCAACCGAGTATTTCCATTTTGCATGATCCTCAACCTGCGCAAAAGAGATAAAAGTTGCGGTAATACTTAAGAAAATAAATGAAAGCCTTTTCATGTTTTAAAATGTCATTTTATTAGATTTTCCCAACTGCTTCAGTGATTGACTGCCTAATTTGCTCCAAAGGGTTAGCCACACTTAATCGATTGATTATCTGCCCCGTAGCCGGATTTATAAGGATTATTACCCCTGTGGCTACCTCCTTTTTCGATAACTCATAAACACCTGCTGCTTCTAATTTGGGCTTTGATCTGGCTTTCGTTCTTTTGTTTGTTATGTCATTAATTACCACTTCAATATTGTTCGATGAAGAATAGGCGGGAACCAATTCATTCCTAATTTTTCCCTCGTTTGCCCGGCACGTGGGACACCAATTGGCCCTGGTGATCAGAACTACTAATTGTTTGTTGGACTGAGAAAACACTGCTGAGAATGATAAAAGGGATAAAGCGAGGAATAGGAATGCTTTTTTCATGTGTTGATTTTCGGATGGAGACGGATAAAAAAACAAATGCTTACAATGAATGGGTAGGGTATAACATTTCTTTAAGAATAATGGATGTTTTAAACATTAAATTATTTTTTTTGTAAGGCAACGAACAATTTTGCGTCTACATACTGGACCGCTTTGATCACCGGGTAAAGCAATCAAATATGTGTACAGTATCATATATTCCATTAAATAAAGGAGCCATCCTTACCTCTAACCGTGACGAGCATATAAGCCGGGAGATAGCCATATACCCGGATTTTTATGTCTTGAACGGTAAAAACCTGGTTTTTCCGAAAGATGCCAAAGCCGGGGGCACCTGGTTTATCAGCAATGAACAGGGAGATACAGGAGTGTTGCTTAATGGTGCATTTGAAAAGCATATTCCTGCACCAGGGTATCGTAAAAGCCGGGGGCTTGTTCTGCCGGAAATATTCCAATGGGATTCGCCGTTTCAGGCGTTAAAGGGATATGACCTGTCAGGCATTGAGAATTTCACCATTATTCTATGGGAACGGGAGCAACTGAGAGAAATAAAATGGGATGGCAAAGGCCTTCGTTCAAGAATACTTGACCCCGGGAAAGCACAAATGTGGTCCTCTGTTACCCTATATGATGAAAATATGATTATTGAAAGGCTGGGTTGGTTTAACGATTGGGTTCAATCCCATGAAGCTGTTACGCAGCAGGACATCCTGAATTTTCACGCCAATACCCACATCAATAATAAAGAATACGGGTTGCGTATTACGAGGGACAATAAAATTTCGACAACCAGTATCACCTCGCTTTCCCTAGACAATAAAAAAGCAACACTATACCATAAGGATTTTATCCAAAATATTGAATCTACCCTTGAATATAATTTATTACTGATACGTCATATTACCTCACCAACAATAAACAATAGCGAAATTGTTCAAAAGAATTAAATCTATTCCCTTTTTTATCCGGTTGCTCCATTGGGAATATTGGCCATTCCATATAGTTTACTTTCCAATTTACCCGGTATGGGTATGGTATTGTATTAAAGCCCGGTCATTCTTCTTTTTTGGAGCTTCCAATCCAACTATTAGGAATGGCGGTTTTCTGATGGAGTCGAAAAAAGAAATATATGACCTTATCCCGGATCGATATAAGCCTCTTACTCTATTCTTTGCCGTCAACACCTCTCTTAACAAGGTGATAAGTTCGATCAGAAACCATGATTTGAAATATCCCCTAATTATTAAGCCTGATATTGGTATGCAGGGAAAGGCGGTTATAAAGGTGTACAATGAACGTGAATTGAGTCATGCTGTTTCGCGGTTTACAGTGAATTATATTATTCAGCCTTTTATTCCTTATCCCAAAGAGATGGGTATATTTTATGTACATTACCCGGAAGATAAGAAGGGCAGAATTACCGGGATAGTCGAGAAAGAATTTCTAAAGGTTATTGGAGATGGCGTTAGTTCAATAGAGCAATTGCTGAATCAGGATCCCCGCTACATTCTTCAAATCCCTGCACTGCGCAAATCGATGGCAGCGATGATGCATACTGTTCCCGGAAAAGATGAAGAACTGGTTTTAGTTCCTTATGGCAACCATGTACGAGGTTCTTTGTTTTTGGATCATACGGAAAAGAATAACAGCAAGCTGGAGTTACTCATTGATAAGGCATGTCAACTCATTGATGGATTTTATTATGGCCGCCTTGATATTCGATATAAGTGTTTTAAAGAACTGATAGAAGATAAGAACTGGTGCATCATAGAACTGAATGGAGCCGGCAGCGAACCTACTCACATGTATGACCCGAAACATTCTTTGTTTTTTGCATGGAAGGAAATTATCAGTCACTGGGGGATGTTATACAAAGTATCTATGCAAAACAAAACAAACGGAGCACAATTTATGTCTTTTGCTTCCGGAAAAGCGATGTTTAAAGAGAACAGGGCCTATCTCAGGAAATTGACGGATATACATTTTTATCCAATATAAAAATGCTGAGCGCTGGAAATTAAAAGCAGGTTAGCAATTTTATTTTACGGAATAAATGACCAAGTATAACGATATAAAAAAGGTATTCAAAGTATTTTTTGCAGGCATATCAATCAGCTTTTTGGGCTCATTGCCTTTAGGCACTATGAATATTACCGTCACCAATATTTCAATACGGCAAGGAACGCAAGCGGGTTTAGTATATGCGTTTGGTTCTATGATAGTTGAAATAATTGTGGTGCGCATTGCGCTAACGGGCATGAGTTGGTTGACCAAGAGACATAAGATATTTCGCCTGCTTGAATTTTTCACAATAGGGCTGATGTTGGCACTTGCTTTCGGTAGTTTTGTTGCAGCTTACAATATGAAGCCTTTTGCAAACACATTGCCCGGGAATATTGTATCACCATTCTGGTCCGGCGCTTTTATGAGTGCTATCAATCCTTTGCATATCCCTTTCTGGTTGGGGTGGAGCACTCTTCTGATGAATAAAAATATTCTGTTACCAAAACCTGATCATTATAATTTGTACATAACTGGTATTGGCGCCGGGACAATATTAGGCTTTATGGTATTTATATATGGCGGGAGTTATTTCGTTTCACAAATTACAAAGCATCCATATATTCTCAACTGGATAATTGGTATTGTTTTGCTAGCTACTGTTATATTACAGATAAAAAAAATCACATCCTTACCTGCATCTGTTCGATATGGGAAAATGCTGAAATCGTCTTAATTTATCCTTTAGCGTTACTCCTTTGACCTGAAATCTTATGATAAGTGATCCTCAAGCATTTTTTCCATTCTTTTTTTAGCATATTCAGGTAAATCATCATCACCGTGAATATGTCTGCTTTCTTTCCCTATTTTCGAAGTTTGCTTTTCAAATTTCTTGCAAAGGGAACACATGAAAGTATGTATGGATAAATTAATTCTTCCCATAAAAGAGAGCTTCCCTTCCTCCTTTTTTGCCATCAGAAACGTTGCTTCCTGACAATTGATCATCAAATACCTCATTATAATTTTTTTCATATTCCTCAGTTTTTTAACCATTGCTTTTCGACACAATCCCGCATTTGGAGCCTGGCCCTATGGATCAGGACCCAATAGTTAGACGAACTTATATTTAATACCTTACAGATTTCGTCAGAATCCAAATCTTCCATATATTTAAGAGTGAATACTTGCTGCTGCAATGCTTTCAAATGATCTTTACACCAGTTAATTATCTTTTGAATTTCCTTCCTTTCCGTCGGATTGTCTGATGCATACCAATCTTTAGGCTTCCTGTTTTCGACCCAATTGCCTTCCTCGTCAAACCAAACATTCTCAAATACCTGTAAATCAGGCATTTCTACCACTGACAGCCCAGTCGCTTTTTTCCGGTAATGATCAATTATCTTATTTTTTAGAATGGTAAACAGCCAGTTTTTTTCTGAGGCCTCGCCTTTATAGCCATCCAAACCCTTCAATGCGGCCAAAAATGTATCCTGAACCAAATCTTCTGCGATGACTTTATCATTTACCCTTGGCAAAGCATATTGATACAACATATCTCCATAAAGTTCCAACCACTTCTGGGGGTTAGCCTTAATTGTCTGTTTTTCTATCACTTCCATTTTTTTTCTTTGTAAATATAAAGAAATGTACCCGGGTTTGATATTGCGGCATTTAATCCGAAATGATTTTTTTAACAACCGACTTGTAAGGTGGTGCGTCTTAGCCCGTCTATGTTCCTAAAAGACATAGATGAGTTTGGACAAATCAATTTATATGAGAAAAAAAACAATGAAACGAATTGGAATAATAATTCTTTCCGGGGTCATCATAGTAGCCGGCATTGTCGCTTTTATGTGGTTTAAGCCCCGCCGCAATGTGCAGGCAACAACGGCATATGCTGAGCTAAAAGTGCAGGATCTGGTAAATCAATTTTCAGCGGATGTCGCCGGGGCAAATGCAAAATACCTGGCAAGTGATGGTAATTCCAAGGTCTTGATAGTGATAGGCCGCATCAGTAATATTTCAACCAATCAAAATGGGGATAAAGTAATAGTTCTAAAAGATCCGGGAGCCAAAGTTGGTGTTAGTGCCACTTTTACGCCCCAAACGAGCCCGGATGCAGAATCTGTAAAAGTAGGTGATATGATCAGGATCAAAGGAGCAATAACAGCCGGCAACCGGTATGACCCCGACCTTGATTTATATGAGCATGCCGTTTTGGTGCAATGTGATATTGTAAAATAAACGGATGAGAAACGTTATGTAGAAATATACAAATCTTTTCTTTTCAGCAAAGGCCCAATCGAAGGCCGCTGAACCTAAAATCTATGCGGTAATTAATAAGGCAGATTGGTGCCCGGTTTGCCTGGCAAAGTTGTAAATCAAATTAGTGTATCCAAGCCTTCGCAAGAAATAATTAAGGAAATTACCGCGGCGCAGAGCTAAGTTTGACTATGAATGTTAAAGAAAGCTGATTCTTCGGTAAATTTTTCAATCGCCTTAACTTGAACTTTCAATACTTTCG
>WNFI01406879.1_pt1 | contig 156384 bp, 119 predicted proteins | sample 5400471 | NCBI WGS metagenome assembly WNFI01 (sample SAMN13153348, study PRJNA577476) | soil metagenome | isolation source: 100 cm saprolite on Douglas fir-dominated hillslope | place: USA:California | collected 2013-09-17
CGGTTCAGTCCAAGCTCCGTCGCCAGATACAGCCGGCTCATCCCGCCGCCGGCGAGCTCGTGCTCGATGCGGTAGGTGTCGCCGAGGGCGTCCTGTAACTGGGAGATCAGGAAGGTCACACCCGAGAATGTGTCGTCGCCCCCCGGCTTTGGTTAGCCGGGGGACGAATCGTGCGACATCTCAACCACGAGGATCGCGTAACGCGAGCGGGAGCGGAATAGCGAAATAGCATGTCTCAGCTCTTAGCTTGGAGCACGAAGCTCAGGCTCGAGCTCAGGACCGGGGTAGCGTGAGCGAGGGGCGAATGGGTGATGTGGAGTGGGCCAGCGACGCCAAAGGCGCGACGGGGTGATGGGCTCGGCCCATCGCCCCTCGTCGACTTGGGCGAGCGAGCGCCCACCTCCACACACTCATCGCCCCGAGCGACCGAGCCAACCGCCTGCTCTCTTTTCGTGTCACACCTGTATGCTCGAAACTCTCAGGCAGGACATCCGCTACGCCGTCCGTGGGCTCCGCGCCAACCCCGGCTTCACCACCGGCGTCGTGCTCACCATCGCCCTCGGCATCGGCGCCAACGCGGCGATGTTCGGCATCGTCGATCGGATGCTCTTTCGACCGCCGCCCTACCTGATCGACCCGTCGAGCACCCACCGCCTCTACCAGACGACGATCAATCGCGGCAAGGAGTTCACCAGCAACTTCGCCAACCAGTACGCCCGCTACCGCGACGTGGTCCGGTGGACGACCTCGTTCTCGCGGACGGCGGGGATGACCAACCGCCAGGTCTCGGTCGGCGTCGGCGACGCGGCGCGCGAGATGTGGGTCGCGAGCGTCTCGGCGAGCTTCTTTGGCTTCTTCGACGCCCCGCCCGTGCTCGGCCGGTACTTCACCTCCACCGAGGATTCGATTCCGAATGGAAGTCCCGTCGCGGTGTTGAGCTACGCGACCTGGCAGATGCAGTATGGCGGGCGGCGCGACGCGCTGGGCTCCCGCGTCCAGATCGGACCGGCCATCTATACGATCATAGGAGTCACGCCACGCGGCTTCGTCGGCACCTGGCCGAACACTCCGCCAACCTACTTCACGCCGATCACCACCTACGCGTCGGTGCAGGCCGCCTCATTCGGTTGGCTGGGAAAGAAGAACTGGTGGGAGACGTATCAGTGGGGATGGATGCAGGCGATCGTGCGGCGTAAGCCCGGCGTGAGCATCGAGCGCGCCAACGCCGACCTGACCGCGGCCTACATTCGCAGCTACGAAGCGCAACTCGTCGAGAATCACGGCGGAACGCCGACCAAGGTCGCGCATCCACGCGCCTTCGTCGGCTCGATTCTGCCCGAGCGCGGACCGAACGAATCGAGCGTCGCCAAGGTGGCGACGTGGGTCGGCGGCGTGGCGCTCATCGTGCTGCTCATCGCGATGGCGAATGTCGCCAACCTGCTGCTCGCGCGCGCGCTGCGGCGGCGGCGCGAGATCGCGCTTCGACTCGCACTTGGGATCTCTCGCGCACGGCTGCTCTCGCAGCTCCTCACCGAAAGCGTCGTCCTCGCCGTCCTCGGTGGCGCGGCGGGAGTGCTCGTCGCGCAATGGGGCGGTGCCGCGCTTCGCGCCGGACTGCTGCCATCGACCGCGCCGATTCCGGCGCTGCGCGATCCACGGACCTTGATGTTCACCGGTATCGCCGCGCTCGCGGTCGGCATTCTCACCGGCGTCGCGCCGCTGCTCCAGGCAGGGCGCGCCAGCCTCACCAACGATCTCCGCTCCGGATCGCGCGAGGGAGCCTACCACCGGTCGGCGGCGCGCATCTTTCTCCTCGTGTTTCAGGGCGCGCTGTCGGTGGTGCTGCTCGTCGGCGCCGGCCTGTTCGTCCGCAGCCTGCGCAACGTCGAGGCGGTACGGCTCGGCTTCGACGTCGATCCGATCCTCAGCGTCAATCTCAACATGCGCGGCGTGAAGCTCGACAGCCTCGAGCGCATCGCGCTGCGGCAGCGGGTCGTCGCCGCGGCGAGGACGGTGACCGGCGTCGAGCACGTGACGGTGACCAACTCGCTGCCCTTCTGGAGCCACTGGAGCACGAACCTCTTCGTCGACGGAATCGATACCGTGAGCAAGCTCGGGCAGTTCGAGCTCAACGCCGTGTCGCCCGACTACTTCGCGACGATGGGGACGCGCGTCATGCGCGGGCGCGGCTTTACCGATGGGGACGGCGCCACCGCGCAGCGCGTGATGGTGGTGAGCGAGGGAATGGCCAGGCGGATCTGGCCCGCCAAGGACGCGCTCGGCCAATGCATTCGCGTCAGCGCCGACACCATGCCCTGCACCTACGTGGTGGGCATTGCCGAGAACATCAAGAACCAGAATCTCTCCGACGACCCCGGCTACTACTACTACATGCCGGCCGTGCAGTACGCGCCGGCGCAGGGCGACCTGCTCGTGCGCACCCGCGGGCGGGCCGCGCCATACTCGGAGGCGGTGCGGCGCGCGCTCCAGCGCGAGATGCCCGGCGCGGCGTACGTGAGCATCACGCCCTTCTCGGAGGTCGTCGGGCAGCAGGTGCAATCGTGGAAGTTGGGGGCGACGATGTTCACCGCGTTCGGCATCCTCGCGCTGGTGCTGGCCGCGATCGGCCTGTACAGCGTGATCGCCTACAACGTCGCGCAGCGCACGCACGAGATGGGTGTGCGCGTCGCGCTCGGGGCGCAGGCGGCGGACGTGATTCGCATGGTGGTGCGCGAGGGCGCGATGCTGGGCGGCATCGGGGTCGTCGCCGGCACCGCGGCGGCGTTGGTTGCCGGGCGGTGGGTCAAGCCGTTGCTCTTTGATGTGACGCCGACGGACCCCGCGGTGTATGTGTCGGTAATTGTTCTGCTGCTCGGCGTGGCGGTGGCGGCGAGCTGGGCGCCGGCGCGCCGCGCGGCGCGGGTGGACCCGCAAGAAGCGCTGCGCTCCGAATAGAGCTCTCGCTCCAGCTCGAGCGCGCGCTATGAGCTCAGAAATGCTATTTCGCTATTCAGCTCCTGCTCGCGGTACGCGTGCCAGCTGTCTACGTAACGCGAGCGTGAGCTGAATAGCAGAATAGCATATTTGAGCTTTTGGCTCGAGCTCGAGCGCGAGCTCGAGCCATTCATGGCCGAGCTGGTGACAGCGGTTGTATGATGTGTTGTCGAGTCTCAATGCCGATGCCAGAATCATGGAGCGACTACCGCGCAAGCGAACAATCGCCGAGCTTCGATTCGCCGAGCGAGCCGACGAGCTGACCAAGCTCGGGCTCGAGGAGCGTTTCGAGCGGATCTACTCGACGAATCTCTGGTCGGACGCGGAGTCGCGCTCGGGCGTCGGATCTCGGCTCGACTCGACGCGAGTGCTGCGCAGGGAGCTGCCGAAGGCGCTTCGCCAGCTCGACGCCCGTGTGCTGCTCGACATCCCCTGCGGCGACTTCACGTGGATGGAGCAGGTTGACCTGAGGGGCATCGAGTACATCGGCGGCGACATCGTAGCGTCGATCGTGGAGCGGAATCAGCGGCTGCACGCGGACAAGGCGCGGCGCTTCGTGCAGCTCGACCTCACCCGGGACGCCCTGCCCGACGCCGACGTCCTGCTCTGCCGGGACTGTCTCGTCCACCTTGCTCATGTGAACATTCGGCGTGTCTTGGCAACCGTTGCGCGCTCGAACATTCGGTTCGTGCTCATGACGTCGTTTCCGGGGCGAGGCGACAACTACGATGTCGCGGACGGAGACTGGCGTCCGTTGGATTTTCAGGCGCCGCCGTTTTCCTTTCCCGAGCCGCACCTCGTCATCGTCGAGGGCTGTGAGGAGGAGGACGGATCGTACGCGGACAAGTCGCTGCTCGCGTGGCGGGTGAAGGACATGGTGGTGGATTAGTGGATTAGTGGGTTAGTGGGTTAGTGGGATAAACAGTCGGCATCACCATCCCACTATCCCACTAACCCACCAATCCACCAATCCACTAATCCACTAACCCACCATCCCACCGTCTAGCGGATCGTTCCAGAGACATGCATATCCTCCCGGTGCAAACACGATCCAACGATGTCGTCGCGCGCTGCGCGCTCTATAACACCGGCCGCGAGCCCGAGCGCCTGGCGCTCAAGTACCGCGCGATGTGCCGTTCGCCGTTCGGCTTCTTTCGCGGCACGGCGCACCTCTTCTGGGAGGATGCCCGGGCTGCGCACCTGTCGTTACCCGATGGGCCGCCGGCGTGGGCGTGCGGCGACCTGCATCTCGAGAACTTCGGGAGCTATCGCGGCTCGAACCGGCTCGCCTACTTCGACCTCAATGACTTCGACGAGGCCGCGCTCGGCCCGGCCACGTGGGAGCTGGCGCGACTGGTGACGAGCCTGTACGTCGCCGCCCCGTCGCTCGGGCTCGACCGCGCCGATGCGACCGAGCTGGCGCGCTGCTTTCTCACCGCGTACCAGACCGCGCTCGCCAACGGCAAGGCGCTGTGGATCGAGCGCGCTACGGCGAGGGGGATGGTGCGCGACCTGCTGCTGGCCGTGAAGGGACGATCGCGCGGCGAACTGCTCGAGTCGCGCACGAAATGGCGAAACGGTCGAGAGTTTCTTCGCACCGATGGACGGCACGCGCTGCCGCTTCCCCAGGGCAAGCGCGCGGCGACCGCCACGCTCTTTGCCCGCTTTGTCCGAACGGGTTTCCACGGCGAGCGATTCCGACTCCTCGACATCGCGCGTCGCATCGCCGGTACCGGCAGCCTTGGCATTCATCGCTATGTCCTTCTCGTGGAGGAGGAGGATCGGCGCGAGCGCCGGATGCTGCTCGACGTGAAGGAGGCGCAGCCGTCGGCGTTCGCGCCCTATGCCGGCGTCGAGCAACGAGCCTGGGCGACCGAAGCCGAGCGAGTCGTGCAATTGCAACATCGCATGCAGGCGGTGAGTCCGGCGCTGTTGCAGGCGGCCACCATCGGCGGCGTCGCCTATATCGTGCGCGAGTTGCAGCCGACGGAGGACCGCCTGTCGCTCGACGCGGCGTCGAACCGTCCGCGGAGGTTGCGGGGTGCGCTCAAAGCCATGGCGAGGACCGTCGCCTGGGCGGAGTTGCGAAGCAGCGGCCGTGGCGGATCGGCGACCGCGGACGAGTTGATCGCCTTCGCGGCGACGCGCGGCTGGCAGCAGGGCTTGATCGATTATGCCCGGCGGTACCATCGCACGGTCGATCACGATTGGCGCCAGTTCGTGGCGGCGCACGACGGTGGCGCGCTCGAGCCGGTAGTGCCGAGCCTGAGCACGGAGCAAGGAGCACCCTCGAGCCCGCGCTAGAGCCCGAGCTCCAAGCTCGAAGCTCGAACGGAACACGGCATCCAACTCGCGTGTCATAATCGGAATGATGAGAGGGTCTCTCACTGCTCTGGCCGCTGCGCTCGCTCTCTGCGCGGCGTGCGCGTCGTCCGGCAATCCGCCCGGCTCGCGGCCGACCCCGGACGGCGCCCGCCCGCTGACACAGACCGAGCGCGCCCGTCAGGCGCTGAGCCGACTGTCCTTCGGCGCTCGACCCGGCGACGTTGCCCGCGTCGAGGCGATGGGCGTCGATCGCTGGATCGCGCGGCAGCTCTCCCCCGACTCCATCCCTGACGGCATCAATGTCCATCTTCAGTCCATGGAGACGCAGCGAAAGAGTGCCGCGGAGCTGATCGCCGATCATCCCACGCCCCAGGAGATCATGGGACTGATGTCGAGGAGCGCCTCCGACTCCCGGATGCACACGGCGTCATTGCCGGACAGCGCGGCGCTGCGGCGCGCGCAGCAGACGACGGGCGTTCTGGCCAACGAGCTGCTGGCCGCGAAGACTCTTCGTGCGCTCGCCAGCGATCGACAGTTGCTCGAGGTGATGACCGACTTCTGGGAGAATCACTTCAGTGTGTTCGTCGGCAAGATGCCGACCCCGTATGCGCTCGTCGACTACGATCGCGACGTGATTCGCCCGCGGTCGCTCGGCAAATTCAGGGACCTGCTGGCCGCCGTCGCGAAGAGCCCCGCGATGCAGTACTACCTCGACAACTTCCAGAGCGCCGTCGACAGCATGCACGCGAACGTGCCCGAAGAGCCGGTGGCGCTGCGCCGGTCGGCGTCGAGCGATCCGATGTTGCGCGCGCTGGGCGGATTGCCCCACCGGCGGCCGCGCGGGCTCAACGAGAACTACGCGCGCGAGCTGCTCGAGCTGCACACGCTGGGCGTCGACGGCGGCTACACGCAGCAGGACGTCATCAACGTCGCCCGCGCCTTCACCGGCTGGACGATCGACTCGCCGCAACTGGGCGGTGGATTCATCTTCCGCTCCGAGCTGCACGACGCCGAGGCGAAGGTCGTGCTTGGCCACACGCTGGCCGCCGGCCGCGGCATCGAAGACGGCGAGGAAGTGTTGAGCATCCTCGCGACGTCGCCGGCGACAGCGCGGTTCATCACGACCAAGCTCGCGCGCCGCTTCGTCGCCGACGATCCGCCGCCAGCGCTCGTCGCCCGCTGTGCGAACGCCTTTCAACAGTCCGGTGGCGACATCCGCGAGACCATGCGCTGCATCGCCACGAGCCCCGAGCTCTTCAGTCGCTCCGCCTATCGGGCGAAGGTCAAGACGCCGTTCGAGTTCGTCGTCAGCGCGCTCCGTGCGCTGGGTGCCGAGGCGGATACGACGCCGCGAGTCGCGCAGCTCGTCGCTCGGCTCGGCCAGCCGATCTTCGGCAAGTTGACGCCAGACGGATGGCCCGACCGCGCGCAGGCGTGGCTCAACTCGGGCGCGATGTTGGGCCGGATCAACACCGGACTCGCGCTCGCCGCAGGCCAGGTTCCCGGTGTCCAGCTGGCGCAGTGGCCGGCGGCGGCGAGGCTGCGCGGCGCGCCGTATGAGGAAGAGGTGCGGGTCGTCGTCGACGAGCTGTTGGGCGGAAGCGCGTCGGCGGAAACGATGCAAGTGTTGCTCAACAAGTCCAATCCGGGCGCCGGTGCACGAACCGACCCCAAGCTGACCGGCTTGGCGAATCTGGTTGGCCTCGCGTTAGGTTCGCCCGAGTTCCAGCGGCGCTAGTCCCTCGCTAGAACAGGGAGCCTCGTTCCCTGGACGGCGCCGGACTCCAGCGCTAACCTTTGCCGCACTTCATACCAACGGAAGTCCTTCATGCATCGACGCAAGTTTGTGGCGGCGGCCGCCGCGACCGGAGCCGGCGCAGTGCTGCCGTTTGCATCGGGCGCATCTGCCGCCGCTTCATACGAGCAGTCGGCCCGGGAGTACTACGAGCTGCGATCCTACCGCTGTGCCTCGGCACCGCGCATGAGGATTCTCGAGGACTTCTGGTCGAAGGCGATGCTGCCGGCGTGCGGGCGGATCGGCATCGGCCCCGTCGGCGTCTTCAAGGGCGTGTACGGTCCGGATTCGGCCACGCTCTTCGTGCTCCTCACGCACAAGTCGCTCGAGTCGGCGGCCACCGCGACGTCGCGCCTGCTGGACGACGCTGACGTGCAGAGCGCCGGCGCCGAGTACTTCGCGGCGCCGATCGACAATCCGCCGTTCATTCGACTGAACAGCCGCCTGCTCGTCGCCTTCAACGGTCTTCCGCATCTCGTCGTGCCGGAGAACAAGCCCCGGATACTCGAACTGCGCACCTACGAGAGCCACAACGAGCTGACGGCGCGGAAGAAGGTGGACATGATCAATTCCGGCGAGGTGGAGTATTTCCGCCGCTCGGGCGCACCGCCGGTGTTCTTTGGCGAGAGCCTCTTTGGCGACGGAATGCCGAGCTTGAGCTACATGCTCGTCTTCCCCGACATCGCCGCGCGCGACGCCGGCTGGAAGGCATTCAGCAGGGACCCGGACTGGGTCAAGATGAGCGCCGAGCCGCGCTATAAGGATCTCGTGTCGAGCATCAGCGATCTTATCTTACGACCGACAGGCTACTCGCAGATATAAAACCGAGCGTGAGCACGGAGCACGGAGCATTCTCGAGCTTGGGCTCGAGGCCGAGCTCGAGCTGGAACAAGCTCCGTGCTCCGTGCTCATGCTCGTTTTTCCCTAGACACCCCACCCATCTGATGCGCCGCTTCGCCCTCCTCGCCTTGCTGCTCGCCGCTCCTCTTGCCGCCCAGGAGACCCCGACCGAGCGTGAAGCCGCGCGCGACGTGCTCAAGAAGATGGCCGCGCTCGAGCAGTCGCTCGACGTTCCCGGGCTCGTCGCCAAGCTCACCGCGGCGAACGCCGCGCGCGACGCCGTCGCCGCCCGCGCCAAGGAGCTGATGGACAAGGACCTCCTCGCGCTCGGCGACAGCATCACCAAACACCCCGAGCACGGGTTCGTCGAATTCGAGTCGGTGAAAAAGCTCAGCGCCTATCTCAGCGCGCACGACTTCGACGTCACGATGGGGACGCCGGGACTGGCGACCGCGTTTGTCGCCCGCTACAAGAAGAACAACGGGCCGCCGAACCTCGGCGTGATTCTCGAGTACGACGCGCTCCGCGGTACCAAGGGCGACTTCCACGGCGACCAGCACAGTACGCAGGGGCCCATCGGCATGGCCGCGGCGATCGCGATGGCCGAGTATCTGTCGGCGCATCACCTGCCGGGCAGCGTCATCGTCTACGGCACGCCAGGTGAGGAGATGATGCCTCCCGCCGCCAAGACGGTGATGTACGACTCGCACGTCTTTGACGGGGCCGATATCATCGTCCGCAGTCATTCGAGCGCCGCGACGACGCGACCTGCCTTCGGGTTCGGCTCGTGCTGCATGAACATCGACGGCACCAAGTACGTCTTCAGCGGCGCGCCCGCGCACCAGCTCACGGCGTGGAACGGCCGCAATGCGTTGACGGGCGTGATTCATCTGTTCGACAATATTGACGGGATTCGAAGCAATATCCGTCCGGAATCGAGAGTGCAGGGCGTGATCACCGAGGGCGGCGCGGCGCCGAACGTCGTCCCCGATCGCGCCGTGGCCGACTTCTATATACGGTATCCGGACGCGATCTACCTCGAGCAGCTGACGAAGATGGTCGACGATGCCGCGCGCGCCGCGGCACTCGGCACGGGCACCAAGGTGAAGATCGACCACTACGGCCAGGCTCGCGACGGCGTCGCCGAGGCGACGCTCGCCGAGGTCGGCTTTGCTTACATGAAGAAGTTCGGCGCGACCAACGTGCTGCCCGAGCCGGGCAAGCCGCAGGGCTTCGAAGAAACGGGCACCGTTTCGAGCGCGATCCCCGGACTCGGCTTTGCCGCGCAGACCTCACACGCGCCCAATCACACGTACGAGATGGAAGCGGACGCCCTCACCACCGTCGGACACAGCGGGTTCGTGATCGACGCCGAGGCGATGAGCGCGCTGCTCTTCGACTTCGCGACGCGCGCCGACTATCGCGCCGCGGTGAAGAAGGAGTTCGACGGGATCAAAGCGTTGTTCGGCGAATACCAGGAGGCCCTGCGCAAGGTGTACGTCGTGCCCAGGGTGCCGGAGCCGCCACCGGCCCCATGACCACCATCACCGACAAAACCACCGCCTTTCGGCAGCTGCATACCTCCGGCTGCTTCGTCATCCCGAACCCGTGGGACCGCGGCAGCGCGATGCTCCTCGCACGCATGGGCTTTCCCGCCCTCGCGACGACCAGCGCCGGCTTCGCCTGGTCGATGGGACGACCGGACACGGGCGTCGCGCTCGAAGAGGTCGTCAAACATCTTCGCGCAATCACGGGGAGCGTCAACATTCCGGTCAACGCCGACCTCGAGGGCGGTTTCGCGCTCGCGCCGGCGAGCGTGGCTAACAACGTCACCGTCGCCTGCACCACCGGAATCTCCGGACTTTCCATCGAGGACTCCGCGCCCGCGGCGTCGCGCGACGCCGGCCCCCTCCTCGATCTGGAAATGTCGGTCGAGCGGATCCGCGCGGCTCGGGACTCCATCGACGCTTCGGGAACCGGCATTCTCCTCACGGCCCGTTCCGAAGGATTCATCCTCGGACAGCCGGACCTCGGTGAGACCATCCGCCGCCTCGTGGCTTACGCCGAGGCGGGCGCCGAGTGTCTGTATGCGCCCGGTTTGCGCGAAGCCAAGGACATCGGCGCCGTCGTCAACGCCGTCGCCCCCAAGCCGGTGAACGTTCTCGTCAGCAGTGACTTCACCACCGTCGCCCAACTGGAGCAGCTCGGCGTGCGACGGGTCAGCGTCGGCGGTGCCCTGGCGCGAGCGGCATGGGCCGGCTTTCTCTCAGCGGCGCGAGAGATCAGAGAGCACGGCACATTCAAAACGCTATCGGGTGCGGTGCTGTTCGACGAGATCAACGGCTTGTTCGAGCGGCGCGCCGCGCCGCGTCCGCCCGCCGAGTAAACGACAGCCGTGCTGATGTGGCCGCGCTAGCTCGTTCGGCTTACCAGCCCACGATCCCGCGATCTGAGTTGGTCAGTGAGCATGAGCACAGAGCAAGGAGCCTATTCGAGCGCGAGCTCGAGCTCGACCTCGAGCTGGAATAGGCTCCTTGCTCTGTGCTCTCATTCGGTACTCCTAGGGCGCCATCGCCGAAAGACTTAGCAGGGCCCGCTCGAGGTACGTGTTCTTGCCGTCGGTCTTCGTCAGATACACCATGTTGCGCGCGCCGAAGCCTACCAGCACGTGGCCCTTCGGCAGCTGCACACGCTCGAACACGTCGCCTTTCCGATTCACCACATCGTAGGTGAAGCCGTTCGCCGAATTGGTCGATGTCGTCGGCAGAATCCAGAGGTGGCCGTCGAGATCCGCCAGCACCGAGCCCGGCTCGATCGGCGGCCAGAAGCTCGGGAACTCACTATCGGGCACGATGCCGATGTCCATCTTCATCGCCGGCGCCCGGCCCCCGCTTGCCATCGCGATCCCGCTCTTGATGCGCTCATCAGCCACCTTCCTGATCGAATCGACCCGCTGCTGTTTCTCGGCGTCGGTGTAGCGCCGCCAATCGATCGCCATCTTGGGGCTCGACCGGCGCGTGCCGTCGGGATCGATCCAGTCGATGTGATAATCGTGGACACGCACGATCGCGATCGTACCATCGCTGAGCACCGACCATTCATCGGACATCTGGAACGGATTGAGCAGCATCCGCATCACGATGTTCGGCGGGCCGCCCGCCGGGTTCTCCTTGATGTCGATCGCCATGCGGCCCTGACTCGGCGTGTGGATCCAGGTGATGGTGTCGACCGTCCGCGTGTCGAAGTCGCCGCGCAGGATCGGCGCCGAATCGGCGTTGACCGGCGTCATCGCCACCTGTTGACTCCCGGCCGGCGTTGGGGTCGGTCGGATGTTTGGCCGCAACTGCGACCGATAGATCAGCCGGCCCTGCGGGTCGAACCCAGGACGACCAAAGCCGGCCGGAATGCCAAGGAACATCAGGTCCTGCGCGTGCGGCGGCGCCATCGAGCGCACCTGCTTTCCGGTGGCGTCGAGGACGAGGAGCGCGTTGGAGCCGAAATCGGGCAGCAGTGTCGAGTCTCCGAGATACGGAATGACGCCGGTCGTCCGGATGGCAATCACTCCGGTGCCGGTGCCGGAGTCGACCACCATCGTGAAGTGCTGAAGCGTCGAGTCAAAGGCGTAGACGCGCTGGCGCGCACCGGCGCCGACGATCACGTGGCCGTCGGAGGTGCCACGGACGGTGACGGCTTGTCCGACGTTCTCGGTGCCGGTGGCGAGGATGGGGCCGATGGCTTTGATCGGAACCTTGTCTTGAGCGCCGACCGCCGTCGTGGCGACGATCAGGGCGACGAGAAGTCGATAGTCAGGGCGCACGGAGACTCCGGAATGAGTGGTGACAGACGCATTTGATGGTAGAGGAGAGCATGAGCACATGCTCTCCTATCGTATAAAGAAATTCGCTCCATCTCCCGCACTCGACGACCGCAGGAACTTCAACACCCGATCGTCGAGGTAGTTCAGAATCAATGACGGCAACTTTCGCTTCTGCGCCGGCGTGAGCAAGCCCCGCACGTCGGGCGCGACCTGAATCAGGTAGTCCACCGTCTGCTCGCGCGCCTGAACGTATGTCTTGTACGCGTCGCCGTGGCTGTAATGGTCGGGCTCGGCCTCGAGAATCTTCGCGATCGGCGTCCAGACCGAATCGGCGTGTCGCGAGAACTTGGTGCTCAGCGTCGCCAGGCTGTCGGCCTGCTTGCGGGTGAGCTTCAACGAATCGGGCTGTTGAAGGATCATCGCCATCGGGTTCGGGATCGAGCTGGTGCCGAACGACTTGATGGCCTGCGCCGGTTGCTTGTCGCCGGAGCTGACGCGCCCCATGTCGAGCCGCTGCGTCAACACCTGCCGCTCGCGCGTGTAGCCGATGTCGAAGTTGAGGTTGATGCTGACGAACGCCGCCGAGCGCGACGCCGATTGCTGCGGTCGCGTGGAGCCGAACCGGTCATTGACCGAATACCGAAAACTCTTCGACGCCGGATCAAAGCCGCGGACGAACAAGAGGTTCTGATCGGGCTGGATGTCCTGCCCCCAGCCGCGCGTGTTCCGGTCGCCATGGGCGATGAGATCGGCGATGGCGAGCGGATTGGTGAAGCTGATGACGAGGTTGGCGCGCTTCGGCAGTCCGACCTTTTGCGGATTGAGCGTGATGCGGAGATTGGCCGTCGTCACCCACGGCGCCTGACAGCTGGCGCGGGCGGCGAGTTGATTCAACTCCTTCGAGAGGCAGGTCTTTGCGGCGGGGGCGCCGGTGGTCAACAGGGAGCGCATCGATGCCGCGAGCGTTGTGTCAGCCGTTCGCGACGGGTCGAAGACGAAGGCGCGATCGTTCAGGTACCCGTCGCCGTTGACGTCGCCGGCCACCATTGGTGTGAATGGCGTGCCCGACTTGAGCGTCGCGCCAAGCGTGACGTACAGCAGATCGGCGACCGGAAGGCTGTTCCAGTTCAGGGTGAACTGGTGCTTGCCTTCGGCGGCGTGCACGCCCCACTGACGGTCGAACGGATTGCCGACGGTGTTCCCCGCCCCGCTGAACCCGTAGAACTGGTCGCGCACGTCGAGGAGTGAATAGCTGAAGTCCCACTTCATGTACGCGTTCGCCGTGACGGGCAGGAGCCGCACCACGAACTGCGTCGACACCGAATGGAGATCCGACCTATTGATCGCGACGTTCCGGAAGGAGGGCGAGCGCCGCGAATTCGCGATGGCGATCGAGCCTGTCGCCGGCACGATCGCCGTGGAATCGACGAAGACCGGCCGACCGCCTTCGAATGGAAGACTAAAGCGGCGACTCGGATTCAGGTTGACATCGACGAAGCCCGGCTGATTCATGTTCCAGGAGTAGACGCCCTGCAACCCGAGCACGAATCGATTGTCGAGGATCGGACTGGACCAGTCCGATGCGGTGCGCAGCGCGCGCGGCTGCTCGAAGCGTGGATCGAAGGCGAGCACGCCGGGCGCCAGGTTCGAGAAGATGGTGCTGCCGGTGCTGCTGTCGGCGCACGCGCTCGGGATCGCGCTGCGATTCTGATACGCGCTCCAGTTGGGCGTGGGAGCCGCCGGGCCAACGCAGGCGATGGTACGAGTGGAGCTGGGGAGACCGGTCTGACTGACGGCTTCATTGAGCAGGCTCGCCGGTCCCACATTCTGATAGATGCCGGCGACGGCGTGGATCACCGCCAGCGGCGGACGGACGGCGCCGGGAGCATAGGCAATCGTCGGCGCCGTTCCGTAGGTCCACTGCACGCCGACGCGGGGACTGAAGTTGATGCGATTCGGCACGACGTCGTTGCGGATGCCGAAGGTGTCGCGCAGCGCGGCGTTGAAGTTGGGTCGAAAGAGAAAGCGGTTGCCGTCGGCCCGCACGCCGTACTGCACCTGCACCGTACTGGTCGGACGCCAGGCGTCACCAACCGAGACCCCAGCCGTGAGCTGGTCGCTCGGGAAATGAATCGCCGACAGGGTGCGGGTGTAGGCCGCCGGCACTCCCGCCTCGAGGTCGGCGAGCGAATTGAACGAGAAAGAGCCGAGCGACGCGTTCACATCGGAGGTGTTGTGCTCGCGCGAGAGACTCGACGTGACCTTGATGGTGTGCTTGTTGTTGGCGCTGAACCACTGCAGCTGGTTGTTGATCTGGCCGGCGAGATTCGCCGCATCGCTCGCGGGCGAGCCTCCGCCGAAGGTGAGTGCCTTGATCGACGTCGTGCCGTCGGGCAGGCGCGAAGCGACGCGTACGTTGCCGGTGGGATAATCGAGATATGGCGTTTGGGATTGCCGCGAGACCGACAGACCGAGCGTGGTCTGGGAGAGCACGCCGAACCAGAAGTAATTCGAGTGGAGAAGCGACGCCGACGTTTGCCAGCCGTCCACCTGACCGGTTTGCGCCGGAGTTCGCGTCAGCAGCGACACGCCTCCACCCGTCGGCTGCACGTGGAAGTGACCGCCGAACAGACCGAGGGTGAGCGAGTTGCCCGTGCCCGACGAGCTCGGCGTGAAGTCGACGTTCGCCTGGTAGTTCAAGTTGTCGGTCGCGCGCAGCGTCGGACCATTCGCGATCGAGACCGGCACCTGTTTGTTGTTCAGGATGCCGATCAATCGAGTCGCCGAATCGGCCGCGACGCCGGCCGACTGCAAACCCAGCGGCGTGGTGTTCAACAGCGTCAACATGTCGGCGAAGGTTCGCTGCGCCGAGTACGACGCGTTGTAGAACGCCTGGTCCATCTTGATCGGGCCGCGGAGGTTGCCGCCGAAGCGAAGCGTGGTGGATTTCTGCCCCGACGAATCGGCGCCCTGGTCGGTCCATTCGAGATCGGGCCCGGTGCCGTAGCCGCTCAAGCCGCGAAAGGAAAAGTTCGAGCCGGGGATCGATGCCACGTTGATCTGCGCGCCGGAAAACCCGCCACGCGCCGGGTCGGCCGGGAACTGACTGAAGGTGATCCGCACCTGCGCATCGGGCGGCAGCGAGCTGACGCCGGATCCGAGTCCATTGAAGGTCGTGTTGTTCTGGTCGCCCGAGAGTCCAAGCGCGGAGAACATGTCGGCGCCGCCATCCATACCGGGAATGAGCTGGATGCCGGGGATCGTCGACGCCATCGCCGCGAGGTTGCCGGCTTGATCGGGCGGCAGCAACGCTGAAGTCGATGACAGCGGCTTGTCGCCGCCGCTGACATCGGCGCCCCGCGAGTTGCGGTTGACGAGGGCGCGGTTGTCGCCGGTGATGTTGACCGCGTCGAGGGAGACGATGGCCGAGGTAAGCCGCGCGTCGGCGAGCATGACCTGCTCGTCGCCGACCTTTTTGATCTCGAACCGCCGGCGGTTGTAACCGATCTTCGAGACCTCAAGCCAGTAGTCGCCTTCGCCGTTGACGAAGATGATCTGAAACCGGCCGCTGCGATCGGTCGTGGCCGATTTGGTGATGTTGCCCTGATAGGACGTCGCTTCGATGCGCGCGCCCTGAATCGGGAGCGTGTCGGGGCCGGTCACGCGGCCACGAATGATGTCGGTCTGTTGCTGGGCTTGGGCGGGCGCAACTAAAGCCAGACCAGCAGCTAGGCCGACCAAGCGCGTGACGAGGGGGAGACTCACTGTCGAAAAGTACGGTGGGATCGAGAAAAAGTTCTGCCAGCCAATTTGGACGTCGGGGGTCGGTCGGCTGATCACGGCCGAGGAATCGGCGGCGCTCGAGCGTCAGCCGGGCACTCTCGAAGAAGAGGCGCGCGCGTGCGGGCTGGGATAGGGCGCTGAACGCTGCGTGAGCGAGGGGCAAATGGGTGATGTGGAGTGGGCCAGCGAAGCCAAAGGCGCGACGGGGTGATGGGCTCGGCCCATCACCCCTCGTCGACTTGGGCGAGGTAGCGCCCACCTCCACACACCCGTTGCCCCGAGCCGACCGCCGGGCTACGGGAAAACCGAGCGACCCAGCTACGGCTGAAACACCGCGGCGGTGCCGAGCGTGTACTTCGCGATCCAGTCGAACTCGCGCCGCATCTTGTCGATCTGGTGGTAGTACTCGGTGAACCCGTGGCCCTCGCGCGGATAGAACACCAGCTCCGTCGGGATGCCACGATCCTTGAGCCCGCGATACAACTCCATCGGCTGGCCGATCGGCACACGCGCGTCGCTCCCACCGTGCAGGATGAGCGTCGGCGTCTTGATGTTCTCGATGTACGTCATCGCCGACCGTTGGCGATAGAGGGCGAGCGTCGCCTTGGTTGGCGGCCCGTCGAAGAACGCGCCGATGTACCCCGGGATATCGGTCGTGCCATACATGCTCTCCAGATCCGTGAGCCCGGCGCCCATGCGCGCCGCCTTGAACCGCGTCGTCTGCGAGATGATCCACGACGTCATGTAGCCGCCGTAGCTCCATCCGGCGACGGCGAGCTTTGTAGAATCGGCGATGCCGCGCGCAACGACCGCGTCGACGCCCGTCATGATGTCGCGGTAGTCGCCGCCGCCCCAATCGAGAATGTTGCCGCGCATGAACTTCTCGCCGTAGTTCGTCGAGCCGCGCGGATTCGGATAGAGCGTCGCCCACCCGCGCCCCGCCCAATACTGGCCCGGTGAGTTCGGGCTCGCCTTGAACGCGGCGTTCGACGCGCCTGTCGGGCCGCCGTGCGGCTCGACGAGCAGTGGATAGCGGTGGCCGGCCTGATACCCGACCGGCTTCAAGAGAATGCCCTCCACTTCCTGGCCGTCGGTGCTCTTCCAGGTGATGACTTCGGTTTCGCCAAGCGCGATGTCGGCGAGCTGCGGATTCATATGGGTCAGTCGGCGCGGCGCTGTGGCGCTCGCGTCCGAGACGTAGACGTCAGACGGCTCAGTCGGCGACTGCATCGTCATGGCGACCTTCGAGCCATCCTTGCTCGTGGACATCGGGCCGATGAGCTGGCGGTTGACGATCTTCTTGTAAGACTTCGACGCGACGTCATAGTCGTAGACGCTCGTCCACGACCGATCGCCGGCGCTGAACCAGACGTGTTTGCCGTCCGCCGACCAGCGTGGAGCGCCGGGCGAGTCGTCGAACTGCTTCGGGTCGGTCACGTCGCGGAGCGTTCCCGTCGCGACATCGTAGAGCGCGAGGTGCGACGAGCGCTGTTCTCGCTCCATCATGCCGTCGCCGTGCGGCTTGTGCGACTGGGCCAGCGTCGTGAAGGTGAGCGTCGTTCCATCCGGCGACCACGCCGGCGTGCCTTCCACCGCCGCGCCGCCGGCGTTGATCGGGGTGCTGGCGCCCGTCGCGACGTTGACGATGAATGCGGCGCGCCGCTCATCACGGACGAGCGTCGTCGGCACGGTGTTGTAGGTCAGGCGCGTACCGTCCGGCGACCAGGCGGGGGCGCCGCTCACGGTGAACTGCGTCGAGTGCACCAACTCCTTGAGCTTTTTCGTGCCGACGTCGACGAGCCAGATGTGCGAGAGGCGCATGTCGCCTTCGAAGGTCTGCGGGTCATCGCGGCGCGTGCGCTTGGCTTCTTCGTCGCGCGTCAGGGAGTCGTTGCTGATGAAGGCGATGGTCTTCCCATCGGGGCTCCAGCTGTACGCGCCAACACCTTCTTTGGAGTCGGTGAGCTTTTCCGCCTCACCACCGTCCAATGGGAGAATGAAGAGCTGTGATCGGGGAGCGTCAGCGCCGGCAGGTGCGGTGCCCCGCCCCGAGACGAATGAAATCACAGAACCGTCGCGCGACCAGGCCGGTGCGGACTCGCCGCGCTCGCTGAAGGTGATCTGGCGCGGCGGTCTCGACCCATCCGCGGGCACGAGCCAGAGGTGAGAGCGCATGTCGTGCTTGTCGCCCCTGACCGTGTCGCTCTTGGCGCTCGGATGCTCCCAGGCGCTGACGGCGAACACGACGTGGGCGCCGCTGGGCGATATCGCCGGCGCGCCGACGTTTTTGAGCGACATGATGTCGTCGATCGACATTGGGCGCTTGGCGGCTTGCGCGGCGAGGGCGCGCGCGCATACGGCTAAAGCGAGGACGCGTACGAATACGGGTGAGATGCGATTGCGACGCATTGGAGGAGCGCTCCTGAAACGGCAGAATGGGGGGCCGATGGGCCGGGGGAGGACTCGATGTTCCGAGTCAGGCAACATGCGCTTTGGCGGTGTCCGCGGTCAAGCCAGTCCCTGATGTCGAGCTAGGACCGGTCGTCCGATACGTCGCCCCGAGCCACCGCGCGCGCCACCGCCTCGAGCACGACCGGCCAGAGCGCCGGCGCTCCCGTCTCGATCGGGGCCATCCGCGCCAGCACCTGCGTGCAGCTCACGCCGTGAAGCCGCCACGTCCCTCCGTCACCGGCGGCGTCGTTCAGCACCAACCCCTGGAGCCGGTCGAGCGCGTTGGCGAAGCGCGCCGTCGGCGTCTCATCGGCCTCGAATTCGTCCCACCGAGCGCGAAGCGCGCCGGCGAGGTCGCCTGGCAGCAGATTGAAAATGCGCTCCGCGGCGGCCGTCTCGCGCTCCGCCTTACCGACGTTCGCGGCCACATCGAAGGCGAATGTGTCGCCCGCATCGATCTCGACGATGTCATGCAGCAGCAGCATCTCGACGACGCGCATCGTGTCGGCACCGGCAGGCGCGTACTCGGCGAGCACGAGCGCCATCGTCGCCAGATGCCAGGAATGTTCGGCGCTGTTTTCGCGCCGAGATCGATCGATGAGGGACGTGCGCCTACTCCAGCAGGAGCTCGAGCTGGACTGCGAGCTCGAGAATACCTGTAAATGCCCGTAAGCAACTGGACCCGATCGATCATCTAATCGGTTGTAATGGAAGCTGGACCTTCAACCGATTTGGAGTGACCCATGACTCGACGCGCTCTCCTATCCGCCCTCTGCTTCACCATGTGCTCGGCGGCGGCCATGGCAGCCACGCCGTTCCGCGCCATGTGGCCCGCCTGGTTGTCGATCGAATCGCCGGTCAACGCCTTCGACGAGGCCAGCCGCGGTGCTCTGTTGCTCGTTCACGCCGCCGTTCGCGAGGGCCAGACGCAGGCCTCGGACATCGGCGGCTCAGCCGAAGGACTCGTCGACGGCGCGCGAAAGAGCGTGAAGCTGCACCTCGAGCCGACATCCCACCCGAACGTTTTCGCGATCCGGCCCCAGTGGCCAACCGAAGGCACCTGGCTCTTGCGCATCACCCTCCTCTCGACCACCGCGATCGTGACCCTCAACGCGAACGGCAGCGTCGCGTCGGTGAAGGTGCCGACCTATGCGCAGGGCAAATGGCAGCTCCCCAGCCCGGTGACCGACCGCGACATCGACGCCGCGCTCGCCGCCGAACTGGCCACCTCGTCGAAGCGATAGCTTCCGCCAGAATCGACATCATGGGGATGGGCACTCCAATGCGCGACCACGCCGGCCGGCCGGCTGCGGCGATCGACTCACTCGACGACGTAGTGCTGCGGGCGCAAAAGGGAGACGTCGGCGCGTTCGAGGAGATCTATCGCTCGCATGCGCCGTCGGTCCACACGCTGGTGCACCGCATGGTCGGCGACGAACAGGACGCTCGCGAGCTCACTCAGGACACGTTCGTGCGCGCCTGGGAGCGGCTGACTGGTTTCAAGGGTCAGAGCTCGCTCACTACATGGCTCCATCGCGTCGCGGTCAACGTCGTGCTCGAGCATCTGCGCGGCGCCAAGCGCGACGCCCTGCGCCTGATCGACGCCGACGAGTCGACGCTGCCCGGCCGCAGCGACACCGGAGCGCTGGATGCGCGAATGGATATCAACGCGGCGCTCGCCCGTTTGCCCGCGGGCTCGCGCACCGTGTTCGTGCTGCACGACGTGGAAGGCTACTCCCATGAGGAGATCGCCGACAGGATTGGAATCGCCCAAGGCACCGCCCGCGCACAACTCTTTCGCGCGCGACAACGACTCATGACGCTCCTCGACCTATGACTGACAACGAAGACGAGCGCATTCGCGCACTCATGCATCGCATCGACACCGACCCCACCCCGGTGACGCCAACGGATGAGATGTGGCCATCGATCAGAGCGCGGATCGAAGCCGCGAAAGTCGAGCCGCTCGGGGAGAGCGGCCCGCCGCGGCGCGAGCGGCGTTGGCACGTTCCATCGATGGCAGTGGCCGCGGCGGCGGTTCTCCTCATCGCCCTCGCGCTCGTGAACGAGAGACGGCAGGGTGCGTCAGCCGTCAGGTGCGAGCTGGCAGCTGACGGTTGCCAGCCGTCGGCTGACAGCCCTTCGGCGCTCACGCTTGTCTCCGACTCGACGCGCAATTACGAGGACGAGACTCGCGCGCTCCTCAACGACCTCGAGCTGCGGCGGTCGATGTTGCGCCCCGAAGCGGTCGCCGCGATCGATCACGACCTGCGCGTCGTCGACAGCGCGATCGCCGAGGTGAAGGACGCGCTGAATCACGACCCGAACAACCCCGCTCTACGGCGGCTGCTCGCGTCGTCGTATCGCGAGAAGCTCTCCGTGCTGCAACGTGTGGGGAACGCCGGATGATACGGATGACATCCGTGAGGCGCGCCGCGGTCACGGGCCTTTTGTTGGCCTTGGGTCTGACCGCGACCGTGGGCGCCCAGCGAGCGCAGACCGACCGGCGCGTCCTCGGAGCGCGCCCCCTGTCCGCGGCCGGCTCGGTCAAGATCTTCGTGCCGGCCGGGAGCGTGCGAATCATCGGATGGGATAAGGATTCCATCGTCGTTCGCGGACGCGTGTCGCGGGGCGCAAAGTTCTATCTCTCGGCCGTGCCGGCAGGCGCCAAGCTCGGGATCGAAGAGTCGAGTGATGACACGGCTCACCTGCCGGCGGACCTCGTCGTTTACATGCCGAGGCGGGGCACCGTCTCCGCCAAGACCGTGAGCGCGCCCGTTTCGGCGCGCGACGTGTCGGGATGGATCTACAGTGTGTCGGGCAGCGTCGATGTCAGCGGCGCCGCGTCGTCGATGGAAGTGCATTCGATGACCGGCGCCGTCGACGCCGACGTCACCGCGCCGTGGATTCGCATCACCGCCGGCGACGGCAACGTGCTGTTGCGCGGCTCGCCGGAAGACGCCGATGTCTCGACGATTTCCGGGACGCTCAACGTCGAATCGCGGAGCATCGTCCGCGGGCAGTTCGCCACCGTGACCGGCGACATTCATTATGCCGGCGCGCCGCCCGCTGGTGGAGTGTTCGAGCTCACGAGCCACAGCGGAGCCATCGAGCTCTCGATGCCGGCGACCGCGTCCGCGCTGTTTACGCTGTCGAGCGTCAGCGGGCAGATCGTCAACGGGTTCACCCAGGTGCGACCCGTGGCCAGCGGGCCACATTCGCTCAAGGTGAGCGTCGGACGCGGCGAAGCCCAGGTGACCGTGCGGACGTTCAAGGGCACCATTCGATTGCGGGCTCAGTAGCACGGTGTAAGCAGCGACGGCCATTCGCTCATCTAATCCGTTGACGCTGGAACGACAGATGATCGAACCTCTCTGGCACGATATCAGATTCGCTCGACGCAACCTCGCACGAGCCCCGACTCTCGTCGCGGTCGCCGTCCTGTCGATCGCGCTCGGCATCGCGGCGACGACGTCGGTGTTCACGATCGTCGATGCGGCCCTCATCCGGCCGCCGCCGTTCGACCACGCCGACCGGCTCGCTATTCTCTACATCACTCGAGCCAGGCCGGACGCCGCGGCGACCAAGGAGCGCTGGTCGTGGACGCGGCTACGTCTCTTACGCCAACAGTCGGCGGCGTTCCAACAGATCGGGGCGTTCAGCTTGGCAGTCCTGACGCTCACGAGCGGCGACCCCGAGCCTTTGAACGGCGAGTTCGTGTCGGCGAGCTATTGGCCGACCCTTCGGGTCCGTCCGATAGTCGGACGGGTCTTCACCGCCGACGAAGACGTGGACGCCGGCGGCCATCCGGTCGCGATCATCTCACACGACCTGTGGCAGCGACTCTTTGGCGGAGACTCGACGGCGGTCGGTCGCGCGATCGGCATCAACGGCCGCGCCATAACCGTCATCGGCATACTGCCTTCCGGTGTCCGCGGACTCTCGGGACTTGCGCAGGTGTGGTTGCCGGCGACGATGGCGCCCGTGCTCACCTACCGTGACTACCTGACCACGAATCAGAACTTCATCAGCGCCGTCGGCCGTCTCCGCGATGGCGTGACACTGGACCGTGCCAACGCCGACCTCGCGCTCATCGGCGCGGCCATTCAACGCGCCGCGCCGAGCTCGGTCACCAGCTCTGACACGCGCTTCGCCGCAACCGCCGTTCGACTGAGCGACGCGCGCATCGATCGGTCCACGCGGCGCCCGATGTGGCTCTTGCTCGGCGCCGCCGGATGCCTGTTGCTGCTGGCTTGCGCCAACGTCGCCGGTCTCTTGCTGGGCCGTGCCGTCTCGCGCCGACGCGAGATCGCGATTCGCGTCGCGACTGGCGCGACACGGGGCCGAATCGTGCGGCAGTTGCTGATCGAGGCGTCGCTGCTCGCGGCTGGCGGCGGAGTGCTCGGCGTCATCGCCGCCATTCCAATCGCCGATCGCCTCGTCTTGCCTCCGTCGATGCGAACCGGGTCCACCGTGCTCGGCGAATTTGCCGCGCCGAGCATCGACGGCCGCGTGTTGGCGTTCGGCCTCTTGCTCTGCGCCATCACCACGGTCGCATTCGGCCTGCTGCCCGCGCTGCGCGCGACGCGGGTTGACCTCACGCGGGATCTCAAGGATGGTGCGCGAGGCAGCGGCGGCGGACATGAGGGCGGGACCGCGCGGCGGCTGATTGTCGGGATCGAAGCCGCGCTCGCCGTCGTGCTCCTGTTCACCGGCGGCCTCCTCGCCGTGAGTTGGCGAACCATGCGGGGGACCGACCTCGGATTTGACCGCGGGCATCTGCTGACGTTCATGATTCGGCCGTCGGACGTCGAGTATCCGCCGGCGAAGGCGGCCCCGCTCATCGACCGCGTACTGGCGGAGGTCAGCCGCGTGCCCGGCGTCGATGCGGCGACGGTCGACGCGTGCGCGCCAGCCGGCACCGGGTGCGCGAGCAGCACGCTGTACGTCATCGGGCGCCCGGCGCCGTTGCCGGACGACGCCCCACCGGTGCTGCGACACTACGTTGGCCCCGGGCAGTTTCGCGCGCTGGGCGTGCCGCTCGTTCGCGGGCGCGCATTCACCGCGGCGGATCGCGGGGGCAGCAATCGTGTGGCGATCATCAACGAGGGTGCGGCGCGGCGTTTCTGGCCCAATGAGGATCCGATCGGCCAACGGGTCTGGTTCGGCGGTGGAAGCAACTTCGACCGGCCCGACTCCAGCGCCGAGATCGTCGGCATCGTCGGCGACGTCGCCTATCAACCGGTCGACGAGCATCCCTTTCAGGCGGACTTCTACACGCCCTACTCGCAGTTCACGTACGCGGCGCGGATGGTCCTGGTGCGGACGCGGGGCGAGCCGACGTCGATGGTCGATGCGATGCGGCGCGCGGTACGCGCCGCCGATCCCAACCTGACGTTGTTCGACGTTCGGTCGATGGAGGACCGGCTCGGAGACTCCTGGGCACGGCTCACGTACCAGGTGCGACTGCTCGCCGGCTTTGCGCTCGGCGCGTTGCTTCTCGCGGCTGCGGGAGTGTTCGCGGTCATCGCGCACACCGTTGGCGATCGACGCGCGGAGATTGGCGTGCGCGTTGCCCTTGGTGCGTCGCCACTCCATGTGCTCGCGATCGCGGGCAAGCAGGGCGCTCGTCCAGCGATGGCCGGTACCTTTGTCGGGGGCGTGGCGGCCGCGTTGATCGGCCGAGTACTGGCCTCGCTGTTGTTCGGCGTGCGCGCGTTCGATGCCCCGCTGTTGCTGGTCGTGGTCAGCGTGGTTACCGTCGTGACGCTGGCGACGACGTACCTTGCTGGACGACGGGCGCTCAGGGTCGAGGCGGTGGAAGCACTGCGTGCCGCTGACTGACGCGAGTGCCCAACGGGTTGACAGCCTAGGGAGAGTGGGAACATGAAGGTCACCAGATGAGCGTCAGGTCACTCGTTGGAATGGCGGCGATCGTTCTCACGGTGGCCGCCCCGCTCACTCTCCGGTCGCAGAGCGCCCCGCCGGTTGTTGTCCGCATCGACACAACCGCACTCCGGCGCGTCCTCGACTCGATCGCCGACCGGCATCACGGCGTGGTGGGGTACAGCGTCATCGACGTCGAGACCGGCGCGCGCATCGGCCGCCGCGGCGACGAGACTTTTCCTACCGCCAGCCTGATCAAGGTCGGGATTCTCGTGACGGTCTTCGATCTCGTCACCAAGGGCCAACTGTCGCTCGACGATCCGCTGACGGTCCTCAAGATCGATCAGGTGGGCGGATCGGGCGTCCTCCAGTTTTTTCACAATGGCGCCGAGCTCACCGTGAAGGACGCGGCATGGCTGATGTCGACCGTCAGCGACAACACTGCCACCAACCTGTTGCTCGATCGCCTCATCATCCGCCGGATGTGGGACAAGATGGACTCGCTCGGGCTTTCGCATACGCGCGTCCACTCGAAGACCTTTCTCCGCAACAGCAGCGTCGCGATGGACAGCTCGGTCAAATACGGGTTGGGGGTGACGACGCCGAACGAGATGGCGCGACTGTTCGAGCTGTTGGCGCGCGGCAAGGCGGTCAGTCCGGTCGCCGACTCGACGATGCTGGACATGCTCGAGCACAACTTCAATGGCAACATGCTGCAACGATACGCCGTCGGGGTTCGCGCCGCGCACAAAGATGGGGAAACGGACGACGTCCGCACCGAGTGCACGCTCTGGTATCTGCCGCGGCGCGTCGTCGCCTGTGTCATGACCAAGGACAACGTCGATCAGCGGTGGGCGCTGGACAATGAGCCGCAGCTCACGATCGCGAATATCGGCTTGGCAATTTTGAAAGCCTTCGAATGGAAACCCTGAGCTGAGCCTGAGCTAGGAGCTCAGGCTCAGGCTCGGTTCCGTGGCGGTCCCGCGGAACCGCGATCGCAGCCAACCTACACTGGTGAGAAGTACGAGTCCAAAGACAACGTTGGACAGCGCGTCGACGGCAACCATGCCGCGCACCCCGCCGTGGGCGTGGCCCAGCCCGTCGAGGCGCATCATGTAAACCACCGGTAGGTTCACCGCCGCCATGAACAGAGTAAACCGCGTTCCCGTCGCCGCAGTGTTCGATCCGACCAGCTCGAGGGCCAGCGACATGAACGCCGCGTAGCAGAAGCCGGTCGCGAGCGCGTATGCCCCGGCCCCGATGATGTACCACAGCGGCGTGAGCGGCACAAAAAACATCGCACCGGCGGCCGCCGCCGCCGTGAACCCGGCGATCGGGTACACGCGCCACCGATCGAAGCGGTCGCAGATGATTCCGCCGATCACCGCGCCGATCGGCGTCATCACGCCGGCGAGCAGGACGACCACCATGACCGAAGTCGTCGATGCATGAAAGTCGCCGGCGAAGGCCGCGAAGAGACCCATCAACGCCCCGGCGCCGACAGGGCTCAAGAAGAACACGAGCCCCAACCACACCTCGCGGCGCGTGAGCGCGGACGCCACGTCTCGGTACATTGCTCCAAGGTGCCGGCGAAGGTTCGTCTTGGCAACCGGCGGCTCGCGGATCGCGAGGACAGCGACTGCCGGCACGGCGATCAACAACCCGATGGCCATCCCCGCGATCGCGGGCGGAGCGACCGCGGTCAGCGCGATCGTTACCGCGGCGGCGAACACCCCTCCGCCAAAGATGCCCGCTTGCGACCATCCCGCCGTCTGACCGCGCCTCGCGTTCGGGACGACCGCGACGATGAGCGCACCGAGCGCGCTGGAGACCGGCTGGTTGAGGACCGATGCCGACACGAGCAGGACGGTCAACGGCACAATCGACGGCGCGGCGTCGCGACTGATGCCGATGGCAGCGCATGTCGCACTGAGCACGCTGAGCACCAGCACCCACGTCCGGCGCCGCCAGCCGATGTCGACGATTGGGGCCCACAGGAAATACCAGATCGTCGGCGATTGGACGAGCGCTCCGATCGTCGCAACGCGCTCGAGCGAGATGCCGCGCTGACTCAGCACGTAGGGCAGCGCGACGGTGACGAGCCCGCTGAAGCAGCCGTACGGCGCGGAAGCGATGCCGAACAGCCAGGGGCGCGGAGACCGACGCTCCACGAATGCTACTCGCGCCGCACCCAGGTCTGCGATCGTCCGAAGAGTGAAAAGCCGATGTATCCGCGCAGGACGAGCTTCTTGCCCTCGTCGGTCAGCTTCATTTTCGCTTTGTACGTCTTGCCGGTTTCCGGATCGAGGATCTCACCGCCGCCCCACTCATTTCCGTCGGGCTTCATGCGGCGCAGAATCTCCATACCGACGATACGCTGCCCCTTCCGTTCGTCCGAGCACTTGCCGCAGACGCTGTCTGCGGGGTCAGCCTCCACCAGCAACTCCGTGACGGTCCCCACCAGCTCGCCGTTGACGTCGCGGATTTCGACGACCGCCTCCGGCTTGCCGTCTTTGTCGCTGATCGTGTTCCACTTGCCCACCGGCGTGGCCTGGGCCGACGCACTACCGGCGATCATCAAAGAGGCCGCCACAGCAACGATCAAGCGACGCGTCAAGGAGTGCATGTTGGAAAAGTAGCGCCTCGAAGGCGGCAATGAGGACACGTCAGCACGAGCTAGCTTGATGGCATGAAGGTGTTCGTCACCGGCGGTAACGGCTTCATCGGATCGCGGGTCGTGCAGAGGCTGGTTGCGTCCGGTCACCGCGTGGCGTGCCTCCTTCGACCCACCAGCAATACCGACCGGATTCACGGGCTCGGCGTCGAACGCGTACCCGGCGACGTGCGCGATCTCGCGTCGCTTCGCGCCGGCATGTCAGCATGCGATTGCACGATACACCTCGCGGCGCCCTCGTCGTGGGACGGCGACGAGTCGCCGGCCGTCAGACAGGTCATCGAGGGCGGCACGAGCAACGTGCTCGAAGTCGCGGGCGCGCTGCGTGATCATTCTGTGGTGTTCGTCTCGAGCACGGCGGCCATCAATGCCTCGGACGCGCCGCAGGTGTTCGACGAGCGGAGCGTCTATGCGATCGAGGACGAGCCATCCCTCCGTTACGCGCACGCCAAGCATCGCGCCGAGCTCGTGGCGGGTGAAGCGTTCAGGCGCGGCGTTCGGGTGATCGTCGTCAATCCAGCCGAGGTGTATGGTCCCGACGACACGTCGCTCGTCACGGCTGGGAATCTGATCGACTTCGCCGAATCGACCCCGGTACTCGTCTGTCGCGGCGGTACGGGAATCGTCCACGTGGAGGACGTCGCGGCCGGCGTCATCGCCGCGCTCGAGCGAGGACGACCGGGCGAGCGGTACATCCTTGGCGGAGAGAACGTCACCATTCGACAGCTGGTGGAGCTCACGCTCGATCTGATCGGGCGGCGCGCGACGGTTCTGACGATCCCCAACGGCCTCGCGCGCATCGCGTCGCGCGCCGGCATTCGCTTGCATCTTCCCCTTCCCTACAATCCGCACGTCGTTCCGTACGCGACGCGCTACTGGTTCGTCGACAGCTCCAAGGCGGAACGAGAGCTCGGCGTCGTGTTTCGTAGTGCACGCGAGACGATTCGATCGACGTTGGCGTGGCTGAAGGAGACGGGACGCCTGTGAACCGCAGAGTGCGCGCCGGCCGCCGAGCGTGGATTGGACTGGCGGTGTTGGGCCTACCGACCGTGTTGTTGGCGGTCGACCTGAGCGTTCTCTATCTCGCGCTGCCACGTCTGAGCGCCGATCTCGGCGCCACCAATACGGAGCAGTTGTGGATCACCGACATCTACGGATTCGTGACCGCCGGGTTTCTGGTGACGATGGGAACCCTCGGCGATAAAATCGGCCGACGCAAACTGCTGTTGATCGGCGCGGCGGCGTTCGGTGCCTCATCCATTCTCGCCGCCTACTCGACGAGCGTCGCGATGTTGATCGGCGCGCGGGCGCTGATGGGTCTCACCGGTGCGACGTTGATGCCGTCGACGCTCGCCCTCATCAGCACGATGTTCCGCGATCCTGGCGAGCGGGCCACCGCCATCGCCGCCTGGACCAGCTGCTTCATGGTCGGCGCCGCGATTGGGCCCGTGATCGGGGGCGCGCTTCTCGAGCATTTCTGGTGGGGCTCGCTTTTTTTGTTGGGCGTGCCGGTGATGCTGTTGCTGCTCGCCACGGGCCCATTCTTCTTGCCCGAGTACAAGGACCCGATGGCGGGGCGGATCGACATCGTGAGCGTTGCCCTCTCGCTCGCGGCCGTCTTGCCGTTCATCTACGGCGTCAAGACCCTGGCGACGGACGGGCTGACGATCGCGACCGGTGCCGCTGCCGCGATCGGCGTGGCAGCGGGCATCGCGTTCGTGATACGCCAGCGAGGTCTCGCCAATCCGCTGCTCGACCTGCGCCTGTTTCGCAACCGGCCATTCAGCGCCGCGTTGCTCATCTTGATGCTTGGCGTGGCGACACAGGGCGGGATCATGCTGCTCGTGAGCCAACATCTTCAGATCGTGGAGGGCCTCTCGCCGTTGATCGCGGGATGGTCGCTCATGCCGGCATCGGTCGCGATGGTGGCCGGATGCCTCATCGCGCCGATCGTCGCGCGATGGATTCGTCCGGGGTGGATCATCAGCGGTGGACTGGCGATAACGACCGCCGGCTACGTAGCACTCACGCAGATTCACGGCACGCGAGACCTGGCGCTGCTCGTGACCGGAGTGATTCTGGTCTTCTTCGGGATCGGTCCGATGGCGGTGTTCAGCCAGGATCTGGTCGTCGGATCGGTTCCGCAGGAGCGGGCGGGATCGGCGGCGGCGCTGTCGGAGGCAGCCGGGGACTTTGGCATCGCGTTTGGCGTCGCCATTCTGGGAAGCATCAGCACGGCGATTTACACACGCCGGCTCGCCACTCTTCCGGCAACGATCCCAGCCGATGTCGCGCAGCTGGTGAGAGAGAGTCTTGCTGGCGCCGCCGAGGCGGCGCACCAGTTGCCCCCTCCGCTGGGGAGGGCGGTGCTGACAGGAGCGCAGCATGCCTTTACGGTCGGCCTTCACGCCGCCTCGATCGCCAGCGCAGTGGTCAGCCTCGGTCTGGCGATTACGGCTGCCGTGGTGCTGTCGAAGGTCCCGTCTGCGGCCGTCGGAGAAGGGCTGGGCTGAGCCTTATTTCTTCGCCAGAAGCTTGCCGACCACCTTCCACGTAATGAGCGTGACTCCGTTCTCTTGCGGCGCCCATGTCGAGCAGGTCACAGTTGCCCACGAACCCAGTACGCCGCGGCGTCTTTCAGACGATCGAGCGCCGACCGCGCGTCGAGATCGTCGAGGGTGACCCGTCGAGAATTCCCCAAATCGACGTTGAACGCGTCGGCGAGTCGCCGCGCGATGGCCTCGTCGGCAATCACCGCCGCGCATTCGGCGTTCAATGCGAATGACCGCGGATCGAAGTTGATCGAGCCGACCATCGACAGCAGGCCGTCGGCAACGACGGTCTTGGCGTGCACCATCGTCACTTGGTGCTCGTAGAGCTCCACACCGCCGCGAATGAGGTCGCCCCAGGTGTGTCGGCTCGCGCGCCGAACGGCGGGCTCGTTGTGGTACGGGCCCGGCATCACGACTCTCACCTCGACCCCCCGGCGTCGCGCCGCGCGGAGAGCGCGCACAAATGGGGGTGTCGGAACGAAGTAGGCGTTGGTGATCAGCAACGATTTCTGGGCGCCGGCCACCAACGCCGCGATGGTCCGCTGGGCGGTGCTGGTCGCGTTCGCCGGATTACTCTGCACGACGGATATGCGCGTCTTACCGGTGGCGTCGAGCTCAGGAAAGTAGCGCGGCCCGAGTGGGAGTTGTCCGGTCGCTTCGTTCCAGGTGTCGACGAACGCGTCCTGAAGCGAGCCGACCGCCGGGCCGCGAATCCGGGCGTGTGTGTCCCGCCAATGCGTCGGACCATCCCCCTTTCCAGTCCACAGGTCCGAGATGCCCACGCCGCCGGTAAATCCGATCCGCCCGTCGACGATGAACAGCCGTCGGTGCGTGCGCCGGTTGTACTTCTCCCAGTCATACCATTGCGCACGCCGAAACCAGCGGACGTCGCACCCGGCGGCCCGCATTCGCGACACCAGCGCGGGAGGAATCTTCTTGGCGCCATGTCGGTCGAGTACGACACGCACGTCGACGCCGCGGCGGGCGGCACCGGCAAACGCTGACGCGAACCGATCAGGAATTTCGCCGGCGTCGTAGACGTACGTTGCGAAGTGGATACTGTCACGCGCCGTGTCAATTGCCTCGAGCATCGGTGGGAAGATCTCGTCCCCGTTCTGGTAGATGCGCACCTCGTTGCCGGCGACGAGCGGTTGGCCGGTGACGGCGCCAACGGCGCGCAGGAACTCCTCTGGGTGCGTGAGGATCGGCGCCACCGACACCACGTCATCCTGCCGGCGCGCCTCGGCGTTCACGCTTTCGGTGACGTACACGGCCACGAAGATGCCCGCCGCGAAGAGACCAAGGGCGCCCCAAAGAACGACGTGCACCGCGCTCATCGACACCGACAGATGGAGGTGTTCGTCTAGGAACGATGGGAGTCCGCCAGAGACGCCGCGATCAGCGGAAGGCCAACGACCTGTCTGGCGGTCAGGGAAATCCGGGCCGGGGTCTTGGGTGCGGCCGGAAGCGCATCGCCTCCAGCCAACGCGGAACTAGCTATCCCTCGAGCTCGATCAGGCATCCGAAGTCTCTCAATGACGACGTGGTGTGGCATCTGTTTGGCCGCGCAATTTGCATTGATTGTGCCTATTGTTCTGGCCGCCAGAGAGTCTGGAATGGCAAAGAAGCGCACCTCGAGAAAACCGACGTCCCAACGTGCCGCGGCCACAATGCCACAGCGCGCCGCGCCTTACGTTCGCCGGCTGGAACGGCCGCGCGAGGCGCTCGCCGCCGAAGAGGGACTGACGACGTGCCGCTGGTCATAAGGCCGCTCGACAGTGGTGACCGCGACGCAGTGGCGGGGATCATCACGCGTGCCGGGAACTTTACGGCCGACGAAATCGAGGTCGCGATGGAGCTCGTCGACGAGTGGCTGGCTAACGGCGAGGACAGCGGATATCTGACGTATGTGCTCGCCGATGATTCAGCGACGCGCGCAGTGCATGGGTACGTGTGCGTCGGACCGGCGCCGATGACCGAGGCAACGTTCGATCTCTACTGGATTGCCGTCGATCCCACCGAGCAAGGTCGCGGCTACGGTCAGCGTCTGCTCGCTGCCGCCGAAACGAACGTGCGGTCTCGCGGGGGGCGATTGTTGTTGATCGAGACCGCCTCTCAGGCTGCATACGCGGCCACGATCAGGTTCTACGAGCGCGCCGGCTACACGTTGGCCTCGCGGATTGCGGACTACTATCGAGTTGGCGACGACAAGCTGGTCTTCGAGAAGCGCTTCTCGCGTGAAGGTTCGCCGCCGACCAACCGCGCGCTACCACGGGGAACGTGGCGGCCTTAATGGGCCGCCACTTCCTCCGTGTGATTCTTCGCCGTCTCTTCGATCACCTTCTGCGCGACGTCATGCGGAGCTTCTTCATAGCCCTTGAAGTGCCGCCGGAACGAGGCCCGCCCCTGAGTCATCGACTGCACCGCGCTGGCGTACGTATGAAGTTCCGCCTGCGGCACGATCGCCCGAATGCGCGTACCGAGGCCATTCGAGGGCTCTGTTCCCAGAATATGTCCGCGGCGCGATGACAGGTCGCCGAGCACGTCGCCCATGTACTCGTCGGGCGTGACCACTTCGATTTCGTCGAGCGGCTCGAGGAGCACCGGCTTGCATTTGGGCGCGACGGTCTTGAAGGCCAGAATGCCGGCCATCTTGAACGACTGCTCGTTCGAGTCGACGGTGTGGTACGAGCCGTCGTATACCTCGACTTTGAAATCCACGAGCGGGTATCCGGCGAGCACCCCGCGAACCGACGCTTCCTGGATGCCTCGATCGACGGCCGGGATGTACTGGCGCGGAATCGATCCGCCGACGATCTCGTCGACGAATTGGTAGCCGGACCCGCGGGGCAACGGCGCGAATCGCACCCAGCAGTCCCCGAACTGCCCGCGTCCGCCGCTCTGCTTCTTGTGCCGGCCCTGCCCTTCGGCCTTGACCTTGAACGTCTCCCGATAGGCGATCTTCGGACGCGTCAACTGCGCCGCGACGCCGAACTTTCGCTTCAACTTCGACATCGCCACCTCGATGTGACGCTCGCCGAGCCCGGACACGATCGTCTCGTGCGTCTCCGAGTTGTAATGCACCTCGAACGTCGGATCCTCGTCGTGCAACCGGTGGAGGCCCATCTGCAGCTTCTCCTCGTCGGTCCGGTTGACGGGATGCACGGCCATCTCCACGACCGCCGTCGGCAACTGGATCTCGGGCAGTCGGACGGGATGCTCCTTGGTCGACAGCGTGTCGTTCGTATGCGAGTTCCGCAGCTTGGCGACGCAACCGATGTCGCCGGCGTGCAGGCGCGGAACCTCGATCCGGTCGCGGCCCTGCGCGATCGAAAGGTGGTTGAGCTTTTCCACCGCGCTTCGCGTCGCGTTGAATAGCTCGTCGCCGTTGCCGACCGTGCCCGAGAATAGCCTGAAAAACGAAACATCGCCGACGTGTGGCTCGGCGATGGTTTTGAAGATCTGCGCCGCGACGGGACGGTCGTCGACGGCGTGGATCTCCACCGTGGCATCGCCCTCGGCGCCCGTGAACGCGTGAACCTCCTCCATCTCGAACGCGGTCGGCATCAGCTCGACGATCGTCGAGAGCACCGCCTGCGTCCCGTAATTCAGCTCGCTCGACACGCAGAAGAGGGGAAAGAGCTCCATGCGGCTCATCGCCGCCTTCATTCCCGTGATGGCCTCGTCGCGAGAGATCTCGGCCCCTTCGAGATAGTGCTCGAGCAGCGAATCGTCCGTCGCTGAAATGGACTCGATCAGCTCCTGGTAATACCGGTCGAAGGTCGCCTTGAGCTCCGGCGGGACATCGGCCTCCTGATAGTCCCCGCTCTTCGCGCCTTTCTTGTAGGTGTGAAGCTGCTTGGTGAACAGGTTCAGAATTCCGTGAAAACCGGCTCCTTCGCCGACGGGAACTTCGACCGGAATCACCTTTGTGGTCAGCCGCTGTTTGATCTGCTGATACACGCGATCGAAGTTGGCGTGCTCCTTGTCCATCATCGTGACGACGAAGAGCACCGGGTCCTTGCGGTCGACGGCTTCGCGGAACATCAGCTCCGTGCCCGTTTCGACGCCAGCCGTGGCGGGGACGACACAGAGCGCACCGTCCGCGGCGGCCAGGCCGGCAACGGCCTCACCGTGGAAATCGAGGTACCCCGGCGTGTCGATGAGATTGATCTTGCTGTTCGCCCACTCGGCGAAGGCGCAACCGAGGTTGATGGAAAACCCCCGATCGGTCTCTTCCGGCGCGTAGTCGGTGAGCGCGGTGCCCTCTCGAACGGATCCGTGGCGCTTGCTACTCCCCGAAACAAAGGCGAGCGCATCGACCAAACTGGTCTTGCCGCTCGCCCCGTGTCCAACCACCGCGATGTTGCGGATTTCCGAGCTTCTGTACTCCCGCATACTCACGCACCTCGCTGCTTATGTGAGCCTGCCGATGTGAGGGGCGGAGCTCAGCCAGGCGCGCAGCGTGTCGTCGCCCAGATCGTCGCGGAGGTCGTCCGCGGCGACGGCGATGGCGCGGCCCGATTGACGGCCGTCGCTGACGCAGGTGAACACCATCGCTTCGCCAGTGAACGTGGCGCTCCAGAGGCGCCCGGCTTCGTCGGCGAACGTGCGCTCTCCCCCTGATGGCTGGTATGGAATCGCCCCAGCCGAAATCTTTGGCACTTCGTGCTCCTTTTCGCCTGATCCGTCTCCGATAGCCTGCGACGAACGACCGGCACCCGTCAAGGGGAGCAGGAAATGAGAAGTCGTGCCACCGGAGAAAAAAGGAAGAGGCCGAGTCCGATGGACCCGGCCTCAACCGCGCGTCGCGTCTCGCTTTACTCGACGTCCGCTTCGAACGCGAGTCCTTCGGCCTCACGCAACCGCTCGAGGATCGCCTCGAGCGGCGCGAACACCGGCGCCGTCACGCCGGCAATTGGGCCGAGCGACACGCTGATGGCGCGGCGTGCGCCTTCGGGCCAATCGGGCATGTTGAGGCCCGCGACGAGGCGCCGGATCAACTGGCCACACTCGTCCAACAGTTGGCGCGCCGTCTGGCGGAGCTGCTCGATGGGAATGAGAAGATCGCGCGTCACGAGGTGACCGTCCACGTCCCGCCAGGCTGCGTCGCCAACCGCGCCGCGTTCGGCCCAGATGCCGAGGTGCCGGATCGTATCCGAATGGCCCTCCTCGTTGTCGCGATGTGACTCGACGGCGGCAGCCAGGGCGAGGGCGATCGTTTCAGCCGTCGGCTCGCCATAGAGCGTCACCACGTCGCGCGACGGACGTTCGGATCCGTGAAGCGGCGCGGGCATCGAATTGACGTGCGCCAGCACCGTCGAATGATCGGAGCTCTCCTCCACCATGACGAGAATGTCCATCCCGCGCTGCTGCGAATACTGCGACTCGGTCACGCCCGCTCTCCTCCACACCATTGCCACAACGGTACAGTGTCTTAGACACTGTACGACGATTCACGTTCCTCTTGAATGAACCATCACGTACCGAGGAACGTCACATGACGACTGTGAAACGGCACATGGTAATCCCGTGGCGAATCAGTCCGCGGCGCGCGGCGGAGCGGCAAAGCGCGTTCCCACCGCCAGTGAGATGGCGAGGACGAAGAAGTAGACGGCGAGATTGCCCACGGAAAACAGCTGCGCGAGGCTGGCGCCTCCACGGCGGGCGATGCCGATCGATACGAGGCAGCACAGCAGCGAAACCGCCGCACTCGCAAACCAGAGAGGAGCGAATCGCCTTCTGACGATTCCGACGATGCTCGCACCGAGCAGGGTCGTGACACCGACATGGACCGCGACGCCGGTCAACGTGATGTGGGGCACAAATCCGGTGACGTCCGCGGCCGGCGACCCGAGGAGGTGTGAGGCGATGACGTTGAATGGCGTAGATGCTGTCGCCGTTCGCTTGCCGAGCGCGATGAGCGCGCCGCTGGTCGACGCCGCGACGAGAACACCCGCCGCCCAGCCGGAGCTCAATTCGCCGCGATTCACGCTGCAAAGAAGCGGTCGGCAATGAGCAACTCAAGTGATGGGCGGGCAAAAAAAACCCCGCGAAAGCGCGGGATCTTTTCGTGCACGAAGCGGGTTGGATTCGCTCACGGCCGTTCGACGCAATAGGGATCGGACGGCTGGACGATGCAAACCTCAGCAGTCAGAACGTTATACCCGGTAAAATGCTTGATTCGGCGAGAAATCCGACCGGCGCCGAAGTCGATGGTGGTTCGAACGGACGCATCCACGTTGGCGTCATCGACCGGCGGCGCGTCGATCGCCGGCGCGAAGAGAATTGCCCACTTTCTGGACCGCCCACTCGATCCGTCACCACCCCTCGCGTCAGCGTAGTACCGAACGACCGGCGCCAGGACGTCTGTCGACAGTGTCACCGTCTGGCTCGGATCGAAGCGGAGCGAGGGCGAGAAATCCGCCCACAGGCGGTTGTGCGACCACTTCAAGGTTGCGTGAACCGTTATGTCGGTGGTCGCCACGGTGCAGGGTGCGTCCCACGCACCAGCGGCGTAACCCTCGCGTGAGTCCTGAGCGCTCGGATCGCACACTGCATTCGCGGGAAAATCGAGCGTGTACATGTCGAGAATCGAGACGCGGCCGCCAGCGGCCGGAATCACGATGTCTACGGCGGTCGGCGTCGCGAGCGCCGCTAGAGCGGGGGAACCTGAAAGGGTCGGTGGCGCCACCCGGAGGGGGGCCAGAGAAGAATCGTTGTTACACGCGGTAGCAACGAGCAGGGCGGCGCCCGTGAGAACGAGTCTGGCGGGGTGTCGCATTTTGGAGGTTACCACTGGAGGGAGGTGCGGCCTCCGGATCCCGTGCGTCCGGGACCCAAGGAAGGGTGAACTAATGTATTCGTGCATAGTGCTTTACACCAGCCTGCTACCGTACATATGCCTGCCGATCGCAGATGTGCTATTTGGCGGCCAAAACTGCATAACGCCTTGTCAGCTCATCATATCCAAGGTTCTCAACCGTGGATGCATACCGGTTGATAGACAATCGGACCCGCGCGTCGTCGATCTTCTTGAGGGTTGCCGCGCAGTTAAGTGTAAGCCAGACAGAGAGATACACATCCACCAGTTCGGCAGCGTTGAGCGCGGTTTCGAAGCGGGAAAGGGCCAAATCTGCGTTCCCGTCCAGTGCGCTGACCCGGACGAGTAGCGCTTCGACGAGCTCGCGTCCTTGAAACCATTCTGGCCGCCGGTCTAGGCGCTCCTGAACCTCCGACGCCGCTTTTCGCGCGCGGTCGAGGTTGCCTAATTCCAGATAGCAGAGGCCGGCGCCAGCCAGCGAGCCGATCTCGACGTCCCCGTGACCGATTCGGTCAGCGAGTGGCGACGTGGTCGAATACAGCTCCGCGGCGGACTCCCAGGCGCCGAGCTCCCGCTCACAGTGCGCCATGTTGAATAGGGCGGCGAGTTGGTACTGGCTGTTTTTGACCGCCGAAAATGACGTCATCGATTCGGCAAACAACTCGCGCGCCCGGTCGAAGTCTCCCTGCTTCTGGATCAGGACACCGAGGTTCAGGGCCGACACGCCGCCGATGTCGGACATCCCGGCGACCTTGGCCATCGACATGGCCAGCGTATAGGCGCTGCGCGCTTCGGGCACCCGCCCCTCGAATTGAGTGGCAATGGCAATCGAATTCTGACAATTCGCCTGTCCGCGAATATCGCCGATGCTCTCAAACAGCTGGAACGCGCGCGTCATTATTTCTCGGGCGCGCGACGGCGAATCGGTCAGGAGGCACGATCCCCACCGAAGCAGCGCACCCGCGGTGAGACCGGGATCACCAAGTCGTTCGGCCATCTGCACGGCCTCCGAGGCCAGCTGCTCCGCCATGCGACCCTCGCCCAAACGTCCGTACGTTTGCGAAGCGAGCGTGAGAACGGCGACCCTTTCCTGGTCGTAGCCGAGCTGCCGTGCCTCTTCGCCGAGTGCATTCAGGGAGACCAGTGTCACGCGAGCAGGTTGGCCTTGCTCCATCCGCGCGCGCTCGCGCAGACGCCGCAACGTCAGCGATCGCTTCACGTCACCCTGACCGTCGAACCACTCGATCGCAAGGTCGCAGAGCTCCTCGACCTCGTCGAACCGGCCGTTGATCTCGGACAGGTGCGCAAGCTGCACGCGGACCTCGGCCAACTCCGCCGGCGATGCCGAGTTGTGCACCGCGATCTCGAGATACTTGCGGGCCGCGGTGACCGCGTAGAGGTGCTCGGCTTCGACGGCAGCCTTGCGAGCGTACTCGTACGCCATGCCCGTCGCGCGAGCCTCGTTGTAGTGAATGGAGATCTCGCCGGCGGTACGGTCGCCGCGCCCCACCAGCGCATGGGCGACTCGCCCCTGCAGCTCGCGAAGCGCGTCGCGCGACAAGGTGTCGATGAGCACCGCGGCGACGCTGTCGTGGGTGAAGCCGTAGCCGCCTGCTTTGCGGTCTGACCGCGGCCGAATGAGCCCAGCGGCGACGGCCTCGCTCATCGCAAGCCGGACGGCGGGTTCGCTGCCGGCACCCGAATCGACGACCAGCCGCACGTCGAACTCGCGGCCAAGTATCGCTGCCGTGCCGAGAATCGCCTGACTGCTGGCGGAAAAGCGCGACAGACGCTGGCCAATCAGCGCGGCGATCCCGGACGGCAGGCGGAGCTCGGAGACCGGACTCCACTCCCAGCGCTGACCGGAATGCCAGAGCGCGCCCTGCTCGACCAACGCGGTGACGAGCTGCGAGAGGAAGAATGGATTGCCTTCGGTGTGGCGATAAATGAACGCCAGAAACTCGCGGCCGATTTCCTGGCGGTGAAACGCCGCCGACAGCCATTGCTTGACTTCGTCGCGAGTGAGTCGGGCGAGCGTCAGCTCGGTATACAGCTGATGACGCTTGAGGATCTGCCGGCGTTCGGCGGCTTCGGCAAACTCGCGCTCGTTGCGACAGGTGAAGCAGATGAGAATGCGCTCAGCATCCAGCTGCGCCATGAGATGCTCGAGCGCATCCCACGACGTGCCGTCCGCCCACTGCATCTCGTCGAGCACGAGCACCAACGGCCGCGCGACCGACGCCATACGCAGGTAGGTGAACAGCTCCTCGAGAAGGCGATACTGGCTGCCGGCCGCTTCGCCGGGCGTCCGAGTGCCGAGGGCGGGAACCAGCTTGTGGAGCTCGCGCCATTCACGTTTCGGCGCGTCCGGCATCCGGTGCAGGCCGCGGAGGATCGACGCCCACACGGCGTAGGGCTCGCGCACGGCGGTCGGCGAAGAGGTGGCGGTGATCATCGCCCCGCCGCGAAAGCGTACCTGAGGCTCGAGCTGGCGGAGGAGCGTCGCCGTTCCCAACCCGGACTCGCCGAGCACTGCGACCACACGCGGGCGTGCCGACACGGCATCGTCGATGGAGCGAACCAGCGTCGTCAGCTCGTCCGTCCGTCCGGCGAAACGGTCGATGCTCAGCGGACGGTGGAGAACCTCATGGTGCGGGAGGGGTGCAAGCGACGCACCGTCTCCACCCTGAGCGCCGACCCGCGCGCAGGCGGCGTTTGCGACAGGATATAGCGCGGCGACGGAGTTCCCATGATCGGGGAGCGCCGCAACCCCGATCGACAAGCTGAGTCGGCCGACGACGGAGCGATCGGCCACCGCCAGCCCGTAGGTTCGCACCGCCGTCGCCAGTCGCTCGCCAACCTGGCGGCCTTCTTCACCGCTGTTCCCCGGAAGGAGCAGAAAGAAGCGACCATCGGGCTGGGTCAGCACGACGTCGTCGCCGCGAAGGAGCGCGACGAGAAGCTTGGAAATCGCCGACGCCAGTCCCTCCGCGGTGCGACTCCCCCCCTTGGTGGCGAGTCCATCGAAGTCGTCAAGCTCCGCCACGAGCATCGCGGCGTGCCTGATCGGCGCGGCACCGCTCAGCAGCGAACGGGCAACGTCGTCGAAGGCTTCTCGGGAGGTGAGGAGGCGGGGCACGCTGGAAAGAAAGCCGGTCTGACGGGCTTGGCGGGGATCGGAAGAAGAAACTCCGCGAAGGATTGACGACCGGCGAGCGATGGGCGCCACTTACCTTAACGGTCCCTCCGCACGCGGCGTCTACACTCCAGTCTCACACGAGCCGTCCATGCGTCGTTCGACAATGATTCTTTCAGGGGCCCTGATCGCGGGCTGTGCACACCCGAGCTCGGCACCTCGGTCCGCGAGCAGCGGGGCGCTGGCATATGCGCCCTCGGCGGCGAGCGAGCGGGAGCTCCTTCCAGATGAGCAGGTGCGGCAGGTCCTCAGTCGGATGGCGTTCGGTGCCCGCCCGGAAGACGCGGCGAAGGTCCGCGCGATCGGCGTCGACAACTGGATCCAGATTCAGCTGCACCCTGAAGCGATTCCCGACGACACGACCGAGAGGTTGATCGCCCAGTACGCCTCGCTGAACCTGCCGACCGACGAAATGATACGGACCTTCCAGGTGCTGCAGCAGGCGCGAATCCAGCGGCAGCGGCAGTTGGCACAGACAGGCGACACGACGGCCGCGCGGCGCGACGCGTTGCTCGGAGGAATCAGTCAGGATCCACAAATGTTGCAGGCGGCGCAGCTGGCACAGCGCGCGGTTCCCGAGCTGCAGGCCGCGACATTGGCCCGCGCCGTGACGAGCGAGCGCCAGCTCGACGAGGTGATGGTGAATTTCTGGGAGAACCACTTTTCCGTCTTCGCCAACAAAGGCCAGGTGCGATTCTTTCTCCCCGCGTACGATCGCGACGTGATTCGCCCGCATGCGCTCGGGAAATTCCGCGATCTGCTGGGCGCAGTCGCGCATAGTCCGGCGATGCTGTTCTATCTCGACAACTGGCAGAGTCAGGCAGACAGCGCGCATCCGACGCTCGCGCGGAATGGCGCGCAGCGGCCGGGTGGCCGTGGAGCCGGAGTGCCGCCGGGCTTCAGGCCGCCCGGCGTCGGACAACGCCGCGGTCTCAACGAGAATTACGCCCGCGAGTTGATGGAGCTGCACACGCTGGGCGTCGACGGCGGATACACGCAACATGACGTTATCGAGGTTGCGCGAGCGTTGACCGGATGGAGCATCGCCATGGGCCAGGGCGGCGGATTCGTTTTCCGGCCCGAAGCGCACGACGCCGGCGAGAAGACGGTGCTTGGACATCGTCTCGCGGCGGGTCGCGGACAGGAGGATGGTGAGCAGGTGCTCGACATCGTTGCGCATGCTCCGTCGACGGCCCAGTTCATCACGACCAAGCTGGCGCGACATTTCGTGAGCGATGATCCGCCAAGAGCCCTCGTCGACCGCTGTGCCGCGGTGTTCACGACCACAGACGGCGACATCCGTCAGACCGTCGGATGCGTCGTCACGAGCGCGGAATTCTTCAGCCGCGCGGCGTACCGGTCGAAGGTCAAGACGCCGTTCGAAGTCGTGGCCAGTGCGTTCCGTGCCATGCAGGCGAAGCCCGACTCGACCCCGCGGTCGGCGCAAGCGGTCGCTCAGCTTGGGCAACCGGTGTTTGGCCACCAGACGCCTGATGGCTGGCCCGATCGCGGCGATGCTTGGATGAACACCGGCGCGATTCTCGGTCGAATCAACTTTGGCCTGCAGGTGGCGTCGGGCCGCGTCCCCGGCGTGACCATGGGACATATCGCCGAGCTCGACCAGTTGCAAACCGCGCCGCGAGAGGCACAGGCCGACGGCGTCGTCAGATTGTTTTTCGGGGGCCAGGTGTCCTCGGATACGCGGCAGGTCCTCGTGTCTGGCGAAAACCCGCTGCTCACGACTCTCACACCAGATACGGCTGCCAGCAGTCCAATGACAACCCGTGGCGGAATGCCGCCCGTTCCGCCGCCGGCGTTCGGCGGTGGTCGCGGGCGAGGCATGGCTGCCATCTCGACTCAACCAATCGCGCTCAACGGACTCGCCCAGGTCATCGGGCTCGCCCTCGGCGCTCCGGAATTTCAGCGCCGCTAGGAGAACACAATGAATCGCAGAGTATTCGTCAAATCGGGAGCGTTGTCTTTCGTCACGCTTGGCCTCGCGCCAAGCTTTTTGCGGCGCAGCGTGTTTGCGGCCGAGTTGGCGAAAGGCGCGGCGACGTATGGAAACGCTCGTGGAAAAGTGCTCATTTGCCTTTTCCAGCGCGGCGCGGCCGACGCTCTGAACATGATCGTTCCTCATGGCGACCCCGCGTATTACCGGATGCGGCCGGCGATTGCGGTGCCGCGGCCCGTGACGGGCAACGCCCAGGCGGCGATCGATCTCGACGGATTCTATGGGCTTCATCCGTCGCTCGCTCCCCTGAAGACGTTGTGGGACCGCGGAATGGTGGCGCCGGTTCATGCCGTCGGGAGTCCGAGCAGCACTCGGTCGCACTTCGATGCGCAGGACTACATGGAGAGCGGGACACCCGACGACAAAGGAACGCGCGACGGGTGGTTGAACCGCTACCTGGCGACGGAAGGAACGTGTGAGGCGTGCAAGCCATCGGCCTTTCGCGCCGTGGCCATGACAGCGCAGACGCCGCGTATTCTCGATGGAGCCATGCCGACGGTCGCCATGGATAATCTCGATGCATTCGCCGTCAGGACCAATGGCAGTCAGGCCGAGCGGCTCGAGGCATTGTACCGCACTGGAACGTCGGACGTCGTGCACGCCGCCGGCGGCGAAATGTTCGACGCCACGCACGCGTTGCGGGCAGCGAACCCGCAACAATACGTGCCCCAAAACGGGGCCGACTACCCGCGCTCGCCGTTTGGACAGCACCTGCGCCAGGTCGCGCAGCTCATCAAGTCGGATGTCGGACTCGAGATCGCCTTCGCCGACGTTGGCGGGTGGGACACCCACGCCAATCAGGGCGGCGCAACGGGACAGCTGGCGGGCCGCTTCGATGATTTTGCCAAAGCGATCTACGCGCTCGTCACTGACTTGGGTGATCGCATGGCCGACGTCACGATCATGACGATGTCAGAATTCGGCCGGACGGCGCGGCAGAACGGAAACGGCGGCACCGACCATGGGCACGCGAGCGCGCTGTTTGTCATCGGCGGCGACGTCAAGGGCAAGCAGGTCCACGGCAAATGGCCCGGCCTCGAGCCGGAGCAATTGTACGAGGGCCGCGATCTCGCGCTCACAACGGACTTCCGATCCGTCTTCTCGGAAGTCGCCGCTAAGCACCTCGGCGCAAAGAAGCTGGAGCAGGTTTTTCCCGGGTTCGCCATCGACCAGTCGAAGTGGGTGGGAGTGTTGTAAGAGGTGGGATGGTGGGATGGTGAATGCGAGAAGGGCCGGCGACTGGGTGAGTGGCCGGCCCTTCGCAGATCCCAAGACACTAATCCACCAATCCACCAAAATCAGTCCTTCTTCGTGAACCCCGCAGGCACCTCGAGCAGCCTCTCTTCGACATCGATCTCTTTGATGTCTGTGATCGTCGTCGTCTGAACGAAGTCGAGCGCCATTCCCGCGCCGGCCGGGCCGCCGAGCGTCAGCGAGGTCGTGACGACACTCTTGACCGGCGTGCCCTCGATCTTCTTGCGCAGCTCGTTGAGCTTCGCCGTCAACTTTGACGCGGGATCATCCGGCGCAACGGTTGCCGCTCCGTCGAACGGGTTGACGATATGGTAGGGCAGCTTCGCGGTCCACGTGTCGATCATGAGGCGCAATGGGGTTTGATTTCCCATCACGGCGACCGACATCTCGGCGACGATCCGGTAATGATGCGTCTGACGGCCGTCCACGGTGTCTTGCCCCACGAGCTCGAAGTCAGTCACGAGTCCGCTGATGTCGATCTGCGGCAATCCACCGCCGCCGGCAACGCCCCCACTACGTCCACCTCGACGACCACCGCTCATTGCGCCGAGGATGCCAAGTCCGCCGCCGCTGAACAATGTGGTGGCATCGCTGTAGGTGCGCTCGCCGGGGCTCACGAGGACCGTCTTCGATGAATCCAGCACCAACAGGTAGTCGTCGGCGCTCGCGCCTGGCGGCGCTGGTTGAAAGGTCAGCAGATCGAATCGCGCGCGATTCCCCACCGCGGTCGCCCGCGCGAGGATGAGGGGACCAGCGCCGCCATCACCGCCCATGCCCGACATCTGCATCGGCAACCGGGACGACATGCGGACGCGGTACGCGATGCCTTTCGTGAACGGCGTGGCTCCAGTCGACGCCGCGAGACAGAGCGCGGCCAAGCCGAGCACCGAGCCGGCACGGGACAACAGGGGACGTCTCATGTGATTCTCTCGAAAGTCGAGCAGGGACGGACGTGGTTGTTCGCCCTTTGCAGAAGGAGGACGCGCGCGATGGAAGCGGCGTTTCGTTTTGGCGCCCGACGCCGGCGAAGTCTACGGGCGGCGACCGAAGATCCGGCCGAGGCTCTTTTGCAGCGACTGGAGTATTCGATCCACTTCGTTGGGACGATGCGGCCCGGTGTCGCCGCCGGCATCCGTCGCGATCACGCGAGACGAGAACTCGGTGTGTAGCGCACACGGATCACGGGGGACCGAGCTCGGTTTGAACCATTCGCGGACGCGATTCGGGCACCACTCGGTCGCGAGTTGCCCAGTCTCCGGATCGATGATCGCGGAAACCATTCCTGCGGGGACCGTCCAGTTCGAGCCGCGCGGCTCGCGCCACCCGGTCCGATAGATCTCCGCCCAAGCGGGCGCCGCAAGCCGGCCGCCGGCGGCGTTCGTGCTGATTGGCCGGGGCGTGTCGTAGCCAAACCAGACGCCGGCAACGAGCGTCGGCGAAAAGCCGACGAACCAGACGTCTGTGCCGCTATTGGTCGTGCCGGTTTTTCCCGCGATCGGCGTCGTGATCCCAGCGTCGCGGATGGCGCGGCCGGTTCCGAAGTCGACGACCCCCCGTAGCATCGACGTCACCTCGTACGCGTCGCGCGGATCCATCGCCGGTGCTTTCGCCGACTCGAAGTCGCGAAGGACGGTCCCGTCGGGAGCCAGAATGCGGATGACCAGTCGCGGGCGCACGCGGAAGCCGCCGTTTCCGAATGGCGCATACGCCGCGACGAGCTCCAGTGGGGTGACCTCTTCCGCGCCGAGCGCGATAGACGGTACGGGGTCGAGCCTGGTGGTGATGCCGTTGTTTCGTGCGGCGAGAATGACTCGCTGCTCACCGATGGCGCGACTGATGCGAACCGTGGCGGCGTTGGCCGAAGCGATGAGCGCCTGGCGCATCGTCACTGTGCCGTGGTAGTCATTGTTGTAGTTCGCCGGCGCCCAGACGGTACGTCCCATGTCCACTTCTACGGGCTCATCGTCGACGAGTGAGGCTCCGTAGTAGCCGGCGTGGATTGCCGCGGCGTACACAAACGGCTTGAACGCCGAACCAGGCTGGCGACGGGCCGAAGTCGCGCGATCGAACTCGCCGCGCTGCGCGCGGTGGCCGGTGACGAGCGCACGGATGTCGCCGGTGATCGGATCGAGCGCGACGTACGCGCCTTGCGCCGGCTCGGCCACGCGTCCAAAAGCGTCGTGGGTCTCGCGGGTGATCGCGGCGGCCTGGTGAACGACGTTGCGATCGGCCGAATGCTGCAGTGTGAAGTCGAGCGTCGTTTCGACGGTGACGTCGCCCTCCTTGAGCGCGTCGGGCATCACCGAGTCGACGACCGCGCGCACGGCGTCAATCGCCGACGGCTCGTCGGCCATCGCCGGACGCCACTCTGCGGCGGCGATGCGCAGGCGCTCGGACTTGGCAATGTTGGCCGCGGTCGAGGACAGGTACCCTTGGTCGGCCATCAGGCCAAGCACGAGGTTGCGCCGCTCGACCGCTCGGAGGCGATCGTGACGAGGTGAGTACGTCGACGGGGCCTTGGGCAGGCCAGCAAGGAGGGCGCCCTGAGCGACGGTGAGTTGGCTGACGCTCTTTCCGAACAGGTCGCGACTCGCGGCCTCGACGCCGTTCACGCCGTTGCCGAGATAGATGACGTTGAGATAGTGCTCAAGTATCTGGTCCTTGGTCAGCTCGTGCTCGAGGAGCCGCGTGATGCGCAGCTCAACGAGCTTCCGCCGCAGCGATCGCCCGTGATAGCGTGTGGAGAGAAAGCTGTTGTGCGCGACCTGCATGGTGATGGTGCTGAACCCTTCGCGCACGCCGAAGACGCCGGCGTTTCGGAACGCCGCGCGAAAGACAGCGCGCCAATCGAGACCATTGTGCTCGAAGAAGCGCCGGTCTTCGGTGGCGACGAACGCATCCTGCACGTGTTTCGGGACCGTAGCGAGCGGCACGTTGACACGACGCACCACCTCGAGGCGTCCGATGAGCAGTCCGTTGCGGTCGACGATCCGGCCGCCTTCACTCGGCTGGAAGGCTCGAATCGCCGCGGCAGACGGACAGCCTTCAAAGCCGCAGCTACCCAGCCAGACGTTGAAGGTCCAGAGGGCAAGCAATACGATCGCCAAGGGGATGAGGCGCCCCCACTCCCGCCGAATCCACAGGTGCGGAGGATCAGCTGGATTCCGGCGAAGGCGTGCGGCGAGGCGTCGAAAGCGGTCCTGAACCGATATCATGCAGAGGGCGAGAGAGCGAAACGCGGGAGTCCCTTTTGGTACGCTCCTCGCACTCGCAGGTTTCCGGCCTGATACACCGGATCACGCCACGAGAACCCTTTACCACCACCGAAATACGACTATGACTGGCCGCCTCTTCATCTCGCGTTGGGTACTTCTGTCGGTCACGGCTGCGCTCGCCGCATGCGGCGGCGGTGGGGAGCACCGCGTCGCGGACAGGGGAGCCGGATCCGGCACGGTGGCGACTCGGGGAGATTCGGCCGCTGGAAGCGTCGAGGCGATGCCCGTGGCGCAAGCGAAGTCAGATAGCTCCTTCGGGCCGCCAAACCACATGGGAAGGATTCCCGTGCTCGAATACCATGTAATTGGCGATACTCAGTCCCTCTACCAGCAAAGGCGCGAGACCTTCCGGCAGAACATGGAAACGCTCTACGCGCGGGGGTATCGGCCAATAACGATCGCGCAGATGCTGGACAAGGATTTTTCGATGGTACCGGCCGGAATGTCGCCGGTGGTGTTCGTCTTCGACGATGCATCGGCAAGTCAGTTCAAGTACATCGACAAGGGCGGCGGCAAGCTCGAGATCGATCCTACAAGTGCCATCGGCATCTGGAACGACTTCGCGGCATCTCACCCGGGATGGAAGGGCAAAGCGGTGTTCTGCATGCTGAACGGCGGGGCGTCAGGGCACAACTTCTTCGGCGATGGGCCGCGTTGGGAAGGACAGCATGCCGCGTGGCGTTTCTTGAAAGTGAAGTGGCTCGCTGACAACGGTTTTGAGCTTTGCGACCACACGCTGTGGCATATGCAACTCAGCAAGTATCCTGACGCCGCCGTGCAGCAACAGATTGCCCGGAATGCGATGGGGATTGACTCCGCGGTTCCAGGCTACAGGATCCGAACGATGGCGCTGCCCCAGGGCCTCTGGCCGAAAAACCGGCCGCTGGCATGGCAGGGGTCGTGGACCAACCCGAAGACCGGGCAAACGGTCAATTACCACTTCGATGCTGTCCTCGAAGTCGCAGGCGGCCCGACGCGCAGTCCCTACGATCCGGCGTTCGATCCGCACAGCATCTCGCGAGTACAGATGCACGATGACGAGATGAAAAACGCGCTGGACAAGCTCGACAAAACGAAGACGAGGTTTGTGAAGTAGTGGGACAGTGGGTTGGATTGACGTTTCTCCATCCCACCATCCCACCGTCCCACTTTCACATCCGCCACTTCCGCAGCGTGTCGATCGTGTCCTTGAGTGTCCTGCGCTGCGCCGGGTTCTTCGCCTCTGTTAACAAAATCCCATATGTCGCAACGGCCAGATCCAGGGCGAGCGGATCATGCTCCGCGCCGGCCACGGCGGCAGCATTGTCGGCCAACGCTGCCCGCGCGAGTTGATCGGCCGGGAACCTCGTCGAGACTTCTCGCCACCGCTCCATGCGAGCGCGGGGATCCGATTCAGACAGGGCGTATAAGTGCCAGGCACCGCGGTTTGTGACATCGAGATCGATGGCGCGACGCGCCAACTTCCCGACCGTATCTGGACCTCGGCCAGTCAACCAATAGGCGTTGGCAAGCACAACGATCGCCTGGGCGTCGTCCGGCGACCGCTCAACGATGGATTCGAAGACCGGGATGACGACTTCTGGCAGGTCGCGGTAAGGTCGCGTAATGTCGAGGAGTACGTCGGGAGGCGTCTCCCGGGCCAGGGCCCTCAGCCCATCGAATAGGGCGCCAAGGTCGTCGTGATCGCGGTAATCGTCGACGATCGTGGCGATCCGCAAGGCTGGATTGGAGGAGTTCGGCACGTGACGTGCTTGACCTGTTTGCAACAATTGTTTGGTAAGGACGTACAAGCTGATGGGTGGTGGGCCGCAAGTCACCATCCGCAGGGTCGTCCGGCCAGGACTCGAAAGCAGGGTTGCGCGGGCGGAGGGAAGCTGCGATACTCGTAGCGTCGTCGGCCCGGCTTCGTCGATCGAGTTCCGGCCGATCCGACTAGTACCGTTCCTCGCTCATGGCCACCTAGCCTGCGGGGATCGCCTGTTCCACCGCGCCGGAGCGAAACACCGCCCGGACCCGAGTGAGAAAAGCCCGCGTCTCGGTGCCCGTTCCGACACCGCCGCGCGCGCAGCATTCAGTCCCGTCAGACCGCGCCCGATCACCAACGACTGGCGATCGAAGCGATTACCCGAGCCCGCACACCCGCGGCTTCGGGGTAAGCATCACGTACGACGATCTCCGCCAAGTCCCACGGTAGATGTGGGATCGAAATGATCAGATCACCAAGCAGACCAGCACATAACCGAACCTTCTTCGTCCCGCCCATCCGGGTGCCGGACGACTGGCGCGTGCCGCGCGAACGGAGACTGACTCCATGAGTGAGCCAAACCCGTACCGCGACGAAAGCGACGCTCCGCCCGAAAATGCCGAACCCACCCGGCCGGTTGAGGCGGGCCGCGTCGAAGATTTCGACGGCGGCGACACGCGCCAGCAAGACGATGGTTCGAGCGACAGTGGGGCGAACAATCCAAAGAGCGGCGCCAGCGAGGGGGGGGGCAGCGACTCCGCCGCAGGAAGTATGAGTCAGCCAGCCGGCGGCGACGCCCCGTTTGCACAGAGCGGCGGAAGCCCGCGCGGGACTCATCCGCAGGGCGGCAACCAGCGTCCAGACCGGCAAGAGGGACGGAACGGACGAAGGCATCGGCGAGGTCGAGGGCGCGGACCCCGCAGAGATCAGGCGCAGAGTCCGGGCGTCGGCCAGGGCTCGAACCAGGGACAGCAACAACCGCAGCCGCAGGGACCAGTCGTCGTGGTAGCAACATCCGAAACCCGCGGATGGTTCGATCCGGCGCGCGACGGCGGCTACATTCGCCGCCCCGGCACGAGCTATCTGGCCGAGGCCGGCGATGCCTGGGTGCCGCCGCATCTCGTACGACAGTATGGCCTTCGCCGGGCCGATCTGATCGTCGCCGGCGTGGGCATCGATCCGCGCGGACGGTCGGTCGTCGCGGAGGTCCGGACCATCAACGACGTTCCGGCAGCCGACGTCGGCATTCGCCCAGAATTCAACTCGTTGACGGCGTCGTATCCGGAGCGAAAGCTGTTTTTGGAGACGGGACGGTCAGCGAAGGGCGGTCACGAGTTGACGCGGCGAGCGATCGATCTGATTGCGCCAATCGGATATGGCCAGCGCGCCCTCATCGTCGCGCCAGCGCGCGCCGGAAAGACGACCCTGCTGCACGCGATCACGGAGGGTGTGGCGATCAATCATCCCAAGGCGCAGCTGCTGATTTTGCTCGTGGACGAGCGGCCGGAAGAAGTGAGCGAAGCGATCTCGTGGGGGGTCGGCGAAGTCGTATCGTCGAGCTTCGACCAGCCGGCGCAGCGACACGTCGAAGTGACGGAGATGGTGCTGGCGCGGGCCCACCGGCTCGTGGAACAGGGGCGCGACGTCGTGATCGTGCTCGACTCCCTGACGCGCATGGCGCGGGCGCACAATACGGCCGAGCGTGGCAGTGGCCGAACGCTGTCCGGCGGTCTCGACGCGACGTCGATGGCGAAGCCGAAGGCGTTTTTCGGATCGGCGCGCAATATCCCGGATAGCTCCGGTGGCGGCTCGCTGACGATCATCTCGACAGCGCTGGTCGAGACGGGCTCGAGAATGGACGATGTGATCTTCGAGGAGTTCAAGGGGACCGGCAACTGCGAGATCAAGCTCGATCGCAGTCTGGCCGAGAAGCGGATATATCCTGCGATCGACATCGGCACGAGCGGGACGCGACGGGAGGAAAAGCTTTTTCGTGCGGATCAGCTCGACGCGGTGTTCACGCTGCGCCGCGGGTTGAGCCAGATGCCGTCGCAGTCGGCGATGGAGTGGCTGATCAAGAGAATCGCGGCGACCCCGAGCAACGACCAGCTGCTGGCTGGGCTGTAGAACGCTAAGAAGCCGGTTCGTCAGTTCGTCGAACTGATCAATCGGCGTAGTCCTCTGCCCCGTCCGCTACCGGCCCGTCCTTTGCTCTGTGGCCGGTACTATGCGCCCCCAGCTCAGCTGGCTGCGCGCCGCTGTCGCCGGATGCGTGGTCCTTGTCGCGGTGCCGGAGACGGCGTCAGCGCAGGCCAAGGTCAATGCGGACCCTCACGAGGCGCCCGAGCTGAAAAAGCTCGTGCTGCGGGGCGTGCAGCACGTCGACATTGTCGACCTCCAAAGGAGCATCGCGACGCAGGCCTCGGCGTGCCGGAGCATCTTCGTCGCGCCAATTTGCCTGATTTCCCACTCGACAATGTGGGTCGACCGGCAGTATCTCGACCACGGCCAGCTGGCGCGCGACGCCATCCGCATCCGCGTCTACTACTGGTGGCGCGGATACCGCTCTGCGGAAGTCGATACGATCATCACACGGATCGCTCCGCACGAGGTGGAGGTGACGTTCGACGTCAAGGAGCATGAGCCAACCCTAGTCCGCCGATTGGCGATCGACTACGACTCCGCGCTCTTCAACGAAAAGCGCATCAAGAAGCTGACCCTGCTCAAGGCGGGCGAGCCCCTCGATCTGGTCAAGCTCGATTCGATGCGCGTGCTGTTCGCCAACGAGATGTGGGCGTGGGGACACAGCGACGCCACGGTGGACACGACCCTGGCGATCGACAAGGCACGGCGCCTCGCCGACGTTCGCCTGACCCTGATTCCAAATCATGCGACGTTCGTCGGGCCGATCGAGGTCGTGGGGCTGAACAGGGTCAGTAGGACGACCGTGCTCAATGCGATCACCTTCCGCACCGGCGATCCCTTCCGTCAGGGCGATGTGCTCGAGAGCCAGCGCAATCTGTTCGAGTCGAACTTGTTCCGACTGGCGTCGGTCGAAGTGCCGCCGCAGTTCGACAGCGTGAAGAACATCACGATCTCGGTCAGCGAATCGCCGCTCCACAACGCGCACACCGCCGTCGGTCTCACGAACATCGACTTTTTCCAGGTCGACGGAACGTACACGGCGTACAACCTGCTCGGCGGCGCGCGGCGCCTCGACATCAGCACGACCGTCGGCAACATCCTCGCGACCCAGCTCGCGGGGCACGGGTTCTTCTACAACCCTAGTCGCGACATTCCGGGTGCCGACTCGGGCAAGTTCCTTCAACCGACATGGGCGGCGAGTCTGGATTTTCGCCAACCGGCCTTTCTCCACCGGCCGTCGAACCAGGCCGGCTTCAGCGCATTCGCGCACCGGCGCTCGACGCCGGGGATCTTCATCGACCGCGGCTATGGCGGCGCGGTGACGCTCACGAACCAGGTGCGGATCCGCGCGCCGGCGAGCCTGACCTACCGGTTCGAAGTCAACCGCGTCGATGCGAGCGACGTCTACTTCTGCATCAACTTCGGCGTCTGCGACACGACGACGATCGGCGGGTTGCGCTTGCATCAGCGGCTTTCGCCCCTCTCGCTGACGGGGTTCGTCGACCGCTCTGATGATCCGCTCGACCCGACGCGGGGCTACCTGGCGCGCGTCGACATCGAGCACGCGTCGAGCACGACGATGTCCGACTACGCGTATAATCGCGCGTACTTCGACGTGGCGGCGTACAACCACCACGGACTGAACAGCGTCTATGCCGGGCATCTGCGCCTCGGCATGGTACGGTCGCTGGGCGGAAGCGTCCTCCATCCGCGAAAGGAACTCTACGCGGGAGGGGCCTCGTCGGTGCGCGGTTACGGCACCAATCAACTGGGACCGCGGGTGCTGACGATCGATCCGAACAAGCTCACGGACACCTCGCGCGCCGGCCACTGCACTCTGGCGACGGTGTCAAACGGCTCGTGCGATGTGAACGCCATCAGCGGCCTTGCGGACAAGGAGTTCAATCCCCAGCCGCTTGGCGGAACGTCGCTGCTCGAAGGAAGCGTCGAATACCGATTCCCGATCGCGCTTCAGCGAAAGTTGACCGCGGCGTTGTTCATCGATGGAGCCGTCCTCGGGTCGGGACCACTGCCGACGCTGCAGAACTTTACCAACATCACGCGGGGCACTGGTGCAATCACGCCGGGGTTCGGCATTCGCTACAAGTCCGCGGTCGGCCCCATCCGCGTCGACATCGGATTTGCTCCCGCCCGCACGGAACAACTGCCCGTCGTGACGGAAGTGACGATTGGAGGCAACCGTAAGATCGTTCCGCTCACGACCACGCGGAGCTACACGCCGGCGAAAACCCTGCTCGAACGGTTCACGCTCCATTTCTCCATCGGCCAGGCGTACTGACTGATGAGCTCTCAGCTTGAAGCCGTCAGCACCGAATCGCCACGGCAGCCCCGTGGGCGCGGCGTGTGGTGGGGCGAGATCATCGGTGCGTTCGTGCTCGCGGTACTCATCGTCATCACGCTGGGCGCGGTTGTCGTGTACGTCATCAGCGGGACCGATTGGGGACACGAGCGGATGCGGCGGTATGCCCAGAGCTTTCTCGGGCGGGCGGCCAAAGGCGGCCACGTCTACATCGGCACGGTCACCGGGAACTTGCTCACCGGTGTCACCGTCAGCGACTTCGTCATAACTGATAGCGTGAACCAACCCTTCGTCGCCGTGGCGCGATTGCGTGGTGATTATGGGCTCAGCGACTTGCTGCATAAGCGCGTGTGGATCGACAACGTCGTGCTCGAGCGGCCGTTGATCGTGCTCGACCGCCGACCGTCGGGCGATTGGAACTGGCGGAGCATCTTTCCGCGTGACACGACGCCGAAGCCGGCGAGCGCGCAAAACGGATGGACCGACCGGCTGCGGTTCACGAACGTGCGGGTCATCGACGGTAACCTCATCGTGCGCACGCCCTGGCGCCCTGACGCGCGCCTGAGTCCCGCCGCCAGCGACAGCGCGATCCGTGTGGCGTTGAGCAATGCGTCACGGCAGATGATCGAACGGGTTCCGGACGGCTTTCAGAAAGTCATCGAGATGAAGGCGGTGAATGCCTTCATGCCCGTGGTTCGATTGTCCGAGCCCGGGTACACTGCGCGCGTGGCTCAGATCACTTCGCTGACGATGCAGGCGTATCCGTTCCGCCCACCGGCAGCCGAGGTCCGTGGATTTCAGGGCACCTTGCCCTTCACCGACGATTCCGTGTGGTGGCGTGGCGTGACCGCGCGCTTGCCGCATTCGGTGATCCGCGGCGACGGCAGCTACGTGTTCCGGAGTGGCGATCTGACGATGCGGGCCCAGGCGGGGCCAGCGGCATTCGCCGATCTGCGGTGGCTGTATCCGCGCATGCCGTCGGATGCTCATGGCCAACTCGACTTCGACCTCAAGTGGCGCGACGCCGTGGAGGACTACCGCGGCTACAACATGGATTTCGTCGCGAGCGGCGCCCGCGTGCTGGGCAGTTTCGGCCTCACGCGTGGGGACTCGATCACGATTCACGACACCGATCTGCGGTTTAGTAACGTGGACACTCGACTGGTCGAGCAGATCGTGGAAGGATTCGCATCGCCGAGGCGCGGCACGCTGAGCGGGCGAGCGAAGGTACGGGGCGGCCGCAACGCTCTGATCGTCGACGCCGACGTGAGCTTCGCCGATCAACGCGCCGGGACATCGCGTGTCGTCGCGGTGGGCGAAGTGGGATTCCCCGGCAAGGGGGTTCGCGCGCGCGACCTGCGATTGCAGCTCCGGCCAGTTCAAGTCGAGCTCGCGCGAGGCTACGCGCCGAGTCTTCCCATCTCGGGCACAGTGACGGGCACGGCGACCGTCAACGGAAATACGGCCAGCGATCTGCAGATCGTCGCCGATCTCGATCATATGGATCGCGGAGAACGATCGTTGGTCGCTGGCCGGGCGACGATTCGGCTGGCCGGGACGAAGCGCTTCGACGTCGACGCGACGGCGAAACCGGTGTCACTGGCCGAAGTGGGACGATTCGCGTCCTCCGTCGGTTTGCGCGGCGTCGCAAGCGGACCGATCACGGTTCATGGGGCGTTGTCGAGCATGGACGTGGATGCCAATCTCCGTGTCAGCGGCGGTGGAACAGTCTCCGGTCGCGCGCATCTCGACCTCAGCGGCACCAAGCGATACGACGCCGCCCTCGCGATGCATACCCTCGACGCCCATGCGATTCTGGCGAGGGCGCCGGAGACGTCGCTGTCGGCGCGCGCAATGGTGGTCGGAGTGGGCACCAATCCGGCGACGATGCGAGCGTCGATCGCCGCCGACCTCTCGACCTCGCGGTGGGACAGCGTCGCCGTCGACACCGCCTCGGTACGCGTGACGATCGCCGGCGGCGTGGCGCAGATCGGGCGCTTGTACCTGGCGGGTGGCCACGCGGTGGCAACGGCGTCGGGCTCCTTCGGGCTGGCTCGCGACCGCACGGGAACCCTCGCCTACCAAGTCAGAGTCGACTCGCTGGCCGCGTTCAACCGATGGATCCCCGGATTGCGTAACGACACGACGGTGGTCGGCCCACGGCCGGGACTCGTCGCCCGGGCGATTCAGATCGCGCGCGCCGACTCGGCGCGGCTCGCGCGCGAGACGGAAATCGAGCGCATCGTCACGCGGCAAGCGCCACCGAGGTTGCAGGTCAACATGCCGCGCAGCATTCGGCGGGACAGTGTCGGCGGCACGCTGAACGCGGCAGGAGTCATCAGCGGCAATCTGTACGACTTCGACCTTCAAGGCAGAGCCGCGGGTGAAAACATCGCGGCGCGCGGCAACTTCGTGCATCGGTTCAAATCGGAGTACGTCTGGACCGGCGCGCGGACGCCGCAGGCGATGCTGGCAATCGGCCTGGACGCGGACAGCGTCATGGCCGCCGGATTCGCGCTCGACACCGTCGACGCCCGGTTGTCGTACAAGAATTCCGCCGGGCGCGTCGAGATTCTCGTGCGGCAGGACGAGCATCGGGAGTACGGACTGAGCGGCGACTACGTACTGGCGCCGGCGCGTAACGAGGTTCGCCTGAACAGTCTGCGCATGCAGCTGGACACCTCGCTGTGGGTGGCGCCGCATCCGGCGACGATACGCTGGGGGGGACCGGGAATCGAGGTCGGCAATCTCGAGCTCAGAAATCGTGGCTCGGGCAGACTCTTCGCCAACGGACTGTTGCCGACGCAGGGCACGGCCGACTTCGAGCTGGCGATCGAGAACTTTCCGGTCATCGACGTGGTGAATCTTCTGGAGAGCGATCTTCAGCTGGTGGGCCTCGTCAATCTGAGCGGAACGATGTCGGGAACGCTCAGCGATCCGGCGTTTCGTGGAGCCTTCGGCATCACCCAGGGTGAGTACCAGGGAACGACACTCCCCGAGCTTCATGGCCGCTTCGGCTACGCCAACCGCGAGCTCGCTGCCCATGTTGACGCACTCCGAAACGGCGGCTTGCCCATGGCCACCGTGGACGGACGCGTTCCCATCAACCTTGCCTTCAGCGGCGTGACGGGGAGCCGCATGATCGACGCGCCGATGTCGGTCGACCTCGTCGGCGATAGCCTGCCAATCGAACTGATTCCGCATTTCACTGACGCGGTTTTGGACCTCCATGGCCGGGTCGCGGGCAACATCGCCCTGCGGGGGCGCCTCGCTCGGCCGGCATTGACCGGCGCGCTCGTCATCGCCAACACCAGCATCACGATCAGGGCGAGCGGAATGCATGTCGACGGTCTCCATGGCTCGGTCCATATGGCGAACGACGTGGTGGCGATCGGGACCGAGACCGAGCCGCTGGCGGGTGACGCGCGCGGACCGGTGAAGGTGCGAGGAACGATTGCCGTCGGAAACTGGCGCGAACCGGCGTTCGATCTGTATCTGTACGCGTCGCACGCCGAAGTGATGAACAACAGGTACGGCAAGCTGTCGGCGGACGTCGGCATCGCGCTGAAAGGCCCCTACGCGTCCCCGTACCTGAGTGGTCAGGTGACAGTCGTCGGCGGCGTGATTCTGGCGCCGGAGCCGACTGGAAAGCATCTCATCGGCGCCGGCGATCCGGCGTTGTTCGACGTAATCGACACCGCCCTGGTCTCGGAGCGAGAACTGTTTCCACTGCAATCGCCGCTGTTCGCCAACATGCGAATGGACATCGGCATCGTCGTCGATCGGAGCACCTGGGTACGCACACACGACGCCAACGTCGAGATCTACACTGACTATCCGGTGACGCTGAACGTGCAGCGCGGGGCGATCGCCTTGACCGGCGTGGTCTCGACGGACCGCGGTGACTACACCTTCCTCAGCAAGCGGTTCGCCGTCACCCGCGGGTCAGCGATGTTCATCGGATCGACGGACATCAACCCGACGCTCCAGATCACCGGGGAGTACCAAGTGAGAGAAGGCGCCGGCGCCGCGGTGGACGTGAAGGTGCTGGTTGGGGGGACGCTCAAGCGTCCGCGTCTGGCGCTCGAGAGCGATGCCCAGCCCCCAAAGTCCCAATCCGAGCTGCTCAGCCTTCTCGCGTTCGGCCAATCGACGACGACCTTGGCGAGCGTTCAGGGATCGAGTCTGTCGGCCACCAACTCGCTGCTCAGCCAGGGCGCGCAGCTCGGCCGTCAATACGCCGCGCTGGCGCTGAACCAGGTCATCGATCAGGTCGAGACATCCTTCGGAAAGGCGTTGGCGACCGACTACTTCAACATCACGCCAGCGGACGTGCCGACAGAGTTGGCGAACGCGAACGGTGTCGGAAACTTTCTGACGACGACGCGATTCGAGGGGGGCAAGTACCTCAATCCACGGACCTTCGTCGTCGGACAGATGGTAGGGCTCAATGTTCCCGGGGCGCGAGTGCAGTATCGCGCGTCGGAAGGCTGGCGATACGAGGCGAGCGCCGAATCGCGCTACCTGTTGAAACCGCCGACACTCTCGGATCAGAACTTTCTGCAGCGGCGGGCGTTCGGGGCGTTCGTGATCAGGGAGTGGAAGTTCTAAGGCGTCAGCCTCTCCCACATCCCGGCCATCGCCGCCATTCCCTTCTCGAAATTCTCGACGCTCATCCATTCGTTCGGCGCGTGAGCGTTTTCGCCGGGGAGGCCAAAACCGATCAGCAGGACCGGCACCTTGAGGATACGCTCGAAGTCACCCACGACGGGAATCGAACCGCCCTCGCCGGTAACGACGATGTCCCGGCCGAACGCGTGCTTGAGCGCGTCGCGCGCGGCCTCGAAATACTTGCCCGAGGGCTGCGAACGCCACGGCTTGCCACCGTGGAGCTGCGTCACCGTTGCCGTGACTCCTTTCGGAGCGACTTTGGCCACGTGGGCGAGCATCAGCTCACCGGTTTTCTCCGGCGTCTGGTCAGGCACAAGTCGGCAGCTGACCTTCGCCATCGCCTTCGCGGGGAGCACGGTCTTGGCGCCTTCACCGGTGTATCCGCTCAGAAGGCCGTTCACTTCGCAGGTCGGGCGGGTCCAGATTCGCTCCAGCGTCGTAAAGCCCTTCTCACCACCGAGCGCCGGCGCGCCGACTTCCGCGCGGAAGTGTTCATCGTCGAACGGAAGCGTCTTGATGTCCTTGCGCGCCGCATCGCCCCAGTCACGGACGTCGTCGTAGAATCCACGAATAGCGACTCGCCCATCGGCGTCGTGCATCGTCGCCAGAATGCGCGCGAGGGCCATCGCCGGATTGACGACCGCGCCACCGTAAATCCCCGAATGGAGGTCGCCCGCCGGTCCAACGACATCGATCTGGAAATACGCCAACCCGCGTAATGACGAGAGAATCGACGGGAGGCCGGGCGCGAACATCGTGGAGTCTGAGATGACGACCGCCTCGCACGCGAGCTCCCGCTTGTGCGCCTCGACGAACTGCTCGAGGTTGACGCTGCCGACTTCTTCCTCCCCCTCCGCGAGGACGATCACGTTCATCGGAAGCTTGCCCGACGTAGCGAGCTGCGACTCGAGCGCCTTGATGTGAAGGTATAGCTGTCCCTTGTCGTCAACCGATCCGCGAGCAAAGATCTTTCCGTCGCGGATGGTTGGCTCGAACGGCGGGGTGTGCCACAGGTCGAGCGGCTCGGCGGGCTGCACGTCGTAATGGCCGTAGATGAGCAGGGTTGGGGCGCCCGGCGCGCCGCGCCACTCGCCGACGACGATCGGGTGGCCTGCGGTAGGATGGATGCTCGTCTTCAATCCGATCTTCGTCATTGCTGCCGCGATCCACTCGGCGGCGCGCTCGGTGTCGCGGTTGTGCTCGGAGCGAGCGCTGACGCTGGGGATGCGGAGAAACTCGAACAGCTCGTCCCGAATACGCGAACGATTTGTCGTGAAGAAATCGGTCATGAGATTCCGAGGTAGCCGCAATACATGCGAGAGATCTCGACCGCCAAGGCCGGCATGTCCGTCGGCGGAGCCGGCCAAATTTCGCCAAAGACGACCAACTCGCGAAGGGCACCGACGACCATCATGAAGCCGAGCTCGACGGCGCGATTCGGGTTCGAGTGGGTCATTTCGTCGCGGCGCGGAAGCAGGAGCGTCCGCAACTTTCCGACGAAGTGCTCGTTCACATTCATGGCACTCTTCTGAAGCACGATGTCCGTGCGAGCCCGGAGAAACAGCGACCGCAGGAGTCCGCGACGGGTGTAGTACACGTCCACCGCCTGGGCGATGAATTCAGCAATAATGGCCCGAGCTGGAGCGCCCGGCCACCGTTCGGGGTCCAGCACCAGGTCAGCCCGCCGCTGCAGCTCGGCGAAAAATCGCTCGTCGAGGTGATGAAGGAGCGCGTCCTTGTCGGGGAAGCGCCGATAAAACGCCCCGACGGTGACGCCTGCCCGCTCCATGATTTCTGCGAGCGTTGCCTCGCCAAAGGCCTTTTCGTCAAGCACCTGCTCGGCCGCATCCAGGATCCGGTCGAGCGTGACCCGACTGCGGACTTGTTGCGGCGGGCGGACGAACCGCGGCGTGGTCATCCAGTGGCGACCTCGAGGGAACGCGCAGGGAGTCTTGCTGCTTGATGCCTAGTGAACGATGGAGATTCGCCGGGCTCCCCGCCACGGGGTAATTTCATGTTGATCATGGCAGACAGTCGAAGCGCGCTGCGGGACGAGATCAAGCAAAAACGCCCTTTTCAGGCAGGGGGCGCCGAAGTGGCCGTGGGCATTCTGCGCACGGCCGCCGTGCTCGAGCGCCATTACAACCAGATCGTGATCAAGAGAGGAATCACGATTCAGCAGTACAACGTGCTGCGAATCCTCGGCGGCGCCGGCGTCGAGGGAATGCCGACGCTCGTCATCCGCGATCGGATGATTCATGAGGCGCCGGGGATTACCCGCCTACTCGACCGGCTGGAACAGAGCGGCTTGGCACGGCGGGAGCGCCAGACCGCTGACCGCCGCCAGGTGATGTGCTTCATCACCGAGGATGGTCTGAAGCTTCTCGCCGACCTGGATGCCGAGGTGGTCGCGGCCGACCGCGCCGCGGTGTGCATGCTCAATCCAGAGGAGCAGCGTCAGCTGACCGAGCTGCTGGACGCCGTTCGATCGGGCCATGCGCGCCGAACCGTGGTACCGCCGCCCGTCGACGACGATGCGGACGAGCCGCTTCAGCGCGGCCAGCCGCCGCGCCAACCGTCGAGCGTATAGAGGCGGCGAACCGCGATGAGGGCGTCTCCCCGCTTGAGCTCGACCAACTCGCCGCGGAGGATGCTCTCGAAGTACGGATTGAGGGCGACGATCGCGCCATGCGGCGCTTGGGTCTCGTCGACGGCTACTACGAGGCGATCGCCGGGCTTTGCGCGGGCCGCGAACCCGGGCCAGAGATCATACTGGTTCGGACGGCCGCCCAGGTTGAGCGAAAACGTTTCGATGTGCCCGGGCGAGTGATACGCAATCTCAGAGGCGTCCTGGTATCGGTCCGCCGATATCCAGGCCACGGCGTTAGGATGCCCGCGCCCACGCGGCGCGGCGGCCGCGCGTTCGGCGGCTGTCGCGAGCGTGCCCCAGCCAAAGGCTCGCCCAACAGGATCCTTGGCTGGCGGAATCGGGAAGACTGGCTCAAACGCGTGCAGGTAGACCGCTAGCGATAACACGCCGCCGAGCGCGATGCCGGCCGCCCGCCAACGTTTTGCCTTTTCGCTCCACCGATACGCCGCACAGAGGACGACACCGCCGATGTACGCCGGCGCGGGCCAGTTCGGTTCGACGCGCTTCTTTAGCGCACTGTAGACGAAGAAAACGAAGTAAAGCATGCTGACGATCGCGAGAAGCCAGCGTTCGGGCCCGAGGGCGGGCCGTAGACTCTTCGCGACCGCGACGACAATGAGCACGAACAGGATCGGTGTGGCGAGGCCGGCCTGACCGGCCAGAAGATCGCCCTCGTGACGCCACGCGGCGAGGAGTATCGATTTGAAGGACGCTCCGGCGGACGATCCCAGACCGTGCTCGATTTGATAGGCGAACGAGATCCAGTGGTGTTGCGCGTTCCAGATGAGCACCGGCAGGAAGATCACGGTGGCGATCGCGCAGGCGGCGTACGGCCCCCACTCGGCGAACCGCGGCCAGAGCGATCGGTGGCTGGCGAACGCGATCAGCACTCCAACGGGCAAGAGGATCGACGTGTACTTGGACCAGAACGCGAGACCCAGCGCGACGCCGGCAATGCACCATGCGCGGAGCGACTCGCGACTGCGACGCTCGGACTGAATCGCCTTAACGAGAAAGAGGAGCGCCGTTGCGACGGCGGCGAGCAGCGGGGCGTCCGAGGTCGCGAGGACGAGGCCCGCCGCGGCGAGCGGCATGGCGCTGATGATGATCGCCGCCTCGGCGGCGGTATGCGCACCGGCAACGCGGCGACCCGTCGCGGCGATAGCGAGAGCGGCGACACCTCCGCAAACGATCGGCAGGATTCGGACGCCGATTGAGTTGATGCCGAACATCTCGGTGCCAATGCGGATCAACCAGGCGATGATTGGCGGGTGATCGAAGTACCCGAGCGAGAGATGACGCGACCATTCCCAGTAATAGGTCTCGTCAGGGACGAGGGGTAGTCGGGCACCGACGATGACCCGGAGGAGCGTGGCGAACGCGATCACGCCAACCGCCGCGTACCACACGGCCCGTTCGCCCTTCGCGCTTCGGTCCGGCGCAGGACTCAGGGTGCGCTCCGCGAACGAACGACGAGGACGATCAACCAGACTGCCCAGAACCAGATAAACCAGGCCACGCGCTCACCGGAGGAGAGCGTTCGCATGACAGTCCATACCACAGTCGGCAACGTCGTCGCCACCGCGATTGGTGTGGCACTCGCGGTCGTTCGCTCTATGACGTGGGTGCCGGTACGTCCGGCCCCTCGCACGGTCATCTCTATCTCTCTCGCCATCCCGTCCGCCGCGTACCCGCGCCACCCTGGGAGTCGGAGCAAGGTCCAGCCGGCCGCGGTGCGTCCCCACCCGTGATTGTCAGTGCCGGCGACGAGCGCGAGGTTGAGACTGTCGGCGAGGTGGATGATCCGGGCGTGGTCGCGCCGTATTTGCGACATGCCGCGTGGAGACCCGTCGACGATCTCGATCGCGCGAACCCCGGCGGTGCCGGGCCCATGAGCCGGAAGGATCTTCGAGAGGTCGCCAGGAATGGTCTCGACCAGCACCGGCTCGAACGCCGGAATATGGCTCGCGATAGCGAGTGCCTGGTCATCCACTTCACGGAGGTCTGCACTGGTGAGCCCGTTATACCGGACGCCGGCGCTCAAAATGTTGACATGCTCGCCGTGGTAGAATGCCTCCAGGCCGGGACAGAGGAGCGTACCGTTGCCCGCCAGCGTCGTGTCGAGGAGTACCCCCTCCGCGGCGCCATCGAACGTGGCGTGATCGGTGATGTAGACGGCGTTGTAACCGGCGTTCGCGTGCCAGTCCCGAACGTCCGCCGGAGACCAGCCGGGCCTGCCGTCGTGTGAGTAGCGTGTGTGTGAATGAAAGTCGACCGCGATCACGTCGCTGCGGGTGACGATCAGTCGCGCCATCGGCCGCGGAAGAAAGACGACGGCGGCGTACGCGATCAGAAGTGCCACGAGCGCCAGCACGGCATACGACCCCTCGCGGACAAGCGAAATGGCCCGCCGGCGGCGGTAGAAGAGGTATCGGGCGAGGGCGTAGAGGGCCACCACCCAGAGGGTAAGACCGATGATCTGCCCCACCGTGAACAGCGTCATCGCGTCAAACACGGATGAGATCGGCCCGAGGGCCGCGTACGCAAGCGATCGCTCGAGCCTGGCGTCACTGACGATGCTGCCATCGACCGCGTCGCGGATGGGATTGAGCGGCACAAGCGCGGCAATAAAGAGGAGCACCGTGAAGCCGACGAGCACCCACGGGATCTGGCGCGATCGGGCAAGGGGCCGAGACACGAATTGCTAGCTTGTGCGAGTGGCTGAACAGGACGGACCGAGGAAGGCCGAACGATGATCGTCCAGCGATAATCTCACAATGCCCAATCGCCTCGCGGGCGAATCGAGCCCCTATCTACTCCAGCACGCTCACAATCCCGTGGACTGGCGTCCGTGGGGGCGTGAGGCACTCGAGCTCGCGGCCCGCGAGGACAAGCCGATCCTGCTGAGCATCGGCTATGCGGCCTGCCACTGGTGCCACGTGATGGAGCGCGAGTCATTCGAGGACGAGTCGACAGCGGCGCTGATGAACGAACGGTTCGTAAACATCAAGGTCGATCGGGAGGAACGGCCGGACATCGACTCGATCTATATGCGCGCCGTGCAGGCGATCACCGGTCGCGGCGGCTGGCCCATGACGATGTTCCTCACGCCTGATGGCACGCCGTTCTATGGCGGGACCTACTTCCCGAAAGAGGATCGTCACGGCATCCCATCGTTCCGGCGCATCCTGACCTCGGTCGCAGACGCCTACGCCACGAACAAGGATGCCGTCCAACGGACGATCCAGTCCATTCGCGAGATGTACGGATCGTCAGAACTGAGATCACCTGCCGGCGGAGGGGTTTCACGCGCGACGCTCGCCCGGGCGTTCTCGTCGTTGGTGGCAAGCTACGACGCGAGGCGCGGCGGGTTTGGCGACGCGCCCAAGTTTCCGCCGACAATGGCGCTGGAGTTCCTGCTCGCGCACTGGGTGCGGACAGGCGACTCCCGAGCGCTGGGGATGGCACGCGACACCTTTCTGGCGATGGCGCGCGGCGGGATCTATGACCAGATCGGCGGCGGGCTGTCACGTTATTCGGTGGACGCCGAGTGGCTGGTGCCGCACTTCGAGAAGATGCTCTACGACAACGCGCTGTTCGTGCGATTCGGAGCGCATCTCTGGCAGGCGACTCACGACGAAGAGGTGCGCCACGTCGTCGACGATACGATCGAGTGGGTACGCCGCGAGATGACTTCGCCGGACGGCGGTTTCTATGCCTCGCTCGATGCCGACAGCGAAGGTCACGAAGGAAAGTATTACGTCTGGTCCAGCGACGACTTCGACACCGCCGCGAGAAAGGTTGGAGCGACACAGGACGAGATCACGGCCCTCCGCGCGCTCTGGGGAGTCACGGAGGACGGCAACTTCGAGGGCGACTGTATTCTGTGGGAGGTCCACCCTCCAGGCACTTCTCCCTTCCCCTCGCTCAGGGCGACCCCGCGATTCCGCGAGCTCCGTGCACGGTTGTATGCGATTCGCGAACAGCGCGTCCGCCCGGGTCGGGATATCAAGATCCTCGCCGGTTGGAACGGCTTGATGATCCGCGCTGTGGCCGAAGCTGCGCGCGCGTTCGGCGATAGGGCTCACAGCGACCTCGCCGTCCGCGCTGGAGAGTTTCTGTTCACGACTCGGGTCCTGGACGGCCGCATCATCCGCTCCGCCCGCCGTGACGAACCAATCCCCGGATTCCTCGAGGATCATGCCGCCGTCGGGCTCGCGGCACTCTCACTGTACGAAGTGACCTTCGACCGCGAATGGCTCGATCGTGCGAGGATGACCGCGAAGTCGATGGTCGCTGCATTTTGGGACGAGGCTGCCGGCAGCTTCTTCGACACGGCGCGGGATCACGAGCGCTTGATCGTCAGACCGCACGACGTGACGGACAATGCGATTCCGTCCGGCAGTTCGTTGGCGGCCGACCTTCTGGCGCGAATCGGCATATTGACTGGCGACGAGGACGCAACCGGCAAGGCACGCCGGGCAGTCGATGCCGTCGCCGAGCCAATGGCCCGGCACCCACTTGCGTTTGGACACTTGCTCGGCGTGGCCGACATGCTCGTGAACGGATCGATTGAACTTGCGCTGGTGGGGGACGCCAGCTCTGCCGAGTTTGAGCGGCTCGACCGCGCTGCCGGCCAAGTCTACGCGCCGGCCTTGATCATCGGCGGGGGATCGAACGATACGGGCGTGCCGCTCCTCGAGAATCGGCCGCTCGTTGACGGGCGGGTGACAGCGTATGTGTGCCGCGGATTCACGTGCGACGCGCCGACGGCCGACCCGGCGCGCCTGCAGGAGCAACTGCGCGTGGCTGGCCGAGTAACCCGATGACGCTCGAACCCGACCCGGTGGCGCACGCGCAGGACTTCGTCGACGGAAGCCGGTCGAGCTCTCTAGATTGAGCGCGACACTCTACGCCGAGCCTCTCCTGCCGCCTGCTGACTACGCCGCGCTTCTCCGCGCCTTGAACTTCGCGGCTCACAAACATCGCGATCAACGCCGGAAGGGAAATCACAAGGCGCCGTACATCAATCATCCGATCGAGGTCGCTACGCTCCTCACGACGTATGGCGGCATCACCGACGTCGCCGTGCTTCAGGCCGCGATTCTGCATGACACGATCGAGGACACGGACGCGACGGCCGAGGAACTCGAGCGGGAGTTCGGCGCCGACGTCACGTCGCTCGTCCTCGAGATGACAGACGACATGTCCATGCCGAGCCCTGAGAGAAAGAGGCACCAGGCGGCGCGAGCGCCAGGACTGACCTCGCGGGCAAAGTGCATCAAGCTGGCGGACAAAATCGCAAACGTCGCGGACATCGGCGACCAGCCACCACCAGACTGGAGTCTCGAGCGCCGTCGAACTTACTTTGCGTGGACGGCCGAGGTCATCAAGGGGTGTCGCGGATCCAATGAAGGGTTGGAACGTCGGTATGACGAGGTGTTGAATGAAGCGCGGCGAATCACGGGCTGACCGGAGACCGCGCTCAGGGCTTCGTCCAGTGCCTCACCGTAGTCCACTGCTTCGCATCGAACAACCCTGAGTCGAGCGGGACGTCGGATTTGACGTCGGCATATTCCTCGTGAAGGCGCGGACTGCCGCCGATCGTCTGCCAGACCTGCCGCGCTACCCAACCATTTCCGGCCGGCACGTAGTCGGTGAACCGGATTTCGGATTGCTGGCCGGCCGCGTTCTTTTCGCGAGATCTGACAAAAAGGAGCCGATCGCGCTCGATCCAGAATTGCTTGGAGGTCGAATCGAAGGTCGAGGACGCGCCGACAACATACGTGGACTTGCCGTCGAAGGTCGCGGTGTGCATTCGCGACATCTGGTAGCCGAGGTGGCGCAGGATCGAGATGGTCTGCTCAGGAGGCTGGGCGTAGACGTCGAACCCGAGAATGAGGAGCGGGTTGAAGCCGCTGTCGGCGCTGGTGATCTTTCCGGCGGTAAAGTTGTAGATGCTGTCGTGTCGGAATAGCACGCCGTTGCCGCCCTCTGGGTTTCCGAAGTCGATGCGCAGACGGCCCGGCAGCGACAGCGCTTCGTACCACACCTGCGTTGACGGCACCGAGCTGCTACGCGTCATGGTGGTCGTCGTCTGGCGAAAGGTCATCGTTCGGTACCACGTGTTCTGATACCGCTCGTACATGGCGCGAACGACGCTCTCTCCATCGGTGACAGCTGTTGCTTGGCGGACTGCCACCGGGCCCGGCGCCGGACTCGACACCGGGGACGGCCGGCTGCACGCGACGGCGCCCACTGCCATCAGGGCGACGGTGCGGCGAGCGCCCCGGGGAAAGCACTTCTGCATTCAAATCACCTTTCCGAAACTGGGACTTGGCGAGCGTTTAGACGAATCGAGTTCCGAGTCTGGCGAATTGGGCTCGACTGAAGGAGAATAATGGCGACCTCGGCCCGAGTTTGCTGGTCGCCGCTACTGTTTGTGATCCCTCGGCGTGGTGGGGGGGGTGGAGGGGAGGCAGTCCATGTCGCCCGCTGCGCCCCTTCGCCGGAGCTCGGGGCGACGTGTGTTCATTGAGGAACCGAGACGCATGCCGAAGATCTACGACATCTCGCTGCCGATCGTCTCAGGCGGCGTCGTTTATCCACAGAACGCTCCGATTGAGATCGCGCCGATCACATCGCTTGCCGCGGGCGGAAGCTCGACCATTTCGCGAATCAGCTTCGGCTCTCACACGGCGACGCATGTCGACGCCCAGTCCCACTTCATCGATGGCGGTACGGCTGTCGACGACATCCCACTCGACCTATTGATCGGCGCAGCGATGCTGATTCGGTTTCCTGATGACGTCATGGCGATCACGGCGGCGCACCTTCGCTCGGCCGGCCTCGGCGGACAGACGCGCGTGCTGTTCGCGACGCGTAACTCGAGGTTCAACCGCGAGGCGACGTTCGTGCAGGATTTCACCTACGTCGCGCCCGACGCGGCGGCCTATCTCGTCGAGGTAGGCGTCCGCGTGGTCGGCGTAGACTACCTCTCGATCGAGCAGTTCCATTCAGGTCACGGCCGCACGCACAAGACTCTGCTTGGCGCCGGAGTCGTTATCGTCGAGGGTCTCCAGTTGTCGGATCCGCCCGCCGGAATGTACGAGCTGATATGCCTGCCGCTGCGACTCAAGGGACTCGACGGCGCGCCCGCACGGGCCGTTTTGCGCGAGCTGTAGTCATTCCCTCCAATCGAAGGAACCCGTATGCAGATAGCGATGATCGGCCTCGGCAAGATGGGCGGCAACATGACCGAGCGTCTCCTCCGCAACGGCCATAAGGTCGTTGCCTACGACCGGACTTCGGAGGTCGTTAGTAAGTACGCCAAGCTCGGGGCTACCCCGGCGAAGGATCTCGCCAGCGTCGTCGCTGCTCTGCAAGGGACCCGCGTCATCTGGATCATGGTGCCGGCCGGCAAGCCGGTCGATGACACTATCGCCGCTCTTACCTCCGGTCTGTCGCCCGGAGACATCATCATCGACGGCGGCAACTCGAACTTTCACGACACGATGCGCCGCGCCGAGGAGCTTCGCGCGCGCAAGATTTCCTTCATCGATGCCGGCACCAGCGGAGGAATCTGGGGCCTTGAAAACGGTTATTGCCTCATGGTCGGCGGCGACGCTGCCGCGGTGAAATCGTGTGAGCCGATTTTCAAAGCCCTCGCGCCACCAAACGGGTACGCGCACGTGGGCCCGCCTGGCGCTGGTCATTACGTGAAGATGATTCACAACGGGATCGAGTACGGAATGCTCCAGGCATACGCCGAAGGCTACGAGATCCTGCACGCCTCGAAGAGTTTTCCGGCGCTCGACCTGCACCAGATTGCCGAGGTCTGGCAACACGGAAGCGTGGTCCGGTCATGGCTCAATGAGCTGGCGGTAACCGCCTTTTCTCGGGATGCCGCGTTGAGCGACCTGAAAGGCTACGTCGCCGATTCCGGTGAAGGACGCTGGACCGTACAGGAGGCGATCGACGTCGACGTGCCAGCACCGGTAATCACCTTGTCCTTGCTGATGCGCTTCCGTTCGCGGCAAGAGGACTCCTTTGCGGGCAGGGTGATCGCGGCATTGCGCAATGAGTTCGGCGGGCACGCGGTGAAGAAGTGACGACCGGCGTCCACGTTCGGCCGAGCGTCGCAATCGCGATCCCGCGTACGGGCGCCGACCCGTGCACAATGATCGTTCTCGGCGCGATGGGCGATCTGATGCGCCGGAAGCTGATGCCAGCGATCTACCAGATGGCGAAGGAGGGGCTGCTGGCTGAGGATTTTGCCGTACTGGGTGCTGCCCGCGACTCCGGAACCAACGAAGCGTTTCGGGACGCGATGCGCGAGGCGCTGTCGAATACCGACGAGATCACGGGAGTGGACGAACGCGTATGGGAATGGCTTCGGCAGCGGCTGTTCTACGTCTGCGGCGACCTGTCGGGTGACGTCGCGTACGCCGATATCGCAAAGCGGCTCGAAACGATCGAGGGGCCGCGAAGCGTCGATCATCGTAACCGCATGTTCTATCTCGCGGTTCCGCCGAGCGTGTTCACGACGATCGTTCAGCACCTCTCGGCATGCGGTCTCGCTCCGCGAACAGGCGCCGACTCCGTTCGCCCTTGGGTGCGCGTGGTGATCGAGAAACCGTTCGGCCGCAGCCTCGAGACGGCTCTCGAGCTCAACGCCCTCGTGTTGAGCCTGTTCTCCGAGCATCAGGTCTATCGGATCGATCACTACCTTGGCAAGGAAACCGTTCAGAATGTGTTGGTGCTGCGGTTCGCCAACTCGATCTTCGAGCCGCTATGGAATCGACAGTGGATCGATCACGTCCAGATCACTGCCGCGGAAACGGTGGGTGTCGAGACTCGCGGCCGGTATTACGAAGAGGCGGGTATCGTTCGCGATATGTTTCAGAATCATCTGTTGCAACTGCTCGCGCTCACGGCGATGGAAGCCCCGGCGCAGATGACGGCGGGCAGCGTGCGCGATGAAAAAGTGAAGGTTCTCAAGTCGATTCGGTGGTTGACCCCGAGGACTATTCCGGATAATGCCGTGCGGGCGCAATATGGTGCCGGCGAGATCGCCGGAAAGAAAGCTCCTGGCTACCGACAAGAGCCCGACGTGTCGCCCGAGTCGGTCACGCCAACCTACGCCGCGGTTCGCCTGTTCGTGGACAATTGGCGGTGGAATGGGGTGCCGTTTTTTCTCCGCTCCGGGAAGCGCCTCCACCGTCGCACCTCGGAGATCGCGGTGCAATTCCGCCGACCTCCTCACCTCATGTTTGGGATGCAGGGCGAGGCGATGCAGCCGAACACGCTCGTGATGCGGGTCCAACCGAACGAGGGAATGTCACTGAGCTTCGAGGCCAAGGTCCCAGGCGCAGCCACGGCGCTCACGTCGCACGTTGAAGTCGCGTCGGTCCAGATGGACTTCGCGTACGCCGACGCCTTCGGAGAAACGACGGCACCGGCGTACGAAACTCTCCTTCTCGACGTCATGATCGGCGAAGCAACGCTGTTCACGCGCAGCGACGAAGTCGAGGCGCAGTGGCGCGTGGTCGACCCGCTCATTCGCTTCTGGGAGGCAAACCGCCCGGACGAGCTCGAGACTTATCCGTCGGGAACGAGCGGACCCGAATCGGCAGACCGGCTGATCGCGAAGGACGGAGCGGCGTGGAGGCCGCTTTGATACCACGTTGGGAGCCGATGCGGCCGGAATCGTTGAGCGCCACGTCGGGGGCTGCGAGAGCGCCGGCGGCAGTTCCGCAGGGTGAGGATCAGGCTGCCGTCGCGACCGGGACCGATGTGTGTGACTACTGTGCGTCCTCGCGGATTGTTTGGCGAAAGTGCAAGTTGATCTGCGAGGCCTGCAGTCAGATCAACAGGACTTGCGCGGATCTCTGACGAAGTCGGCAACGCTCACTCGAAATCCAGCCCGAGATCCAACGCCTTCGCCGAGTGGGTCAGGGCACCAACCGAGATCCAGTCCACACCTGTTTCCGCGATCTGACGAATCGTGTCAAGCGTCACGCCACCCGACGCTTCGACGGTCGCCGTGCCTTCGACCATCTGCACGGCTTCGCTCATCTCTGCCGGCGGCATGTTATCGAGGAGTATCACGTCCGCTTTGGAATCTATTGCCGCGCGCACCTGAAGGAGCGTATCGCACTCGACCTCGACCTTGATCCCGTCGGGCACAAGGTCGCGGGCACGCCGGACCGCGAGTCCAACGTCGCCGTCGAGCGCGGAAAGATGGTTGTCCTTGATCAGCACCGCCGCCGCAAGATCCTGACGGTGGTTCATTCCCCCGCCGGCGCGCACGGCGTACTTCTCTAGCTGGCGCCAGCCGGGCGTCGTCTTGCGCGTGTCCAGAATCCGCGCCCTTGTTCCCTTGACGGCTTCGACGAATCGCGCCGTCAGCGACGCGATGCCGGACAAGCGCTGGAGAAAATTCAAGGCGACGCGTTCGGCGGAGAGAATCGCCCTGGCGTGACCGGTGACGAACAGCACCGGGGTCCCGGTGCCAACGGGCGTTCCGTCCTCGAGGTCGACGCGGATGGACACCTTGCCGTCGAGCTGGCGAAAGGCTTCCAACGCCAGCGGAATGCCAGCGATGACGCCGGCCTCCTTAGCCGCCAGCGTCGCGCGTGCTCGGCGATCGGATAGAATCGTGGCGATGGTCGTCAGATCGTTGTGCGCTCCATCCTCGGTCAGCGCGCTGGCCACCACGCGTTCCAGCTGCGCCTGATCGAGCGGAAACCGCAACATGTTCTCTCCGCTGAGCGCCGCAACCGATAGCGGAGTGATCGTGCGCGGCGTCGGGCGGCGTTCGGGCGGCTGGTTCATGCCGGAGTTGGGCGTCGGAACGGTCATCGCGGATTCCTCACACGGTCCCAGTGAGACCTGGATCCCCGTCGCACAAGCATGGCACCGCTCGCGGCAGAGCGCTATTCACCGGGATCGGCGCCCGCGCCAGAAGCCGGCGACAAGGGTTGTTTGACGTTGCCACCGATCGCGACCATCCGCTCGATTGCACCTCGCGCGCGCCTCGCGGTCTCGGGCGGAACGGTGATGCGGAACTGATCGAGCTCGAGCGAACGCAGGACCTTGGGCAGCGTCGTCACCTTCATGTAGGCGCAGGATGCGCGTTCGTTCGCGGCAAAGAATCTCTTGCCGGGATTCTCACGCCGCAGCCGGTGCAAGATTCCGACCTCGGTTGCGACGATGAACTCGTCGGCATCGGAGCGCGCGGGCCTCTTGATCATCCCCTCGGTCGAGAGGATCTGGACGCCCTCCGGATCGACGTCGCCGGCCGAGATCGCCTCGAGCACGCTCGTCGAGCAGCCGCATTCAGGATGGATCAGGAACTCCGCGTGCGGGTGGAGTGACCGCTGGAGCCGGATGTTCTCCGGGTCAATTCCGGCGTGCACGTGACACTCGCCCATCCACACATGAATGTTCTTGCGTCCGCTCAGCCTGCGGACGTGCGCCCCGAGGAACATGTCGGGCAGAAACAGAACGTCCGTGTCGGCGGGAATCGAGTTCACCACCTCGACGGCATTCCCTGAGGTACAGCAGTAGTCGCTCTCGGCTTTTACTTCGGCGGTGGTGTTGACGTAGGCCACGACGACCGCGCCCGGATGCTCGGCCTTCCACGCCCGCAAATCGTCGGCGCTGATCGTCGCGGCGAGCGAGCAACCGGCCGCCATGTCAGGCAGTAGAATGGTTTTCTGCGGCGAGAGGATCGCGGCGGTCTCGGCCATGAAGTGTACGCCGCAAAAGACGATGATGTCGGCGTTGGTTTTAGCGGCCTCGCGCGACAGGCCAAGCGAGTCACCGACGAAGTCGGCAACATCCTGGACTTCAGGTCGTTCGTAGTTGTGGGCTAGAACTACGGCATTTCGTACCCCGGCGAGCTCGCGGATTCGCGTATGAAGCTCGGCGACCTCGCTGGTTGGTGTTGCAAACGCGGTTCCCATATACAGGAAAAACTAGCCAGGTGAACCGGGCACGTCTGATCGCACCCAACGGAGCGCACCAAAGACAGCCGTTCGCCTCCCTGCCGGCCCACTCGCCCATAGGACCCTCCGGTGGGAGGTCATATCTCCACATGCGTCTTTCCGACCTTCGCCCTCGGAAAGTCGGCGCGGTAATGTCCGCCGCGTGATTCCTCGCGCTGCAACGCCGACCATACGATCATCTCCGCGGTCTGCACGAGGTTGAGTTCCTCTGTTGCGCCTTCTGGAAGCCGTGACTCGATCTCCATCAGCGAGTCGAACGCGTTCCACAGTCCCGCGGCCGAGCGAACGATGCCAGCATCATTCCACATGATCGCGCGCACGTTATCGGCGGCAACCTGTGCCGCGCCGCGGTCACGAAGCACCGGCACTTTCCACGAACCGGTCTTCGGGTCAGCGTCGAGCGGCGGCACCGCGATCAGATCGCGTGCGACGCGTTCGGCGAACACCAGGCCCTCGAGCAGGGAGTTGGACGCCAGACGGTTCGCGCCGTGAACACCGCTGCGCGCCACTTCGCCGACGGCCCACAATCGCGGGAGCGATGACCGGCCGCAGAGGTCGGCGACAATTCCCCCCATCATGTAATGGGCCGCCGGCGTGACTGGAATCGGATCGCGCCTCGGATCGATGCCGCGCCCTTTGCAGAGGGCAGTGATGCCGGGGAAGCGCTTGACGAATCTGTCGCCGAGCTTCCGCGCATCGAGATAGACTCGACCCTGCTTTTGTTCCTCAAAGATCGCGCGAGCCACGACATCGCGGGGTGCGAGGTCCTCCAGTCGGTGCGCGCCGCGCATGAACCGACGCCCCTGCGCGTTGACGAGGAACGCGCCTTCACCGCGAACGGCCTCGGAAATCAGCGCGAGAGGATTCTCCGGCGTGTCGAGCGCGGTCGGATGAAACTGGACGAACTCCATGTCGGCGAGCATCGCGCCGGCGCGTTGCGCGATGGCGAAACCGTCGCCGGTCGCCACCACCGGATTGGTGGTATAGCGGTACACCTGTCCGCAGCCGCCGGTCGCTAGCACGGTGGCGTCGGCGATGATCTCCGTGGCTCGGCCCGATACACTCGCCGTCGCGCCCACGCACTCCCCCTCGTGGACGATAAGATCGAGCACGCGGGCCAGCTCGAGCACGGAGATCCGCGAGCTCGCGCGAACGCGTTCGATCAGGGTCCGCGCGACTTCCGCGCCGGTCTGATCCCCATGCGCGTGCACGATTCGATTCATCGAGTGCGCTGCTTCGCGGCCGAGCTGGAGCTTGCCCGCGGCGTCGAGGTCAAAATCGGCGCCCGCCGTTTGGAGATCGCGCACACGGGTCGGTCCTTCCTCGGTTAGGACGGCGACAGCGGCAGCATCACAGAGGGCGGCTCCGGCCGCAAGCGTATCACGGCGATGGAGGCTCGGCGAGTCTCCCGCCCCGATGGCGGCGGCGATCCCACCCTGAGCATACGCCGTTGCGCTGTCGAACAGGGAGCGCTTCGTGAGGAGCAGCACGTCCCCGAACGCCGATGCGCGCCACGCGGCGTGGAGGCCGGCGACGCCGCTTCCAACGACGAGGACGCGACTGCGAATCCGGTCAGGCATGGAAGCATCCTAACGACCTGATGGCCTGAACGAGTCCGAGCAGCTCGCCGTTCACGATTCATCGTCGGAGGTTCGGATGCGTCTGCGCCGATGCACTTGCCGCTACTGTGTCGGCCAACGATTCTTCCCTGCCATGCGCAAGCTCGCGACGCTCATCGGCGTTTTGCTGGCCGTCCATGTGGCAATGCTGTTCGTTCAGCCGCGAAACGCCGAAACGGCGCCGGCCACGAACGCGGTCAAGATCGGCGTCGTCTTCGACGTCGGGGGACGGGGTGACAAGTCGTTCAACGACGGAGCCGCCGCCGGTTCTATTCGCGCCGAGAAGGAGCTCGGCGCAACGATCCGCTACATCGAGCCCGGTGAGTCTTCGGATCGCGAGGCCGGGCTTCGGCTTCTCGCCGCGGAGCGCATGGATCTCGTCGTTGGCGTCGGTTTCATCTTTACCGACGACCTGAACCAGCTGGCTAACGAATACCCGACCATTCGCTTTGCGGGGATCGACTACGCCGTGGCCGCCGACGCGGAGGGTAATCCAATCATGCCCCCGCCAAACGTCGCCGCGCTTCGCTTTCGCGAAGAGGAGGGGTCGTTTCTCGTCGGCGCGATCGCCGGCCTGGTCACGAAAACACAAACCGTCGGGTTCGTCGGTGGAATGAACGTTCCGCTGATCCAGAAGTTCGATGCCGGCTACGCGGCGGGTGTCAAGCAAGTATGTCCGTCGTGCCGCGTCATCTCGCAATACGCCGGGGTGACGCCGGACGCATTCCGGAACCCGGGCAAGGGGAAAGAAATCGCGTTCAGTCAATATCAGCGGGGCGCGGACATCATCTACCACGCGTCCGGCTCCACGGGGCTTGGGGTTTTCGAGGCGGCGCGACAGAGCAGCAAGCTCGCCATCGGAGTCGACGCAGACCAATGGTCCGAAATGCCGGGCTTTATCCTCACGTCGATGGTCAAGCGGATCGACAACGCGCTGTTCGACGCGGCGAAGCGAGTCAAGGAAGGCTCGTTCAGAGGCGGGATCTATGATTTCGGGTTGGCTCAGGACGGCGTTGGCTACGTCTATGATGAGCACAACCGCGCTCTGATTCCCGACGCGGTTCGCCAGCGGGTCGAACAGCTCAAAGCCCAGGTCGTGGCGGGGAAGATCCACGTGCCCGTCGTGCCGCGTGCTCAGTGAGTCGCGGCAGGCGCCTCTCTTCGTGTCATGACCAACACCCCGCCGACACCGGCCATCCGCCTGACCGATATCGTGAAGTCGTTCGGGCCGGTCGTCGCGAATCGCGGTGCGATGTTCGAGGTCGCCCCTGGAGAGATCCACGCGCTCGTCGGAGAGAACGGCGCGGGAAAGTCGACGCTGATGCGAGTCCTCAGCGGCATGTACGCACCGGAGCGCGGCACGATGGAAGTCAACGGCCGTGACGTGACCGGCTGGTCTACGGCTGAGGCCATAGCGGCTGGAGTGGGCATGGTGCACCAGCACTTCATGCTGGTGCCTACACTGACGGTCGCCGAGAATGTGATGCTCGGCTCCGAGCTCACGCGAGTCGGGCAACTCGATCGAGACCGCGCGGTTCGAGAGGTCCAAGCGTTGAGTAACAAGACGGGCTTGATAGTTGACGCGCGACGGAGCGTGTCCGAGCTTAGCGTCGGCGAGGCACAACGGGTCGAGATCCTGAAGGCGCTCTTTCGCGGCGCGACCATTCTCATTCTCGACGAGCCAACCGCGGTCCTCTCTCCGGGAGAGGTCGCCGAGCTGTGGGGTGTATTGGGGACGATGCGTGCCGCCGGGGGCACCATCGTCCTCATCACCCACAAGCTCGACGAGGTGATGCAGATTTCAGATCGCATCACCGTGATGCGGCAGGGCGCAACGGTTGGCCAGATGAATACCGCAGGGACGACACCGGCGGACATCGCGCGAATGATGGTTGGTCGCGATGTTGCGCTCGCCGGATCATCGGTGTTGGGGTTGACGAGCGCCCCGCTCGTCACCGCGACAACCGCGGAACCCCCAAGCAGTCTTCCGCTCGACGTTGCATCATTGACCGTTCGCGACTCACGGCGACGCGTCACGGTCGACAGCCTGTCATTCGCCGTGGCGCCGGGAGAGATCCTTGGCATCGCCGGCGTCGAGGGAAACGGTCAAACTGAGCTCGTCGAGGCGATCGCCGGCCTCCGGCCAATCGACTCGGGCTCGATCCTCCTCGACCGAAGTGATCTGGTTGGTCTGACGGTGCGGCAGCGAGGCGACGCGGGACTGTCGCACATTCCCGAAGACCGCCATCAGCGCGGGCTGATCCTCGAGTATTCGATCGCCGAGAATCTCGTGCTCGGCCAGCAGCACCGGTTTTCGAAGCGTGGCGTGCTCGATGGTGCACGAATCGCGGCAAACGCGGCGGAAAAGATCATGCAGTTCGATATCAGGCCGCCGCTACCGGCACTCCCTGCCCGCGCGCTGTCCGGCGGCAATCAGCAGAAGATCGTCATTGCCCGTGAGATGGGGCGTACATTCAGAGTGTTGCTTGCCGCACAACCGACGCGCGGCGTTGACGTTGGCGCGATCGAGTTCATCCACAATCAGCTGCGCGAAGCTCGGGCGGCAGGAAAGGCGATTCTGCTCGTGTCCGCCGATCTCACCGAGATCCTCGCGCTCTCGGATCGTGTCGCCGTGATGTACGAGGGCAAGTTTGCCGCGGTGTTTCCGAGGAGCGCCGCAACCGAAGCGGTGCTCGGCCCGTATATGACCGGCGCAGCGGAGTCGGCGGCGTGACGGCGACGGTGGCCGGGCAGCCCGACGCCAATCCGGCAGATCTGGTCCGAGGACCGCATGGAGTTTCTACTCGACGCGCCGCTCTGCTCGAGACGATTCTCCCCGCCGTCGTCGCGCTCCTCATCGCGGCGCTTGTCGGCGATCTACTAATTCTCTCGTTCGGTCAGTCCCCAGGCGCGGTCTACCGACTGTTGCTCGACGGCACGTGGGGCAATGCGTACGGCTTCGGCCAAGTGTTGTACAAGACGACGACACTCACCTTCACGGGCTTGGCGGTGTCGATCGGCTTGCGCGCCGGGCTTTTCAATGTCGGCGCCGAGAGCCAGCTGGCGGCGGGCGGATTCTGCGCGGCGTTGATCGGCTTGATCCTTCCGGCTGGACTGCCGTGGCTGGCCGTCCTGCCCGTTTTCATGCTCGCGGCGGCGACCGGAGGCGGGATCGTCGGCGGAATTCCCGGCGCCCTGAAGGCGAAGTTTGGCGCGCACGAGGTGATCACGACGATCATGCTCAACTTCGTCGTGCTCGCTCTGCTCAATTACTTCGTCGCCGCCCACTTAAAAGTGCCGGGCTCACTACACACGAAGGAGATTGCGACTGGAGCAATTCCACGGCTCGAGACGCTCTATTCGGGCTTTCACGGATCCGCTGCAAACTACGTTCTCGTTCTCGCGCTTTTTTGGGCCGTCGCGGTCTGGTGGTTTCTGTTCAAGACGCGCCGTGGGTTCGAGCTGCGAGCAACGGGACTGCAACCGCTGGCTGCGGAGTACGGCGGTGTGAACGTCGGCAAGATCTGGGTGATCGCGATGAGCCGGTCAGGCGCGATCGCGGGACTCGGAGGATTAAATTATGTCCTGGGCTACAAGCATTACTACGAGGAGGGGTTTGCAGGCGGTGCTGGCTTTCTCGGCATCGCGGTCGCGATCGTTGGACGCACGCACCCCGTTGGTGTCGTGGTCGCCGCGCTCCTGTTCGCGACAATCTCGCAAGGCGGGTTGGCGGTCAATGCACTCGTGCCGAAGGAGTTCGTCGACGTGTTGCAGGCAGTGGTGATCATCACCGTCGCCGCGTCGGTTCCCGAGGTACACCAACTTCTGCGCGCGCGACGCACGGTACGGTGATCTCGCGATGATCGCGATCGTCTTTGTCATCCAGACTCTTCGGATCGCGGTCCCGTATCTGTTCGCCGCGGCAGGCGGCGTGATCTCCGAGCGGGCTGGCATGATTGCCCTAGCACTCGAGGGCTACATGCTGACCGGAGCGTTCTGCGCCGCCCTCGGGTCGTACTATAGCGGAAGCGCGTGGGGAGGAGCCGTTGCCGGTGCGGCCGGGGGAGTCGCCGTGGCGATGCTATTCGGCGTCGCGGCAGTCCGTTTCCGGGCGGATCAGGTCGTAGTCGGTATCGCGATCAACCTGATGGCGATCGGCGCAACGCGATTTTTTTTGCGGTTGGCGTTCAACAGCGCGGCGAATTCGCCTCGAGTGCCGGGCTTCGGTGACCGGCAGTCCGCGACGGGCTTCAGCGCTTTGGTCACCAACCCGCTCGTCTGGCTTGCCCTGGCGTCGATTGGCCTTGTCGGTTGGCTATTGTATCGCACGGCGTTCGGTCTGCGCGTGCGTGCCGTCGGCGAGCATCCCGCGGCGGCGATTTCGGCCGGCGTTCCAGTCGCGCGCATCCGCTACGCAGCCGCCGCGCTGTGCGGAGCGCTGGCTGGAATGGGTGGCGCGTATCTAACGCTGGACCAGCACAAGTTCGCCTCGGAGATGACTGCCGGTCGCGGATTCATCGCACTCGCCGCGGTCATCTTCGGCCGTTGGGAGCCGGTCCGCGCCGGGATCGCCTGCCTTTTCTTTGCCGCGGCGTCCACGCTTCAGATCCAGCTTCAGGGCCAACAGCTGATTCCGTCGCAGTTCATCGAGATGATTCCGTACCTCCTCACGATCATAGTCCTCGCGGGAGTTGTTGGTCGCGTCAGGCCGCCCGCCGCCTTGGGGAGAGTCGCGGACTAATGGGCAAGCTCCTCGTCCTGATGGTCACAGCCTTCGTCGATATGGCCGGGCTGTTGATGGTCATACCCCTTCTGCCCTTCTACGCAAAGTCGCTAGGCGCTGGCGGATTTATCGTCGGGGCAATGATCTCGTCGTTCTCAGTCGCCCAGCTCCTCAGCGCGCCAGTGTGGGGCCGATTCTCCGACCGGTATGGACGCCGACCCGCATTGTTGGTCGGACTCGGTGCGTCGGCGATTTCCTTTGTGATCTTCGCGTTCGCGAACTCGCTGTGGCTCCTTTTTCTTGCTCGCCTCGTCCAAGGCGCCGGCGGCGGAACGGTGGGGGTAATCCAAGCCTACGTCGCGGACGCGGTCGAGCCGAAGGATCGCGCGAAAGGGCTGGGTTGGCTGTCGGCGGCTACCAACGCCGGCGTCGCGCTCGGTCCGGTGCTTGGCTCAGCAGCATATGCGTGGAGCAGCCACGCGCCGGGTCTGCTCGCCGCGGGGTTGTGCTCTCTGAACATGATGTTCGCGGCGAGGTTCCTCGGCGAGTCGCGCGACATGGTAGAGGCGAAGACGCACACCCAGAAAAAGGGACGGTCGCGCGAAGCGGTGATTCACGTCATAACTCATTCCGGGGAGCCCGCGCCTCGGCTAATCTGGATTTATGCGATCGGGATGGGCGCCTTCACCGGCATGAATGCCGTCCTCGCGCTCTTCCTTGCGGCGCGCTTTGGCGTCACGGCGAAGACGATTGGCTTCTTCTACATGTACATTGGGATCATCTCGGTGTTGACCCGCGCCGGCATTCTCGGCTGGGCTGTCGACAGGTACGGTGAGGCCCGCCTTGCCAGATTCGGCTTGACGCTCCTCGCGGTCGGCCTCGCGACGATGCCGTTCATGCATCGGCTGACGGACCCGGCAAGTCTGGCCGCACGACTTGGAGGCCTGCTGCCGCTGCGCTTCCTGGTCATTCTGCCGTTCCTTCCGCTTGCCGCCGCCGTCGCGCTCATTCCGCTCGGGACGGCCTTTACCTTTCCCTGCGTGACCGCGCTGCTGTCGCGGGTGATTCCCAGTCACGAGCGTGGACTGTATATGGGGGTTCAGCAGACATTCGGCGGCCTCGCTCGGGTATTGTTCCCATTGTTGGCAGGGTTTCTCTTCGATCGGACAGTGGAACTTCCCTTCCTCGTGTCAGCTTCGCTGGTGGTTGGAACGATTGCGCTCAGTCTCGGTATCGAGGAGTACACCAAACCGACCCCTGGGTTGGCCGAACCCGCCTGAGCCGCTCGCGGACGTAGGGAGGGGTGCGCGCTGTCATTCTCCCGTTCGCCTATTGGGGTGACGGCGATCAGCGGTGTCCGGAGAGCGGAATGACGAAACTCGAGCGTCGGCGTGCGGCCAGGCATGCGTCTTTTCTGACGGCATTCGCGCTGATCTTCGGCGCGTGCGCGCATCCCACCGAGACTGGTGGTTTGCCGGTCAACCTTGTCATCGTCAGTGGCAGCGGGCAAAGCGGTTTTACGGGCCTGACGCTCAGCCAGCCGCTAGTCGTGAGAGTGACGGCAGCCGATGGGACCCCGGTCGCCAATCAAACGGTCGACTTCGCGATCGACAGCGGCCAGGCAACGGTCGACCCGGTGTCGGCGACGACCGGGGTGGACGGAGTAGTCCAAACACTGGTGACGATTGGGTCGGGCTCGGCGATGGTCGAGGTCGTAGCGACAGTGCGCCACACGCCGCTCAAGGCCACATTCCAGGAATCTGTCCAGGCACTCACGACGAATATCTCGTGCACGACCGCGAACACGGTGGCGCTCGCCGTTGGCGAGACTCGTACATCGCTGGCCGGTAGTGGAATCTGCGTTCACACGAGCGCGGCCAGCGAATACATGGTCAACGGGTTCCTCGCGTCGGCCGTCGCGTCGGCGCAAACCCAGGTCGGCATCACGGGGTTCAGCATCACGACGGTCGGTGCTCTGGCGTCGTCCGGTGCGAACACAAACCAGTTGACCTCGACCGCGACCCGGGGCGGCCCGAGCCCCATTCTGGATCCGGCGCGGCAGCTCGATCTCCGGCTCAGGAGTCTCGAGCGGACCGTGCTCGCTCCGCGCTTACCAGGCGCTCGGTCGGCAATGCGGCGGCACAGTGCGCTGCGGACATCGGCACCGCCGGCAGTAGGGCAGATCCTTCAATTGAACGTCGATGAAGGCTGCAACACCCCGCCTCGGTACCGGTTTGGTCGGGTGGCGGCCGTCACGAACAGTGCGATCGTCGTCGCTGACACCGGAAATCCTGCCGGCGGGTTTACCGACGCCGACTATCAATCGGTCGGCGTGACATTCGATACCCTCGTCAACCCGCTCGATACGATCGCATTCGGCGCGCCGAGCGACATCGACGGAAATGGCCGCATCATTCTCTTCTATACGCGCGCCGTGAACGAGCTGACGCCGGCAAACAGTCAGGGCATCGTCGAGGGGTTCTTCAACCCGCGCGACCTTTTCCCGGCGACGGACCTGGATCCGAACAGCGCATGCTCAGGGAGCAACTTTGGGGAGATGTTCTACTTGATCGTGCCCGATCCGAATGGCACCGTCAACGGCAACACGCGGACCAAGGCGGAAGTGCAGCAGCTAACGATCGGGGTCACGGCGCACGAATATCAGCACCTGATCAACGCCGCTCGGCGAATATACGTCAATACGAGCGCGAGTTCCTTCGAGGAGGTGTGGCTCAATGAAGGGCTCAGCCACATCGCTGAGGAGTTGCTCTACTATCGGGTGACCGGTCTTACGCCGCGTCAGAATCTCGATGGAGCGGCAATCGCATCCACGCAAGCTCGAGCCAGCTCGTTCAACGCATACGCGGTCGCCAACATCGACCGGTACGAGCTTTTTTTGAATAACCCGCTCATCAACTCACCCTACGCCGACAATGACTCGCTGGCGACTCGCGGGGCGACCTGGAGCTTCCTACGGTATGCCGCGGACCATCAGGGCCCGCGCGATGGGACGGTGTGGCGGCAGCTCGTGAATTCAACAACGACTGGGCTCCAGAACCTGACCGACGTCTTCGGCGCGAACATCATGGACCGATTCCGTGACTGGTCGATTTCGGTTTACACCGACGATCGGGCGGCGACGAACGCGTCCTTTCAGGAGCCGAGCTGGAACTTTCGCTCTGTCGAAGCGCGACTCGGACTTACGCCATATCCGCTCGAGGTCTTTCCGCTTACGAACGGCGTGCAAACGACGCAGACGTTGTCCGGAGGAGGGTCGGTGTACACAACGCTCGGCGTCTCGGCGAACGTCACCGCCGCCGTGGGTTGGTCTGTCGCCTCTCCCAACGTGCAGATATCCATCGTGAGGACGAAGTAAAAGCGCTCTAGCCCTTGTCCGCCCCAGGCTCCGACGCGAGAACTGCCTTCGCGATCTCCACCATCGGCACCGACCGATCCTGACTCGTACGTTGGAGGATCCGATATGCCTCCTGCTCGGACGCTCCTGTACGGCGCATCAAAATACCCTTCGCGCGCTCGATGGTTTTTCGGTGCTCGAGCGCCTGCCTCGCCGTGTCGGCATCCTGCTTCGCGTGCGCGAGCTCGCGGGCGCGCTGCGCCGCGAGCCGGATCGTCGAATCGAGGATTCGCGGCGGTGCTGGTCTGGGCGCCACTGAACAGCACGACCGCCACGCCGGGGATGGTCTGCGTGATTTTTTCCGCTGCCTCGATGCCCGAGCCGTCGGGCATATGCACGTCGAGCAAGACGACGTCCGGGATCACGTCCTTGGCGCGCTCGAAGGCATCGCGGCCCGTCGAAACCTCGGCGACGACGGTGTGTCCCATCGTCGTGAGAAGATCGACCAGCAACGATCGCGCGTTGTCATCGTCTTCGGCGATGAGCAATCGGATCTTCTGTGGAGTCTCTGTGCCCGTCATGTGACTTGAAGTTGCTCTGATCGGGACGCTCGTGCCAGCGGCGCACCGCTGTTTTTTTACACCTCAGCGGCTACGTTGGCCAAAAGCTCCGTTGTTCGAACGGGTTTGCGCAAGATAAAATCGGCTTCCGACAGGCCCGACCGCGGCTCCCACCCGGTGACAACGCCAATTCGCAGATCCGGCCATTTCAGCCGAGCCGTGGCGATCAGATCCCAGCCACTTCCATCACCGAGGCCAATGTCGCTGACGAGGACGTCGTACTCCCGCACCGGTGTGTCCAGCATCACCGTCGCCTGTTCGACGCCTTCGGCGACATCGACACTGTGCCCGTCGGATTCAAGCAGCGCCTGCATAAACTCGCGGCTGTCTGGATGATCCTCGACCAGCAAGACGCGCTTGGGGGTTCGCTTCGATGGAATGGCGATCGCCACCGCCTCAATTACCTTCGACGCGCGCGGGAAGATGAGGCGGATCGTGGTTCCGACACCCGGCATGGACTCGATCTGGGCCTGTCCGCGATGCCGTTTGACGATTCCGTATACCTCGGCGAGGCCAAGACCCGTCCCGAGGCGTCCCTTGGTGGTGAAGAATGGCTCGAACACGCGCTCGCGGACCTCGGCTGACATTCCCATACCTGTGTCACGTACCTCGAGCCGGATCTCGTCGTCCGAAACATGGGTCCGAAGTCCGAGGGTGCCACCGCCGACCATCGCGTCCAATGCGTTGTAAACGAGGTTGAGTAGCGCCTCGCGAAGCTCGCCGGCTATGCCGACGATATAGGCGTCCGTCACAACGTCGCGTTCGAGGTGGATCGTCCCACCGCCGGCCCGCTCAGCCCAGAGCGGGCGCGTCATCGCGACCACCTCGTCGCAGACGATTGAGAGGTCAACAGTCTCTTCCCGGTCACCCTGTAGGGGTTCCTGGCGAATGAAACGTCCGACCCGGGCCGCCGTCGCCGCACCGGTTTCGGCGGCCTTGGCGATGCGAACCGCGTAGTCTCGCACGGCCGCCGGGTTCTCGGCGTTCGCCTCAAGGAGGTAGGCCGCAGCCATAATCGGATTGAGGGCGTTGTTGACGTCGTGCATGACGCCGGCAGCCAGCTGGCCGATGGCGGCAAGGCGACGCTCTCGCGCGCGCGCCTCTTGGAGCGCGAGTAGTTCCTGCGTGCGTTCCTGAACCATCCGCTCCAGTCGCTCGGCTTCCGTCGAAACGCGCTCGTAAAGGACGGCAGTACGGTGGGCTTCCTCCTCGAGGCGCTGGGCAAGCTGGGTCTTGACAGTCACATCTCGTTCGACCGTCACCGCGCCCCGAATCTTCCCGCGCTCGTCGTACAGCGGATTCGAGTTGACCTCGATGATCAACTCCGCCCCCTCGACGCCGCGACGAACGGCGAGCGCTTCGCCTCGGACCCGCTCTCCCCGCATGGCGCGCGCGGTCGGGTGTTCGTGCATGAACAGACTGGTGCCGGCGACAGTGCGCGGCCGGTCGAGCTGCCAGAGCTCGCGAAGGGTCGACGGCTGGCTGCCCGGGTGATCTTGGAGTGCCTGGGTATTCGAGCGAAGAAGCCGACCCTCGGAATCGAACACTCGGACTGAGTCCGGAATGACATCGAAAATCGTTTCGAGCTGCGAGACGCTGCCGGCGAGATCCTCCCGCAAGCCCTCTCGTTCGGTGACATCATTGCCGGCGAAAACGAGTCCGCGACCGGCTTCGTCGCCCAGCGGCGCGAAGGTCGACTCAATGAGACGCCGGCCGACGCGGTGCTGAAAGGGCACGCGCGCCGACGTGATCGTCATCCCGCGTATGGCGCCGTCAATCTGATCGGTGAGGTCCGCGAGCGCGTTCGGGAACGCGTCGTAGATCGAGATCGGCGTGCTGCTGTCCCACTCCACGCCCGTCAGATCGCGATAGCGAGCGTTCGCCGTGACCATCCGCAAGTCGACGTCGAAGATCGCGATTGCAAGCGGAATCGCTTCAAAAAGCGTGTCGAGACGGGCGCCGGCGGCGGCTAGGCGACTCGGATCCAGCTCGAAGCGAGGAGGGTGGGTCAAGGGACGGATTGTGGGGATGTCGGTTAGTCGGGATCAGCCCTTTCGGCAGTAACTCCCGCCTGCTCTCGCCACTGCGGAGCTTCGGCGCCCCTCGCAACAGACCACTATATAGTAGCCGCTGTCACGCGAGAGGAGGCTTCGAACGCCCGTGCCCGGTCGTGATAAGTCTCGCTCCACGCTCGTACGTGAAAAACGAATAACCCCATTCGAGCATTACGCTTAGCCGATTTCGAAATCCGGCCAGATACCAGATGTGGATGAATAACCACGTCCACCAGGCGATCGCGCCCGACAGATGCTGGCCTCCGATCAGAGCAACGGCGCGATAGCGGCCGATCGTGGCGACATCGCCCTTGTTTCGGTAGTGAAACGGGATCGTCACCCGGCGCTGGACACATAACAGGATGTTCCTGGCCGCCCGCCGACCTGACTGCATCGCGGCCGGGGCGACTCCAGGAACCGGCGTGCCGGCCGAGATCATCGCCGCGAGATCGCCGACAACGAAGATCTCCCGATGTCCGCGAATGCTGAGGTCCGGCTCGACGATGACCCGGCCTCCACGATCCAGTGCAACGCCAAGCTGAGGACCCAGAGGGGAAGGGGCATTGCCCGCAGCCCAGAAGGTCGTGCGAGCCTCGATGCGCTCGTCACCAATCGACACGAAGCCACGACCGACGTCAGTGACCATCGCGTTGAGTCGGATCTCGACGCCGAGGTCCTCCAATTGCTCAGCGGCTCGGCGTGACAAGTCCTCGGGGAACGCTGGCAAAAGGCGTGGTCCGCCCTCCAGGAGGACTACGCGTGCGGTCCGAGTGTCGATACGCTTGAATTCGCTCGGTAGGCCATGGCGGGCAACTGTCGGGATCATTCCCGCTAGCTCGACGCCGGTCGGTCCGCCGCCAACGAGGACGAAGGTGAGGCACGCCCGTCGCTCTGCGTCGTCGTCGGCCTGCTCGGCGCGTTCAAATGCAAGTAGAAACCGCCGTCGAATCTCGAGCGCGTCCTCGATGCTCTTGAGTCCCGGGGCGTTTTCCTCCCATGCCGCATGACCGAAATAGGAGTGCCGCGAGCCTGATGCCACGATGAGATAGTCGTAGCCGATCTCGTGCCCATCGGCCAGACCGACCCGCCTTGCCTCCCGCTCGATCTGCGTCACTTCGCCAAGGCGAACGCTTGCATTGCGCTGGTGACGCAGGAGCCAGCGGATCGGGGCCGTGATGTCCGTCGCCGCGAGGGTGGCCGTCGCGACCTGATAGAGCAACGGTTGGAAGCAATGGTGATTCGTCCGATCGATCACGGTGACGTCGACCGGCGCGCCATCCAGCGCTCGCGCGGCATACAGCCCTCCGAATCCGGCGCCGATGATGACGACGTGCGGGCGGTTCACGCGGGCCTAGGCCTGAGCGTCCCCTGCGGGAGGAGTCCGCCAGTGCAGCCGCGTTGCAGCGGAGCAACTCGCGCCGCGACTGTGTCGAGAGCCGATCTGATGGCGGGCACGGTGTGCGGCGCGAACGTTTTGCCGCCGCTCGCCAGGTGCGCGTTCGCCGTCGCGACGAGACGAAGCACTGTCGCTATTGATGAGCACTCGGGATCGTCATGCGACCGAGGGATACGACTCACGTCGATTGACTCGAAGCTTCCAAGTGCGCCAAGTTGGGCGTCAGGCTCGTAAAAATTGAGGGAATCGATGCGATACGACACGACACGTGCGATCGACAAGGCAATGAAGTGCTTCGTCTCCGGTGTGGAAAGCGCGGCGTCGGCAGCGACGGCGACCTGAAGGGCGGCCTCCCAGCCGTCAGGGGCATCCACGATCTGTGCGTGAAGCGACGTGGCACGAATGAGCGACCCCAAGGCCGTCGCCATCTCTTGCCGCGGGACGTGTGCCGCCAGCCCTTTGCGGATGTACGTGAACGTGCTATCGGGCTGCTCGAGGCTCCCGTAGATCGAGGCAAGACTTGCAAACCCGCCTGTCCGACTTGGGTTGGCCTTCATCGCTCGATGAACGGTGTCGATCAGCGCTCGCAGGCGACCCATTTGGCGGAGAAGTCTGTCTTCGGCCGCGAACTGCGACATCCCCGGAAACTGCGCGCTCGCCGCTGCCAGGTACCGTAGTGCCGTGGTTGTGTCGGCACCGCGCCGAGTGGCGGCGATCGCGATTCTGTACGCGTACGACGTGATGCGCGAGCTGTCCGTGGAGGCCAATGCATCGAAGGCGGCCCGCGCCTCGCGGTAGCGCCTCAGACGGTAGAGAAGAGCGAGATGGGCATTGAGAAGGGCAACGTCGTCGGACTGGCCTTTGAGCAGTTCCTCGGTGAGATCAAGGGTTTGGGTGACGATGCTGTCTGGAAACGCCGAGGGTGATTTCGCAATCGTGACGACGAGACAGGGCGCAGGAAGGCGATGGGACGGATCGGCAGAATGGACGCGATACGCGACCCCGACGTAGTACGCGAGAAGGTCTCGTGTATCGGTCGGGTCGGGACAGCGCTGATCGGGCGGCGCTTCGACCGTGCGTCTGCCCTGCGCAAGTCCACGCGCGCCAGCACCGACCAATGCCATGGCGAGGGCGACCGCCAGCCGCCGGCGCGCGATCATGCGACGAGGACTTTCATGCTGTCGCGCGCCTCGCCGAATCGCCTTGCCGTGCACTGAGGATCAGGCCGACGGCAACGACCGTCACCGCCCCGATGACGTTGTGCCAGAGAAAGGCAACGGCGGGCGCCCCAAAGTTGACGGCAGCCACGGCCCCCATTCCGCACAGCAGTCCCACGAACGCTCCGGACGCCCGCGCTCGCGGAATCATCGCCAACAGAAAGACGCCGAGGATCGATCCATAGAAGAAGGAGCCGAAGCGATTCACGACCTCGATCAGAGATCCAAGGTTCGCGGCGCGCGCAGCGACCGCGCACGCGAAGATGCCCCACAGCCCGGTCGCCGTACGCGATACGGCGAGAAAGTGCGCGTCGCTTGCTTCGGGTCTCACCCATCTTCGGTAGAAGTCGATGACGCTCGCCGTCGACAACGAACTCAACTCGGCGGCGATCGCGTTCATGGCTGCCGCGATGACCGCCGCGATGAACAATGCCGAAAGTCCGAACGGAAGAAAGTCGATCGCAAATCGGGGCATGATGTAGTTGACGTCCTTGGACGGCTGGCCGGTGACCGCGCGCGCGAGGTCGAGCGCTTCAGCGCGCACGCTGTCGGCGCGAGCGGAGTGCGAGCGAAAGGCGGCGACGGCGACCGCCCGATCCGCGCGCGAGGAAGCGGCGAGCACACGCGCGGCGGTATCGCGGGACGCGATTTCGAGGTTGAACCGCCGTTCCAAAGCCGAGTACCTCGCCGGCTCGGACTCTTTCACCGCTCTTTCGTGGGCAGGGTTGAACAGCATCGGTGGACGCTCGAACTGGTAGAAAACGAAGACGAGCACGCCGACCACGAGGACCAGAGCTTGCAGCGGAATCTTCCAATAGGCGCTGATGAGCAACGAGCTGCGTGCCTCGTCGACAGATCGCGCAGCAAGATAGCGCTGCACCTGACTCTGGTCAGTGCCGAAGTAGGAGAGCATGAGAAACGTTCCCCCAATGACCCCAGACCAGAACGTGTAGGTGTTCGTCAGGCTGAACGAGAAGTCGAAGACCTCGAGTCGCCCTGCGGCGCCGGCGATGTGCAGCGCGGCATTTGGCGACACCGGGATCTTTACGAGCAGCGTGATAACGACGGCGATGAGAGCTCCCACGATGAGGAACATCTGCTTGACGTCGACCCACGTCACGGCCTGGACGCCGCCGATCATCGTATAGATGACCGTCGGAACTCCGATCAGCGCGACTGCCCACCCCATCGGGATCCCGAACACGGCCGAAAAGACGACCGCCGGCGCCGAGAGAATCGCTCCGCATGACATCGCGCGCGACAAGAGAAAGAGGAACGCGGTCAACGATCGGGTCTTGGCGTCGAATCGTCGCTCGAGATACTCGTAGGCGGTGAACACCTTCGCTCGGTGCATGAACGGTACGAGCGTCACGCCGAGGATGACCATCGCCAGCGGCAGACCAAAGTAGAACTGGATGAACCGCATCCCGTCGGTCGCGCCCTGCCCCGTAGTTCCGATCATCGTGATGGCGGAAAGCTGGGTCGCCATGACGGAGAGGCCGGCGGCCCACCACGGAATGCTGCGGTTGGCGAGGAAGTAGCCCTCGATCGCCTTCGTCCCGCGCGACTGTTTCAGCCCGTAGTGGACGATGTAGGCGAGATACGCGATGATGATCGCCCAGTCGAGAGCGTGCAACTGGCTAGACCGAGTAGTATTGCTGGAGCAGCCAGAGCAGGGCGAGCGTGACGATCTGCACCGCCATTACGCGCGTGAGCGTCTTCCGGAACCGCGCGCCGGCGTTCGGGTCGGTCGTGTATGTCGACTCATCAGGGTTAGCCATGCGTTCGCTTCTGAATGGTTTCAAACGGACGCGCGACTAACGACTGACACCCGCCTGCTTTCTGCTCGGACTCGGCGTCAACACGTCGCGAACGATCCGCGTTTGCTCCGCATCATGATCGCCCTTATGACCTTCCGCCGGACTCGCTCGTTCCGGCCGTCCAATGTAACGGAGCATCGGAAGCGTGCCGATAGACGCCCGGAGACGTGGCTGCACATATGTCCACGCGCCCATGTTCTTTGGCTCCTCCTGCGCCCATACCACCTCTTCGACGTTCGGATACATGTCGATGACCGCCGACAGATCGCGCGGCCACGGCGCCAGTTCCTCGATGCGAATGATCGCGATCGACGGCGGCCGTTCTTTCTCGGCGAGGTCGTAGTAGATCTTGCCGGAGCAAAACACCAACCGCTGCACCTGGTCCGGCGCCTGGCGCGCGAGATCGTCGTTGAGCACCGGTTGAAATTGCTTCGTGGCGAGATCGTCCAGCTTCGAGGCGGCCGCCGGCAGGCGCAGCAGCGACTTTGGCTGCATGAGAATCAACGGACGCCGGCTATCGCTCATCGCCTGCCGGCGTAAGATGTGGAAGTACTGCGCCGGCGTCGTAGGCGCCGCCACAGTGAGGTTTCCCTCGGCGCACAGCTGAAGGAAGCGCTCGAGCCGCGCACTCGAGTGCTCGGGTCCCTGCCCCTCGTAGCCATGGGGAAGCAGCATCACGAGACGCGAGTCCTGGCGCCACTTCGCGTGATCGGCGACAATGAACTGATCGATGATCGGCTGGGCGACGTTCACGAAGTCCCCGAACTGTGCCTCCCACAACACGAGGTCCTTCGGCGCGGCGACGCTGAATCCGTATTCGAATCCCAGGACGGCCGTCTCGGACAGGGGACTGTTGTAGATCTCGAAGGGCGCCTTCGCCTGCGGTAACTTCGCCAGCGGCGTGTACGTGTCTCCAGTTATGCTGTCGTGCAAAACCGCCTGGCGATGCGAAAACGTTCCCCGCTCGGCATCCTGCCCCGACATTCGTACCGCGATGCCATCGGTGAGCAGCGACGCAAAGGCGAGCGCCTCGGCATGTCCCCAATCGATTGCGTTTTGGAGCGCGTCGCGGCGCCGCGGAAGCGTCCGCTGAATCGTTGGGTGCAGAGTGAACGTCGATGGCCAGGTCAGCAGTTGTTCGTTCAACGCAACGAGCCGTTCCGGCCGAACCGTCGTGTTGGGAGGAAGCGGCGGTGGTGCCACGGCTCCCCCGCTCTCGCGTTGGCTGGCGGGAACCGGATCCTTTTTCATCTCCTCGTACGTCGCCTGAAGCATCTCGCGATGCGTGCGCTCGATCTGCGTGACCTCGTCTTCGGAGACGACGCGCTCGCGTATCAGGCGGTTGCCCCACACATCGCGCGGCGTCGGGTGCGTCGCAATCGCCTCGTACATCTTGGGCTGCGTGAACGCCGGCTGATCGGCTTCGTTGTGACCCCATCGCCGGTAGCCGACGAGGTCGATGACGAAGTCCTTGGCAAACCGGAGACGGTAAGCAAGCGCGAGGCGCATCGCCTGAATGCACGATTCAGGATCGTCGCCATTGACGTGAACGATCGGAATATCGAAGCCTTTCGCCAGGTCGCTCGCATACCGAGTCGACCGTGAATCGATCGGATCAGTCGTGAACCCGAGCTGATTGTTGGCGATAACGTGTATCGATCCGCCAACCCGGTAGCCGCGCAACATCGAGATGTTCATCGTTTCGGCGACGATACCTTCGCCCGGGAATGCCGAATCGCCGTGCAGGACGAGCGGCAATACGCTCGCCTCATTGCGGCGAGTCTGGGTCCGCTGATGAGCGCGGGTGACGCCGACGGCGACTGGGTTGACGAACTCCAGGTGGCTAGGGTTGTTCAGCACTTCAACCTCGACCGGTCCAACGCCGGCCACGTCCTGCACCGTGTGACCGCCAAGGTGGTATTTGACGTCGCCGGTTTCGCCCTCGATGCCGTCTGGAAAACGGTCGGCGAACTCCTCGAGCAGGGTGCGATAGCTCTTCCCAAGCACGTGGACGAGGATGTTCATTCGGCCGCGGTGTGCCATCCCGATGACGACTCGGCGAGCGCCGGCGCGGCCGCCACCGGCAATGGCCTCGTCGAGCATCGGCACTAGCGCATCGACACCTTCGATCGAAAACCGTTTCGTCCCGACATAGGCGCGCCCGAGGAATCGCTCGAGTCCGTCGACCGCCGTCAGCCGCTCGAGGATTTTCCGCTTCTCCTCCGCCGTTAGCGGCGTCTCGGCCACGCCCGATTCGATCTGGTCGTGTAACCACACTCGTTCGGCGTCGTTCCCAACATGGTCGAACTCACAAGCCAGCGTCGAGCAGTAATGCTGACGCAGCGAGTCGATGACGTCGGCGGCCGATCCTTTCGGCTGGCCGAGCGCACTCGCGGGGAGGTTGGCGAGGTCCGTTTGGGTGATGCCATGGAACTCCGGCTTCAGCTCAGGCGAACCCGGGGGTGCCGTGCCAAGCGGATCGAGGGAAACGGCAAAGTGCCCGAATCGGCGAATGGCGTCAGCCAATGAGGCCGCCCCAGCCGCGATGCGAAGCTGATGGGCGTCAACGACCCCGCCGCCGGATCCGCCGGCAAGAGTTGCCGCGAATCGAAAGAATTGGCGCCAGCCTTCGTCGACCGAGTCTGGATTTCGACGGAACGCCTCATATTGCTCGGCGATGTAGCCGTCGTTGAATACGCTTGTAATGGGTAGTGTGCTCACAGCAAGAAATTTAACGATGGGAGCGTGGCACCACGGTTCGGACCCTTGCCCGATCTGGCGCCAATCCCGATCATGAGGCATCGCCCGCCGGGTTTATCTTGCCTTTTTCGCACTCCGAATGCCTGCACCGACCGACGTCAGCAATCCGCGCTACTACCATAAGGTGGTCGACTGCCAGTTCGCATGTCCGGCGCACACGAACGTTCCTGAATACATCCGGTTGATCGCGCAGGGGCGATTCACCGAATCGTATTTGCTGAATCGGCAGTCGAACGTTTTTCCGGGCATTCTCGGTCGCACGTGTGACCGCCCCTGTGAGCCCGCGTGCCGGCGTGGACGGGTCGATGGCAAGCCGGTGGCGATCTGCCGGCTCAAGCGGGTCGCCGCCGACCTACGTGACGACATTTCGGATCTCCTACCGAGAGCGCCGGACGTCAAGAACGGCAAGCGCGTCGCGCTGATCGGCGCGGGACCGTCGTCGCTCACGGTGGCCAACGACCTCATGCCGCTTGGCTACCAGTGCGTGATTTATGAACAACTGTCCGAGCCGGGCGGATTGATGCGCATCAACATCCCTTCGTTCCGGCTCCCGGCGACGGTGCTCGATGACGAGGTGAACTACATCCTCGACATGGGCGTAGACATCCGGTACAACTCGCCGGTGACGAGTATGAGGGCGCTCCTCTCCGAAGGGTACGAAGCGGTTTTCGTCGGTAGCGGAGCCCCGCATGGCAAGGATCTGGACATTCCCGGGCGCAAGCAGGCGGCTGCGAACATTCACATCGGCATCGAATGGCTGGCGTCCGCGCACTTCGGCCACATCGAGAAGATCGGCGAGCGCGTGCTGATCATCGGCGTCGGCAACACCGCGATGGATTGCTGCCGGACGTCACGCCGACTGGGCGGCAAGGACGTGAAGGTCATGTCGCGCCGCTCGCGTCCCTACTTCAAGGCATCACCGTGGGAGCTCGAAGACGCGGAAGAGGAGGGCGTGCACATCGTCGAGAACCATGCCCCGAAGACGTTCATCACCGCGAACGGCAAGCTGATGGCCATGGAGTTCGAGCGGCTTCGCTGGACTGAAAGGGACGGCAAGCAGACCGGCGAGGTGATCGATCTGGTGACGATTCCCTGCGACGATGTCATCCTCGCCATAGGTCAGGACAACGCCTTTCCGTGGATGGAGCGCGACATCGGCATCAAGTTCGACGAGAAGGGAATGCCGATCGTCGAACGGGCAACGATGCAGTCGACGCTCTCTGGCGTGTTCTTTGGCGGCGATGCGGCGTGGGGCCCGGAGAATATCATTTGGGCCGTAGAGCACGGACATCAGGCGGCCATTTCAATTCACAATCATTGCCAGCGCGCTGCCCTCGCTGACCGCCCGGCGTATGGACTGAACCTGGTGAGCGCAAAGGCGGGCATGCACGCATGGAGCTACAGCAACGACTACAGCTCCAATCCACGCACCACAATGCAGCACGCAGAGCTGGTCGCGCGCTTCTCCAGCCTCGCCACCGAGGTGGAGCTTGGGTTCGACGCCGAGGAGACGGCGCGAGAGGTGGCGCGGTGTCTGAACTGCGACATTCAGACGGACTTCACGGCTGGCTTGTGCATCGAGTGTGACGCCTGCGTCGATGTTTGCCCCGTCAACTGCTTGACGATCACCAACAATGGCGACGAATCAGATCTTCGCACGCGTCTATCCGCACCGGCAATCAACCCGACGCAGGAGATCTACACATCGGGTCCTCTTCCACAAACCAAACGAGTGATGGTGAAGGATGAGGACGTCTGTCTCCACTGCGGCCTATGCGCCGAGCGTTGTCCGACTGCCGCCTGGGACATGAAGCAGTTCGATCTCTTGATTCCGTATGCCGGTCGTGAGCGCAAAGGAACGGTGGATTTTGGAAACCTGGTGACGCTGACTCGGTCGCTTCAGCCGACGCCGGCCACATGAGCGCGGCCACAACGGGTGCCAACGACTTTGCGTTTCGCATCGGCACCGTCAACGGCACGGGCTCGGCGAGCGCGAATAGCCTCCTCATGCAGGCGATCTTTCGCATGGGGATCCCGGTCACCGGCAAGAATGTCTTTCCATCAAACATTCAGGGCCTGCCGACGTGGTACGAAATCCGTGTCAACAAGGACGGTTACACCGCGCGACCGGATCAGATCGATCTCGTCGTCGCACTGAACCCGGAGACGTACAAGAAGGACGTCGCCATGGTCCGTCCCGGCGGCTATCTGCTCTACGACTCGTCATGGCCGCTCGACGATGCCCTGGTGCGCGAGGGAATCACCATTCTCGGGATTCCGTTCGGCAAGATCTGCGTCGATGCGTTCAAGGGCGATCGCGAGCGCACCCTCATGCGCAACATCGTTTACGTCGGCGCGCTCGCCGCATTGCTCTCGTTCGACATGGATGTCGTCGGCGAGATGCTTCAGGAGAAGTTCGCCAACAAGCGCGCCCTCCTCGATGCCAACCACCGGGCTATCCGCCTGGGGTTCGACTACGTCAATCGGAACTACGACTTCCCGCTTCCCTTCCATCTCGAGCGGATGGACGCTACCAGAGACTTTGTTTTGCTCGACGGAAATACGGCTGCCGCTCTGGGCGCCGTCTATGCGGGCGCGACCGTCGCCGCCTGGTATCCAATCACGCCGTCGTCGTCGCTGATGGACGCGTTCAAGGAATTCTGCGAACGTTTTCGAGTCGACCCGGCGACGAAGCAGAAGAAATACTGCATCATCCAGGCGGAGGACGAGCTGGCGTCCGCCGGTATGGTACTCGGCGCGACGTGGGCCGGCGCCCGTGCGTTCACATCGACGGCCGGGCCGGGAATCTCGCTGATGAGTGAATTCGTCGGGCTCGCATACTATGCCGAAGTTCCCGGCGTCTTCTTCGACATTCAGCGCACCGGTCCGTCCACGGGCATGCCGACGCGCACGCAGCAGAGCGACCTGCTGTCGATCGCCTACCTCTCGCACGGCGATACCAAGCACATCGCTCTTTTCCCGGCCAATCCCGAAGAATGCTTCTCCATGGCGGTCGAGGCGTTCGATCTGACGGAACGGTTCCAGACGCCGGTGTTCGTGGTGTCCGATCTCGACATCGGGATGAACGACTGGATGACGCGCCGTCTGAAGTGGGACGATGCGTTCACGCCGGACCGGGGCAAGGTGTTGGGCGCCGAGGAGCTGGAAACGATCAAAAAGTTCGCGCGCTACACCGATGTCGACGGTGACGGGATCGCACCGCGGTCGCTACCGGGGGTCCATGCCAAGGGAGCGTATTTCACCCGCGGGTCAGGGCACACTAAGGACGCGACGTATACCGAAGATGCGTTCGAGTACTGCGAGGTGATGACCCGCCTGAAAAAAAAGCTCACCACTGCCGCGCTGGAAGTTCCGGCGCCGGAGGTGAACGGACGTCGTGGCGACGTCGGTATCGTTTCGATCGGCGGCTGCCACGCGGCGGTGCTCGAGGCCGTGGACCTTCTCCGCGCCGGCGGAGTATCGGTGGACTACATGCGAATCCGCGCCTTCCCGTTCGGGCCGGGAGTCGCCGAATTTCTGAATGCGCACGAGCGGTGCTTCGTTGTCGAGCAGAACCGTGACGGCCAACTCCGATCGTTGCTGGCGATCGAAACCGGCATCGCGCGCGGTCGCATGACGTCGGTGCTCGACTTCGGCGGCCTTCCACTCACCGCGCCTATTGTAGTCCGCGAGGTCACGAAGCAGCTCGATCTGGAGCACGCCGCCGTATGACGTCGATCGCAAAGCCGCCCGTCCGGCACCCGTCGCTCCAGCAGAACGCGCTTGGGCTGACGAAGCGAGACTACGAAGGCGCCATGTCCACGCTCTGCGCGGGATGCGGCCACGACTCGGTCACTGCCTCATTGATCCAGGCCTTCTGGGAGCTCGACCTGCCGCCTCATCGCGCGGCGAAGTTGAGCGGCATCGGCTGTTCGTCCAAAACCACCGCGTACTTCATGAAGCAGTCGCACGGCTTCAACAGCGTGCACGGGCGCATGCCTGCCCTCGCCACCGGCGCCAATGCCGCCAACCGTGCGCTGACGTACATCGGGATTTCGGGGGATGGCGACTCGCTTTCTATTGGATTAGGGCAGCTGTGTCACGCGATCCGACGTAACGTGAACATGCTGTACGTGATCGAGAACAACGGCGTATACGGGCTGACCAAGGGGCAGTTTTCGGCGTCGGCAGACATCGGATCGAAATCCAAGCGCGGCGAAGCCAACGCCCAGCCACCAATCGATCCCGTGCTCCTGGCGCTCACTCTGGGCGCCACCTTCGTCGCCCGCAGCTTCTCTGGTGACAAGGCCCAACTGATTCCGATCCTGAAGGCGGGGCTGCGTCATAACGGACTCGCCCTAATCGACATCATCTCGCCGTGCGTGACCTTCAACGACCACGATGCCTCAACGAAGAGCTATCGATACACGCGCGATCACTACCATGAGATTGCGGCGGTTGATTTCGTCCCGCTCCGTCGCGAGATCGCGGTGAGCTCAGAACCCGGCGGTGCATCGCCGGTGAGCGTGACGATGCACGACGGAAGCGTCGTTCGCTTTCGATCGGTCGCGGCCGACTACAATCCCACGGACCGCGACACGGCTTACTCATATGTGCGGAAGCACCAACTGGCCGGTGAAGTTATCACCGGCCTCTTGTACATCGACGAGAGCGCGCCCGATATGCACGGCGTGAGCGGCACCGTCGAGCGTCCGCTAGTCGAGATTCCGTACGATGAGCTTTGTCCGGGCAGCACCAAGCTTGCGGAGCTGATGGAGGAGTATCGGTAGACTTGCCGTCTCTTGGACGCGGCGACGGAGCAAAGCACAGATCGTCCCGTCGCGCAGGCGCTATGCCGGTAAGACCAGGGTAAAGGTGGACCCGCTTCCGACCTCCGATCGAAGCTCGATGCGCCCCTGCAGCAACCTGGCGAGCTGCCGCGAAATGTAGAGGCCGAGTCCTGTGCCCCCATGGCGGCGTGTGAGCCCCGTATCCACCTGCGCGAACGGCCGAAACAGAAGACGCTGGTCGGCGGGACTGATACCAGGGCCAGTGTCGGCGACAGCAATCCGGACCTGCCCGGTGTCGACCACGGTCGATATTCGGACGAGACCGCGATCAGTAAACTTTACGGCGTTGCCGCCGAGGTTTACGAGAATCTGCCGAGCCCGATCGATGTCCGTTGTGACTCGAAACGACGGATCGGGCAGCTCGATCATGAGCTTGATGCTCTTCTGCCGGGCCAGCGGCTCGACTACCGCCACGACGGTCCGAATCAAATCGATGAGCAGGAACTCCGTCGGCCGTATCACCTCGTGCCCCATCTCGAGGCTGGAGTAGGCGAGCACGTCTTCGATCATCGCGGTGAGATGGTGGGTGACGGATCGCATGCGCTCGAGCACGTCGCGCTGCGGGTCGCTGATCGGGCCGAGCACCTCGTCGACGAGGAGCTCTTCGTAGCCAGTGAGCGCGGTGAGCGGCGTGCGTAGCTCGTGCGAGATCGTCGCCAGAAAGCGGCCTTTTGCCGCGTCGGCCGCTCGCGCCTGTTCGAGCAATTCCGACTTCCACAGGGCGAGCGCGGCGTGGTCGGCGATGAGTCGGAGCCGCTCCCGCTCGTCGGCCGAGAACGCTTCGGGGCCAGGGCCGCGGGCGATCGCCAGCCCGCCAATCATCGAGTCATGCGCGAGAAGAGGTGCGACGAGCATCGGCCCGACTCGGACGTCGGGAATCACGCGAGTCAGGGGGCGCGCGGCAGCAGTCAGATCGTCGACGCCGACGATGTCGTTCGTCCGCAGCATGTCGCGGAAGAGCGAGCCGCGCAATGCGAACTGTTTGCCGAGCGCGGGCGCAAGCATCCCGCAGGCGGCAACAATGGCTCCGGACTCTTCTTCGGCTCTGACGACAGCAGACCCGGTCGCTTTGCACTGGGCCGATGCCGCTTCACAGAGAATGGATAGCAGCTCCGCAGTGTCGGAGACCGCTGCCATTTGACGCGCGAGCAGCCGGAGGGCCTCTCCCTCCGGCACCGGATCACGCGGTTCCATGCCCGTGGGCGTCAGGCACGCTCGAGGAGCGCGAGAAAGTCCAGCGCCGTTCGCGGGCGCTCCTCGCGATTCTTGGACAGGGTCTGCATGATGACGGCGGAGAGGGCCGGCGAGACTTCGGCTACTGAAGCACGGGGCGGTGCCGGGGACTCCGACAATACCTTGCCGATGAGGGCGCCGGGCGTATCGGCGATGTGCGGCAGCTTCCCGGTGAGCGATTCGTAGAGGACGACGCCCGCCGAGTAGAGGTCAGCTCGCGCGTCGAGCTCGTCGCCACGCAGCTGTTCGGGCGACATGTACTCCGGTGTGCCGACGACCATCCCGGCCTGCGTGTGCCCCTCGGAACGGGACTGCAAACGAGCGATTCCAAAGTCCATCACCTTGAGCACGCCGTCGGCTTCGACGACCATGTTCTGCGGTTTGATGTCGCGATGGATCACGCCCGCTTCGTGCGCGACCTCGAGCGCGCGGCACAGCTGCTTGCCGATCGCGATCACCGCCGGCGCTGGCAGCCTGCCTCGCGCGATGATCAGATCCTTGAGCGTGCTGCCCTCTACGTACTCCATCGTGATGAAATACAGCCCACCCGACTCGCCGATGTCGTGCGTGCGGACGACGTTGCGGTGCGAGATCTTCCTCGCCAGCCGAATCTCGCTCCGAAACCGGTCGAGGGCCGCCGGATCCATGTCCATCATCTCGGGTCGAAGCGTCTTGATTGCGACGGTCTCGCCGAGCTCCATGTCGGTGGCTTTGTAGACCATGCCCATGCCGCCCGCACCGAGAACACGTTTGATCTCGTAGCGATTGGCGAGGAGCTGACCCGGCTCGAGCTGCGGCGTCGACCCGCCGCCGCGCGGGGCCATCGCCGCGACCCTAGCCGCCGCCGCGGCAGCGACGGTCTTGCCCGCGGATGGACTCTGCAGGAAATCGACGACCGATTGTTTTTCCCGCAAGTCTTCCAGCAGGTGACGGAAAGCGTCTGCCAGCGCGCCGATCTCACCCCCCGATTCGGGGATCTCCGCCCTGTAATCGCCTTCGGTCGCACGCATCGTCGCGCCGACGAGCGCCCGCACTGGTCGCGTGATCTGACGACCGACGACGATCGAAATCAGGAAGGCAAGGGCGAGGGCGATCACGCCGGCCTCCAACACCGCGCGTTGCATCTGCGTGAACGGGGCAAGGGCTTCGTCCTTGTCACGCAGCGCCACCACACCGCCGACGGGATGCGCCGCGGCAGTCACCAGCGGCTTGATCGTCCACACATATGTATGGCCGTCGATGGTGTTGTCCTTGGCCATCGTGGAGTGCATGTCATTGTCCATCTCCATTCCGCCCAGCATGTCGCCCATCGAGCTGCTCGTGTCCGCAGCACGCCGTTCGGCCATGATGAGATTGGTGAGGATTCCGGCCGTTCGCGTCTTGTCGTTGAGGCGTGGCGTGGCGCCGGCGATGCGGACGTGATTCTTGGGGTCGATGGCGAAGAAGACGACCTCGCTGCCTGTGAGACTCATGATGCGCAACGCCGTCGAGTCGCCGATGTCGCGGACCAACATCGCCACGCCGACCACCTTTCCGGCGCCGGCGATCGGGATCGTCACCGCGTCGAACAGCACCGAATCGCTCGTCACGCCGAAGCCGTGTACCGTCTCTCCGCCCAATGCCTTGGCCACCAGCGGCGATTCACTCAGATCGACAGTCGGAGCACCCTGCTGGTCGCTACGAGCTAGTCGGATGCCATTCCGGTCGATGATCTGCACCCACGACGCGCCGACTTCCTTCGCCATCGTCTGCGCCAGGTCGAGGAAGTTGCCAGAGTCGGTCGGTGCCGCGCCGTTGGGCACACTATCCAATCCCGTTTGCTCGACGACCGACGCGATCGACGGATTGGCGACGTAGATCCTCGCCTTCGCCACGAGATTCTCCTCGTCGGCCTTGATCAGGTCGGTGATCAGTTTCGCCGTCTGAGCCAGCCCTTGATGGAGGCTGGTCTCGGCCGCCGTCCGCGACTTGACGCCGCCGACGATAAGCGTGATCGCGAGGACGAGTCCGACTGTTCCGGCGATCGCGCCGAATATTTTCCAGAAGAGACCAGAGCGATATGCGCGCGGCGGCTCGACGGGCATCGGCGCTCCGGCGCGCGGCAATGGCGTCGTCGGGCCAAGCAGCGCCTCGCCGCCGTCGCTCGGGCGCCCGAAGTTCGACGCTGGTTGCGGCGCCGTCACCGCGCGGTCATCCACGCGGTCAGTAGATGTCACCGTTCAGCACGTAGTCTTTCCCGAACTTGTTCTTGTGCTGCACATACTTGTAGTTGCGAGCGTCCAGCTGGTACTTGAGACCGCCGACTCCGCCGTTCGCAACCGTGATTGTCGCTGCCTGCTCCGCGGCGCGGTCGTGCCAGACATGCATCACATATTGTCCCGGCGGGACATTCCCGATGGAGAAGCGTCCGTCGGCGCCGGCTTGCGCGTAGTACGGCGTGTTCACGGCGATGACAAAGGCCGTCATTCGCGGATGCACGTTGCAATAGATCGGATAGACGCCTGACTGCTTGAAGATGTTGTCTTTTGTTTTGCCGCGGCCGTAGGTGTCGGTGTCGAACGGACCCTGGGTCGCCTTGGAGAAGACGTTGTGGCTGAAGGGATCCTGGTTGGGAAACTCGATCTTGCTGCCCTGTGGGATGACGCGGACACGCGGGGAGAACTGGCGCGACTGTAACGCGATCGTCTCGTTGGCGGGTTGAAGCTTTGGTCTCATCGCCGGGGGAGCCTCGAGATAAATCACCGTATTGCCCAGATCCTCGGTACTCTCTCCGGGGCGCTCGATGATCGAGACCTGGCCGCTGACCGGACCCTGACCCTGGAGGTCGTTCCTTGCGACCATTAGTGCGACCAGCGCGAGTGCGACGCCCGATGCCGCTGACGATGTTGTGGCCATCGACACACCTACCGTGAAAGACATGACCAGCGCTCTCCCCTGCCCTAAGCTATCGTCGAAGCTACCCCCGCGGACGGCCTTCGGCATCATGATTCTGGTCGCACTGGGCGCGGTCGTCACAACCGCCCGAAGCCAGGATACGACGCACGCCCGCCGCGATTCCCTGGTCGAGGCGCTACGGCAAATGCAAGCCAGAATCGACGCACTCGAGCATCAGGCAGCCGATGCGGCGGAGAGCGGGGTCCACACGCGCAGCGGCTCACGGATGGAGCTGACGGGCCGAGTTATCGTCCAGGCGTTTGGAAACACACGGCGCGTCAACAACGTCGACGATCCGCAATTCGTTCGCCCCGACACCTCGACGGGCTTCCCGGCCCGCGGTGGAGGCATGTCGATGCGGCAATCGCTGATCGCCTTTCGCGTCACGTCGCCCGACGTGGCGGGCGCCCAATTCGCCGGAGACGTGCAGACGGATTTCTTTGGAGGGCAGCAGCCCTCCGGCGGCGGCCGAACGTTTCCGCTGATTCGACTGCGCGTGGCGCGCGCGACGTTGCGTTGGTCGGAGTCTGAGTTGATGATCGGGCAAGAAGTCCCCGTCATCGCGCCCGTCAATCCTGTCAGCGTCGCGGCATCCGGCACGCCGGACTTCGCCGCGGCGGGTAACCTTTGGCTCTGGCTACCGCAGGCCCGGCTGACGATCGGGGGGATGGGCCCGAAGACGGCCGCGATTCAGCTCGCCGTGCTGGCCCCAACGAATGGGGATCCAGCGGCGGCTTTCGACACCGACCTAGATGCTGCCGAGCGATCTCAGCGTCCGTTCCTGGAGGGCCGCGTCCGCTATCGTTGGGAAATGAGCGAGCGACCCGGCGAGATGGGGTGCGGAGGGCACGTCGGTTGGATCGCCATCGCCGGGTCGGCGGCCACACCCCCATCGCTCGTTTCCAGTCATGCGGTCGCCTGTGATCTCGTCGCGCCAATGAAGATCTTCGAGTTGCGCTCCGAAGCGTACGTCGGACAAGCGCTCCGCGGACTTGGCGGCGGCGGTATAAGCCAGTCCATCAGTCCAGCCAACACCGCCGTGCGAGACGCCGGCGGATGGGCGCAGCTCAACGTCACGCCGAGTCCGATCTGGAGCTTCGGCGCCGGGTTCGGCGTGGACGAGCCAAATGCGGCCGACGTCCCCCCGACCGGACGGTTGAGGAACGCCGCCGGCGCGGTCTACTTCATCACTCACCCCTCAGGTCCGATCTTGATGGGCTTCGAGGCTCGTCGGATCGCAACGTCTTACCCCGGACGAAGGTTCGTCAACGACCACTTCAATCTCGGATTCGGGTTCGAGTTCTGAGAGAGAACGAATGACACGCGTCTGGTCTTACGTTCGCTACTAACTAACTAGCCTGACGTCTTCGCTTCGGCGACATCGCGACGCCTCGCCGCCTGCGGGCGCGCGATGTCGCGCTCGTCCACCAGCGTCGGCGGAACTTCCTGCTCGACTGAGGTGGCCCGCGTCTCGACTTCGGCCGGCAGCGACAGGCAGAACGTGCTGCCCTCGCCGGGCTTACTGCGGACTGTGAGTGTCCCGTGCAGGAGTTCGGCAAGCCGGCGCGAAATCGGCAAACCGAGTCCGGTCCCGTCCTGCAGTTGACTCTTGCCAAGCTGGACGAACTCGTGAAAGATCCGCTCCTGATCCTGCGGCGGAATACCGCCGCCGTGATCCGTCACCTCGATAGTAATCCCGCCCTCCTCGCGTTTCGCGCAACGGACTTCGATCGGCTTGCCCGGTCCGAACTTGATCGCGTTGGATAGAAGATTGAGAAGGATCTGGCGCACTCGTCGCGGATCGGTGATCACCCGGATCTCGCCGCCGATCGACAGGTCGAGCTTGCATCCGTGCTCGTCCGCCAGCGGTCGAACCGTGACGAACAGATCGTCGATCAACGTCGGGAACACGACCGGCTGAAGGCGCAGATCGATCTTGCCCGCTTCGATTTTCGACAAGTCGAGCACGTCATTCACCAGCTCCAGCAGGTGGCGCGCGGCGCGCTGCGTCCGCTCGATGCCTTCGGCCTGCTTGTCGTTCAGCGGCCCGTAAATGCGCTCGAGGAGGAGCGTGCTGTATCCGAGGACCGCGTTGATCGGCGTCCGCAGCTCGTGGCTCATCGACGCGTAGAAGCGACTCCGCGCGGTCATCGCTCGCTCGAGATCGACCTGACGGATGTTCAACTCCTCGTTGGCTGCCTTGAGCTCCGCCGTCGTCTCGGCCAGGGATTCTGCCTGATGGCGCAGCCGCTCTTCGTGGGCGACCCGTTCAGAGACGTCGCGAATGATGATGGTGTAGGTCGGACCATTCGCGCCATCCATCGCGGAAACCGATGCTTCGATCGGAAAGCTGTTACCGTTGGCTCGCTGTGCCTGCAACGAGATCGGCGTATGAGCGCTGTTGCTCTTACCGCCGCTCGCGCTGGCGAGGCCCGTCAGGCGCTTAACGACATCGCCGCGAGCGTCGGGCGGAAACAGATTGGCGATCGGACTACCCACGAGGTCGACGGAACGCGCCCGGAACACCCGCTCGGCGGCGCTGTTGAACAGCGTGACCCTGCCATCGCTGTCGACGCCGACAATGGCGTCCATGGCCGTGGCAACGATGTCGCGAAAGCGTGCCTCGGACTGGAGCAGCTCGCGCATGTGGCGAATCTCCATGTCCTGTTTCTCCGCGACGTGAAGCTGTTGCTCCTGCTCGGCCACGCGTTTCTGCTTGCGATACAAGTCGACGAGGGCGGCGACCTTGGAGCGCAGAATCTCGGGCTGGAAGGGCTTGAACAGGTAATCGACGGCGCCGACCGAGTACCCGGTAAACACGTACTCATCTTCCTTCGAGATCGCCGTCAGGAAAATGATCGGGATGTGCCGGGTTCGCTCGCGCGATTTGATGATGCGGGCGACCTCGAAGCCATTCATGCCCGGCATTTGGACGTCGAGCAGAATCACCGCAAAATCGTGAGTGAGAAGCGCGCGCAGCGCGGCCTCGCCGGATGCGGCACGGATCAACGTATGGCCAAGCGGTTCGAGAATCGCTTCGAGCGCGAGTAGATTCTCGGACCGATCGTCCACGAGCAAGATCTCGACCTCGCCGACCCTCGCCGGGGCGAGCTCCGTCATGGTCAGGTGCGACGGCGTCACGCCGAGGCCTCCGGTGGGCGACCGTTCACGGCGCGCGGGGCACGCGTGGCGGTAGCCCGATCGCGCGAGAGCTCGCCGATATAGGCACCGATCGCGCCGACGGTCATGACGCGCGCCGACGGCACGGCCCTGAGCGCCGCGGCGGGCATCGCCGGACTCTCTGCGGTCGCCGGCTCCTGGATAAGGGCGAGCCCGCCTCGGTCGGCGATCCGACGCAATCCCAGGGCGCCATCAGCATTCGCGCCGGTGAGCACGACGCCAATCGTTCGTGCGCCGAAGTAGTCGGCCGCGGACGAGAACGTCAGATCGATTGACGGTCTGGCGTGATGGATCGGATCGTCGACGGAGAGGGCGAAAGAATCCAGCTCGATGAGCAGATGGTAATTGGCCGGTGCGACAAAGACCTTTCCGAGCTCGATCGGCGTCTTGTCCTCCACCTCGCAGACGGCGAGACTGGTCTTGTCCTGTAACAGACTCTGGAGCATGTGATCGGACTGCTTGTGCCGGTGCTGCACCAGCACGACCGGGATCATGAGATCCAGTGGCAGGCAGGATACCAACTCGCGCAGAGCGGCGAGCCCGCCCCACGACGTTCCAACGACGGCGACGCCGTAGGCCACCGTCATTTGACCTTCTTGTAGATCTTTTCGCGCGGATCGAGACGTTCGTAGCACTCTTCGACTTCCGAGAAGCGCAGCGATTCCTTACTTCCGAGCGCGAGCACGCCGAACGTGATGAGGCTGTCGTAGAACAACTTCTGCACGCGATGCTGGAGATCGCGGTCGAAGTAGATCAGCACGTTGCGGCAGAAAATGACGTTGAACTCGCTGAACGACTGGTCGGTGACGAGATTGTGTTGAGAGAACACGACGTTCTTCGTGAGAGCGGGACTGAAGAGGGCGCCGTCGTACTTGGCCGTGTAGTACTCGGAGAACGACCGCGTGCCGCCGGCGCGAATGTAGTTCTCCGTGTACTCCTGCATCCGGTTGAGGGGAAAGATTCCGCCGCGGGCATGGCGAAGCACGACGTCGTTGATATCCGTCGCATAGATGCGCGCCCGGTCGAGCAGCCCCTCCTCCTCCAGCATGATCGCGGTCGAGAATACCTCCTCGCCCGTCGAACAGCCTGCGTGCCAGATCCGGATGAACGGATACGTGCGCAGGAGCGGAATGACGGTCGTGCGGAAGGTCTTGTAGAAGCCGGGGTCCCGAAACATTGCCGTGACGTTGACCGACAGATCGAGCAGCATCCGGTCGAGCGCCGTTGGATCGTGGAGCACCCGCGCTTGCAGCGCGGAGATCGTCGTCAGCCGTTCGGCTTCGACGCGTTTCCACAGTCGGCGCCGCAACGACGCGTGTGCGTACGCCCGGAAATCGAAGCCGTACCGCTGGAAGATTCCTTCCAGCAGCAGCTCGATCTCGAGGCGCTCCAGCTCGGGATCGTACGAGACCGGCGGACCGCCAAGCGGCGACGTCGCTCCGTCGTCGATCAACGATACAGCCATACTCGCATCAGGCTCAGGAGCTGGTCGGTGTCGACGGGTTTCGTGATGTAATCCGAGGCCCCGGCGGCGATGCACTTTTCGCGGTCACCCTTCATCGCTTTGGCCGTGAGCGCGATGATCGGCAATGACGCGAGGTCGGGCTTCTCTCGGATCGCGCGCATCGTCTGGTACCCGTCCATCTCCGGCATCATCACGTCCATCAAGACAAGATCGATGCCCGGAGTTTCCTCCAGCTTCGCGATCCCGTCGCGCCCGTTCTCAGCGAATGAGACTGTCATGCCGTGGTCTTCGAGCACGCTCGTCAGCGAAAAGATGTTGCGCACATCATCATCGACGACGAGCACATGCTTGCCGGCGAAAACCGCGTCGGCGTTATGGAGGCGCTCGAGCATCCGGCGCTTTTGCTCAGGCATCCTTGCTTCGACGCGGTGAAGAAACAACGCCGTTTCGTCGAGCAGCCGCTCGGGCGACTTCACGTCCTTGACGATGATCGTCTCGGCGAACTTGCGGAGCCTGGTCTCTTCGGCGGGGCTCAACGACTTACCGGTGTAAATGATGATCGGGATCTCGTTCATCGACGGATCGCTCTTCACCTTCTCGAGCAGGCCGAACCCATCCGTCCCGCCGGCGAGCCCAAGATCGAGGACCATGCAATCGAACTTGCCCTCGCGCAACTTGGCCAGCGCTTCGTCGGCGTCGCCAACCGCCGTGATCTCGACGTCTTCGTGCGCGATGAGCTCGACCATGCTCTTTCGCTGATTCGCGTCGTCTTCGACGACCAGCAGCCGCTTCACCGGCTGGTCGATGAACTGCGCGATCTTATTGAAGGAATCCTCGAGTGCGTCCTTGGTAACCGGCTTTTCCAGATAGGCGATCGCGCCGGCCTTGAGCCCCTGCTGCCGCTCGCGGATCCCCGAGATGATGTGCACGGGAATGTGACGCGTGTTCGGGTGATGCTTCAGACGATCGAGCACTCCCCAGCCGTCCAGACCAGGCAGGTTCACATCGAGCGTGATTGCATCCGGCTGGTAGACGTGCGCCGCCTCGAGCGCCGTGTCGCCGTCCACCGTGACGATTCCCTTGAATCCCTTGTCGTGGGCCATGTCGAGGAGGATCTTCGCAAAGGCGATGTCGTCCTCGACCACCAGCACCGTGCGGTCGCCGGGGAGGATGTCCTCGCGATCGTCTTCGATGCCATGGGGCATGGGCAGGCTTTCACGCGCCGGCGCGGCCGTCGCAACGTCGCCATCGCGGTCGCCGTCGTCCCAGTTGGCGTCGTCGTCCGTCACGCTGGCCGCAATCGCCGCCAGCGTTCGGCCCCCCTCATCGCGACGTTCGGCGATTTGCTCGGGAGGCACGGCGACGGTCCGGCGCCGCCGCTCGTCTTTCCGCGCCAGGGCGAGGGCGCGATTGCTTCCGCCTGGATCCGGATCGATGTAGCGCGCCGGCAGGAAAAGGGTGAACGTGCTGCCCTTGGCCGGCTGACTCTCCACGCGAATCTCGCCACCGAGGAGGCGGGCGATCTCGCGGCTGATCGACAACCCAAGTCCAGTTCCACCGAACTTTCGGCTCGTGGTGCCGTCGGCCTGCTGGAAGGCTTCGAAGATCAGCTGCTGCTTGTCCTTCGGAATGCCGATGCCGGTGTCGCTCACCTGGAATGCGACGACCTGGTCGGCCTTGTCGAGCGTGCGCGACGCGAACTTGCGCTCCTTGTCTGCCTTGCGAATGGTCAACGCGATCGCGCCATGTTGCGTGAACTTGAAGGCGTTGGAGAGGAGGTTCTTCATGACCTGCTGCAACCGTTGCGGGTCAGTGAAGATCGGCGACGGCGCGTCGGGCTCGATATCGACCTTGAAGTCGAGACCCTTCTGGTCGGCGACGGGCTTGAACGTCCGCATGACGAACGACTCCATCTCCGACAGCGGCATATCCGTCGCCGCGACCTCCATCTTGCCGGCTTCGACCTTCGACAGGTCGAGGATGTCGTTGATGAGGTTGAGGAGATCTGTCCCCGACGAGTAGATCGTCTGGGCGAACTCCACCTGCTTCTTGCTGAGATTCTTGTCCTTGTTCTCCTGGAGCAGCTTGGCGAGGATGAGCAGCGAGTTGAGCGGCGTGCGCAGCTCATGGCTCATGTTCGCGAGGAATTCACTCTTGTATTTGGAGCTGAGCGCCAGTTGCTGCGCCTTTTCCTCGAGCGCCTGCCGCGCGGATTCGACTTCGCGATTCTTTTGCTCGACCTTGGAGTTCTGCTCAGCAAGCAATGAGGCCTTTTCCTCCAGTTCCTCGTTGACCTGCTGCAGCTCCTCCTGCTGCTCTTTGAGCAGCTCCTCGGACTGACGCAGTGTCTTGGCCTGCTGCTCCAGCTCGACGTTCGACTTCTTGAGCTCATCCTGTTGCTTGCGTAGCTCCTCGGATTGGCTCTGGAGCTCCTGGGTCAGCTTCTGCGACTGCTCCAGCAACTCCTCGGTTCGCATGTTCGCCTGAATCATGTTCAGGACGACGCCGATCGATTCGGTGAGCTGGTCGAGGAAGGTCTGGTGGATCTGGCTGAAGGGTAAGAAACTCGCGAGCTCGATCACGGCTTTCACATCACCTTCAAACAAGATCGGCAGGACAATAATGTTGCGCGGCGGAGCCTCCCCAAGACCAGACGTAATCTGGATGTAGTCGTCGGGGACGTTCTGAAGCAGGATCGGCTGCTTCTCGAGGGCCGCCTGCCCCACGAGGCCCTCGCCTAGCGCGAATCGGTTGCCGACATGCTTCCGCGCCCGATAGGCGTAGCTGGCGATCAATTTCAGATCGTCGCTGTTCGCCTCCTGGTCGGCGATGAAGAACGCGCCATGATGCGCCGATACCAGCGGGGTCAGCTCGCTCATGATGAGACGGGACACGGACTCGAGGTCCTTCTGTCCCTGCATCATCCGGCTGAACTTCGCGAGGTTCGTCTTCAGCCAATCCTGCTCCTGGTTCTGCTTCGTCGTTTCGCGCAAGTTGCCGATCATCTGATTGATGTTCGTCTTGAGCTCATCGAGCTCGCCCTGCGCGTCAACGGTGATCTGCCGGGTCAGGTCGCCCTTGGTCACAGCGGTCGCTACGTCGGCGATGTTTCGCACCTGCACAGTGAGGGAGTTGGCCATCGCGTTCACCGAGTCGGTGAGCGCCTTCCACGTCCCGGCGACTCCGGGCACGTCGGCTTGGCCCCCGAGCTTTCCTTCCGTTCCGACTTCCTTCGCCACTCGCGTCACCTCGTCGGCAAAGACCCGCAGGCGGTCCACCATGTTGTTGATGGTGTTCTTGAGCGAGAGCACCTCGCCTTGCGCCTCGACGGTGATCTTCTGTGAGAGGTCGCCCGTCGCCACCGCGGTCGTGACGTCGGCGATGTTGCGCACCTGCGTCGTCAAGTTGGCGGCGAGTCCGTTCACATTATCGGTCAGGTCGCGCCAGACGCCCGCGGCGCCGGGCACCTTCGCCTGACCGCCAAGCTTCCCCTCGGTGCCAACCTCGCGTGCCACGCGCGTCACTTCGCCGGCGAACGCGTTGAGCTGATCCACCATCGTGTTGACGGTGTTCTTGAGCTCGAGAATCTCGCCACGTACGTCGACGGTGATCTTCCGCGACAGATCGCCGCGCGCGACAGCGGTCGTCACGTCGGCGATGTTGCGCACCTGAACGGTGAGGTTACCCGCCATCGCGTTCACGTTCTCCGTCAGATCCTTCCATGTCCCGCCGACCCCTGGCACGCTCGCCTGACCGCCGAGTCGCCCTTCGGTACCGACCTCTCGCGCGACTCGAGAGACCTCGCCGGCGAAGATTCGCAGCTTCTCCACCATGTTGTTGATGGTGTCTTTCAGCTCGAGGACTTCACCTCGCACATCGACCGTGATCTTCTGCGACAAGTCGCCGTTGGCAACCGCCGTAGTGACCAGCGCAATGTTTCGAACCTGGTTCGTCAGATTCGACGCCAGCCCGTTCACGTTGTCGGTCAGGTCCTTCCAGGTGCCGGCGACGCCCGGGACTTGTGCCTGGCCACCGAGCACTCCTTCCGTTCCCACTTCGCGGGCCACGCGTGTCACTTCGCTCGCAAACGCGGAGAGCTGATCGACCATCGTGTTGATCGTCTGCTTGAGAGCGAGCACTTCGCCCTTGGCTTCCACGGTGATCTTTCGGGACAGATCGCCCTTGGCCACCGCGGTCGTCACGTCGGCGATATTGCGCACCTGGTTTGTGAGGTTCCCGGCCATGCCGTTCACATTGTCGGTGAGCGACTTCCACGTTCCCGCGACGCCCGGCACGTTTGCCTGGCCGCCGAGGATGCCCTCGGTTCCCACCTCGCGCGCCACGCGGATGACCTCGCCGGCGAACGAATTGAGCTGATCCACCATCCGGTTGACGACTTCCTTGATCTGGAGGATTTCGCCCTGCGCCTCGACGGTGATCTTGCGCGTCAGATCGCCATTCGCGATCGCCGTCGCCACCGCGCTCACGTCGCGTAGCTGGACGGTGAGGTTCGACGCCATGCCGTTCACGTTCTCCGTCAGATCGCGCCACGTGCCGGCGACGCCTTCGACTCGAGCCTGGCCGCCGAGCTTTCCTTCCGTTCCCACTTCCTTGGCCACGCGCGTCACTTCCGACGCGAAGGCGTTGAGCTGATCCACCATCGTGTTGATGGTGTTCTTGAGCTCCAACACTTCGCCACGCACGTCCACCGTGATCTTTCGCGACAGATCGCCGCGCGCGACGGCCGTTGTCACGTCGGCGATGTTTCGCACCTGTGCCGTGAGGTTGCCCGCCATCGCGTTCACGTTGTCGGTGAGCGCCTTCCACGTTCCCGCCACTCCGGGCACATTCGCCTGGCCACCCAGCACCCCTTCCGTTCCCACTTCCTTCGCGACGCGCGTCACCTCATCGGCGAAAATGCGGAGCTTCTCCACCATGTCGTTGAACGTGTCCTTCAACTCGAGGATTTCGCCGCTCACTTCTACGGTGATTTTCTGCGAGAGGTCACCGTTGGCGACCGCGGTCGTGACGACGGCGATGTTGCGCACCTGATTCGTCAGGTTGGACGCCATGAAGTTCACGTTCTCGGTCAGATCCTTCCATGTTCCCGCGACGCCGGGTACGCTCGCCTGGCCGCCGAGGATCCCTTGCGTTCCGACTTCGCGCGCCACGCGGATGACTTCCGACGCGAACGAGTTCAGCTGATCGACCATCGTATTGATCGTGTTCTTGAGCTCCCGTACCTCGCCCTGCGCTTCGACGGTGATCTTCTGGGACAGATCTCCGTTAGCGACCGCGGTCGTCACCACGGCGATGTTTCGTACCTGACCGGTCAGGTTCGACGCCATCGCATTTACGCTGTCCGTCAGATCCTTCCATGTCCCGCTGACACCCTGCACTTCCGCCTGTCCGCCCAGCTTTCCTTCCGTTCCCACCTCGCGCGCCACACGCGTGACTTCGCTCGCGAAGGCGTTGAGCTGGTCGACCATGCGGTTGACGGTCGACCCGATCCGGAAGAACTCGCCTTGAACCTGCTTGCCTTGGATCTCGAGCTCGACCTTCTGCGACAGGTCGCCCTCGGCGACCGCCTGGATCACACGCGAGACTTCGCTCGTCGGCTGCCCGAGATCGGTGATCAACCCGTTAATGGCTTCGACCGACGTCCCCCAGGCCCCGCCGACCGCGCCGATCGAGAACCGGTCGCGCATATTGCCTTCGCGACCAACGGAGTTGCTGATGCGAACCAACTCCTCGGTAAAGCGAGAGCGTTTGTCAGCCAGCTGATTGAACGCATCGATGATTTCGGCCATCAGCGGGTCGCCGTTCGGCGTCAGGCGCACGCCGAAGTCGCCGGAATTCATTGACCGCATTCCCGCGAGGAGTCGGTGTAACGACCGCTCGCGCGACGCGCGCCGATCTTTGGGAGGGCTGCGATCGGTGTCGACTGGGACTTCGACGTCCGCCGCGACTGCCGCGCGCTTTTTCGCGCCGTTCTTCCGTCCGCCCTTCGTCTTGGTCGCGGCATAGTCGTCGTCGCGTCCGGAGGAAGAATCGTTCTCGATGCCAGGATTGTTGCCGACGCCCACGGTCAGCTCCGTTGGAAAGGGTGTTGGAGCGATGCGGCCGACCTTTCTTGCCAGCCGTTTGAAACAGTTCCTCTGCACGGGGAGACGCCAAACCCCACGCCTCGCGACGTGTTCAGGGTCCCCTCGTTTCGTTCTGAACTCTCAACTCAAGAGTGGTGCCGGACCCGGCCGTTCTCGCGGCTTCTTTGGACTTCGAAGAAGAAGCTCTCGGCCACTTTTCCGCGGATGAAACGCAAAAACCGGACACAAGGGGGTCGAAGTCACACCTCCTGCTGTGGCCGGCTGTCTGCTAGCCTCAGGTAGACGCCATTATCCACTCGATGCCAGAGACCGCCCGCCGCCCATTCGCGCTTCCTGCCGACTTCGCCCAGATCGCCGACGTGGCGTGGGCGCGTATGAACGCCGCGCCCGGGTTTCTGACGGAGCGAGAGGGACGCTTTCTCGCCCTCGCTGCGGCCGTTGGGCCGGTCGCCGGCGCGATTCTCGAGATCGGCAGCTTCAAAGGCAAGTCAACCGTCGGATTGGCCACTGTCGCCCAGCACTACGGATCCGAGCCCATCGTAGCGGTCGACCCGCATACCTCCCCTTCGTCGACTGACCCCGATCTTCAGGGTGCAACAACCTCATTCGACGACTTTCAGAGGTCGTTGCATGCCGCGGGTGTCGAGCGCGGCGTGGAAGTCCACCGCGCCTACTCCGGCGACTTCGCCAAGTCGTGGGCGCGCCCGATCCGCCTCCTCTGGATCGATGGCGACCACACGTACGCGGGGGCGGAGGCGGATCTCGATCTGTTCACGCCATTCCTCGTCGATGGTGCGATCGTAGCGCTCCATGATGCGCTCCATCCGTTCGACGGACCGATCCGCGTCATGGTGGAACACATTCTTACGTCAGAGAACTTCGGCCCGGTCGGGTTCTGCGGCTCGATCGCCTGGGCGCAATACCGCCCCAAGAGTGGCGGCTCCGCGTTCTATCGGCGGATGCGTGAACGGCTCGCGGCCCGAGCGTCAAAGTTGGTTCCGTTTGTCCGAGATCCGAAACCGCTTCGGGGCGTTCGCTTTCTTTTGTGGAAGCTTGCGCGCTCGCGGGTCCCTCACCATGCAGTCGATCCACTCGAGTGGACCTCGATGGTGTCGAGGCCGCTCAGCTGATTCGGCCGATACGCATCCCCAGCGGCCACCTGACCCGGCGCGTCGACACCGCTCCCCATGCATCACGCATTCTCACCGAGAAGATCTGGAACGGCGGGTCACCCTCTGCGGCGACTAGAGCGCGGACTCCGGACCAGGTTCCGACATACCCGATGAGCTGATCGACCGACCAGTCGACCACCATCTCGATCTCCGGCGGATCTATTTCCTGAAAGGGAAACTCGAACTCGCGATAGCCGTTCTCCGTATGTCGCCGCTCTCGCGGCCACCACCTGCCAAGCACACGCGAATAGAAGTCGTCGATCACCGGCCCAACGGGTGCGTCGACGACCGTGATCCCGTAAGTGAACATCGCGAGGACAGCTCCCGGCTTCGCGACTCGTCGAGCCTCGGCGTAGAAGGTGGGGAGATCAAACCAGTGCGCCGCTTGCGCCACCGTGATCAGATCGATGGAGGACGACGGGATGTCGAAGCGATCGGCGGTAGCGACGACGTATGTCACACGGGGGTATGGAAGCGCACGCGCGATCTGATCGGCGCTGGCGTCGGTGGCGAGCACCCCCTCGAACCTGTCGCCGAGCAGGGTCGAGAACTGACCTGAACCGCAGCCAACGTCCCATGCCAGGTGTCGCGCGGGGGCGAGCGAGGTCAGGTAGTCGGCCAAGGCCGGCGGATAGTGCGGGCGATACGCCGCATACTCGGCCGCGCCTTTGGAGAAGTGGTCCTTGAACGTCCCCGTCATTTTCGCGCTGGCACTGCCGGAACCGACCCGGCGACGAACCGAACCGGAATTCCGCCGTTGGTTGTCTTGAATCGCTCCTCGAGCCGAAGCTTTGTTTGCGCATCGAGGGCCTCGTCTGGCGACAGCATGCCGAATGTCCATCCCGGAAAATGCTTCCGCGCGACGTTACCCATCTGCGCGTAGAGATCGCGAATGCCCTCGGTGTCGCCGAGGCGTTCCCCATACGGAGGGTTGGTGATCAGCACCCCATGGCCGCCGCGTAGCGTGCCAGCCGCAGAGATGGACTGCACTGCCAATTCGATGTCACCGGCGACGCCCGCACGTTCGGCATTCGCTCGCGCCGCGTCGATTGCCCCGGCATCTCGGTCCGACGCGGAGATCGCGACCGGCGACGCTTTGAGAATCTGGGCTCGGGCGTGTGCGAGCAACTCCAGCCAGCGATCGGTCTCGGCACCAGGCCACCCGAGGAAGGCAAAGTTGCGCGTGAGACCTGGCGGTATGCGGCGCGCGACCATCGCCGCCTCGATCGCAATCGTTCCTGACCCGCAGAGCGGGTCCGCCAACGGCGAGCGACCCATCCAACCCGCGCCGCGCAGCATCGCGGCCGCGAGCGTCTCGCGAAGGGGCGCCTTGGCGATCGCTTGCCGATAGCCTCGCCGATGGAGGAGCGCGCCTGACGTGTCGGCGCTGACCGTGCAGATGTCGCGCTCGAACCGGACGATGAAAAGCTGGGCCGGTGTCTCGCGTTCGGCGTCATCGTCGGCCGCCGCCGCGATCACGACGTCGCCACCGGTGCGCCGTGCGACTGCCTCTTGAAAACGCTGCGCGACCGCGTCGCTGTGATACAGCTTCGATTTTCGGCAGGTGACGCGAAAGCGAATCGCGCTCCCGGCGCCGACATACTTCTCCCACTCGATCTTCTTTGCGTGCCGCTCCAGCTCGAAAAAGGTCCGGGCGCGGAACGAGCCGATGCGAACGACGACGCGCGTCGCGATCCGGGACCAGAGGTTCGCCAGCGCGATCGTGCTGCTGGAACCGCGCCAGGACACGCCGCCCAGAACCGGCTCGCACGCGATGCTCAGCTCGGTCAACTCGTCGTGGACGAGCGGCTCAAGGCCAGGGGCGCAGATGGCAAAGCAATCGAGCGGTGCAGGCATGCCGGCAATCTACGCGGCAGCTCAACGAGCCAGTCTTCATCCATCGTACGGTGTTGAATCGGATCACGACCCTCAATCGCGCCCTCGACGAGGCGTTCACATCATTCGACGGCGAGAATCGAGTTGAATTGAGGCCTGTCGTCTCGTCTGTCGGTCCGTCGCAGTTGGCCAGCCGGCGAACAGCGGGGCGTGGCGCCCAAGAGGGGCTAGTGAGAGTGGTCCGGCACCGATCCTGCCAACTCAGAATCGATGCCTTTCCCCTCTCATTCCAAGACGGCCGCTCGGCGCATGCTCGTCGATCGGTTCGGTCACGACGATTTTCTGAAGGGTCAGTGGGAGCCAATCAGCGCCGTGTTGTCTGGCCGTGACGCGCTCGTCGTCATGCCGACGGGTAGCGGCAAGTCGGTCATTTATCAATTACCGGCCCTGATGCTCCCCGGGCTGACTGTTGTCGTCAGTCCGCTCATCGCGCTCATGAAGGACCAGCAAGACAAGTTGGCCGCGCAAGGGATCAACGCACTCGCGATGCACTCCCACCTTTCTGACGCCGAAGCGCGCGATCTGGCGAGGAACGTGAAGGATGGAAGCGGCGAGATCCTGTACTTAACCCCCGAGCGTTTCAAGGACAGAGAGTTCTTCGAGCATCTGCTCACCCGGAAGGTCGCCCTCTTCGTCGTGGATGAGGCGCACTGCGTCAGCCAATGGGGCCACGACTTCCGTCCGGACTATCTGACGATGGGCTCGGTCGTCAAACGGCTCGACCGGCCGCCGATCCTCGCCCTGACCGCCACGGCGACGGCGGAGGTGCGCGACGACATCGCCCGTCAGCTGGGGATGACCGATCCGGTCGTGACAATTACTGGCTTCGCTCGGCCGAATCTCCGATTCGAGGTTCGCCGCACAGTCAACGCCGCCGAAAAGGACGTCGCGTTGAAAAACCTGCTGCGCGAGAGCCCTGGCACCGGCGTCATTTACGTGGCCACCATTCGCGAGGCCGAGCGCCTGCACGGGCTGCTGGGGGAGGAGTTCCCAGTCGGCCTCTATCACGGAAAGTTGGCGAGCAGCGAGCGGAAGGACACGCAAAACCGCTTCATGGCGGATGAGTACAAGGCGATCATCGCAACCAATGCTTTTGGACTAGGCATCGATAAGAGCGACATCCGGTTTGTCATTCATTACCACTTCCCAGGATCGGTCGAGGCGTACTATCAGGAAGCAGGACGATCCGGGCGGGACGGTCTGCCAGCGATCTGCACCTTGTTCTATCGTGTCGAAGACAGCCGGGTGCAATCGTATTTCCTGGGCGGCAAGTACCCGGACGTCGAGGAGGCGGCCCATGTGGCGATTGTCCTCGAGCAAGTTCCACCGGGCGAGCAGGCTCACATCGATGAGCTCGTGGAAAAGTCCGGTGTCGCCCGACGGAAAGCGCGCATCGTCATGGTGCTGCTCAAGCGGCATGGACTGGTCCGCGAATATCGCGGCGGCAGCTGGGAGCGGGTCTCGAAGGAACGCCTGACCTCTGTCGACCTCAGCGCTGATCTGGTGGACTACGAGCAGCGTCGCATCCAGGACCGGGCGAAGTTGCGCGCGATGATCAACTACTGCCAGAGCGCTCAATGCCGCACGAAGTACATCCTCGAATACTTCGGCGAGGACTTTGACCCGAACTGGGAATGTGGGAATTGCGACGCTTGTTCCGGCCTCGGGATCGGCAGCGGGCGGCGATTCGCGACGGCGATGGTGTAACCCGTGGATATGGGTAGCTTGGTGGCGTGTCTTCCGTCTATTTCGGCAACACCACCCGCGCCTGGCTGATTGCGGGTCTGATCGCGGCAGTCATTTACGTCGTGCTCTCGATCAGCCGCAGGGTCCTGGTTCGCCGGCTCGGTGCGCTCGCCGCGCGCACTGAAACCGACATCGATGATGCGATCGTCGATCTGATCAAGAACACGCGGCCTTTTTTCATCGCGGCCATCGCGGTCGGGTCCGCGTTGCGCGGCCTGGAAGTTCACGCCAGGCTGGCCGGGCCGGTAACGGCAGCGCTGCAGTTGCTCGTCCTGATTCAGGTCGGTCTGTGGATTTCCGGACTGATCGCCTTTCTCGTCAATCGGGCGATGACGAAGCGCCGCGAAACTGCCGACCGTATCGGCATCGCGGCGGTGCGCGCGATCGGCGTGACGATCAGAGTCGTCGCCTGGATCGTCATCGCCATCGTTGCAGTGCAGTTCATCTTCGAGAAACCGGTAACCGCGCTCGTCACTGGACTGGGCGTTGGCGGTATCGCCATCGCCCTCGCTGTACAGAACATCCTCGGCGATCTGCTGGCCGCGGTGGCGATCGTCTTCGACCGACCCTTCGATGTCGGCGACACGATCGCGGTCGACGGCCTGGTCGGCACCGTCGAGCAGATCGGCCTCAAGACGACGCGGCTGCGCAGTGTCACCGGCGAACAGCTGATTCTCGGTAACGGCGAGCTACTCAAGTCGAAGCTGCGCAATTACAGGCGCATGTACGAGCGGCGCGCGTTGTTCACCATCGACATCACTTACGAAACCCCACCGGAAGTCATCGAACAGATTCCGTCGATGATGAAGAACATCATCGAAGCGCGGAAGTTGGTTCGCTTCGAGCGAAGCCATTTTGCCAGCTTCCAGGAATCGGCCCTCCGCATCGAGACTGTGTACTTCGTGCTCGATCCGGACTACAAGCTATTCATGGATGTTCAGCAGGCGGTGAATCTCGAGATCCTTCGCCGCTTCGCCGCGAAGGGAATCAAGGTCGCGTTTCCGACGAGAACGGTGGTTTGGAATGAGGCGCCGAAGAAGACCGTGGGTTAGTGGATCGGTGGTTTAGTGGGTTGGACACTCCGATGGCTCACTCCATCACTCCATCAGTCCACCGCCTACATCAGCCCGCGAACCCACCCTCCGTCCACCGCGATCGACTGAGCAGTGATGTACGAGGCGCGCTCGGATGCCAGGAAAGCGGCGAGTGCCGCGAACTCCTCGGGCTCCCCAAGCCGACGCATCGGCACATCGCGCTCGAAACGAGTCAATACCGCCTTGGTGTCGATGCCGTCCCGCTTAGCAGTCGCCTCGGCCAGCGATTCAACCCGCTCGGTGCGCGTGTAACCCGGCAGGATGTTGTTCACCGTGATTCCGAACTCGGCGACCTCATTGGCCAGCGTTCGCGCGAAGCCGTGGACGGCCGCCCGGATGCTGTTCGAGAGAATGAGATTCTCCACCGGCTGCTTGGCCGCCATCGATGTCACGTTGATGATACGGCCCCAGCCGCGCTCCTTCATCCCGGGAAGCACAGGGCGCGTCATCTCGACGGCGCTACGGAGCGTGAGATCGACCGCGCCCTGCCAAGTGGCCCAATCATGATTCTCGAACGGGCCGGCGGGCGGCCCACCTGCGTTGTTGATGAGAATGTCGATACGCCCAAGCTTCTTCAGCGCCGCGGCGGTGACTCGCTTGACATCCTCGAACCGAGAGAGATCGGCGGAGATCGCGTAGACCTCGGCACCAGTTTCCTTCGAAATCCGCTCGCGCGCCGCCTTCAGCGCGGCCTCGCCTCGCGCGCAGATGACGATGGACGCGCCTTCCGCCGCCAGCTCGCGCGCGATGGCCAGCCCCAGGCCCTTGCTCGCCGCGGCAACGAGGGCCGTTTTTCCGCGCAGGCCAAGGAACATCTACTTCCTCAGGTACACATCGGTCTTGTCGAGCCAATCCTGACGCGGCGGACTGAACACATCCACGTCGAGCGTCTCCTCCAACGCTTCGGCCTTGTGCGGGACATGCGAGGGGATGTGTAGCACTTCACCGGCGCGAACAATCACCTCTTCCTTCTGGTCCTCGCCGATCCAGAACCGAAGCGCGCCCTCGATGATGTAGGTCAGCTGTTCGTTCTCATGGGAGTGTTTTGGGACAATGCAGCCCTTTTTCAGGTAAACGTGCGCCAGCATCATTCGGTCGCCCGTGATGAGCCGGCGATCGAGCATCGGCGAAACGGCTTCCAGCGGGATGTCGGCCCAGCGATACCAGGTGACTGACGGGGTGGTAGCCATACAACGGATTGGGGAAGACACGCGGGAACATGGACGCGCCAGAAACGAAGCCTCCCAAAGGATTTCGTCAAGGTGACGCGGCGCCCCTTGACGAGGTCTGCGTCGTGAAAAACATTCGTATCCTCAAAGTCCCTGCTGCCGTTGTCGCCGACGTGACGGCGCAGAGTCTCCTCTACCGCGTGCATTTCAACAGATGATGATGGCGCACGACTCCAGCCCGCCGCCCGCCCCGGGCCTGGCCGAGGAGACGGTTACACGCGCGCGGATTGCGCTGTCCGGCTACCTCGACGACCCGGAGGTCCACGGACAGGATCTTCGCGACGCGCTGGACGTCATGGCCGCCGAAGCGCGCGAAAAGAAGATGCTTCCCGAGCAGCTCCTCGTCGTTCTCAAGGACATCTGGTACACACTGCCCGCGGTGCGCGCGGTCGAGGATTCTGGCGCTCAGATTCGCATGCTGCAGCGTGTCGTTACGATGTGTATCAAGGAGTACTACCGATAGCTGGTCGTTAGTAGACGGTGGATGGTATCTGGTCAACGGAAACCAGATACCAGATCCCAATCACTGTCCGAGCGACGCCGTCACATCGATGCGAGTTCCGGAGAGCGCTCTCGACACCGGGCAGGTTTTCTTCGTTTCCTCGGCGAGCTTCTTCAACGTTTCGTCATTCAGGCCCGGGGCCGCAACGCGCACGTCGAGAACGATTGACGTAATGCCGAACCCCTCCCCGACTTTCTCGATGGTGCATTTTGCGCCGGTCGCGATGCTGGCCGCCGGTGTACCGTTCTTTTCGAGCGCGGAGCTCAGAGCCATCGAGTAACAGGACGCCTCAGCTGCCGCCAGCAACTCCTCCGGATTGGAGGCCCGCTCCTCGCCGAATCGAGAGCTGTAGTTATAAGCCGCCGAGAGACCGCTCTCTGTCTTGAACGAGCCGCTTCCGGTTTTCAATCCTCCCTTCCAGGTGGCTCTGGCACTGCGAACTGGCATGGTCGTGCTCCGGTAGAAGTCCACGAAGCTTAATGAACCGAGAGCGAACGCCGTTACCCGAGTCCCGCGGGCTCATCCGGTGAAGCCCCCTTGCCGGGCGGATATGGTTTCGCTCCCGGTTGTGTTTCCTTTGGACACCTTGCTCGACGACCGATTCACCGAACCCCGAGCCGAAACCATCGCGGCACTCCGCGCCTGTGACGGTGACGTCGTTGTGCTCGGAGCGGGCGGGAAGATGGGACCGAGCCTCGCCGCGATGCTTGCTCGCGCCGCGCGCCATTTGAATGACGGTCGCCGCGTCATCGCCGTGTCGCGCTGGACCGACCACGACGCCGAGCGCGCGTTGAAGGAGATGGGCGTCGTCACGATCAGCTGCGATCTGCTCGATCGGTCGGCGGTCACGCAGTTGCCCGACGCGCCGAACGTGTTTTTCATGGCCGGCCAGAAGTTCGGGACGAGTGAGCAGCCATCTCGCACCTGGGCGATGAACACCCTCGTCCCCGCTCACGCGGCGGAGCGGTACGCCAGTGCCCGGATCGTCGCCTTCTCGACCGGCAATGTGTATCCGCTCGTGCCGGTCTCGAGCGGCGGCGCTCGCGAGACCGACACGCTCGGCCCGATCGGAGAGTATGCCGCATCCTGTGTCGGACGCGAACGTCTGTTCGAGCATTTCTCCTCGCGGAACGGAACACGCGTCGTGCTGTATCGTCTCAACTACGCGATCGACGTTCGATACGGCGTGCTGCTCGACCTCGCGCTGAAAGTGGCCGATGGGATTCCGATTCCGTTGGCGATGGGCTACGTAAACGTCATCTGGCAAGGCGACGCCAACCGGATCGCGATCGAGTCGCTGCCTCTCGCCGCCTCGCCACCCTTCGTCGTGAACGTCACCGGACGGGAGACGCTGTCCGTTCGCGATCTCGCGCTACGGTTCGGCACACGTCTCGGTCGCCAGCCGACATTCGACGGACACGAAGGATCGGACGCCATCCTGAGCAACACATCGCTGATGGACGTGACATTCGCGGCACCGGGCACATCGATCGACGAGATGATCGCGCGAGTTGCGACCGCGGTCGAACGAAAGACTCCGACACTCGGCAGGCCCACGCACTTCGAGACGCGCGATGGCGGATTCTGACACGCATCATGCTCGTGACGGCGCGAGTGGAGAGGCGGCTCCGAGCACGCGCGCTCGGCTGGGTCGCGGCGAGGTCATCCCGGCGCACCCGCTCGCGCTCACGGCCGCGCGCGCGCTCGACGAACGTCATCAGCGGGCGCTGACGCGGTATTACCTCGACGCGGGCGCGGGGGGGCTCGCCGTCGGCGTGCACACGACCCAGTTCGCGATTCGCGATCCCAACATCGGGCTCTATCGTCCGGTGCTCGAGCTGGCGATGAGCACCGTGACCGCGACCCATCATCATCCCGTCATGATCGCCGGGGTCGTCGGCAAGACGCCGCAAGCGATGACGGAGGCCGAGATCGCCGTCGCGCTGGGGTACGACCTCGGCCTGCTCAGCCTTGGCGCGTGGCTTCAGGAATCCGAAGACGACATTCTCATCCATTGCCAGCGAATCGCCGACGTTATTCCGCTATTCGGATTCTTTCTCCAGCCCGCAGTCGGCGGACGTGTCCTCAGTTACCGCTTCTGGCGTGAGTTCGCCGAGATTCCGAATGTGTGGGCGATCAAGATCGCGCCCTTTGACCGGTACCGAACGATCGACGTCGTGCGAGCGATCGTCGAGGCCGGCCGAGCGGACATCGCGCTCTATACCGGTAACGACGACAACATCGTCGCCGATCTGATCACCCCGTTTCCAGTCGTCGTCGGTGGCCAGACCGTCCTCCGCTGGATCGACGGAGGTTTACTGGGCCAGTGGGCGATGTGGACCCACGCGGCCGTCGATCTCCTCCGCCGCGCGAAGGCTCTGCGATCGGCCCCGGCGCAAGCGGTCGATCTGTTGCGAATCGGTGCCGCGCTCACCGACGCCAACGCGGCCATCTTCGACGCCGCACACGGATTCGCCGGTTGCATCCCCGGGATTCACGAGGTGCTTCGCCGGCAGGGTCTGCTCGCGGGGACCTGGTGTATCGACCCCGGCGAAGTGCTCTGGCCGGGCCAGGCCGACGATATCACTCGCGTCCATCGCTCGTATCCGGAGCTGAACGACGATACGTTTGTCGCCGAGAATCTTGACCGCTGGTTACGACCCTAACAACGTCGCGCTGACACTCAGGCGCTGAGCGCGGCCGCCCAGCTTTCAGCGAGCGGCTTCTCGAACCTCGCCTTCCAGTCATCGAGTCGGGTCAGACTCGTGTCGAACACCGGTGTGTTCGGGCCGACCGTCCCCTTCGACTTCAATGTGTTGAATTCGTCGCGGGTCGCAGCTTGTGCCTTGCCGGCCTGGTCGCGATAGAACACCCGACCCCCGCCAACGAGCCGCGCGCCGATCGTCTTCTGAACTTGGTGAAGCTGGCGAAAGAGTCCGTCGATGGAACAGCCGGAGGCTTGCTCGGCGGTCGGATCGATGCCGACGATGAGGAACCTATTCTCTCTCCACTCCCGAGCAGCCTTGAGGGGAACCCCGTGGGCTTTCCAGGTGGCGAGATACTGATCGACTTCGACGAGCAGCGTGTCGGCGACGGCGCCGTCGAGAGGAACATCGCTGCCGAATACCCAGATCCGTGCGGAGTCCGGGAGAGCATTGAAGGGCACCAGCGGCATTTGAGAAGGTTAGCGGTTTGTCGGTTCGTCTGTTTGGTTCATCGGTTCGTCGGCAATTGGGGGACCTCGCGGCGAGGCCAACGTTGTCGCACTTTCAGGTCCTCACCCTCATCACCCCCCGGCAGAGACCTCGACCTACCATGTCAGAGACCTCAAGCTACGACCGCCGCGCCTTCATGGCGTATTTCACTTCCGTTGGACTCGGGTCGACGCTGCTTCCCGGCGTCCTCTGGTCCCAGGCCGCCCAGGCTCAGCCAGGGACGCCGATCACCAAAGAGATGGTGGCGGTCGCGGAGCAGCTCTCCGGCCTCGAGTTCACCGATGAAGAGCGAACAGCGATCGCGCAGGGACTGACGAACAGCCGCCGCACGATCCAACAGCTTCACGCGACGCCGCTCAACAGCGCGGTGTGGCCGTCGTTTGTCTTCGACCCGCTTCCGGCTGGCGCGACGATGCCGGAGATCAAACCGTTGAAAATGGTTCGGCAAAAGGTCGCCGTGATGGCGCGTCCGACGAGCCTCGAGGAGCTTGCCTACACCGGCGTCGCGGCTCTGTCCGAGATGGTGCGAACGCGTAAGGTGAAGCCGTCAGAGCTGACCGAGATGTACCTCGGCCGTCTCAAGAAGTACGACCCACAGTTGCACTGTGTCATCACGCTCACGGAGGACCGTGCTCGCGCGCAGGCGCGCGCCCTCGACTCCGAGATCAGCAGCGGCAAGTACAGAGGCCCGCTGCATGGCATTCCGTGGGGCGCGAAGGACCTGCTCGCCGTCAAAGGATACCCGACGACGTGGGGCGCCGGCCTGTACAAGGACCAATCGTTCGACTTCGACGCGACGGTGGTAACAAGGCTCGACGATGCCGGGGCAATCCTCCTCGCGAAGCTGACGCTCGGTGCACTCGCCCAGGGCGACGTCTGGTATGGCGAGCGCACGCGCAATCCGTGGGCACCGACGGAAGGCTCGAGCGGCTCGTCGGCGGGCCCGGCGTCGGCGACCGCCGCAGGATGCGTTGCGTTCGGAATCGGCACCGAGACCAACGGCTCGATTACCTCGCCCTCGTCAACGTGCGGACTGTCGGGGCATCGTCCGACATTCGGCCGCGTCGCAAGAACGGGCGCGATGACCCTCGCGTGGACGATGGACAAGATTGGTCCGATCACGCGCAGCGCCGAGGACTGCGCGCTCGTGTTCGACGCCATTCAGGGCCCCGATGGCTCGGACCGCGCGGTAAAGGCTGTCCCATTCAACTGGCACGCGACGACGCCGCTCTCCAAGCTGCGATTCGCCTACGTCGAGCCGCAGCTACAGCGCACGTCGCCGACTGACAGCACGATGGTGAAACCCCCGATCAGCGACGGTGTGAAGGCCGCGATCACCGCCCTGGAATCGCAGGGCGCGACCGTGAAGATGATTGCCGCGTTACCGACCGCAAACCAGTACGCCAGTCTCATCCTGGATTCGGAGTGCGGCGCCGCGTTCCAGGCCGACACGCTCACGGACAAGGTCAAGGAGCTCGAGACACCGCGCGACTTCCTTCCGCCGGATCCGCAGGGTCACGTGCGCGGCTACAGCACGTGGGCGGCCACATTCCGGCGGGGACAGTTCGTTCCCGCGGCCGACTACATCAATGCCATGCGCGCCCGAACGATCCTGATGCAGCAGTACTGGGACGTCTTCAAAGACGTCGACGTGGTGATTCTCACCAATGAGAACACGTCGGTGACGAATCTGACCGGCACGCCTTGCATCACCGTTCCGACGGCGATCACGGTTCCGCCAGCGCAGGGCGGCCGCGGAGGAGGAGGCGGCGGCGGTCGTGGCAGCGCATCCGGTGCGGTGACGGACACGGCCACTCGGGCCTCGGCACCACCGCCACCGGCACCCCCGCGCCTTGCGCGGCCCGGATCAGTGCGGTTTCTCGGCGCGTTGTATCGCGACGACCATATTCTCAGAGCAGCGCACGCCTTCCAGCGGGCAACGAGTTTTCACAGAGAAAAGCCGCCGCTATTTCCCTGAGGTGGCGCCGATCCTCCCAACAGCGAACGCTTACGACGCCTTGGAAGCCCGGAACCAAGTCAGGTGAGAGTTTTTGCCAACGCTTCGTCGATTGTCGGCAAATCGAACGTGAATCCCGACGCAAGCAGTACGCGCGGGACTGCTCGCTGACTCGCGAGAAGCGTCTCTTCGGCCATCTCCCCGAGCACGGCCCGGAGCACAACTCCAGGCACCGCAAGCACCGCGGGTCGACGGACCGCTTTCCCTAGTGCGCGCGTGAGTTCCGAGTTCGTCACCGGATTCGGCGCGGTCATATTAACCGGGCCTCCAATCTCCGAATGGTCGATCAGCCAGAGTATTCCGCGGACCAGATCGTCGAGGGCGATCCAGCTCACCCACTGCTTGCCATTGCCCAACCGCCCGCCAACGCCGAGCCGGAACGGGATCAGCATGGGCGCCAGCGCTCCGCCCATCGGCGAGAGCACGAGGCCGGTTCGCATCGTGACGACGCGGGCGCCATATCGCCTTGCCGCCGTCGCCGCCGTCTCCCACTGACGGCAGATCTCGGCGAGGAATCCACGACCGGCGGGATCCTTTTCATCAAGCGGATCGTCGCCGCGATCGCCATAGAACCCGATCGCGGACGCGTTGATCAGCGTCATCGATCGCTTCGGCGTCTTTCCGATGGCCGTGACGATTGCGTCGGTGCCGGCGACCCGGCTGTCGCGGATTCGCCGGCGGCTGGCCGTCGTCCAGCGTTGTGCGATCGTTTCGCCGGCAAGATTTACGATGACGTCGACGGTCGCGAGCTGGCGCTCATCGAACAGATGCGCTGACGGATTCCATCGTAGCTCGTTTGCGCCGCGCGGCTCGCGACGCACGAGGCGCAGCACGCGATGTCCGACTCTCTCCAACTCGGAAACGAGTGCGGAGCCGATGAGACCCGAGGCGCCTGACACGAGGATCGCGCGCGATGGCATGCCTCAGTATGTCGCCAGCCGACGAGGCTGAGAAGGAGGGCGCGCCGGGGAGGGGGGAAGGCCTCGCACTGGCTGCACGTCGCGACGACATTTGTCTCATCCGCGCGTCGAAAGGAACGATCAGGGCGACTGACCGGTTCATAGGCGGTCGATCGTGGAGAGATGATGATTATTCAGCTGATGATGCTCGCCGCCGTCACATTCGGCGCGGGGTCCATTCCAACGGATACCCTACGTCCGCGGTCGGTAGGGGTCGCGCCGCCGAACGCGCCCGCCGACACGGTGCGGCGCCGACCCCGCGCAATCGAAGTCAGCGAGTGGTACGGTCGGCGGCTCACACTGCACCGCACTGTGAGCTATGCGACCATACCCGTATTCGCGGCGCAGTATGTCGCCGGCGAGCGACTCTTCAGGCAGAGTGCCGCGGCGCCGACTTGGGCCAAGACTACCCATCGGGCGGGAGCGACGACTCTGGCGGCCATGTTCACGGTGAATACCGTCACCGGCCTCTGGAATTTGTGGGACTCACGCATGGTCCCGAACCGTAGAGCACTTCGAACGGCCCATGCGTTAATGATGCTAACAGCAGACGGAGCGTTCACCTATGCCGGCGCCAAGTTGTCGGATGAGGCCGAGCGAAGTTCACAGAAGCGAAAGCTCCATCGCACGATCGCGCTGTCCGCCACGGGGCTCACCATGGCGAACGGGCTCATGATGAAACTCTTCAACAAATAACCGATGCTCATCGCTCCGCCCGCGGGACTCATCAAGCTCTTCGAGCCATGGAACAAGTTTTACAGTCACTCGAAGCTCACGGAAACGTTGGTGCAGTTCGCGCATATCGGCGGACTGGTGGTCGCCGGGGGCATCGCCATCGCAACCGACCGGCTGACGCTGCGCGCTTCGGCGTGGACCGACGGCGACCGCCGACATCACCTCGGCGAGCTGGCGATGCTGCACCGCACCGTCATCGCCGGCCTGACGATCACGATCCTCAGCGGATTGGCGATGCTCACCTCCGACCTCGAGACCTTCCTCGGGTCCTGGATCTACTGGGTGAAGATGTTCATGGTCGTCCTCCTGCTCGTCAACGGCGCGCAGATGCAGAACGTCGAGAAGAAGCTGGCCGTCGATTCATCGGCTGCGTCCCCGCATTGGGCCAGGCTGCGGACGAGCGCCATCGCGAGCATCGCGCTCTGGCTGTCGGTTACGCTCGCCGGGATCGCACTGCTCAACTTCGCCTGACCATGGATTGCAACGACTGCCCGTTGACGGACAGGCGGAGCTTTCTTCGCACTGCCGCGTTCGTGACGGCCAGCGTCGGTGCCGCGCTCGTGGCGGGAGCCAAGCCCGCATTCGCCTTTCCGGTCGTTGCCGGCAAGCGGCTGACGCCGGAGGAGAAGGCGTTTCCCATTCCCCCCGAGGATGGGGTGCAGATCGACAAGGATCTCGACCTCATCCTCTCACGTACCACCGGGAAGGTTTTCGCGTTCTCGCTTGCTTGCCCCCACCAGAACACCGCGATCAGGTGGGAGGCGGATAATCACCGCTTCCAATGCCCAAAGCATCATTCGATCTACACACCCGAAGGCCTGTTCGTCGAAGGAAGGGCGACGCGAGGGCTCGATCGGTTCGTCGTGCGGAAGGACGGGAACTCGATCGTGGTCAACCTGGATTTGGTCCTGCAGGAAGACCAGGACGGAGACAAATGGAAGAGCGCGTTTTTGGTCGTGTAAGTCTCGCTCCGGATCGCACGACGCCCGGCGTGTCGTACAGAGCCTGCGAGGACTGCGTGTCCCGGCGGGTGTTTCTTACGCAGTCGGCGGTCGCGGCGGCTACGGCGGCGTTTCTCGCGGCCTGCGGCGATGGCGATATCGGCGGCGTCCCGCTCACCGATCCTGCTATGCGCACGACGATCACCGTGGCTGCATTTCCCGGCCTGGCCACGGTGGGGACTCTGGTTCTCATCGACGGCTTGCGGGCGGTGAAGCGAACCGGGTCCACGACATTCGCGGCGTTCTCACGAGCCTGTACACACGAAGGGTTTCCGGTGACGCTGTCGGGTAGCGGGTTTTTCTGCAACAACCACAACTCGGAGTTCGACAACAACGGGCACGTCACCGTGGGTCCAGCGACGCGGGATCTGACGCAGCTCGCCACCTCGTACGATCCCCCAACCGACACGCTGACGATCGGCTAATCAGTCAGAACAACTCGACCTGCGGCAGTTCCGACTCCAACCGGCTCCGCACCTGCTTCGCGATGACGTCGATGGCGCGCGGGTCGGCGAACAGGTCGTACTCGCGCACGTCGAGCTCGAGAACCGGGCAGTACCTGAAGCCGGCAATCCACCGTTCGTAGCGGCCATGGAGAGCGATCCAGTAGTCGGCCGGCGTCTCCCGCTCCTTTTTTCGGCCGCGGCTCGTGATGCGCTCGAGCAGGACCTCGATCGGCGCGCGTAAGTAGATGAGAAGTCGGGGAGGTCTGGCCGCTGGCGCGTGAAGCAGCTCGGTATAGAGCTGCTCGTAGAGCTGCCACTCTTCGGGTGTCATGAGGCCCTGCTCAAACAGCCCCCGCGCGAAGATCTCCGCGTCCTCGTACCAGGTTCGATCGAGGATCCAGGCGCCGCCCTGGCCCCGCATCTTCCGTACGCTAGCGAACCGAGTGGCCAGAAAGTGGAGCTGGAGCGGCAAGGCAGACCGCCGCATGTCGTCGACGGAGCCGTAAAACTGGTCCAGCCACGGATTCTCGGCATCGACGCTCTCGAGCGCAACCTGGAGCCCGAACCGCGTGGCCAGGGCCCGGGTCAGAGTGGTCTTTCCGGCGCCGACCATGCCGGCAATGGCGAGAACGAGCACTGGCGGCGTCTGCTGTCCGTGGAATAGTTTTGGCCGGACGGGTACAACGGATGAGGATGCATCGTATGAGTGAATCGCACCAGGCTTCGCACCAGGCTAATAGCAGCGAGGTCGATGCGCAGGCCGTCACCGGCGCGCTCGAGGGCGGAAAGTACGTCTACTGCATCATTCGCAGCGACCGCGCTCGGGATTTCGGGTCGATCGGCATCGGCGGCGGGCAGCGCGTCTACACCGTCGGCTTCAACAATCTCGCGGCGGTCGTTAGCGACACGCCGATCGTGATCTACGATCCGACCCGGGAGAACGTCCTCGCGCACGAGTTCGTCAACGAAACCGTGATGCGCGAGCACACGGTCATCCCGATGTCCTTCGGCACCGTCTTTCGATCCGAGGACGACGTCGGCGAGCTCCTGAAATCGACCCACCAGGCGTTCAGCGACGTGCTCGACAAGATGCGCGACAAGATCGAGTTCGGTCTCAAGATTCTCTGGGAGCGCGACCGCGTCATCGCCAACATCGAACGCGACAACGACGAGATCCGGCGCCTCAAGGACGAGATCGGCCGCAATACGGCGAGCTCGACGTATTTCGCGCGTATGCAGCTCGGCCGCCTCATCGAAGGCGCGCTCGAAGAGATGAGCACGCGCTATGTCGCCGACATTCACGACTCGCTCAAACCCGTGGCCGTCGCCAGTCGTTCGAACAAGCCCATCGGCGATCTCATGATCCTGAACGCCGCCTTTCTCGTCGACCGGTCGCAGGAAGCCGCGTTCGACGAAAGGGTCAAGGACATCAGCCGAAAGTACGAAGACCTGTTGAGGTTCAAGTACTCGGGCCCGTGGCCGCCGTACAATTTCGTGAATATCAAGTTGAAGTTGGAGAAAGCGGACTGAGAGACGTGGGACTCCTCAAACACCTCCTCTTCTGGCCTGTCACCGCCCCGATCGCCGGGATCGAGTGGTCCATGAACCAGGTCATGAAAGTCGTGGAAGAAGAGCTGACCGATGACGCGCCGGTGAAGCAGGAGTTCATGGAGCTTCAGATGAAGCTCGAGCTCGGCGAGATCGACGATGAGGAGTACGCCGTGCGCGAGGCGAAGATCATGGACCGCTTGCGCGAAGTTCGGCGCTGGCGCGAGCGGCTCGGCAAATCCACTCCCGGTGGGCCGGTGCGCGTCGCGCGCGATCCGGCCGAGGGGTGACTGGCGGCGATCGGCTGGCGGCGCTGCTGCCGTCCGTCACGCTCGTCGTCGGCAAGGGAGGGGTTGGCAAGACGACGGTGGCGGCCGCGATCGCCAACCACTTCGCTGACGGTGGGGCTCGCACGCTCATCGTCTCTACGGACCCTGCTGCCACGCTGTTCGCCGCGCTCGGTCGGCCCATCGAGCGAACGACGCGACCAATCCCGATCATCTCGGGCAAGCTCGATGCGTGGGCATTCCACACCGAGGGAATTCGCGACGAGTTCCTGACGTCCCGGCGCGAGCCGATCAGCCAGATCCTCGACCGCGGAACGTACCTCGACATGGAAGACGTCCACGGCCTCGTTGACGCCGCGCTTCCTGGCGCCGACGAGATCTTCGCCGTCCTCGCCCTCGGCGACATTCTCGGGCGAAGCGGAGCGGACGCCTACCGGCGCATCGTCCTCGATACCGCGCCGACCGGTCACACACTGCGGCTGCTGAACCTGCCGCAATCGTTCGCCGCGCTCGTACGCCTGCTCGACGCGATGCAGGAGAAGCACCGGTTCATGGTCAGAGCGCTCACGCATCGCTATCGCGCTGACAGCGCCGATGCCCTGATCGCCGAACTGCGCGGCCGGGTCGAGACACTGCAATGGACGCTCAGCGACCCGACAAAGACAGCGGCCGTTCTCGTCGCACGCCCCGAGCCCGTGGTCGTCGCCGAGTCCACGCGCTACCTCGGCGCACTCGCCGAATCGGGAGTCTCCGTCGCCGCGATTCTCGTCAATACTTGGCACCACACGGAGACTGAACGGTCGGCGATCGTGCCACTCGCGAAGTCGGCCAAACAAATCCCGCTATTCACCGCGCCACCGCTCGACTCCAATCCCGTCGCTTCTCTCCTGAACAAGGTCGAGCCCCTCGCACCGGGGGCGACCAAACAAGAGCAGAAGAGAGGCTCGTCACGGCCCCAGCGCACCTCCGCTCCATCTGCGCATTCCGCGTCCGCAGTTGGTGGTGGAGTCACATCAGCGACCGCCGTTAGTCGTGCCAGGGTTCGACCGGCGGACCTAGCCAGTCAACTCACCATCGTCGCCGGCAAAGGCGGCGTCGGCAAAACGACGGTTGCCTGCGCCATCGCCATAGCGATCGCCGACAAGAACCTCCAAACTCTACTCGTCTCGACCGATCCAGCCCCGTCAGTCGGTGACGCTCTCAACCTGACCGTTGGCGACCACGAAGTGGCGGTCGAGGGAGTCCACGAACTCTTTGCCCGGCAGATGGACGCCACGACGGCGTTCGCGTCCTTTCGCGACCAGTATCAGGACCGGATCGACGACCTCTTCGCGGGCGTCACCGGCCGGGGCATGGACATGACGCAGGACCGCCAGATCCTTCGCGATCTTCTCACGCTTGCGCCGCCAGGCATCGACGAGCTGTACGCGCTCACCATTCTCGGAAACACCATCGACGAAGGCCGGTTCTCGTACATCGTCGTCGACCCGGCGCCGACCGGACATCTCCTTCGGCTGCTCGACATGCCTGTCCTCGCGATCGCCTGGTCGCACCAACTAATGCGGCTCATGCTCAAGTACAAGGAAGTCGTCGGATTGGGCGAGGCTGCCCAGGATCTCCTCACCTTTGCGAGGCGCACCAAGGCGCTCGAGCAGCGGCTCCACGATTCTGCGCGGGGGGCGGCCGTCCTCGTGACGCTCGACGAGGCGCTCGTCCGCGGCGAAAGCGAGCGACTCGTGCGCGCTTTGAATGACCGCCGCCTGCACGTGACCGGGATTGTCTGGAATCGGGCGGCTGCCTCGACACGGCCTCTTCCGACTGATGCGCCTGTTCCCCAGCTTTTCGCACCACTCCGGTCGCCCGCGCCCGTTGGCGTCGAGGCGATTCGGGAGTGGAGTCAGTCTTGGCTTTAGTCTGCTCACGACTCACGACTCATGTCTCGTCTTTTGTACGTCTATGGGATCGTCGCGGCGCAAACCGCGGCGACGGACGCGCCAGATGGTCTCGATGGGGCCAAGGTCGTCGTGCGTCGCGAGGGAGATGTGGCGGCGCTCGTGTCAGATCTGGACGGCGAGGAATACGAGGCGTCGACGATCGAGACGCGAAGCGGCGACGTCGACTGGGTCGCCGAGCGTGCCGTCGCCCACGATCGCGTGCTCACATGGGCGAGCGATCGTGGTGCGGTGATTCCCCTCCCCATGTTCACATCGCTGTTTCGGTCGACAGAGAGTATCGACAACATGTTGCGAGCGAAGGGGCCGAAGTTGCGCTCGGCGCTGGAGCAGGTCGGGCGCGGTCGCGAGTACGCGCTGCGCGTCTATCGCGTCGATGCTGAACTCAAGGCCGCCCTTCCGTCGCTCGAGCCGGCGATCGCGTCGCTCGCTGCCGCCGCACAGGCGGCGCCTCCGGGCCAGCGGTACCTCCTCGAGCGAAAGCTCGACGAACGGATCAAGGACGACTTGCGGGCGACGAGCCAGCGCATAGCCGCCGAGATTCTCGACCAGCTGGCGGCAGTTGCGGTCGACTCCGTGCTCTCACCTATCCCGCGCGTCACGGCCCAAGCTCCGGGGACGATGGTCCTCAACGCGAGCTTCCTCGTCGCGCCCAAGGGACTGCGCGGCTTTCAGGAAAAGCTCACCGAGATCGTCAGCGAGCGCCAACCGTCCGGCTTTCGCTTCGACTTCACGGGGCCGTGGCCGCCGTATCATTTCGCGCCCAGCGGCGACGATGACTGACCACGACGATCTTGACGGCGGCGCGCTCGTCTTAAGCGATTTGCTCAACCGCGTTCTCGACAAGGGCGTGGTGATCAGCGGACACGTGACGGTGTCGATCGCTGATATCGACCTTCTGGAGGTCGATCTCAAACTGCTTCTCACATCTATTGAGACGGCGACGCGCCGTAACATTCGCGTCGCGGAACTACCGCGGAATGCCGACACACCTCTACTGCCTCCTGCCCGCCGGCGGTGATTCAGCCCCTCCTCCCTCGGACAGATTGTCCCGGGCGGAGCGAGGGGTTATCACCGTCCGCGCGCTCGCCGTCGGCCGCGTCGTTGCCTGGGTTGCGTCGACACCCGAATCGCGCCTGACGCGGGAAGGGCGTCGCGCGGCAGGCGAAGCGGTGCGACATGATAGGGTCATCGCCCAGGCTTTGGCGCGAGATATCACCCCGGTACCGGCGACGCTCGCCGATCCTTATCCCAGCGACGCGCAGCTCGCCGCCGACGTCGGCAGTCGAGAAGGAGAAATCACGGAAGCGCTGGATCGCATAGCCGGATCGGTCGAGATGGCCGTGATTCTCGGCGCGTCGGGCTCCGACGGCGACAGTGACGAAGAGCCGGCGTCATCCGGCGGTCCCGGGCGAACGTATCTCGAGCGGAAGCGCGATCTGCCCGCCCGGCTGTCGGCGGCGGCCGACGACATCGATCGAGGACTTGGCGAGATCGCCCGCGCCTCGAGTCGGCGAACCGACAGGGACCGGATCGGGCTCTCTCACCTCGTGTGGCGGGCGGACGTCGATCGTTACAGATCTTTCGCTCTAGCGTTCCTGTCCACAGGCTACCGTATTGTGGTGGATGGGCCTCGGGCCCCATATAGCTTTGCGGCTTTCTCACCAAGGCAGATCGATGCCGATTGAGGCATGATGGCGGCACGAAACTGGCAGACTCGACCGTGACAAAAAAGGATGTAGTTTCCCCGCTCGCGAAAGCGGCCCCACCGCTCGACGAAACCGTGGCCGAGCTCACGGCGCTCGCGCGTACGCTTCCGGACAGAATCAACGCCGATCCGGAACGCGTCGAGCAGGGCCTTGCGCGTCTTGTGTTGACCGTGATAGAACTGCTTCGGCGCGTGCTCGAGCACCAGGCGGTCCGCCGGATGGACGGCGGGAGTCTGACGGAGGAGGAGGTCGAGCAGTTGGGTCTGGCGTTGATGAAGCTCAGTCAACGGATGGACGAGTTGAAGGAAACGTTTGGTCTCTCCGATGACGATCTGTCGATCGACCTCGGCCCGTTGGGCGAACTGCGATAGTCACTGAGCGCGTCTTGACGCGCAACCAGGAGAACATTTGCCAGAGCTCGTTAACCCGAACCGCTCGCACGGCCTCGTCGACATTCTCGACCGTGTGCTCGACAAGGGCTTGGTGATCGCGGGCGACATCAAGATCAATCTCGCGAACGTCGAGCTCCTGACCATTCAGGTGCGCCTGCTCATTTGCTCGATCGACAAAGCCGAGCAGATCGGCCTGAATTGGTGGCGCACGGATCCGAGACTCAGCACCAGTGCCCCACAACCGATGTCGCTCGCCGCAGGCGCAGATCTCGACGCCAGATTAGAACGCATCGAACGACAATTGACCGCTCTTGCAGGCAAGCCCGAGGCAGGAAAGCACGACAAGCCATCCGGACGACGCTGACCTGACCGGTTTAGCGCGCTGATCCGACACCCCGCACCACCAGCACTTTCACCTTAAGAGGTTGTCATGGCCGTCGAACGCACACCGAGTGGCAGTTCACTTATCGACGTCCTCGATCGAGTTCTCGACAAGGGCATCGTCATCGACGCGTGGGTGCGCGTCTCACTCGTCGGTATCGATTTGATCACCGTCGAGGCGCGCATCGTGGTCGCGTCGATCGATACCTACTTGAAGTACTCCGAGGCCGTGGGCATCACGGCGCCGATGTCGCGTCCGCGCGAAGTGGGCGCCGGCAGTGACGAGATGGAGCGACTCCAGCGGGACAACGCTGACCTGCGCCGCCAGCTCGAACAACAGCGGAAGTAGCGAGCGACGGCAATGACGGTCATCGGAGACCGGCAATCCGCCAGTCTCCTCTCGGCGCTCGCGGAGGCGCCGGATTCCGCGGGTGCTTCTTCATTTCTGGCGGCGCAGCTCGCAGAGATGTGCGGGGCGGGGCGCGTGCTCATGTTACGCCTCGATGCCGCGCAGGAAGCGCTGGTCACGGTCGCCAACAACGAGATCGGGGAGCCGGCGCCAGCGATCGCGATTCCGCTATCCGATCTCGGGAATCCGCTCATCATCTCCGCGCTGTCGCTGAGCCCGATCGTCGGAGAAATGCCGCTCACGGGGCCATTGTCCGTCTATCGGCACTGGACGGCGCTCCCCATGACACAGCCCCGCACGCGGACGGCGCCGCCAGTCATGCCCGTCCAGCACGCGCTGGAGCTCCTCGCGCCGCTCGGCCTCACACCGGTGCCGCGGAAGGAGCGGCCCGGGACCGCGCCCGGAGGCGTTCTGCTGATGGACTGCGTCCTGCCACCGGAGCAGTTCGAAGAGATGTCAGAACTCGTGCTGATGGCGAGCCCGATGATCGTGCGCCTGGCATCGCTCGAGGAGGCGCGGGCGAACGTCGATCGGCTCGGCCAGCAAAGCGAGCGCTTTCAGGTGATGGTCAACTCGCTCCCCGACCCGGTCGTCATCACGACGGCCGCGAACGACATCATCGTCCAGAACCACCGCGCCGAACGCCTCCTCCAGGGTCGCGAAGAAGATTCCGCCGGCCGTCGCCGGGCCATCGAGTTGAACAATCTGCTGTTCACATCGTTCGTCGCGAAAGCGGTAATGACGGGCGCCCAACAATTGGGGCCGCGCGAGCTCAACCTCGTCGATCCGGACGAAGGCAGCGACTTGCTGTTCGAGGTCATCGCGCATCCGCTGGGTGAGCGGGTCGGCCCCGAGGACGCGGTGCTGTCGGTGCTGCGCGACGTAACCGATCTTCGCCGCGCGTCCAATGAGCTCGAGCGGCAGATCCAGCGGGTGCGCCAAGCCGAACAGAAGTCGTCGTCCGAGCGCGACCGCTTGAACCTGATTCTGGAGAACGTCGCCGATCCAATTCTCGTCACCGACGAGCGGTCGAACATCATCCTCATGAACGATCAGGCGGAAATCCTGTTCGAGGATCGGGGTGCGGTCCCCCGAGGCCGGCGCGAGATCCAGGCGATTCGCGGCAACGACACCAAGTTCACGTCGTTCATCTCGGAGTTCGCCCTTCTCGACGACGACGCCCGGCGCGAGCGGATGGTCCTCACCAACCCGCGGTCGACGGCGGAACTTCCGGTCGAAGTCGTGTCGGGCAAGGTTCGCAACGAGCGGCGAGAGACCATCGCCATCGTCTCGGTGCTCCACGATCTGACGAAGCAGGTGGAAAACGAGCGATTGTACGAAGCGCTCAAGAAGCTCAACAGCGAGCTCGAAGGACGGATCAGGGAGGCGACCGCCGACCTGGCCGAACAGAACGCGCGGCTCCAGTGGCAGTCGCAGGAAGTGGAGCGCGCGAACAAGCTCAAGTCGGAGTTCCTGGCGAGCATGTCGCACGAGCTTCGCACGCCCATCAATGCGCTGATCGGCTACACCGCCCTGTTGCTCGACGGCGTGCTCGGCGAAGTCACGCCGAAGCAGCGCGATGCGCTCAGTCGCGGCCGGGCGGCCGCCGAGCATTTGCTCGCGCTGATCAACGACATCCTCGACCTGGCGAAGATCGAGGCCGGCAAGATGCCGCTGCATGTCACCAAGGTTTCGGTCCCAGACGTCGTGCAGGAGGTGTCTCAGCAGATCGAGCCCATGGTGCGCAAAAAGCAGCTCGACTTCGTCACCGACGTCGCGCCGGATGCACCGGCGCTGATCACCGATCGGACCAAGGTCAAGCAGGTGCTGCTCAACCTGCTCTCCAACGCCGTGAAGTTCACGACCAAGGGCGGAGTCACGATCAAGGCGCGACCGGTCGCCGGGGGTGTCCGCATCGACGTCATCGACAGCGGCATCGGGATTCGGCCCGACGATCTCCAGGCGATCTGGGAGGACTTCAGGCAGGTCGACCAGTCGCGCACGCGCGAATTCGGCGGCACCGGACTCGGATTGAGCATTACGCGCAAGCTGCTCGACCGGCTGGGAGGGTCGGTCGTCGTGACGAGTGCCTATGGAGAAGGCTCGACGTTTTCGGTCACACTGCCCCTGTCTGTTTCGGCAACGGATATCCGCGCGTCAACCGAGTGAACCTCAGGCTGAGCCTGCCCTGAGGAGTGAACACGACGCACGCTTCCGTGTATCACCGCTCACCTCGCCATCGGTAAACCGATCATGACAAAACCCGCTCTGACGCTCGCCGTTGTCGCCCTCTGCGCCTGTTCGGGCCGCGACGCAACGACCAGGGATTCGACCCTCGCCCGCGATCTAGCGCTAGCCAATCAGGCGCAGTCCGCCCCACCGCAGTTTCAGGATACGTCGCCGTCCCAGTCGATGACCAGCCAGCCGCGGTCGACCGCGCGCATCGCCAACCCGCCTCGGACGCGAACAGTGCCGCGCCAGAGCAATTCGGCCACTCAGGCCAGCAGCGCACCGGCGAGAGAGATCGCCGCCGGCGCGGGCTTCGCGCTCGCGTCGCAACAGCGGATTTGCACGACGACCAACCGCCCCGGCGACCGCTTCGTCGCAACCGTGACCAGTCCCGTCACCGGCTCCAACGGTGCCGTCGTCCCCGCGGGATCATCGGTCGTTCTGGATGTGGCGTCGGTATCGCCCGACAACTCGTCGATAACGTTTCGCGTCGTGTCCGTCGAATTCAACGGTATGAGCTATCCCGTCAGCGGCCAGGTCGACACGCAGTCGGGGCTCGAGCGGACGAAGATCCAGGGTGACCCGAACGGTGACAAGAAGAAGGTCATCGGCGGAGCGATCGCCGGCGCGATCATAGGGCAGATGATCGGGCATAATACCAAGGGAACCATCATCGGAGCGGCGACGGGCGCGGCGGGCGGAGCGGTCGCGGCCAAGGCGATGGAGAAATACGAGGCGTGCCTGCCGGTGGGGGGAGCGATCAGGCTCACGCTGGACTCGCCCATCGTTTTGTAGGATCACCTGACTTCTGATCTCTGACCTCTACGTTCTACCTTCTCTCTCGCCCCGCAGAAGTCGAGAGAGAAGGTAGAGGTCAGAAGGTAGAGGTTAGAAGCCGGGTGCGTACCTTTTGTGTATGCCGCGCTCTCCGCTCTCCGCCTTTCATCCCATCGTTCGGCAGTGGTTCAAGGAGACGCTGGGCAAGCCGAGCGCGCCGCAGGTGAAAGGCTGGCCGGCGATCGCAACCGGCGATGACACCCTGATCCTCGCCCCGACTGGGACAGGAAAGACTCTCGCCGCCTTTCTCTGGGAGCTGAACCAGCTCATCGTCACCGGCCTCGCCAGCCCGCTCGGCAATACGGTCCACATCCTGTACGTCTCGCCGCTCAAGGCGCTCAACAATGACGTCCAGCGGAATCTCGAGCTGCCGCTGCGCCAACTGTCGGAACGATTCGGCACCGCGGGCGAGATCTTTCCCGAGATTCGCGTCGCCGTGCGGACCGGCGACACGCCGGCGTCGGCCCGGGCGCGGATGCTGCGCAAGGCGCCGCACGTCCTGATCACCACTCCCGAGTCGCTGCACATCATGCTCACGTCGCTCCGTGGACGCGGCATGTTCGGCTCCGTGCGCGCGGTGATCATCGACGAAATCCACGCCGTTGCGGGCACCAAGCGCGGCGCGCACCTGGCGTTAACGCTCGAGCGGCTCGACGCCCGTAACGAGAAACGGCCGCAACGGATTGGGCTCTCGGCGACACAGCGGCCGCTCGAGGAGATCGCGCGGTTTCTGAGTGGAAGCGGCCGGGTTGCTTCCGAGCCCCAACAACAGGCCTCTCGCTCGCCGTCGCGAAGCGACGGCGTCGCTCGTGGCAGGCTCGGGGCTCGTGGTGACATAGGGGCAACGCGAGTCGTCGACTGTGGGCTGGTGAAAAAAATGGAGACGGTCATCGAGTCACCGGTCGATGATCTCAATCGCATTCCCGGCGGAACGATCTGGCCAGCCGTCACGCCAGTCCTGCTCAAGCACATTCGCGACGCGCGGACGACGCTGGTCTTCGTCAACAACCGCGCTCAGGCAGAGAAGGTCGCGGTGCGGCTGAACGCACTCGCTGGCGAGGAGCTCGCGCTGCCGTATCATGGCTCGCTCTCGCGCGAACGCCGCCTTCATCTCGAACAGCTGCTCAAGGCGGGGGCGATTCGCGCCCTCGTCACCACCAGCTCCCTCGAGCTGGGCATCGACATCGGGACGGTCGACGTCGTGATCCAGGTCCAATCGCCGAAACGGGTCTCGAGCGGCCTGCAGCGCATCGGTCGCGCAGGACATTCGCTCGGCGCGGTGAGCCGGGGCGTCATCATCCCGACTTTTCGCGACGATGCGGTCGAATCGGTCGCGATCGGCGCCGCGATGCGCGAGGGTGACGTCGAACCGACGCAGATCGTTCAGAACGCGCTCGACGTGCTGGCGCAGATCGTGGTCGCCACCGTTTCCGTCGACGACGACTGGACGCGCGATTCGTTGCTCGCCCTCGTCCGAAAGGCCTACCCCTATCATCGCCTGTCCGACGCCGCGTTCGACGAAGTGCTCGAGATGTTGTCCGGCAAGTACCCGGCGAGCGTCAGCGCCGAGCTCGATGCGCGCATTTTTTGGGACAGAGTGACTGGTCGGCTGTCGGCGCCGCGGTCGTCACGGATGATGGCCGTGATCTCCGGCGGGACGATTCCCGATCGCGGCTTGTACACCGTCAATCTTCCCGACCGAACGCGCGTCGGCGAGCTGGACGAAGAATTCGTCCACGAGACCAGGATCGGCGACATCTTTCAGCTCGGCTCGTCGACCTGGAAGGTGCAGGCGATCGAGCATGATCGCGTCATCGTCCTACCGGCTCCCGGCGCACCGGCGCGAATGCCCTTCTGGCATGGCGAGTACATGTCGCGCGCCCCGCACATCGCGACGCGCATCGGCGAGCTTCGCCGCGCCGCGGTCGTTGCCGAGACGCCACAGAACATCGCCGCGCTCGCGAAGCGGTACGAGTCCGATGTCGCGACGATGCGATCGGTGGTGAACTTCGTTCGCGAGCAACGCGGCGCCACGGGCGTCGTGCCCGATGACAGACAGCTCGTCGTCGAACAGTTCCGCGACGAGTCCGATTCGACGCGTGTCGTCATCCATTCCCCTTTCGGCGGAAGAGTGAATGCTCCATGGGGAATGGCCCTGGCCAATCGCGTAAGAGAATGGCTTGGGAACGGCAGCGGTGGCGGAATCTCATCCCGAGCGCAGCGAGGGAACCGCACTGAAATGCCCGGACGGTCCGGCCCACTCTTCGAAGTGCAGGTCCAGACCACCGACGACGGCATCATGCTCCGCCTACCGCCCCTCGCCAAGCCGCTCCCGCTCGACGTCATTCGCAACTTGACTCCGGACGAGGCGCATCGAAGAGTGCTCGAGGAAATCGGAAGCTCGTCCCTCTTCGGCGCCCGCTTTCGCATGAACGCAGCGCGGGCATTGCTCCTCCCGCGAGGCGACCCGCGACGGCGCATGCCGCTCTGGCTCCAGCGACTGAAGGCGCTCGACCTTCTTCAGTCGGTTCGCGAGTACCCGTCGTTTCCGATCCTTGTCGAAACCTACCGCGACGTCTTGAGCGACGCGTTTGACATGCACGCTCTCGAGCAGGTGTTGGGGCGAGTCGGTCGCGACGAGCTGCCGATTCTGGCCGTCGAGACGAAGCTCGCGTCACCCTTCGCGTCGGCCCTCCAATTCGGCTTCGTGATGGATTGGATGTATGGCGATGACGCGCCGCGCGCCGAGCAGCGGGCAGCGCTCCTGTCGCTCGACCGTGCGCTGCTGGACGAGGTCTTGGGGACCGAAGGTGCGGACGCCGAGACACTGGAAGCCCTCGAAGAGCTGCTTGGGCGGCGGCGTGGCACGACGCCTGGATCGCGCGCACGTATTGCGGACGAGCTATCGGTGCTCGTCGATCGAGCCGGCGATCTGACCCCTAATGAGATCCTCCAGCGCATCGCCTCGGAAGACGAGGGCCGAAAGGCGATGGCCGATCCACTCGGAGAACTGCTGTCCGATGGCCGACTCATCGCAATCGAGATCCCGACGGCAACGGTGAACGAGCGGCGATTCGTGTTGACCGAGACCTTGCCTCGATATCTAAGCGCGTTCGGCACGCGGTTGCTCGACACCATTCGCGGCGGCACCGACCTGGCAGCACGCGGTCCGGAGGTGGTTGCGGATGGTTTTCGCCGCGGAACTCTGACCGAAGATGCGGCGCGCATCGAGCTGCTGACGCGACTGCTCGCCCTCGGCGGAGCGGTTTCCATCGGCGATATTCAGGCGCGTTACGATCTTCCGGGCGCGTGGATCGAGCGCCGACTCGAGAGCTGGCGTAAGCTCGGCCGCGTCGTGCGCGGAACGTTCGGTATAGCCGGCGGTCCGGACCGCTGGGCGTCGCGCCGCCTGCTCGAGATCGCGCGGCGGCGGGAGTTGGCCCGCGCCCGACGGCAAATCCAGGCCGTCGATCTCCATGCGTACGCGCGCTTTGTCGAACGATGGCAGCACCTCCATCCGGAGACGCGAGTCAGTGATGAGCGCGACGTGACCGACGTCATCCGACAGCTGTATGGGCTGTCGCGCTCGCCCGAGTGGTGGTCGCGCGAAGCGCTGCGCGCGCGCACCGGACTCCGGTCGAGCGACGTACTGTCGCGCCTCGCCGGCGCGGGCGAGCTGGTATGGATCGGAGATCCACCCGCCGAGACGCCGGACAGCCGCGTCGGCGCGATTCGCGTGCTGCGCCGCGGGACGGGACGGGCATGGCTCGCGGCGGAGAAGACCAGTGACCTGACCGAGGACGCACGCGCTGTGCGCGAAGTGCTGGCCACCCATGGGGCGTCGTTCTTCGACGAGCTGCTCGCGGCGACCGTGCTTCCGTCGCGTCGTTTGCGCGACGCGCTTCGCGAGCTCGTCGCCGCGGGACTAGCGACGAGTGATTCGTTCGAGTCTCTTCGGCTTGTCTCCCGCTGGCGGCCGATGCCGCGCGACCTCGCGGCGAGTGCCCCCGACCCGACACGGTGGATTCCCGCTGGGGATCCCGCCCGTGAACGCCCGGTCACCCGGCGTCGGGGGGCCGCACCGCGGCTTCCGAGATGGCGGCGGCCCGACATCGAGGGCACCGACCCGGACCGTTGGCCCGGGCGATGGGCACTCGCGCGCACTCCGGGGATTCTCGGTCCGCCCTCAGAAGACGGAACGCTCGGCGAGTTTATCGGACGCCAGTGGCTCGACCGGTACGGTGTCATCTCTCGCGAACACTGGCGACGTGAGCGGCCGGCGATCTCGTGGCGATCCATCTACCTCGAGCTTCGCCGGCTCGAGCTGCGCGGCGATGTGCGGCGCGGCTACTTCGTCGACGGACTCTCCGGCGTGCAGTTCGCCAAACCCGAAGCGGTCGACCTCCTCCGCGCTGAACCCGTTGCCGACGCGCCGGCGATCATCCTCTCGGCCGTCGATCCGGCGAACGTTCAGAATCTTCCGCTCCCGCCGGAGAAGCGAGACAGCTTCGCACGCGTTCGGGGCCGAGGCGCGTGGATCGCGACGATCTCCGGTCGCGTGGTGCTGGTCGCCGAGGCGCGCGGACGGACGATGCGCGTGCGTCCTAACGTCACGGCGGTCGACCTCTCTCGCGCGGCGAAGGCGATGGCCGATCATCTCGTCCGCCGCGGCACTCGCCCGCGCGACGTAGTTGTCGAGACGATCGATGGCGACGCGGCGGCACGGTCACCATTCTATCCGGCGTTTGCCGACGCGGGCTTCAGGAGAACGACGAGAGCAATTCGGTACCTCGCGACCGTGTGATCGTCGCGTCGCCGTCTGGCCGGTCACGCGCGGTAGCCGTATCTTTGCCGCCGACTCCGACCTACGACGATGAGCCCCGATCTTCGAGAGCAACTTCAAGCCACGCTGACGGGTAGCTACACGATCGAGCGCGAGCTCGGCGGCGGCGGTATGTCGCGGGTCTTCGTCGCCACTGACACGGCGCTCCATCGCGCCGTCGTCGTCAAGGTGCTGCCACCCGAGCTCGTCGCCGGGTTGAACGTCGAGCGTTTTCGGCGCGAGATCCTGCTTGCTGCGGGACTCCAACACGCGCACATCGTCCCGGTGCTCACGGCCGGCGAGACCAATGGGCTGCCCTGGTTCACGATGCCCTTCGTCGACGGCGAGTCGTTGCGCGAGCGGGTCGCGCGCGGACCACTGCCGATCAGCGAAGCCCTCAGCATCCTCCGCGACGTCGCGCGCGCGCTCGCCTACGCGCACTCTCGCGGAGTAGTTCACCGCGACATCAAGCCGGACAACGTCCTGTTGAGCGGAGGCTCGGCGGTCGTGACAGACTTTGGAATCGCCAAGGCGCTATCTGCCTCGCGCACGGATGGGAGCACCGGCGCAACGCGCGGCGGAGCGCTGACCCAGCTCGGAACGTCGATCGGCACGCCGGCCTACATGGCGCCCGAGCAGGCCGCGGCCGATCCCAGCACCGACGCTCGTGCCGACATCTATTCCTTCGGCTGCATGGCCTACGAGCTGCTTGCGGAAGCCGCCCACAGACTGCATCCGATCTCGTCAAGGCGCTCGACCTGGCGATGACGAGCGGCAGGACGGGTGCAGCGCAGTCAGTACTTCTCGGCCGCGGCGTTCGCCTTCGTACGGCGCTTGGCATCTGGCTGGTCGCATTCTTCGTCACCTGGCTACTCGCCAAGGCCGCAATTGTCGCCATCGGGTTGCCGTACTGGGTGCTCCCCGGCGCGCTGATCGTCATGGCGCTTGGACTTCCCGTCATTCTGTTTACCGCGTTCGTGCATCGCACGGCGCACCGCGCGCTCACGAGAACGCCGACACTCACTCCTGGCGGTAGCCAAGCTCCGACGGGGACGATGGCCACTATCGCCCTCCAGGCAAGCCCCCATGTAAGCTGGCGGCGCACGGTGAGCGGCGGCGTCTTGGCGTTCGGCGCGTTCATCCTCATCGTCGCGGCGTTCATGGTGATGCGCGCGATGGGCATCGGCCCCGCTGCGTCGCTGTTCGCCGCCGGCAAGCTCAGTGAGCGCGACAAGCTGCTTGTCAGTGACTTCAGCGTGAGCCGTGGCGATTCGTCGCTCGTTTCCGTGGTCAACGAGGCGGTGCGCACCAGCCTTGGGCAATCGTCCGTGCTCTCGATCATGGCGCCGGGGACGGTAGCCGGCGCGCTCCAACGAATGCAACGGCCGGTGGAGAGTCGGCTCGACATCGGTCTCGCGAAAGAGATCGCCATACGCGAGGGAGCCAAGGCCGTCGTTTCCGGCGACCTGACGCCGCTCGGTGGCGGCTACATCGTGACGATGCGCCTGGTCAGCGCCGACTCGGGTGCGGAGCTGGCGTCGTTTCACGAGACGGCGGAGAGTCCAAAGGAGCTGTTGCCGACGCTCGACAAGTTGTCACGGCAGCTGCGCGAGAAAGCGGGCGAGTCGCTTCGGGCGGTTCATGGCAATCCGCCGCTCGAGGAGGTCACCACCGCGTCGCTCGAGGCCCTCAAGAAGTATGCGGAAGCCGCCCGGGCCCACGACGTCGACGGCGATTTTCGAACGGCCGTCATTCGCGAGCGTGAGGCGATCGTGCTCGACACCAGCTTCGCGATGGCGTATCGCAAGCTGGCGGCGTCGGCGGCGAATATCGGTCTGGGCGGGGCGCTCGTGGATAGCGCGATCACCCATGCCTTCAACCACCGAGATCACTTGACCGAACGCGAGCGGCTCATCGTCGAGGCGCGGTACTACGGTCTCGATGCCCCGGGCCACGACCGCCCACGCGCCGTCGCCGCGCTCCAAGCGCTGCTGGCGAAGTATCCCACCGATCCGGCAGGTCTCACTTCGCTGGCGCGGGAGTACGAGTCTCGCGGTGATTTCTCGCCCGCCGATTCGCTTCTACGACGCGCAGCCGCAGTCGATCCGACAAACGTCATCACCCAGATGAACCGGATCATTCTCGACGTGGGTGCGGGACGATTCGCGGACGCGTCGGACGTCATCCGGTCCGCTCGCGAGGTAGGATCGCCAGTCGCGTCAGCGCAGGAATGGATGATCTATTGGGCAGATGGCCAAATCGACTCCACGGCCTCCGTCCTCAAGACTGGCCAGCGCTCCTCGAACGACTTCATCAGGCATCGAGCGCTCCTTTTCGGATCGCTTCTGGCGTCGACTCGCGGCCGACTGCGCGAATCATCACGGGTCACCGCCGAACTGGCCGCAGTCGATTCTGCCCGCGGCGCCGAGGGGCGCCCACTCTTCGATGCGGTGAATGCGGCTCAGAACGATGCCCTTTTCCTCGGCAAGAACGTGCAAGCCGTGCAAAAGCTCGACGCCGCCCTCGCTCGGTATCCGGCGCGCCTGCAAGGTGTCCCGAGCCTATTCACTGCCGACCCAATCGATGCGTCTGTGGCCATCGCCTACGCCAGGGCCGGCCGGCCGGATCGCGCTCGCGCTGTGGTGGCGCAGTGGTACGCAACGGGTCCCGACTCGGTGCACCGGCAATGGATGGAGCCGTTTCGTCATGAGGTCGTGGGAGAGATAGCCCTGGCCGAGGCAAAGCCGCGGGCAGCGGTCGATGAGTTTCGTCTGTCAGCGCGCCGACCTGACGGAGAGGTCGAATGGTGCCACGATTGCCGCGAGGCACAGATCGGAATCGCCTTCGACCGCGCCGGCATGCCCGACTCCGCGATCGTCGCGTTCGAGCGTTATGTCGCGATGACCAGTTACGTGAAGCTTGGTTACGATGCCGCCTTTCTTGCCGGGACGTACAAACGCCTCGGCGAGTTGTACGAGCAACAGCGCAACATTCCAAAGGCGATTGCCTACACGAAGAAGTTCATCGAGCTGTGGAAGGATTCTGACCCGGAACTTCAACCAAGGGTTGCCGAGGCTCGCCAACGCTTGGCGCGACTGACCAAGCACGAGGCGCGCTGACCCGTTACGTGGGGTTGCGCGAAGTGAAGGAGTGTCGCCCAGTCCCGGACCTGCCCCTTCGCTTCGCTCAGGGCGACGGAGGACTTCAGCGGTGGAGCACCCGTCCCGCTGTGGCTCCGGTGTATTTGCCAGCGTCGATCGCCACGACGCCGTTCACGAGCACGTATTTCATGCCTGTCGCCAAGAGCGTCGGCTGCTCGTACGTGGAACGGTCGGCGACCGTCGTTGGGTCGAAGACGATGACGTCGGCGAACGATCCGCTTATGAGCGCTCCACGATCCTTCAACCCGAGTTGCCGCGCCGTCAACGCGCTGCTCCGATGTACGGCCTGCGCCAGTGTCAGCACGTGCTTCGTGTAGACGTACTCGCGCAAAAGCTTCGGGAACGTTCCGTACTTCCGTGGATGCCCTTCGCTGCCATCGGAATCAGTTGAGATGAAGTCCTGCACCATGAACTTCTCGATGTCGCTGTCCTTCATGTTGAACGACGCGACCGACGCATCGCCAGCCAGTATGATCTGAAGAGCGGCGGCGATCGGCGACACGCCGCGCGCCCGCGCGATGGCATCGAGCCGTAGCCCAAGTATGCTGGTGTCACGTGTCGCCGTGATCAGCAGCGTGGAGGCGCCGCCGCGCCGGCGCATGTTCGTCTCCATCTCGCTGGTGAGACGGGCGCGCGTCGCCGGGTCTGCCACGCGGGCGCGAAGTGAGTCTCGTCCGCCCGCTTCGGCCCATCGCGGCAATAGCGACGCGCCGACGCTCGTGCCCGACGCCGTGTACGGATACTGGCTCGCTCCAACGTCGAGTCCCTGAGCGCGCGCGCTTCGGATCAGGGCGATGACGGTGTCGCTCTGCCCCCACACGTCGGCGCCGAGGGCCTTGATGTGCGATATGTGCACTGGGAGATTTGCGTCACGGCCAATGCGAATCGCTTCGGCGATCGCGCCGACGAGGCCGATGGTGTACGAGCTCTCGTCACGGATGTGGGAGTCGTACATTCCGCCCTTGGCCGCGGCGACCTTCGCCAGTTCTATGATCTCTTCGGTCGTGGCGTAGCTGCCCGGGGCGTAATAGAGGCCGGTCGACATCCCGATCGCTCCCGCGTCCATGCCGCGCGCGACGATCGCTTTCATGGAATCCAGCTGCGCGCGCGTTGGCGCTCGGTCCGACATGCCCATCACCGCGCCGCGCACGGATCCCTCGCCGATGTAAACGGCGGCGTTGGTGCCGATGCCCTTCCGTGTCCAGCCCGCGAGCTGCGCGCCGATGTCCGTCGGACCGCCGCCGTCGTTGTTGGTGACGACGGTGGTCACGCCCTGCATCAGGTACGGCAGATTCGACCTCGTCCGGGGGTTGGAGAGATCGCCGCCGGTGTGGGTGTGCGGGTCGATGAATCCCGGCGCGACGACGAGGCCGGCGGCGTCGATCGTTCTCGCGCCTGTGACGCTGCTACTCGCGGCGTCACCAATGAATGTGATGCGGTCGCCGCGAAGGCCGACATCGCCTCTGCGCTCAGGACCGCCGCTTCCATCGACGATCGTTCCGCCGCGGATGAGGACGTCGACGTGCTGCTGAGCGAGCGCCGGGGTCGCCGCGAGGATGGCGGCGAGCGAGCCGCGAAGGAGAGTTGATCGCATACAGAATGATGGCCGGGCGTCAGGTCCGTTGCGAGCGCGTCACGAGCCGAATCCGACGCCAAGCTCGAGGGCGACGGCCTCCAGTCGCCTGTCGCGGGTCCAGAGCCACGCGGACTTCGTGAGCAGCGCCGCCGCTAAGAGGTGGGCATCGATGTAGCCGATCCCGCGCCCCATCAGGCGCCGGCGCTCGATGAACGTCAGTGTCTCCTCATCCGTCGCCTCGCGGGCGGGAGGCAGTTGTCGAAGCAAATCGAGGATCTCTGCCCGATTCTTGAAGTTCCCGCAGGCGAGCTCGCCGAGGACGAAAGGATGGATCAGTACGTCGCCCTCGGCTCGGCGACACGCCGGCGGGGAATAGCCTTGACGCGCGGCTCACTTCCTCCGAGCCGCGCCAAGCGGCGCGCGCTTTCGCGAGCGATCAGCGCCCGGATTCCTTCGTGAATCAGGGCCGTGCGCTCCTCGATGCCGGTCAGGCGGCGAGCTCTCTCCAGCAAGGCGTCGTCGAGATTGAGAGTCGTGCGCATCGGAACCCTCCACCATAGGTGATGCATCAGAATATGCATCAAGTGATGCCTCAGCGCTACCGGGCTTCGAGCGGCTGCGGCCGAGCCGACAGCCTCGCTTTCCCCGCGCCAGATGCGCGCATACCTTCGTGTCGCGAATCGGTTCACCAGCCCACACCCTCCTGCGTCTCCATGCGCGCCTTTGCACTCTCGTTCGTCGTCGCTTCTGCTGCACTCGGCGCTCAGACCGTCACGCCACCGGACAGCACCCGACTTCCCACCGTATCGGGACTGAAGCTGCGCTCGATCGGCCCCGCACTCACCTCGGGCCGCGTCGCCGACATCGCTGTCGACCCGACCAACAAGAAGGTCTGGTACATCGGCGCCGCGGCCGGCGGCGTATGGAAAACCGTCAACGGCGGCACGAGCTTCACGCCGATCTTCGACAACCAGGGCTCGTTCTCGATCGGCACGGTCACGATCGACCCGAAGAATCCCAACATCATTTGGGTCGGCACTGGCGAGAACAACGCGCAGCGCGTGGTCGCGTACGGCGACGGCGTCTATCGATCGCAAGACGGTGGACGAAGCTGGACCAACATGGGACTCAAGGAGTCCGAGCACATCGGCCGGATCGTCATCGATCCGCGCAACTCCGACGTCGTGTACGTCGCGGCGCAGGGTCCCCTGTGGCGAAAGGGCGGCGACCGCGGCCTCTTCAAGACCACCGATGGCGGCAAGACGTGGAGCAAGATCCTGGGTGTCGACGAATGGACGGGCGCCAACGACGTCCAACTCGACCCTCGCAATCCCGATCTGCTCATCGCGACGATGTGGCAGCGCTATCGCCGCACCTATACCTTCGTCGCCGGCGGACCGGGGTCCGGCGTCCATCGGTCGACCGATGGCGGAAAGACGTGGGCCAAATCGCAGTCCGGATTCCCCGACGTCGACCTGGGCCGCATCGGCCTCGCGATGTCACCGGCGAATCCGAGCGTCGTCTACGCGGTCGCCGAGGCGGCGGACGACAAGGGTGGCTTCTTCCGCTCGCGCGATGGCGGCGCGAGCTGGGACAAGATGAGCAACCATCAGGCCGGCGGGAATTACTACAACGAGATCATCGCTGACCCAAAGAACGTCGATCGCGTCTACGCGGTCGAGACGATCCTCCAGGTCACCGACGACGGCGGCAAGACCTTCCACCGCCTCGGCGAGTTTCTCAAGCACGTCGACAACCACGCGGTGGTAATTGACGACGACGATACGCAACACCTGATCATCGGCTGCGACGGCGGCGTCTATGAGAGCTGGGACGGCGGCAAGACCTATCGCTTCATGGCCAACTTGCCGATCACGCAGTACTACCGCGTCGCCACCGACGAGTCGAAGCCCTTCTATAGGGTGTTCGGTGGGGCGCAGGACAACTTCTCCGTCGGCGGACCGTCGCGGACGCGGAACGACCACGGCATCGCTAACGCCGATTGGTTCGTCACCTCCGGTGGCGACGGATTCGGCAGCGTCGTCGATCCGGTCGATCCCAACACGGTGTACGCCGAGTCGCAGTTCGGCGTGCTGTCGCGGTTCAATCTGAAGACCGGCGACGTGATGGGGATTCAGCCGACGGAAGGGCCGAACGACGCGCCGGAGCGGTGGGGTTGGGACTCGCCGCTGTTCATCAGTCCGTTCACCCACAACCGCGTCTACTTCGCCTCGAATCGTCTGTTCGTCTCCAACGACCGTGGCGATTCATGGAAGGTGGTGAGCGGCGATCTGTCGAGGCACATCGACCGCAACCGGCTCAAGTCGATGGGCGCCGTGGCCAGCGTCGATGCGGTGTCGAAGAACGTATCGACGACGCTGTTTGGCATCGCGTTGACGATCGCCGAATCGCCGCTGAAGGAAGGGCTCCTGTTCACTGGATCAGACGACGGGCGCATCAGCATCACTGAGAACGCCGGCGGCACCTGGAGAGTGGTCGATCATTTCAACGGCGTCCCCGACACGACGCCGGTGTTCAAGGTCCTGCCGTCGCAACATGAGGCGAACACGATTTACGCCGTGTTCAACAATCACGACGCTGGCGACTTCAAGCCCTACGTAATGAAGTCGATAGACATGGGGAAGTCGTGGACGTCAATTGCGGGAGACCTCCCCGCACGCGGGTCGGTCTATTCGCTGGCCGAGGATCACGTCGATCGCAACCTGCTGTTCGCGGGGACCGAGTTCGGCGCGTATTACAGCGGCGACGGCGGAAAGAAGTGGGTCAAGCTCGCCGGCGTGCCGACCGGCGCCGCTCTATGTGCCGTCGACGCCGCTTGGGCTCACCGATCCCGCTGGTCCGGTCTTCCAGGGCTCGTCGTACTTTGCAGCGCAGAATCCGCCCTACGGCGCCGTGTTCACCTACTATCTCAAGGACGCGCTCAAAACGCGGCGCGCGCTGCGCCTCGAGTCTGAAAAGGAGCTGGCTAAGAAGGCCAGTGACATCTTCTATCCGTCGTGGGACTCGCTCAAGGTCGAGGATCGGCAGGAGGTGCCGGCGGTGGTGGTGACGATCAGCGACGCCGCGGGCAAGCCAATTCGACGCTTCACCGCGCCGACGACCGCCGGCATCAATCGGGTCGCCTGGGACCTGCGACTTCAACCGCCCGATCCGGTGACCGGTCCGCCGTATGTCTTCGATGTCGATTTTCCGTTCAGCAGTCCGCCGCTCGGCCCATACGTGGTGCCGGGCACTTATCAGGTGTCGCTCGCCAAGCGCGTCGACGGAATCTTCACGCCGATCGCGGGTCCCCAAAGTTTCGAGGTGATCGGTATCGACGGCCCCGGCAATCGCACGGTCGCGACGCTCGCCGAGCAGCAGCGAGTGGCGGAGCTCAATCGCGAGGTGCAGGGGCTGTCGAGCGTGGTGAATGAGGCGGTCACTCGCATGAAGTTGTTCAAGCGCGCCGTCGATGAAACGCCGACCGCGGACACGACTCTCCAGCGTCGAGTGCGTCTGCTCGAGACCAGGCTGCTCGACGCTCAGGAGGCACTCGGCGGTGATCCAACCGCCGCTCGACGACAGGAGCCGACGCCGCTGTCGTTGCTCGACCGGCTGGGTGGCGCGATCTACAAGAACTGGAGTCAGACGCTCGAGGCGCCGACCGCGGCGCAGCGGGCCGATCTGGATCTGGTGCGGGGCAAGTTCGACGGGCTGGCGGCACAGGTGAGGCAGCTGATCGACATCGATCTCAAGAGCGTCGAGCAGGACGCCGAGCGGGCGGGTGTGCCGTGGACGAGCGGGCGCTTTCCGAAGCCGCCTCGATGGTAATCCTGGTGAGGGGGAGTTGACCTCGATGATACGGCGGTGCAATCTTTCGGCGTGCGCTCGGGGGCGCCCGCGGGTCCGCGCGAAGGACTGAGTCCTCCCCTCGGTATTCAGATGACTGCACGTCATCTCCGTGCTCGCCAGCTTGCGGACCGCCGGCTCCAAGCATGGAGGGTGTATGACGACCCCGCAGTTACCCGAGCGCCCGAATCTCGAGCAGCTCAAGCAACAGGCGAAAGACCTGCTGCGCTCCGCCAAAGCCAAGGACTCCGCGGCACTCGCGCGCTTCCGCGCTCTGCCAGGCTTTGGTCGCCACTCCAACGACGAGTTGGTTGCCGCATCGCTGGCGCTCCACGACGCGCAATCGGTGATCGCGCGCGAGCTCGGCTTCCCCTCATGGAACGCACTTCGCGAACGCGTGGAGGCGCTCACGCTGGAATTCGGCGCAGCGGTTGACCAGTTCATCGAAGCCGCTACCGAGGGGCGACGGGACCGCGCGGCCAGACTTCTCGCGCTGCACCCGCGGATAGCGAATGCGAATTTTCACACGGCGCTGCTCCTCGGCGACGCGGCGACGGTCGAGTCTCATCTGGCGGAACGGCCGGCGTTGGCCACCGCGTCTGACGGACCCCGCCACTGGCCGCCGTTGCTCTATCTGTGTCACACGGCGCTGGGGTTCGGGGCTCCGACTCGACCCGACGGTCTGGTTGCCATCGGCCGCCGACTCCTCGCGCTCGGCGCCGATCCCAACGAGCGCTTTCCCTGGTTTCACCACGGCGTGCGGCGCGCCGCACTGTGGGGCGCGACCTGTGTCACGCGCCTGCTTCCGCTCGCGGAAGCGCTCCTCGACGCCGGCGCGGACCCCAATGACGGGGTGACGCTTTCGCTGGCCGCCAGCGGAGGGGACCTAGCCGCGCTCGAACTGCTGCAGGAGCACGGCGCGGACGTCAATCAGCCGTGGGCGACCGACGGCTCGGCATCGCTCTACGCGATCCTGACCTGGGCAGAGACGATGGATGGCGTGAGTTGGCTGCTGGAGCATGGCGCGAATCCGGAGCCAGTATTCTCCGCAAACGGCGAGACGCCGCTTCACGTCGCGGCGCGGCGCTGGAACGTCGAGTTGACGCAGCAACTCGTCGCCCGCGGGGCCGACGTCACGCGCCGGCGCGCTGACGGCCGGACGCCACGTGCGGTGGCGGAGTTGAACGGGAACCGCGCGGTCGCGGACTGGCTGGCTGAGCACGGCGGCGGCGGCGGCGAGCTCTCGGAAGTGGACCGCCTGGCGGCGGCATGCGGCCGCGGTGACCGTTCGACGGCAGAGGCGATGCTGAGCGCGCGACCCACTCTGCGCGGCGAGATCGGCGCCGAGCACTATGGCGCGCTGTACCGCGCCGCCGAACGTGGGGACGCAAGCCCCCTCGAGACCATGCTGGCCTGCGGGTTCGATCCGAATCACGGGGACGAGATTGGTAAGACCGCGCTACACGCGGCCGCGATGGCGGGACGGACGGACGCCGTCAGGATCCTGCTGGCGCACGGGGCCTCGGTGTCGGTTCGCGACCGCGAGTTTCACGCGCAGCCGCTCGTCTGGGCAGCGGAGGGCTCACGGAACGGGAACGGCGATGGCCGCAATTACGCGGCGGTGGCGCGGCTCCTTCTGGATGCCGGTTCGCCGGTGGAGTGGGAGCCAGGTGAAGAGCCGTCGGAAGGGGTCCTCGACATCATCGCCGCATGGCGTCGGGGCCGGGTCGATGGCGGAGACACAAGGGTCTCGCTAGAGTAGAATTGGAAGCGCATAACGGCACATGGCAACCGCGCTCCCTGTGAACTATGAAGCTCGTTGACCGAAGTCTCCGTCGCGACATCGCCCGGGTAAGCATAGTCCTCGCGGGCGTGGTCGCATCTCCTCCGACATCCGTCGAAGGGTTCACCCTGAAGGCAACCGATCCAGACTTCGGGCCCAACGTAACGATCTTCGACCCGGCGACGCCCGCGGCAACGATCCAGGCGAAGCTCGACACCGTGTTCACGGCACAGGAGGCGAGCGAGTTCGGCGACGGACGATTCGCGATCCTGTTCAAGCCCGGCACCTACGACGTCAATGCGAGGGTGGGGTTCTACACGCAGCTCTCCGGCCTCGGCCTCTCGCCCGATGACGTCGTCATCAGGGGCGCGGTCAGCTCGGACGCACGATGGCGAACAAATGGGAACGCCACCCTCAACTTCTGGCGCGTCGCCGAGAACATGGCGGTGAATCCCGCCGGTGGCTTCGACCGTTGGGCCGTGTCGCAGGCGGCACCGATGCGCCGCATGCACATCCGCGGCGACATGGTGCTCGACGACGGTGGCTGGTCGAGCGGCGGATTCCTTGCCGACTCGAAGGTCGACGGACAGGTGCGGTCTGGTAGCCAACAGCAGTGGCTCACCCGCAGCAGCGAGCTCGGAAGCTGGACTGGCTCGAACTGGAACATGGTCTTTGTCGGCGTGCGCAACGCGCCGGCGCAAAGCTTCCCCACCCCGCCGTACTCGACGCTCTCGTCGGCGCCGGTGATCCGCGAAAAGCCCTTTCTTTATGTCGACGGGCGCGGCGAATGGAAGGTGTTCGTGCCGGCGCTGGGCTCGAACGCGAGCGGAACGACGTGGGGCATGGGCGCGGCGGCAGGGATCGCCTATCCGATCAGCGATTTCGTCATCGTGAAGCCCGGCAGCTCCGTCGCGATGATGAACGACGCCCTCGCGCACAATAAGAATCTCATCATCGCACCGGGCATCTACCACGTCGACGCTCCACTGCACGTCACCCGTCCGAACACGATCGTCTTAGGGCTGGGGCTGGCGACCTTGGTCGCTGATTCCGGCGCGAGTGCGATCACCGTCGATGACGTCGACGGCGTGACCATCGCCGGTCTGCTGATCGAGGCCGGCGCCACTAACTCGCCGGTGCTCATCCAGATTGGCGCGCCGGGCTCGCGAGCCGATCATTCGGCCAATCCAACGCTCGTCACGGACGTCTTCGTTCGCGTCGGTGGCGCGAGCGTCGGCAAAGCAACGCGGTCAGTCGAGATCAACAGCAACAACGTGATCGGCGACGATCTGTGGCTCTGGCGCGCCGATCATGGCGCGCGCGTCGGCGGGGGCGTCGGATGGACGTCGAACACGGCGGCAAACGGGCTGGTCGTCAATGGCAATGACGTGGTCATGTACGGGCTGTTCGTCGAGCATTATCAGCAGTACCAGGTGCAGTGGAATGGCAATGGAGGACGCACGTACATGTTTCAGAACGAGATGCCCTACGACGTACCAACCCAGAGCGAGTGGATGAGCGGCCCGACGAAGGGGTTCGCCGCGTATCAGGTGGCCGCGTCAGTCACGAGCCACGAAGCGTGGGGACTCGGGAGCTACTGCTTCTTCAACAGGAATCCGACCGTCGCCGCCGAGCGCGCGTTCGAGGCGCCCGTCGCTCCACGCGTGCGATTCCACGACATGGTCACCGTGTCACTCGGCGGCGGGAAGGGCAGCATCCTGCACCTCATCAACGACATCGGCCCCGCCGCCACTGCCGGAGCAAGCGTCCAGAAGCTGGTCAGCGGCCCGCCCTGATCAGGCCTCCGTCGAGATGGTGCGGATCGGTGAGAGCCAACGCCTTTTGACCAAGGCGCTGTCTGATCTGGCTTGGCGGTCGACTAAAGCCTAGACCCCCTTCGAGGATACCGACAAATGGCCGGATCGACTTGTGTTCGCCTATTGATGCTCCTGCAGGCCGGAGTTGGATCGGTTGCGTTCGGACAGGCTGCGGTCAGGCCCGCGCCATCCGATTCGATCGACGCCGCGTACCGCAAGTTCGAGGCTGTCGAGAAGCGCGTACGCGACCGCAACACGGCGACCTACGCGATTACCGCTCCGAACGGCATCGACGAATCGCTCTTCCTGAAGGTCGGCGGCATTGAGCAGTGGGTGACGATTCGTGGTGAGGATCGGCGCAATCCTGTGATCCTCTTTCTTCACGGCGGCCCGGGCGAAACGACGAGCCTGTGGTCGCTACCGTTCTTCGCACCGTGGCAACGGGAGTTCACGGTCGCGCAATGGGATCAGCGCGGAGCGGGGCGCACCTACGGAAGGAACGGCGCCTCGATCGAGTCCACGGTGACGGTGAATCGCATCGTGCAAGATGGGATCGAGCTCGCGGAGTACCTGCGCACCCATCTCGCCAAGAGAAAGATCATCATCGTCGGGCATTCGTTCGGATCGATCGTCGGCACCGGGATGGCCAAGGCGAGGCCCGATCTCTTTTACGCATATGTCGGCACCGGCCAGGTCGGCGACGAAAAGAGAAACTACGCCAGCGCGTTCGATGCGCTGCGAAACAAAGCGCTGGTGACGAGGAACACGGAGGCGCTCGTTGAATTGGAGCACGTCGGCCCCCCTCCGTACACCTCGGGCGAAGGCTACCGCGCGCAGCGCAAATGGGCCAATGCGTTCGAGGGTGCGGATCGATTCCTTCCCGCAACCGTCGGGTTTGCGTTGGTGGCTCCGGGGTATTCGGTGAGCGACGTCAACGATTGGATCGATGGCCAGATCCTGAGCGCCGACCGACTGGTTCCGGAAACGACCACTCAAGGTCCGAAGGAGCTCGGAATCGATTTCGGGGTTCCCATCTTCTTCTTTCAGGGTGCCGAGGACTTCACCACGCCAACGGCATTGGCTCGAGAGTACTTTGGCATGATCAAGGCGCCCCATAAGGAGTTCGTAGCAATTGAGGGCGGCGGCCATTTCGCCGTGTTCATGCGATCCGCGGAGTTCCTCGATGCGCTCATCAAACGGGTTCGGCCACTCGCGCTCGAGCCCTGAGTTCCGGCCGGACACACGGTGTCAGAAGGTTCCCTCCTTAGGACCGCGCGAGCTCTTGTCGATCTGCCTGATGGCGCCGAGATGATAGGCCAGGTGCGCGATGCTGCCGATCATCCCACTGAGCTCGACCGAGGTAGTCATACGGGGTGAGCGAAGAGCGGCGAGCCACCGATGCGCCTCGTCGCGAAGACCACGGCGGATCTCATCCCACTGACCGGCGTTCACGCGCGACGTCTGCCACGCTGCGTCCCACTTCGCGTTGGCGAACGGATTGCCGCCCGCACTGGCCCACTGATTCATCAACGACAAGCCGTAGCGCACGTGCTGGGCGTGAGCCGCGATCGTCGCGCCGTCATTCACCGAGCGAGATGCATCAGCGGACGACAGCTTGTCGAGCGACCGCAGCAGGCCGATGTCGCCTGAGTTCAGAACGAAGGCGTTGCCCGGATTGTTGGCGCCATCGACGAGCTCGGAGAACAGCGTGGCGAGGACTGGACCTATTTCAGTGGTTTGCATGATTGCTCCTTGGCCATTCATTCGGTGCGATCGAGATTCGTGCCGCGGGTTTCTGGCGCCATCCCAAGCGAGACGAGTGCGGGGCCGGTCATCGCCGCCGCGTAGAGCGACACGGGGATCGTCGACCCATACGCGTTGAGGAGCGCGACACCGATCAACGGCGCCACGGCGCCGGAGAAAACGCTCGCCATCTGATAGCCGACGGAGAAGCCGGTGTATCGCGCTCCCGTTGGGAAGAGCTCGACGAAGAACGCCGACATCCCGCCGACGATGACGCCGTGACAAACGCCGCCGACTCCCGCGGCGATCATCACCGCGAGCGCGCCCCCGGTCGCTATGACCGGAAAGAGCACGAATGCCCAGATGCCGGAGATGATCAGTCCAAGTGCGATTACCGGCCGCCGACCAACGCGGTCTGACAGCGCGCCGGAAGCAAGGATCGTGATGATCTCGGCGATCGAGCCGACCGCGGCGCCCTCGAGCGCCAACGTCCGCGGGCGATGAAGCACGCGGGTGACGTAGACGATGAAGAAGGTGGTGAAGACATAGAAGAGAGCGTTCTCACCCGCCTTCACGAACAGCACGGTCGGAACCGAGCGCCAGTGGGCGATGACCGTGGCGAGTAACGGCGCCTTGGTCTGTCCGGCGCGCCGCTCGATGTAGGCGAGATAGAGCGGCGACTCCTCGACGCGCGTGCGCACCCAAACGCCGACGCCGATCAGCGCACCCGACGCGATGAACGCGAGACGCCATCCCCAGTCGGCGAACGCTCGCTCGCCAAGTGTGGCGCCGAGGAGTCCCAATGCGCCGGCGGAGAGAAGATTGCCCGCGGCCCCGCCGATCATCGGCCAGGCGGTCCAGTAGCCGCGACGTGGCGCGGGCAGGCTCTCGGCGACGAGCAGTAGCGCACCACCGACTTCACCGCCGACCGCCAGCCCCTGCGTCAGTCGCAGCACGACGAGAAGCACCGGAGCGGCGACGCCGATCGTCGGGTAACCTGGAATGAGTCCGACGCCGACGGTGGCGACACCCATGAGCATCAGGCTCCAGACCAGCGCTCGCTTGCGCCCGTAGCGGTCGCCGAGCACGCCGAAGAGCACACCGCCGAGCGGCCGTGTGACGAAACCGACCGCATAGGTCATCAGCGCGTAGAGGACTCCGGTGCGCGGATCGACGCCGGGAAAGAACGCGCGGTCGAATACCAGCGCGGCCGCGGAGGCGAAGACGAAGAAGTCGTACCACTCGATGATGGTGCCGATCGAGGCGGAGAAGAGGAGGTTGGTCAGGCGGTGGATTGGTGGATTGGTGGATTGCTGGAATGACG